>JAABUZ0100000146.1_pt1 | contig 179323 bp, 140 predicted proteins | sample 5562091 | NCBI WGS metagenome assembly JAABUZ01 (sample SAMN12813069, study PRJNA571459) | rock metagenome | isolation source: Antarctica rocks | place: Antarctica: Victoria Land, Linnaeus Terrace sud | collected 2015-12-21 | reverse complement strand
AAATACCGTGATAAATTTCACCAATACTGATAATGCTGATAGCTAGTTTATAGGGAGCAAGGCGTTTGATAGTGTGGATGGCTTCTGGTTTTCCTGCAAGCGCATTAATCAGATAGTCTGAGTCAACCAAATAGGCCATAGGGTTAGATAGTGGTTTTACTGCCTCTTTCACGAGCGGTATAAACCTGGGCAATCATTGCTTCAGTATCAATATTTGCCCATGTACCGGCAACACTATCGAGCGTAGAAAGTATCTGCTGCGGATCATACTCAATCCACAATGCGTCTTCAAGCTGTGGTGTTTCTGATTTCTGCTGGGGGAGTGGCTGCTGTTTCATAGTGGACGTAGTATAGCAAGGGGGTAGTAAAAACGCAATTACCCCATCATGTTCTCCGCTTTTTGACTGCATTTTCAATAGTGACATCAAGATAGGTACTGTCACCTCTGCGGGATAATGTCTTTTCGTCAACCAGCCCTGATTTGAGGAAAAGTTTTCGTACTTGGTCAACATCGTCATTGCACCAATATAACAGTTTGAGGACAAACGTAAAATCTGCATTGCTTTTGCTGGGAAAGCCTGCGGTGTCTCCATTGAACAGACGAATAAACACGGTGTCTTGTACCTCATCCATTGCTTTTTTCAGGACTGCATCATCATCACGGACATATGCAAACACACTGTGTTCTCTCGGCGTTTGCTGATGAGTTAATTGCTCGTAGAGGCTGTCAAGTTGTTGTTGTCTTTCCTCAATTGTTTCAGGACTTCCTTTAAGATGATTTGTTGTAAGGGTAAAGTATCGCTCTTTGGAATACATTTCTATATTCCCCTTACGTCTGCCTTCTGGTATGGTTCCTGCAACAAGAATATGAAGCCCTGTATGGCTCGGAGAAAGTTCTGTGTAGCTCCATAGATCAGTGATAAGTGCTTGTGCTTCTGGCGTGATGCGATTGTTGAGAACACAGTGGTCGATATCAATGCCAGTAAAGGGGTCGTCTTCACTAAAGACAAAGCCTAACCCGTTGTATCTGCCTGTTTTCAAGGCTGTTACTGCCTGCTCAAGTGTTCCCCAGGTATGGGGATCAATTGATGTCGCAAGCGTTCCTGTCGATGGATTATACGGTGGTTTCTTGATCTTTCCATCAAGCTCTGTATACCGCCATACGACAAAGTGAGGGTATGCTTGCATTTCTGCAAGTACTCCCTCAGCAAAGCGTTGTTCCAGTCGGTCAGCATATTCGTAAGCACTCTGATGCATTCGTTCAGTACTCATACACCATCTCCCAGCAACGCACATGAACGTGCAAAAGAGATAGTAAAAAGTACTGGATTGTATCCTAGATAATAATAATTCTACGTCCGTAAATTCTTTCAGTTGCACTTTCAGCTGTACAATAAAAAAGCTCCCTCAACATTTTGTTGACGATTCCGCGCATTGAGTCCCACTTGTGCGCTTGTTGCCCGGAGTCGAACCAACAGATCATCTCTGAGAGGAATGCCAATAATAGAGGAACATGCGCTTGCGAGAAGATGTGCATGATTGTAGCCGCGCTGTTTGTATCGTTCGCTATGCAAAGGCACCGCTACAAGCATATCCGCTTGCATACCATACTGAAGGTAGGCCCGCGCTAATAAGCTGCCTAAAGGCTCGGCTAGTCGTGTCACTCCGTCGTATTTGAGCGCGTGAATACAATCGCGAAGTGGACCCTGATAAATATTTACCGCGAACAGTCCATTGAGAGCACGCCAACCCTGTTGATACGGCAATAGTGTTGGTGGCTGCATCTGAACAAAACAAGCATGGCAGAGGATAGAACCGCTTCGTTTACAACTAGCACATTGTGGCGGAAAAGTTATGTCCAGTGCTTGCTGCACCTTATATTGCGCCTGGCGAAAAAAACTCTGAACGTCCACTATACATACTCCATGTACATTTTCACTGTTATAGAGCATAACAGAAAAGTAGAGGCAATTGCAACTTTCTCATGGTTTGAGAAGTGGACGCAGACATACCTTGTGCCTTCAAAAGATAGACCGCATCCTCTCCTTCAATACGTAAGCAAGTTTACTGTTCTTCAGCAGTTTTACGCATCGTGGGAAACAGAATTACGTCTCGAATCGACTCCTGATCTGCCATGAGCATCACAAGGCGGTCAACACCAATACCAACGCCGCCTGTAGGTGGCATACCTATCTCCATCGCTTCCAGGAAATCCTCGTCAAGCACCTGTGCTTCATCGTCGCCTTGATCGCGTTGTCGTGCCTGATCCTCGAAGCGCGCACGTTGGTCGAGAGGGTCGTTCAATTCGGTAAACGAATTTCCTAACTCTAATCCCCCAACGAACGGTTGAAAACGTTCAACCAGGCCGGAAACCTCGCGATGTTGCTTTGCCAATGGAGATACATCTAGTGGGTAGTCCGTCAAGAAAAGAGCCTGCTTGAGCTCTGAAATACCCTTACGGAACATTGCTTTCATGAGATCATCAACCAGGCGACCCCAACCTAACTTTGGGTCAGCCTCAAAGCCGTGCGCACGCATCTCTGTCGCCAAACTCTCCTTGTCGGAGAAGCGTTGCACGTCGATGCCAGTAAATTTAGTGATAGCATCGGTCAGGGTAATACGCTTCCAGGGCGGCGTCAGGTCAATTTCCGTTCCTTGATAGGTGATATGGAGTGAACCGTGTACTTCTTGCGCGACAAAGGCGATCATTTCCTCGACAACCTGCATCATCTGATGATAATCTGCATAGGCCTGATAAAATTCTAGCATCGTAAATTCAGGATTATGGCTACGATCAATACCTTCATTACGGAAATTACGTCCTATTTCATAAACCCGCTCAAATCCCCCCACTATCAGCCGTTTTAGATATAACTCAACTGCGATACGCATATAGAGGTCGCGATCTAAAGCATTATGATGCGTCACAAAAGGACGTGCCGTTGCGCCACCATACAGTGGTTGCAGCACAGGTGTTTCTGCTTCAATGTAGTCATGTGCGTCAAGATAGCGACGTAGTGCGCTGATTGTGCGGCTACGTGTAACAAAAACCTGCTTAACCTCATCACCATTTGCGAGCATATCGAGATATCGCTTACGCTGCCGTATCTCTTTGTCCTCAAGTCCGTGATACTTCTCCGGTAGTGGACGTAGACCCTTCGCAAGCAGACGAAAGTCGAGGACGTGCAAGGTGCGTTCTCCCCTGGTCGTTGTGAACAGGAAGCCGCTGACCTGCGCAAAATCACCGAGGTCAAGCATTTTCACCCGTTTGTATGCCTCTTCGCCTACATCGTTAATGGCAAAGTAGAGCTGGATACGTCCTGTACCATCTTCAATCGCAGCGAACGTAATCTTGCCCTGTCTACGAAGCAAGCGAATGCGTCCTACAAGTGTGTAAGTGCCATCCGTTCCCTTTTGCTGAAATGTGTCGAAACGCTCTAGCACCTCAGCAATAGTATGTGTACGCTCCGCCGTATTGGGGTAGGGATTGATTCCTTGTTCCCGCAATGCGTGGAGCCGTTGTATACGTGTTTCTCGTTCATCTACCATAAAATTCCTCTTTTTTTCCTCCTACACAATAGAGTGAGCAGGATACGTTGTATTTTTTCCTGCCCGACCTTCGTGTCAGCTATTGTAACATCCTTTCAGTATGCTGGGTAGACACAAAAAAGCGAGTACAAGGGCAGCGAAACATCCTTGCGATATCTCACTGCCCTTGTACTCGCATCCTATGCGTGTAAGTGTTATGCGAGAGAGAGAATGGTATATTCTTTCACTCCGCCGGGTGTTGAGACCATCACCTGATCGCCTACCTTATGACCCAGCAGTGCTTTCCCTACCGGAGATTCGTTGGAAATACGTCCAGCTCGTGGATCGGCCTCGAACGCTCCGACAATAGTGTAGTGATACTCTCGATCATCGCTCGCGGAAAGGTGAATTACCGAACCAAGCGAAACCTCGTCGCTGTTCAATCTGCTAATAGGTTTTGCTTTTACAAGCATCTGCTCTAGTTCATAGATGCGTCCCTCGAGGCGTGTCTGCTCATTCTTCGCATCCTCATAGGCTGCATTATCAATCACATCGCCTGCTTCCTTCGCTTCATGCAAATATTGGGCAACCTCGGCTCTCTTGGTCGTGCGTAAAAACTCTAGTTGACTCAGTGCAAGCTGTCTGCCATTATCAGTGAGAAATACTTCTGACGTTTCCATGTCTGTGTTCCCCTCATCTATGTGGCGTTTTCGGCACCACACTTTTTTCGTGTCACCTACTCGATGGGATAGCCAATATCACCCCAGGTGATACTCACACGCTCACCTGAATGACGACGGAGGAACAGTTCTCCGCTATCATCCACATCTTCTGCGATACCGTCTAAAACGGTATCTCCTTGCCGCACCGATATTGCGCGACCTAATGTTGATAACCGATTGCGCCAACGTTCTCGTAGCAGGCGAGAGGTTGGTCCCCAGCTAGTGGAAGCATCCATGCTCGCGCTGGTTGGAATGAGATGTATAGCCTCTTGTTGTAGTGAGATATATGATGCTTCAAAATATTCTAGTAAACGTGCGATAAGTATTTCTCGGCTTACTCGGTGCCCACACGCGTCCTCAAGTGTTATCGCATTCTTTGCCAGGTTTTGTTCAACCTCGGTCTGTAGAGGCTGTCTATATACGTTTACACCGATACCCATTATCGCGATCAATTGGTTTGAACGATTCCGCGTTGTTTCAATCAGAATGCCTGAAACCTTGCGCTCCTCAATAAGAACGTCATTTGGCCATTTAATGGTTGCTGCGATGTTGCACACATCGTCTATCGCATCTGCAACTGCTAATGATGCAATCATAACCAGTAGAGAAAGTGGGAAACGCGGTTTGAGCACTGTAGACAAGAGGACATTGTAGCCGAATGTGTCCATCCAGGGCCGTCCTAGCCTACCTCTACCAGCCGTTTGACTGTCAGTCAGTACCACAAACCCTTCTCCTGCGGTCCCCTCCTGAGCTAGTTTCATTGCTCGCGTGTTCGTTGAGTCGATAGTTGGCACGTACAGCAATTGTCCTTTATTACCGAAAAAAATTGTATCTAGTTGTTGCTGTAGCACCTCAATGTTTAGTGCTGTAGCCTCGATTCCGTTCACGCTTTCTCGCTCTACCAATTGCATCTACTTCGTTAGTTTGTGTATTTGTCTGTAGGCTCAGAGTGAACTTGAGCAAGTTTATGAAGAAATTGTAACAACATACACAATGCTATATATAGCTAGGATGTTGAGGTGTGCATTCTCTAGTATAGACCGGAGGAAGCAGTATATACTTATATACGCACAATAAGAGCATGCTAGATAAGCCATAAGTGTAAAAAAAACCCAGAGCAACGGCAAAGTTCTTCGTCATCACTCCGGGCGTGCTGCACAGGCAGGAGTGGATTACACTGCCTACCAGTGTTGATTTTCAACCTTCACTCGACAACTAAGCCAAGATCAGCGAGAAGGTCTACGTTAAAGTGTAACCCCTCTCGACTGGAAGATGTGAGAACCTACAACGCTGCCTGTGCAGCGACTACTTTGATCCATTCACATCACCTCCTTTCGATGTCCGTATTGTACATTGAAAATTCACTATTGTCAAGTCTTCCTGAAAATTTGCTCAGAAAGCCCTTCAGTAGAACATTTGTGTAACTTTACTCTGGAAAAAATGTTTTCCTTTATGCTATACTTTATTTAGTAGCATTTATTGTAGTAGTACGGACGTGTTTTAGACGTGCAAAACTATTCGCTACAAACTCCACATTTTGTTTTCATCTTTGCTCATAACTCGTATTAGACCACAGATACTGCAGAGGTCTACTTTGTCGTACCTCTGCGTCTGTAAAGTATGCTCGTGCAAAGATAGCAATGCATCCAACGACGGATTTCATGGGACGTCCCATTGAATTCTCCATGCAAAAGTAGCGTAGAAGAGTTTATAAAAGGGAAGGAGGACTCTGCACATGCAGCAGCAACAGCAAGATTATGTAGATTTGCTCATCGATGCCCTCCTGGATGAGGGTTTTACTGTTGAAGAGGCGCATAGACTCATCAAACTTCAAGAGGAGTATGAAGAGCGGTTGACGACACAAGAGACAAACTATCACCGTTTTATACGTTGGCTTGTTGAGCACGGTCGTCTCAGCGACTGGTGAATATCCCCGAGCATTTTGCTAGCAGGGAAACTGCAAAGATTTTCTTGCTAGTTCAAAATTGATAACATAAACGCTTGCTATACATTTTTGTTCTGTTGTACAATGTATTGTAGCGGAGCAGTTGAGACGGCGTGGCATTGCTACGCCGTCTCTGTATTTTTACATCAACCACAGTGAGCGACCATGATGGTTGTTCCCCAGAAAGGCAGGGCCTCACAATGAAAGCGGTTGTTATGGCAGGTGGGGAAGGATCGAGGCTACGACCATTGACGATTCGGCGTCCGAAGCCAATGGTACCTATAGCCGGCAAACCAGTGATGGAGCACATCCTCAATCTGTTAAAACGTCACGGGATTACGGAAGTCGTTGTCACCGTTCAATACTTAGCAAGCAACATTGAAGACTACTTTGGCAACGGATCCCAATTGGGGATGCGTATTACTTATTCGCGTGAAGACGTGCCCCTAGGAACAGCAGGTAGTGTTAAGAACGCGGAGGAGCAACTCACAGAGCCGTTCATGGTCATAAGCGGTGATGCGTTAACCGACTACAATCTTACCGACCTTATCAACTATCATAATGAAAAGAAATCACTGGCAACCCTTCTCCTCGCGCACGTACACAACCCTTTGGAATATGGTGTTATCATCACCAACGAAGATGGACACATCTCTCAATTTTTAGAGAAGCCCAGCTGGGGCGAAGTCTTTAGCGATACCATCAATACTGGCATCTACATCATCGATCCAAAAATCTTTTCCTACTTTGAGAAGAATAAACAGTTCGACTTTAGCCAGGAACTCTTCCCTATGATGTTGCGTAAGGGAGACCCTATCTATGGCTATGTTGCACAGAGTGGCTACTGGTGTGATGTTGGTAATCTCAGCGAGTACATGCGTGCCAACGCTGACGCCTTGCTTGGTCACGTCGAAGTCGAAATTCCTGCCAAGAACATCGGCAACAATATCTGGTGTGAAGATGGCGTTGAAATTTCAAATGATGCTCAGCTTTATGGACCCATCTACCTGGGCCACGACTGTAAGGTTCGTCCCGGTGCGATTATTCATGGTCCCAGCTCGATAGGTCACTATACTATCGTTGACGAACGCTCACAGGTTGATCGCAGCATTGTGTGGAATAGTTCATACATTGGTGAACGCTCAGAACTACGGGGTGCCATTGTAGGGTCTTCGACCAGCATCAAAAGTAAAGCCGTCATGTTTGAAGGCTCCGTGATTGGCGATAACTCGATCATCCAGGAAGGTGCGATTATCCAGCCCAATATCAAAGTATGGCCTGACAAAGAGATTGAAGCAGGGGCTGTTATCAATACCAGCATCATCTGGGGATCGCAGGGACGACGTGGGCTGTTCAGTCGCTACGGCGTGAGTGGACTTGTCAATGTCGATCTCACACCGGAGTTCGCCACAAAGCTTGGGGCAACCTACGGAGCTATCCTACCCAAGGGTGCTATTGTAAGCTTAAATCGCGACGCCTATCGTACCTCGCGTATGATTAAGCGTGGTATCAATGCTGGCCTGCCATCTGCGGGCATTAATGTTCACGACATCAATCAAGTGCCTATTCCTGTTGCACGTTACTACATCCGTAACAGCGAATCGGTAGGTGGTGTGCATGTGCGTGTCTCGCCCTATGACCAGCGCATTGTTGATATTAAGATTTTCGACCAGTACGGCCTAGACATCAACAAGACCACCGAACGCAAAATTGAAAATCTCTTTTTCCGTGAGGACTATCGCCGTGTCTACCTCGATGAAATAGGTGCAATCGAAGTACTTGAAAACGCTGAGGTTAGTGGTCGCTATCTTGAAGGCTTCAAAAAAGTCGTAGATATCGAAGTCGTGCGAGCACGTAAATTCCAACTCGTGGTTGACTATGCCCATAGTAGTGCTATGCAACTATTGCCGGACATCTTCACCCAGCTTGGGTGTGAGGTCATAGTGCTCAATACCAGTAGTGATGAAGCTCCTTCGTCTCGTTCTATAGACGAGGTAAATAAAGACATGCAGCGACTTGCAACCATCAGTTCAGCCCTGAATACTGACATAGGCATTCGCATCGACCCAGGTGCGGAGCGTATCTCTGTCGTTGATGATCATGGGCGTGTTCTCGATGGTATGAAGATGCTTGCCGCTATGACGAGTCTCATTCTACGACAACAGCGTGGTGGCACCGTTGCGGTTCCTGTAACGGCTCCCAGTGCCTTGCAGCACATCGCGAAGCAGTATGATGGGTACATTCAGCACACGAAAGTGTTGCCACATGCTCTCATGACTGCTGCTGGCCGCGAAGGTGTTATTCTTGGTGGTGATGGCAGAGGAGGCTTCGTATTCCCAGCATTGCAACCAGCGTTCGATGGGATGCTTGCTATTGCCAAACTGCTCGAACTACTTGCCACATTCCAGACAAAACTCTCTGACGTAGTAGATGATCTTCCTGCTTACTACATGAGTACTACGCGTGTAACATGCCCCTGGGAATCGAAGGGAAAAGTGATGCGTATTCTAAGCGAGCAATATCGTGAACGCAGAGCGAAGCCGATCGACGGTATCAAAATTGACCTCGGCAAAGAATGGGTACTCGTTCTGCCCGATGCCGATAGTCCATTGTTTCACGTCGTTGCCGAGTCTATCTCAAACGAGCAAGCCCAGGCACTCGCTGAGAAATATGCTCGGGTCGTGAGTGGACTTCAACAGTAATTCTGCTTTTTTAATCGGTTGATAAAAGTACGCGCCAGCACTACATATATATAGTGCTGGCGCGTACTTTTATCAACCGATATTATCGGTTCTCCGTCCATGAGGGGGAACCATATTATCTTTGCATACCAACCAGAACTGTTTCGCGCTCCTCAACTGCTGCTGGCTCGCGCAATACATCTTGCAACATCGCCACTGCTCGTTGGACGCCTCTTACCATATTGACCTCTGGGCTCCAACCCAATACCTGCTGGGCGCGTGTGTTGTCTAGCACAATCGAAGTAGGCTCCACAAGCGTCCCTGAGGTAACATATGTTGGCTCTACCTGTTTTTCAAGCAGAATAGAAACCACACGATAGAGCTGGTGCAGTGTGCAACCATGCCCCGCGCTGATATGCACGGTCTCGTTATCGCCGCGCGTGAGCGCGCAAAGGTTTGCTCGTACCACATCATCGACAAAAACGTGGTCACGGAGTACATGACATGCACCGCGTAGCACTGGGCGTCGCCCATCATGCAGCATTTGTACTAAGAGACTGAGTGGGTGATGTGCGTATTCCAAATCAGTTTCGCCATAAACATCGGCATAGCGTAGAATCGTGTGCTGTAAACCATACGCTTGTGAGTAATAACGCACGCACCATTCACCCGCAACTTTGCTGATATCATGTGGACGTTGCGGGCATAGGGGTGTAGACTCTGGCAACGGCAACTGTTCGCTATCTACCCGGCCGTATAACGAATTGCCACTAGATGCGAATATAAACTTGTGAACCTGTGCAGCAATACAACTCTCTAAAACATTGATTAACCCCCGTACATGCACATCCGCGTCGGCTAATGATGGCTCATTGGTAGGTGTGTTGGTCGTATAAATTTGTTCCGCGTGATGACTGACGATATCTGGTCGCTCCATCTGTAATACGGTACGCAGTTTTTCGTCTCGAATATCCATTTGATAAAAGCGTGCGCGTGCATCGATAACCGCACGTGTCCCATGTGAAAGATTGTCTATAACAAAAACATCGTGACCCGCGTCAAGATAAGCCTTGACAATATGACTTCCAATAAAACCTGCTCCACCTGTAATAGCTATTTTCATGACCTTACACATCCCCTCTTCCTCACTATGAAGAAGTAATAAAATAGAATAATATATAATATTAGACTAGAGAGGTATATATAGCTCCTAGAGACGCTTCTTTGCGTTGTGCCCCTCTCTTAATAGTGTATCCTGCCTGTCCATCGTTATGTCTATTTCTATCAATGAGAAATAAATAATAGGAGGACAAAAAATTTGATAGGGTGCATATTCATCAAATTTTTTGTCCTCTATAAGTGGACATATACCTACTTTTAGGAAATCTATAGATTATTATTCAGGCAACTTTGGTCCTTTAAGCAAAACATCGAGCGTTGACTGCTTGACGCGATATGCTTGACGCTTGGCTTTATGAGGAAGTGTTATTGCTTCTAACGCTCCACTTTTGATCCAACGTCGTACTGTTGTGTCATCAACGCGCAAACGGCGTGCGACTTCTCGGACGGTCAGTAATTCATCATGTTTTTCTTCAGCCATCATTTTTTTCTCTCCTATACCATTATGATTTTCATGTTCAATAGTATTGCTTCGACGAGCCATAGCAATATTCTCCCATTTCTTTTTGAGATAAAATGACAATAATGCATTCTTCTCACAATATTCCAAGACATGTTACACTGGCAGTAGGGCTGTGGTCGTGCGCCATATTACGCATACCTTCCTTTGCTACATAAGTGGCAATGCAAAGAGAGAAGAGACAACACTGCTTGCCAGCTAACTATACTATACATCTCGACACAAAACGCTGTAAAATACAGCAAGAACGGAACCAAGTTCCCTGAAGAGGTAAATCTCACCTATAGAATGCAGAAAGGGCATACATGTCTAGCGTAAAACTTGTTGTTAGTGATCTTCATCTTGCTGACGGAACCTCTATTCTCGATTGCTTTACTAACCAACAACAAACTGCATTTGAAGGGTTGCTCATAGCCGCATCTCCAGCGGTAAATGCTCCGTTTCGCCATAGCGAAGATGTAGAAATCATTATCAATGGTGATTGTTTTGACTTTCTGGTCACAACACCATATACTTCTCATGAAACTGTCGACATTACAGCAGCAGTACAAAAAATTGATAAGATCATCGCTGCCCATCCTGCCTTTTTTGTCGCTCTACGTACCTTCCTCGTGTATCCAAATCGAAGCATTACCTTCATCACAGGAAACCATGATCTTGAGTTATGCTTTGCTGAGGTTCGCACTCGTATTAGTACGGCAATTATTGGAAACGATGATATCCAGGAAGAGGAGCGGATATACTTTTGCCCTACACGCTTCTATCGTCCCTTGCCAGATATCCATATTGAGCACGGCAACCACTATGATTTCTGGAACCATGCCATACAAGGGTTATGGAATGAGCAAGGACAACCGTTAGATCGTAATCCTGAAACTATTACGCTTTCAGTAGGCTCACGCTACTTTCAACGAGCTGCCAATCCTATCAATATATCTTACGCTTATTTCGATCATTTAGACCCATCTATAAACACTATGCGTCAGATTGCTTTCCTCTGCTTGCTGAATCCTGATCTCCTGGTGAAGGTAACTCAGGATACTATGCAATTACTTTCGTATCCACGCGTACCTCTTAAAAACCTCTCCTTAACAGATAGACGTAATCCAGTAAGACTTTTTGAGGAAGCTATCAAAGATTTTGCAGCATTTCAGACAGACATGGTGCAGCAAAAACGTGATTGGACACTTGTAGGTCAACAAGCCGAAGCTGTACAAGTTTCGCAAGAAGAAATCACAGAATTTATGACCCTGCGTGAAGCATTGTCATTTCCACCTACAGAAGCAGCACTTTGTACACCAATAAAGTATCAGATGGGGGGAAGGTGTAGCCTCAGGCATGCATAACCTACTCAAAAATGAGCCTGGTCTACGTTATGCTATCGCAGGGCATACCCATCAAACGCGGACTGATCGGATCATCTTTAGCGGAGTGGGGCATCAGGTTTACTTCAACGCTGGAAGCTGGACAACTCATCTTGCATTGCCCACGCCACATGAGGTAACACCCGCTCTCGTCGAATGGCTTCGCTCTCCTGATTGGCATGCTGTTCCACTTCGCGATACCACACAGTTTGTCTTTGTGCTCATCACATCCTCTCAGGATGAACCTACAACTGCAAGCCTTTGTGCATGGGAAGGTGGTACTCACGGAAATTACCGAGTTTTGGTGTAAGTGTGAGAATTTTATTAAAACAGATATAAACGAAAACGAGTGAGATAATAATAGTATGAAACGAAAAAAATTAGTGCTCTTCGACGGCCATGCAATGGTGCATCGTGCCTTCCATGCCGTACCAGAAGACCTTTCAACGAGTTCGGGTGAACCGGTGAATGCAACCTTTGGTTTTACGTCGATGCTTATGAAGGCTCTCTCCGAGGAAAAACCGGATTATATCGCGATGACCTTTGATCGTCCAACGCCAACCTTTCGTCATGAGCAATATAAGCCCTACAAGGCGCAGCGTCCAACAATGCCCGATAATATGCGTCCACAATTTGGGCGTATCCGTGAGGTTGTACAATCCTTTGGGATACCTATCTATGAAAAAGATGGTTTTGAGGCAGACGATGTGCTCGGTACACTCTCCGTTCAGGCAAAAGCGCTCGGTGTTGATACCATTATCTATACTGGTGATATGGACACGCTACAACTTGTCAACGACCATGTGATGGTCAAAGTCGCGAAGCGCGGTATTTCAGAAGTGACTGAATACAACGACCCAGAAGTTGAGGCTCGTTACGGCTTTGTTCCGCAGAAACTACCCGATTTTAAGGGCTTAGTCGGTGATAAATCCGATAACATCCCCGGCGTCCCTGGCATCGGTGAGAAGACCGCGAGTAGACTCATTGCTGAATATGGCGATCTCGAAGGCATTCTTGCCCATACAGACGCACTCAAGCCAAAAGAACAAAAGCTGCTCCAGGAATGGGCCGAGCAGGCACGGCAAAGTAAATATCTTGCTACAATCGTTCTTGATGTTCCCGTACAACTTGACCTCGAGGCATGTCGTCCAGACAAAATTAATAGCGAGCGCGTCCTGGCAATCTTTCGCGAGTTAGGCTTCCGTTCACTGGTAGAAAAAGTCCTGGCCGTTTTTAAGCAGATAGGAGTGAGCACCCCTGCCTCGCTTGATGAAGTCTTGCCAGCGGTTAACGGAACCAATGACTCAAAAGAACAAAATACGCAGCCGTCTAACGGTGAGGACAGGGACAGGGTAGCGGATAGTAAGCTGCGTGACCCCTCAGCGTTTGCGCAAGATGCTGATCTACTCTATGCTCCTCCGCTTGGGGTGGTACCAATCATCGTACCACCAGCACCACCAGATGGAATAACACTTGATACGATCTCTGCTCCCCTACCAACACATTTGCTAGTAAATGGAATATTGCAGGAACCTGCTTCAGTTGAAGATGAGAGTTTCGCGCAGCTAAGTCTCTTCGATATGCCCGAAACACATACCGAAGTTGTGCGCAAATTGCGTTTGCCTAACCCTACTGCCACGCCCTCTGTTCCAGTGTTCTTGGAAGATGACTCTGTACAGAAAACGAGCACCTTCATTGTCGATAGCGAAGATGCCTTACACGTGCTTATCAAGAGCATATATGATGCTGGTGTTGTTGCCATTGATACCGAAACTACGTCGGAAAACCCACATCATGCAGAACTGGTTGGCATTTCCTGCTCGATGGCGGCTGGTGAGGCATACTATATTCCCGTTGGACACCTGCAAACTCCTGATGGGCAGGAGCCAGGAACACAACTCCCGCTTGATGCCGTGCTGGATAAATTTCGCCCGGTCCTACAAGATACAACAGTGCAAAAATACATGCACAACGCGAAGTACGACATGGAAATATTTGCACGCTACAAAATTGAAGTGCGGGGTCTCGCCTTTGACTCGATGGTTGGTGCATATTTAGCGGAGCCAGGGAGAAGAGGTGTTGGCTTGAAAGATCAAGTTTTCCAGCGTATTGGGCCAATCATGACGCCAATAACCGATCTTATTGGCTCTGGCAGCAAAATGATTAGTATTGCCCAGGTGCCTATACGGAAAACAGCGGACTATGCGGGTGCTGATGCGGATATGACTCTACGCCTTGTAAAACCTATCATTGCAGACCTACAGCGGCACAATTTGATCGACCTCTACAATAACATAGAACTTCCACTTATTTCTGTGTTAATGCAGATGGAGCGGTACGGTATTGCCCTCGATACTGATTTCTTACGGGACCTTTCAATAAGCCTCGATGAGCAACTGCGTACACTTGAGCAAGCCATTTATGACTCCGTTGGACGTCGTTTCAATATTAACTCGACAAAGCAGTTAGGTGATGTACTCTTTACCGAATTGAAACTTCCATCGGGCAAAAAAAATAAAACTGGCTTTTCTGTCAGTGCCGATGTCATTGAAAGTCTTCAGGGCAAACACCCGGTGATTGACCATTTGTTGGAGTATCGTCAACTGAATAAACTCAAGTCGACCTATGTTGACGGCCTACTATCACTCATGGACCCAACAACGGGACGTGTCTACACCTCGTTTAACCAGACTATTGCGTCCAGTGGACGACTCTCATCTAGCAACCCAAACTTGCAAAATATTCCGGTGCGTACTGAAGTTGGGCGGCAAATTCGCCGCGCCTTTGTAGCCGATCCCAGTTATATGCTACTAACGGCTGACTACTCGCAATTCGAACTGCGTATTCTCGCGCACATCACGCATGAGCCACGCCTCGTGGAAGCATTCAGCAACGAAGAAGACATCCACACTATCACGGCCTCAACGCTATTTAATGTGCCGGTAGATCAGGTCACAAAAGATCAGCGTCGTCTCGCCAAAACGGTCGTTTACGCTGTGCTGTATGGGCAGTCCGCTTTTGGTCTCTCTCAGGTTACAGGTATGAACAACACAGAGGCAGCAAGTTTTATTCGTCGCTATCACGAGATTTTCCCGAACATCAAAGGCTATGTCGATGGAACGCTCAACCAGGCACGTAAACAAGGCTATGTCAACACACTCTACGGACGCAAACGCTTTTTCCCAGACATGCATGCTCTTTCGCATGTCGAGCGACAAGCGCTAGAACGTGAAGCGATCAATATGCCAATTCAGGGTACCAATGCTGATCTTATCAAGATTGCTATGATTAACCTGCATCACGCACTCAAAGAAACGCGTATGAAGACGCGCATGATACTGCAGGTACATGATGAACTCGTCTTTGAAGTCCCTGTAGAGGAACTTGAACGCGCCAAGCGTCTCATCAAAGAGAAAATGGAGGGTGTCGAGAAACTGGATGTTCCCATCAAAGTCGAAATGAAGGCTGGCAAAAACTGGTATGAGGCCGAGCCTATGGAATAGAGAGTACTCTTAGTTTCGTGAAATGACCTATAGCACAGGTAGGTAAGTGAGTATGGGAGGCTTTATAGAAGAGCTTGCTTCTGTTTTGCCTCCCGTTCAGTTTTTCAGAGCTTTTTGGACTTACTGGCAGTTATCTATGTTAAACATGTTCTCACTTCACATATATGGTATGGTCTATGTAACAAAGGTTTGTTTCGTTCGTCTAAGCATAATGAGTATACTATAAAGGAGTTTCTATTTAATGCAATTATCAAATCTTATTAATAATTTGCCTCCGTATCACTTCGCGGATGCCAAACGCAAGATCGCTGAACGAAAAGCTGCTGGTGTTGATGTCATTAGTCTCTCAATGGGTGACCCTGATCTGCCTGCACCACAAGTCGTCGTTGATCGCCTCTGTGAGGCAATGCAGGACTCCGAAAACCACCGCTATCCTGAATATCGAGGTATGCTGGCTTTACATGAAGCAATTTCTACATGGTTTGAGCAACGCTTCGGCGTACATCTTACGCCGGAACGCGATATTTTGCCTCTACTTGGTTCAAAAGAGGGGCTTGCTTATGCCGCTGCTGCCACGCTCAATGCTGGTGACATATCGCTCATTCCTGATCCCTATTATCCTGTGTATATTACAGGGAGTACTACAGTTGGTGCTCAACCGTATTTGCTACCTCTATCCGAGCAGAACAATTATTTGCCTGATCTCGATGCTATTCCACAAAATGTGCTAACTAAGGCACATGTACTTTGGCTCAATTATCCCAATAATCCAACAGCAGCGTGTGCTGATCTGAGTTTTTTTGAACGTGCCGTAGATTTCGCTCGTCGTCACAACATTGTGATTATTCATGATATGGCATATGCTGAAGTATATTTTGAGGATTTTCGGCCAGTAAGCATTCTACAAGTTCAAGGTGCCAGTGAGGTTGCCGTAGAACTGCATTCCTTGAGCAAAACGTACAACATGGCGGGTTTCCGTATGGGAATGCTTGTCGGCAATTCTGCCATTGTAGATGCGGTGGGACGTTTGAAGAGCAATATTGATAGTGGTATTTTTCGTCCTGTGCAGTATGCGGCCATTGAAGCCCTGCATCTACCAACATCGTGGTTAGAGCAGCGTAACCTCATCTATAAACGCAGACGTGATCTACTTGTAGAAGGCTGTAATGCGCTCGGCATGCACACACAGACGCCTAAGGCTGGGCTGTATATCTGGGCGGGTGTACCACAGGGCACGACTTCACGCACTTTCGCCGACTGGTTGTTCGATGAAACAGGAGTGTTTGTAACCCCAGGCACCAACTTCGGGGCGGCAGGCGAAGGTTATCTACGCATCTCAATGACCGCGCCCGACGAACGCATTGAAACAGCCCTCAAACGTATGAAAGCTGCTGTAAAGAAATAGAGCAGCGACAAAGGATAGAGAAATGATTTTGCAACATGATACTGAAATACAAAAGCAAAGCCCCACGAACGCCTGGCATCTTCAGGTGGGAGGGAACATTTGCTCCGATATAAACGCAAGTCTTAACCACGAATGGCTCGTCACTAACGGTATTGGTGGCTATGCTTCCGGCTCTATTTCGGGAGCGACAACACGTTGTTATCACGGCCTCTTAGTTGCTTCGCTTCACCCACCAGTTGAGCGCACCGTGATGGTAACAAAGGTCGATGAAGAGGTTATCTTACATGATGGGCGTTCATTCTTACTCGGGATCAACGAATATCAGGGCGGCACAATAGACCCACGTGGCAATGTTCATCTGGAGTCCGTAACACTTGAAGGTGATATTGTGTGCTTCGTGTATCGTCTCACTGAGACACTCACCTTAGAGAAACGGATCTGGATGGAGTATGGACAAAATACCACCTATGTACAATATATGTTGCGTGGCATCCTGGGGCCAGAGCAGAAGAATGAACCCGTCACCTTGACTCTTATTCCCTTCTGTCTCTCACGTGATTATCATGCTACAACAAAAGGGGCTGGCGATTGGCAGTTTATGATAGACAATCAAGGCAATTGCTATCAAATACGCGCATTTGACGGTGCTCCTCCCTATCAACTTATAGCTGGTCCAGGTACATCATTCACCAATACAGATGTCTGGTATTGGCGTGTACGTCATCGTCGCGATGCTGAGCGCGGACTCCCTGACTACGAGGATGTCTATCAGCCAGGAATGTTTGATATTTCGCTCTCTCCAGGTATGCGTACTACACTAGTTTTAAGCGCTGAAACAAAACTGCCCTCCGAAGAACTTGGTGGTCCACAGCATGAAGAAGCGGTGACGCAGGCAATGATGCGTCATCAACGACGCGTTCGACAACTGCTTTCAGTGGCAAACAACGCTGTTGATGATCTACAGCATCTGGACCCTGTACGAGCACGTTTGGTCATTGCCGCCGATCAATTTGTTGTCGCACGGCCCGACTATGCCAGTATGTCAGAGCCACAGACGGTGAAACTCGCGCCTAATCGCAAAACCATTATTGCAGGCTATCCCTGGTTCACTGACTGGGGGCGTGATAGCATGATCTCGTTGCCAGGATTGCTCCTGTCTACAGGACGATATAGTGAGGCAAGAGACCTCATCAAAGCATTTGTCTCCTTTGCTCACAACGGGCTCATTCCCAACCGTTTTCCTGATAATGGTGAGGCACCAGAATACAATACCGCCGATGCTACGCTCTGGATGTTCCATGCTCTTAACCGCTATCTCGCGACAACCAGTGATTGGACGCTCCTTAAAGAACTTTTCCCAGCCCTGGAAACCATCATTGAGTGGCATATTCGTGGTACAGATTTCGGTATAGGTGTTGATCTTGCCGATGGCTTGTTGCATGCAGGCGTGCCCGGAGAGCAAGTAACTTGGATGGATGCGAAGGTCAATGATTGGGTCGTAACACCACGTTGTGGTAAGCCTGTTGAGATAAACGCCCTCTGGTATGCCGCGCTTACCTCGATAGAGTCGTGGGCTGTCCGCCTTTCAGTTGATGCGACGCGCTATAGTCAACTACGTACCCAAATTCGCCGGAACTTTGCTGCGCGTTTCTGGAACGAAGAGCATGGCTACCTTTATGACGTAGTTGATGTCAATGGCATTAGTGGACAAATTGATGCAGCCTTTCGTCCAAACCAGCTTTTTGCTGCATCACTGACACATGAATTGTTATCAGAAGCACAAATTACACGTATGTTCCAGCACGTTACCGACAACCTACTAACACCTATGGGTTTGCGCTCACTAAGCCCAAGCGATCCGGCGTATCACAATCACTTCAACGGTGGTCTGGTAGAACGTGATAGTGCATACCATCAGGGAACCGTGTGGTCATGGCTTATCGGACCATATGTTGACGTGTATCTTCGTGTTCATAACGATAAAAGCGCACTGAAATCACTGCTTCAACCGTTGGTAGAACAGCTATGGAATACCTGTCTGGGCACAATAAGTGAGGTTGCAGAGCCAGAGCCTCCGTTTACTCCAGGAGGTTGCTATGCTCAGGCGTGGAGTGTAGCGGAATTGCTCCGTTGCTGGATTCTTGCTACCGAGTAACGAAAACAGTATCAATCGTAGGAGTGTAGGGATGTTGTTGAAGAATTACACTCCTACAGCACTTGCACGATAATTACGCTTGCATTCCCTTCGTCACCATCGTTATTCGCAGTTTCTATCAGCAGACGTGCTAGTGAGTGAAGATCACCTCCATGTTCTAGCAGTTGTGCTATACTTTCTTCACGCACAATATGCCATAGGCCGTCTGTACAGAGCAGAACGAGATCGCCAGGCTCAACATCTTGTTGGAAGAGGTCAACCTGTACCCGATATGTATTGCCCAGGTAGCGGTAATGCTGGTTGCGTTTCGCGCTATTGTACATTTCGTCAGGTTGTAGCGACTTAGCCCCAACGAGATTTCCTGCTAGTGTATGATCGTTAGTGATACAGTGGAGTCCCTTGTTCGCGTTAAAATGGTACGCTCGGCTATCACCAATGTGTGCCACATAGAGACGATGGTTATGCACTAGAGCGGCTGTCATCGTACTGCCCATCGCAGTATCATAGTCAGCGTTACAATGATAAATCACCTGATTGGCTTGTCTCACTCCATCGTGTAGCCATTGCTCCAAAATAGTAGTAGATGGTCGTGCCATCTGAGGTGCGCCTATAGCGCGTATAGCGTGTGTATTGCCTACGTTTTTATCTGATGGTGTGCTACGCGGTGTATCACGTGCTGTGGAACGTAATGTCATCGCAATCAGTGGTAGCACTGTATCGGCAAGTGTCTCTATGCCCAAACGACTTGCCTCACGTCCTTTGACATGCGTTGGTTTATTCAGAGAAGCACCCCTTTGATCGCTTTGCTGACCGCGAAGACCATCTGAGACTGCAAATAAACTAAACGGATGTGGTGGTGGTGCAAGGTTGACGCCCAATCCCTGTGCGATCAACAACATATCCTCGTTGTCCTGGGTGTTTCGTCCAATATCACTATAGAAACCTACTCGACATGCCTCCATCATCAATGCTGTTGTTTCTTCCAAATTGTGTCCACAGTAGCGACAGAAATGCGAGCTACTGCGGTTCTCTCTTCCACAACTTGCACATGGGTTTTCTGGTACCAGCGTGCGTGTGATAATGTTTGTATCGTGTGAAGTTGCAATTGGAGCCACCATTGTTGGTGCGGAAGCATCGGGCGAAGAGCCTGTACTTAGCGCATTGTTCAACGCATCTGCAAATGCCCGTGCAGATGGATAGCGTTTGCGTGGGTCGGTTTCTATTGCACGAAGTATCACGGGGTCAACCGTCGCTGGAAGCCAGGTATTCAATGTGCTGGGCGGTGGTAATTCAGTTGCATGAGTACGTATCACGGCCTGAAAAGGCAGTAGACCCGTCATACATTGATATGCCACAACGCCCATCGAATAGATATCGCTTGCCGATCCTGCCTTTCCTTGCTCTTGCTCGGGCGCGACATAATGCTCTGTGCCCAATGACCAGCCCTGTTGTGTTAGTGGCTTGTCCTGCTGCATTGCTCGCGCAATACCAAAATCGGTTACGACCAGTCGCCCATCATCTTGATGTATCAGTAAATTTGAAGGTTTGATGTCGCGATGCACAATCTGTAGTGGATGTGCATGAATAACTTCAAGTGCATCCGCCAGATCGTTTAAGTATTGTTGGGCTTGTGCGACTGGTAAGGGATGCTCTCCTTTGAGCAAGGCTTTAACAGTTCCACCTGTGATGAGTGGCATCACCAGATAGAGCATACCACCATCACTACCAAAGTTAATTACCGACACAATATTTCTGTGTTGTAACTGATGTGCATAACGAGCTTCTCGGCGAAAACGCTCTGTTGCCGTCTCTTCGTCTAACTGTTGGTACGAAATCGACAGTACTTTGAGCGCGACCTGCTTCATCTCAAACGTATCACTTACACGATAAACCGCTCCCATACCACCAAGACCAATTAATGTCTCAACACGATACCGACCAGCAATAATTGCTTCTGGCAGGAGGCAGCGACACGCGGGATTAGCACATTGAGTACTACCGTCAGGGCACATTCTCTGACAGCGTGAATTTAGGCAACGTGCCATAGCACTTCTTTCTTAACGACTATCAAATTTTTCCGAGGGTAACAGCTAAATTTGTTTCAAATCCGAAACTGTTCTTTCACTCTGCACATTTCCCGTATTCAGCGTGGATTTAGGCTCTAGCAGTAACACATGCACCTCTTCTTCAGCAATCGGAAGATGTTCAACGCCCTTTGGAATAATCGTCAATTCACCCTCTTCTAACCAAATATCACGGTCCCGCAATTTGATGAGTAGCCGCCCTTTCACAACAAGGAATAACTCATCCTCCTCTTCGTGATGATGCCAGACAAACTCCCCTTTGAGTTTCGCTAATTTTACATGACTATCGTTGAGTTCACCTACGATCTTTGGACTCCAATACTCTTGAAACAAGCTGAATTTATGTGCAAGATTTATCTTCTCCATTAACTTCTCCTGCTATTCATTTGCAAGGGGCAGCGAAAACCAGAATATTGACCCTTTGCCCTCTTCGCTGTCAACGCCTACCTGTCCTCGATGCAACTCAATAATTGTTTTGCAGATATACAACCCTAAACCTAGCCCAACACCTGAACCGCTCTTGACCTCGATTCCCTTTACGCGATAAAAACGCTCAAACACATTTTTATGTTCTTTCATCGGTAATCCTGGCCCTTGATCGTGTACTGAAACATAAGCGTCGAGATCCTCAACACGCAGTGAAATTTTAACAGGCTTACTTTCATCCGAATATTTTAGCGCGTTAGAAATGTAGTTTGTGAGCACTTGTTCAATACGGTCAACATCCACAAACACAGACACACTGGTTTCAGTAGGTAGGTCAAGTTCAATTGTACGCGGTGCTGCAACTCTACTTTGTTCTTGCACAACGTCGCGTATAATACTTGTGAGATTTATATGTTCCATGTGTGGCTCCAACTTGTGTGCCTGGATACGTGACACATCAAGCAGATCATTAATCAATCGAGTGAGCCGATTGACCTGAATTGTGGTACGTCTAAGCAGGTCTTGTGCCTCTTCCTGTAGGCGTATTCGCTCTTCTGGTGGAGCAGACTCCAATCCCATCATCTTCTTCAATCGTCGTTCCAGTAGTTGTGTACTGCCCTTAATTGTCGTTATTGGTGTCTTCAACTCGTGGCTAGCAATACCCAAAAATTCGTTCATACGCTGGTTCGCTTCACTCAGTGCCATCTCGTTTGCCTGCGCCTCTGAGCGTTCACGAAGCAGGCGTTCGCGCTCAATTACCAGCGCAGCCAACTTGGCTACCGCGCCCGCAAGTGTCTGCTCCTCATCTGTGTACATATGCTCCCTACTTGCGTAGTCAAGTGAAAGCAAGCCAAAGATTTCTTTCCCTATACTCATGGGTGCAAGCAAAAAAATTTCGGTTCCATATTGCTTGTATGGCTCTTCAGAAGCATATTGCGTTAAGTTCAGTAGAACAACCTCACCGTTACGTATCCGCGTGATATATGGAGCTTGTGCCATATCTGCAAGGTGCAGAGCTGGAACACTACTCCACCACAGTTGCTCTTGTTCTGGGGTGAGACCAATGACCGCCACCGGAAGAAGTCGCTCAGTTTCAGGTTCTATAGAAATTATGCCCACGCGTTTACAGCCCAATACACGACCTGTCAATTCTACAAGTCGTTGCCCAACACTATGCGTTGAGTCAGTATCGAGTGCTACTTGTGTTGATTCATCGGACCCTTGCACAAGTGTTTGTGCCATTGCGAGCAATGCATTTAGAGCATTGTGCGTATACTTTTCCAATTGTCTACGCTCGGTGATATCGTGACAGATTACTACCCCGCCCATAAGCTTGCCATCTTGCGTATACAAAGGTGCACCGCTAACACTCAAGAGTATATTTCGTCCATCAAGTGTGCGAACAAAAATATCTGGTGCTATCGAGCCTTTGAGTGACTCACCACGTAAAATACGGCGCTGTGGCCACTGTTCATAGGGAAGTGGATTTCCTTGCTCATCTAATATTGTAATCTGTGCTCGTTGCTCGTCCAAGGTGCGCGAGAAGAAGTCAGACTGGGTGTGAATACCGAGCAGATCGCGAAAGGCAGTGTTCATATGCGTCATATGGCCTTCTTGGTTAAACACAAAAACGCCATCTGTTATACTCTCAAAAACCGCTTCAAGTTCTCTTGCACTTGCCGCCATTGCACGCTCGGAGCGACGAAGTGCTGAAACATCATGACTGATAGATACAGCGCCCCCGATTTTCTCCCAGGCGTCGTACAATGGGGCCGCACTTACCATAAAATACTGTGTGTTACCATGTGTAGGTTGCCAGATCATCTCGACTTCAGAAACGGTTTCTCCCTGTAGTGCGCGTCCTACCGGAAGATTTGCCTGTGGGAAGGAGTCACCATTTGGAGTACGTAGCTTTCCAGTGGTTGCAGTAAGCGCGGGGTAACGTATACCTTGCTCCTCTTCCGTGCGCCGCCCCGCGTTGTTTAGTCGCACTAGTCTACCTTGTGCATCATATACAGAAACACTATCAGGAACGGTCTCAATTACCGCATCGAGGAGAGTGCGTTCCGCTATCGCGCCGCGTCGTACCCGTTCAACCTGACTGGCAACAATGCTAATTGTCACGCCAACAAGCAGAAACAACGTATTCTCAACGAGATCCTGTATATCATTCAAACTTAAAGACGAGCGAGGAGGCAGCACAAAAAAATTGAGCAGTACCATCCCAACAAGCGTAGCAAGTAGACTAGGGCCAGTGCCAAAGTTTAGGGCTATTATCGCAACACAAAAAATCTCCAGTAAACCAGAAAATGCGAAAGTTGGAAAAAGATGCATAAGGAAGGTCGTGCCCAGTCCAGCGATAATTTGTAGTACTATGCTAATGAGATAGCCAACAACTGGATGTTGCCACCATTTAGGAAGCCATTGCGGTGCGAATGTACTAATAAGAAACCAACGATGAAGTTCTAGCCATAACGATCTTCGAGTTGTTGTGTTCGCATAATAGTTGTCTGTCTGTGCATCTTTATGTTGTGAGTATGCACGGGCGAAACGATACTGTGCAGGTCGATCCTGATCCGATCTCGTAGCTTGCGAGGAAGGTGTTTTGTTGTTTTCATCAGGTGTGTCTTGATGGTCATCTTCAATAAGATTGTCGTCGGGCTTAGTCGTCATACTCAACTCCCATAGAGGTGGTTAATAAAAAAGTATTGACGCCAACCACCATAATAAAGATATTTTTAAGGAAATGCAATATATCCCTTAATTTTAGTTAGGTAGTAAGAAAAAAACAAGAATGCCTCTGCTTTTAGTACACGGACTGTACTAAGATAAAGTGTCAGGGGTCTTGCATGAACTGTATTAAGGGAATTTCTCAGGAGTATGACAGGACTACAAACTCAACGTAACGAGAACCATTGTAATCTCAATAAGCAGGTACCTTATTTGTTATAGCGTATTGTGTTGTGATTGTCTCCAAGAGTGATTTTATATTAAACGGTTTACGCAAAATTAGATTACTCCAATATAAAACCGTTTTCTCAACAAGCAAAAAGCAGATAAAAAATTATGTTCATACCCTGCAAGAATAGACATAAGACTGTTCGAGAAGTTGTTTAGATGAATAAACGAAGGAAATCGGAGGGGTTGTGAGACTCGACAGACAGCGTTATAATCTGATATGCGGTACGAGGGAGACATACAGTCTGTCCTCGCTACAATACTGCTTAGATGCAATCAAAGGATGCAAAGATATAATGCTAATTACACTGCCGCTTGTGCTATTTATTGTTATGACAGAAGTCTCCATCGGTTCTTTTACCGTCCTTGTGCTCCTCGACTGGCGCAATGAGGTGAAGCGAGGCTTTCTGGTGTCATATGCCCTTATCTATCTTGGCCTGACTTATCTCACGTATCTTTTCCAACAGAACTTCTCCACGCCCGAACTCCTTAGCAATTATCACCAGCTTGACCAGTATTGGGCGAGATATGAGACGCTACCCTTGTTGATCTTTCTTCTGCTGATGATTCCCTACAATGTGTTGCTTTTGTTCGACAAGACGTCTGGCGTAGATGCGAAGAGAGATGCTGAAAAGGCACAGCTTGAGCAAACAAATGGTGGAGAGGCAACAGCTGAAAAACTAAAAGTGCCAGTACGTCACTTCTCTATTATACGCCTTCTACGTCTTTTCAGCGGTATTGGAACTGTTGCCGCCGGTCTGACTACACTTTTTGTAATGGCAATGATCTATCGTCCATTAGCATCAGCAAACTTTGGTGGTGCGCTCACTGTTGCGGGCTTCTTTGCCGCCGCTCTCGCTCTTGGAGGAGTGCTTACCGCTATGTGGCTTGGTCACTGGTATCTTGTTACACCTGCGCTTTCAGAAAAACCATTGCAGTTCGCAACCACTCTTGTATTGCTCGGTGTGCTGGCACAAGTACTTTTCGCTTTTACAGCTGGCCCAAGCACTGTCCAAACAAATGTGCAACAACTACCTGCAACGCCTGTGATAACAACTCCAACGACGACGCCTAATAACCATGTCAAACCTGCGAATGCCCCAACCTATACACCGTTGAGCACTGATGCTATTAGCTGGATACGTATCCTCGTAAGTTTTATTATTCCACTTGTTCTTGGTGGCCTTGCGTGGAAACTCATACGTGATCGCTCATTTCAGTCTGCAACAGGAATGCTCTACCTCGTAGTTGTGTGTACTCTCGCTGGAGAAGCGATGGCACGGGGACTTTTCCTTGTTGGACTGTAATTCATCTCCATACATCTTGAAGAAATGGGTATTGTGCTTGTAGCATTGTACCCATTTCTTTAGAGTTATTACAATGTCTTTTCGCGCTCTTTAAGCTCACGTCGCAGAATTTTACCTGAGGCTGTTTTAGGAATAGCATCAATGAACTCTATGTGATGAACTCTTTTATAGCCTGCAAGTTTCCCATTGGCAAACATGACGATATCTTCAGGCGTTATATTCTGACTCTCACGTATCACTACTAAACCTTTGATAAGTTCGCCTGCCTCGTCGTCTGGTATACCAATCACGGCAGAGTCTAGTACCGCAGGATGCTCTAGCAGGAGTGCCTCGATCTCCGCAGGTGCAACACCAAAGCCCTTGTACTTAATCATTTCTTTCTTACGATCAACAATATAGGTGAAGCCTTGTTCGTCTACATGCCCAATATCGCCTGTGTAGAGCCAGCCACTTCGTAATGCACGCGCCGTCTCCTCTGGTGCCTTCCAATAGCCTTGCATCACCTGTGGACCACGCAACACAATCTCACCATCTTCCCCTACCGGTAATTCGCGTGTGCCTGTCTCAATGTCCATAATTTTTTGATCGGTGTTATGAATCGGCATTCCAATACTTTCTAAGCGCATAATGGGAAATGGCTGCGCGTGTGTTAGAGGAGATGCCTCGGTCAATCCATAACCCTGTACAACAGTTACACCTGTTTTCTCCCGTAACCTGTTTGCTGGACCTTGAGGTAATGGGGCAGCACCAGAGAAAATATATTTAACTGTTTTTAGCTTGCTGAGATCAACGGGTGCGTTAGCGAGTGCCAGCACAATTGGTGGTACTGCAAAGTAATAGGTGACACCATACTCCTCACATAGATCGAGTGATTGTAAAAGATCAAAGCGCTCCATAATGACCTGTGTTCCACCAACTGCCAGGAAGCCACCGGTCAACATCACACCGTAAATGTGATAAAACGGCAAGAAGTTGAGTGCGATATCTCTTGAGTTGAGATGTAATGCAGTAATAAATTGTAGATTGTTTACTCCGAGATTGCGGTGTGTTAACAACGTGCCTTTAGGAAAGCCCGTGGTACCCGAAGAATAGGGTAAGGCGGCTAAATCATGGCCACGAATGTCAACATGCGGTGGGTGATGTGAAGATGATCCACGCATAAGCGAGGCAAACGTGATTGCCTCCGGCATACTCTCCGGTGGCTTTTCAGCTGTCACCAGCACATGTTTGAGATTGGAGAACGCCTTCTGGCTCAAAGCAGATTGTAGCGTAGGTACTAGACTACTTTGTAGCACAATTGCTTTTGCCTCAGAATTTTCAATCTGATAGGCAACTTCACGCTCTTTGTAACCTGGGTTCATCGGACTGACCACAATACCAAGTGAGGTTGCGGCAATAAATGTAATCGTATACTCCGGCCGATTTGACATATACAGGCAAAGACGATCACCCTTTCTCATTCCCAGATCATGTAACCCGTTTGCAATGCTGTTAATCATCGCAATGACTTCACGGTAAGTGAAAATCATATTTTGGTAGACCATAGCAATGTTATCGGGGACACGTTCGGCGGCAGCACGTACATGATGATCGTAAGGAACATCGGGAAAATTAATGTGTGGACGAAACAACTCAGGAGAGAATATTTTTTCAGACATGCCTGGGAGTCCTTTCTTGCTCATTCCTCTATAAATGAGCAACTGAGAAGACCTATTTGTGGCAACGGGTATACGTCGGTATATGAGATAAAGCTTAACATCATATGCCAAGCATTGCTGAATGTAGCATACCTTAGTTGTTGTGCAAGGTCAAGAATAAGAATCGTCAAGGAATGGGGTGTTGCACTTTGTTGATACCAAAGTGCAACACCCCATTCCTCATCTTGTTCTGTAGACTATTCTTGATTATTTACCCAGTTGACGCTTCACTTCTGCAACATCATAGTAGAGTGACTCACGGACGATCTTGTTGTTTTTGCGCACAACGACCGTGACACCGGGAATAGAGAACTCGCGTCCTGAAGCGGCCAAGCCAAATAGATCACCTTTATGAGTGCCAGTAGCTACCCACTCAATCATTACTTGTGACCCTTGCCCAACACGATTTGTAACCTTGATCTGCAAGTTTGGAATGGACTCAATGCTGTTGCCCTTACGAGCCATAATCGCTTCATGACCCACAAATGCTGTTTCTGACATGCTATCCTCTACAACAGCATTATGAGCATAATCGTTCTTCAAATTTTGTATATCGTCCTGGTTTTGCCTTGCTAAGTGATTATCATGCAGCCTAAGGTTGTGGGCAACTTGCTCATCTGCATGTGTAATAACCTGTGGTTTTTTGGTAAACGCTTGTGAGCCAGCTACTGTTGCGATGACTCCTGCTCCTACCGCAGTAACACCCATCGCAGTAAGCGCTTTCATAAAATTGCGCCGCGGCATTTTTCCTGCTCGTACATCATCGACTAGTTCTGGAATCGTCGTCGATACTTGCTCGTCCTGCATGTTTCCTCCCGTTAATACATATCAGTTATTTGGATGTTTCACTCTACTGCTATAGAAATATATTATGTATTATGTTCTATACCTCATTTTCTCTTTTGACTATAACATATAGTGGTTACCTCGGCTTTGCACATTTCCCTTTGGGAAGGAGTAAACAGGGGCCTATCTCAAAAGACAACCAGAAGCCTTCTGGAAGCCACTCATCGTCTGCCAGAATGGATATGGGTCACGGGTTTCGTGAAGGAGTGGAGTATTTCAACATCACCTTTTTCGGGGATGTTGAAATACTCCATGGCTGGGTTCCTAGAAGAATTGTATCAGCTCATCGTACCAAGAGGAGACATTATTTCCTTGAAGGAAATGTACAAAGTCGAGGTTACATATTGCGAGATTATTATGGTTGAGGATTGTTGATAATGTGTTGTTTTCGGTTAAGGTTTGACAACCAGATTGAGGCATACCGTCTTTAAACAACATTTTTTGATTCATGCTACAATACTTTCGTATGTATGCTATCCGTATGGACGTAAATCTACTGAATTGCAAACACGTTCAGAAGCATATGAGACGACGGACTGCTATTGTAGAAGAGAATAACAAATGAGCACTTCAGAAGTTCAGGGGCTGAATTGGTCTGCCGAACGCCTTATTCCTGGATTCCAGTCTGTGACACACCTTGATATTTATACAGTTAAAGGCGTGTCAAGTGAAACACTTATCACTCTCATGACAGTCGTAGGATTGGTCAATCGTCCACAGCCGAAAATCTATCTTGTTCTAGGTGATGACGAAGCATTCTGGCTAGCGGAAGTATTTGGAAACATTCCGCAAAAACATATTCCCACTACTAACGAAAATATACTCGATGTCCTGCTTGATGCATATCTCAGCAATATCCAGGGTTTAGTAATCTATGATTCCAATCTTAAGGACTCGATAAACATCGCTACAATGATCGCAGCACAAAAGGACGGTATTGCAGTTTCACAGGTCCAAGCTTTAGCACTACAAAATAAATATTCCCTCTCTATACTTGATGATTTATCTAAGTATGGCTGGAAGAGCCGTCTGCAAGCCTATCATTGGGCACTGAAAAACGTGCGCGGTGGCTGCTCATCACGTCTTGTTGCGGGACTCGACTTAAAGAATATGCATCTACGTTCCTTTCTTGTTGCCACGCGCACTTTTATCTACAACCTTGATTCGCGTAACTATCTCCCTGAACCACGGAGCATCTCTACTCATGGACTTCTTTCTGAACGAGAGTTAATGCGCCAAATCCTGCATTCCTTCCCTCCCGGAGCCGTTCACCTGGGCTGGTTCGTGGATGAAAGTAGCGGCGTCAAGCTCACTTCGCAAGCTGCGCTACCTGTACTTGCCACCGACCTTTTTTCAAATCTTGAGGTGTGGACTGCGGTACCGATACCGACTCCACAAGTAGCACGCTCAGCATCTCTACCTCCAGTTGTATCTCCGTTGCCACGTGCCGACGAACCAACATCAGCTACAAACACTGTGTACGTCTCCTTCACAATTAGTGATGGTGATAATCTGCAATACAGTCAGCATCGTATGAAGAACATATGGTGCGACAAGGTTCGTGGTACGCTGCCCATCGGCTGGACTATTTCACCTTCAATTGTACACGTTGCACCACTCCTTGCTGAATACTATAGAGAGTCCGCAACACCCAACGACGAATTTATTGCAGGACCAAGTGGGGCAGGCTATATCTTTCCTTCACATTGGCCTCCTGAACAGATTGATGCATTTCTGCAAACTACTGGAAAACAAATGCAGACGATGAACATGACAACGTTGCAAATTCTCGATACTGACTACTGGCAAAGTTCGGGGATACCCCTTATCTCGATTATAAGACAAACAGGAATGATTTTTTCTAACATCAACAGGCAGCAGCAGTATATACGGACATTACGTCCGTTTGGTTTACGAGGTATTCTAAGTGGTGCTGGTCTAAAGAAAGTTATGTGGAAGGCTGAGACTGAAGTTGTGCTATACCAAAATCTTGGTTTAGCTGATAGCGTGAGAGGAACGGTTACTATGATCAAAAAAGTAGCGAATAGCCGTTCGGAACGTCCACTCTTCCTAAACATTTATATTCTCGCATGGAAGATGAGTCCTACTGATCTGAAAGCCGTTGTAGAACAACTTGGAAGTGGCTATGAGGTTGTATTGCCAAAGACGCTGCTAGCAATGCTTGCTCAGGCTTCCACGTAAAATGAGCGAAAAACAGATGATAAGTGTTGGCTGTTATCGTTTAGCTTTTGGGGTAAGCCTTCGCCAGACTGAAAATGATGGCATGGTTGCAGTATGTAATTATCCTCTCCGTGTCGTATCATTGAACCCAGTCCTGGCACGTCTTCTTTTGCTTTGCACTGAAGAGCATACCTGTGAGCAATTAGCTGTGCTCATGCATATGCCACTCAAACGCATAGAGGCACTGTGCGACCAATTACACTGGAAATCTCTTTTAGAGGCAGGGGCAGTAGCGCCTTTGGTAGTATGGCCCAACGTCTCTATCGTTATCCCAAGCTATAATCGTGCAAAAGTGCTTGAGCGTTGCCTTCATGCGTTGTTTGTATTGAAGTATCCGCACAACCTTATAGAAATTCTTGTTGTCGACGATGCCTCGACTGATACAACCTGCGTAATGCTCCAACGCTTGATGCAAGAGGCCGAGGCATACGAAGTGCAACTACGTAGTGTTAGCCATGAGAAACGACAAGGTGTTGCAATTAGCCGCAATACTGGCGCGGAAGCGTCAACACACGATTTCATTGCGTACATTGATAGCGATTGTGTCGCCTCTCCCAGCTGGCTTACCGAACTTGTCCCACATTTCCAAGATCAGCGCATCGTAGCTGTTGGTGGTATGATTCGTGGTTATGAATGTCAGGGTATGCTGAGTTATTACGAAGATGTCTGCTCTTCACTTTATATGGGAACGCGATTCCAACAAGTACGCCTGGAAGGACCATTGACCTATCTCCCAACTGCAAATCTGCTTATTCGTCGTTCTATCTGGCAACATCTTGACGGTTTTGCCCCTCTTACACAAGGAGAAGATGTCGACTTTTGTCGTCGCATTCTCTTGACAGGTGCACACATACGCTATGTACCACAGGGTGTTGTCTACCACGATTACCGCACAACCATAAAATCATTCCTCAAAATTCGCGTCGCTTATGCCTCGGCAGAAGCTGCCCTGCTACAACGCCATCCCACTGAGCGACGCGTGCTGATTTTACCGCCAGCACAAGCTGCGTTCGCGGGACTCATTTTGAGTAGTGTATGGGGACTGGTGTGCGCTATGTGCTTCGGTCGAAGGAAGCAGAGTAAGCAACGAGGGCATTGGCGTAACAGTGAGAGGCAACCGCACTCCTTCGTGTATGCATGTATGTCGTTTGGCACCATTGTTGCTGCCTTGTTCATTGTCCTACATGGTACACGCTACCATATGCGAAAGATACACAAACAGCGTATTCCCATTCATCCTCTTACGGTTTTCAAAGCGACTCTGCGTGGACATCTTGCATACATGTACCACCTGTTTCGCCATTTGACTCGGTACTATACACTACCGCTAGTATTTCTCGGCATTACGTTGTTCCCTTTGATAATTCTTATAGTCATAATACTATGCGTTGTGTTAAGCGTGGACTACATACGCTTCAAACCAAAAATGAGTATAGTTGAATATGCTCTTTGTGCTTTTTTCAGCGATTGTGCCTACGAGGTTGGTGTTGTGCAGGGTTGTATCAAGTATAGGACGTGGAAGCCATTAATGCCAATTATCAGGAAACATGTAAGATAGAGGATTACTCGACAACTTTCAGAATGGATGGGCGACCACCAGGATCGCCCACTGGTCTTTTGTGTGATATTTCTAATTTTGCAAGTAATGAGGATTATCCCTGTAGTACGCACTCGGGGTCTTTGATGCTCAGCTTTTGATGCACGAACCATTTCGTAGCAGGACAGCCCCCGTGACACGTATTATACTGTCCACATCCTGTACATGCGCCCCCACCCATACTGCGATAATAGTCAAACAGCGTCGAGTCTTGCCAAATCTCTTTGAATGTTCGCTCGTGGAGATTGCCAGCTTCAAATTCCGGTGCCTGGAAGAATGCACATGGATACACCTCGCCTTCTGGACAGATGCAGCATGTCGCGGTAGCAGCACCACATATATCTAGTCCAGCGAGCTTGTTGCCAAAGGCATTGAGATGAAAAAACGAATCCGCCGTCAAAACATCAGGATGCGCAGTAAGCCAGTGCGTGAACTCGCGGTATTGTTCCTGTGTTGGGTGTAGGTCGCCCCACACATCCTGCCCACGACCAGAGGGTCGGAGCCGTGTTACACGCAATTTAGAGCCGAAACCTGCCGCAATATCATAGAGTCGATCTAGTTCCGAGAAGCTATAGCATGTCAAGACACTGTTGACCGTCAGGCTATGATTTTCTGCCGCCAATAACTCTAAGCCATGTAGCGCACGTTTAAAAACGCCTTGTCCGCGAATACGATCATTCGTGTGCTCCGTACCACCATCTAAGCTCACCTGGAAATAGAGTGGGTCAAATTGCTTCAGTCGCTTCGCACGTTCTGCGGTAATTAATGTGCCGTTGGTACTGATGCACATAACAAGGTTACGCTGTGTGCAACGCTCAAGTACCTGCCATATGCCAGGGTAAATAAATGGTTCGCCCCCACCAAAGTGTATTTGGAACACCTGCATGTCCGCGAACTCGTCGACCAGAGCTAGTGCTTTTGGTGTCTTTAGCTCTCCAGGTCTACGTCGCCCTGAGGCTGAAAGGCAATGCACGCATGCGATATTGCAAGCTGCGGTGATCTCCCACGTTACCGTGATTGGTGCCGACAAACCACCCTGCAAAAAGCGTTGTGAGCCACGTCCCTTCGTCTGTGGTACCATCGTTCCCGTCTGTCGCATCGCGGCTAATGCTAGTGGATTAACACTGCCAACAGTCTTTTTTGCCGAACGGTCAGGACGCTCCATGAAACGCACCAATTCCACCATTGAAAAACTCCTCTCACAAATGGAAAATATGCTAATCCGTGATAGGGGTCAACGATTGCGTAGTTTGCATATAGCCACGCCCAACAAGATCATCGAGAGCAACATACAACTTCTGCTTGCTCGCCTCCGAATAGTGACTCTTTTCGAGGGCTGCACTGACATTGCTGGCGTAGTGTTGCTGGCTCTCAAGCAGCAGATTAATGAGTTGGGGAGAATTGATGAACGAGAGCGCACCTCTATCGGCACAGCCATATTTGTAGAGAATGCCACCGAACGGCTCACGGCGAATCTTGACTTCTGCAATGAGTCGATAATGTACAGAGGATTGAGGCATCGTAATCTCCTTGCGAGGACCATAGCGACGATGTATTCCGTATCAGCAAGCATACCCAGGAAGTAGGTAACAAGTCAAGCGGTACGAAGTGTAAGAAGGACTTTTTGAACCTTGAGTGGAAAGGGGAGGCTAACTCCTGTTATGTTTCCTCCGGTAATATCAGTATGCCCTCTGGCCCTCCAATGATGGCTTGCTCAGCCATGTCTAAAAACAAGCCGGTTTCGACTACACCCACGATTCTATGCATATTGGCATTCAGATTAATGGGGTCTGAGATGACACCGGAAAAAGCGCAATCGAGAATGATATTTCCGTTTTCGGTCACAAACGGTTTTCCTGCAAGTTGGCGTATTGTGACACGTGCTCCTAGCGATTCCAGATGTCCGCGCACTGGTGTGATAGCGAAGGGAACAGTTTCAACAGGAACAGGAAAATGTTGACCTAGATGTGTGACTCGTTTTGTCGTGTCGGCGATGACAACGAAGCGGCGAGCTGCTGAGGCGACAATTTTCTCACGCAATAGAGCCCCGCCCGCCCCTTTGAGCAGGTTAAGTTGTGTGTCAATCTCATCGGCACCATCAATATAGATGTCGAGCGTGGGGTGTGTATCAAGATCAGTTACAGGGATACCAAGATTGGCGGCAAGGTTATGCGATGCCTGCGATGAGGAGATGGCACCCACGATCTGTAGGCCAGCCTGCACACGTTGAGCAAGGGCATAAATTAAAAAATTTGACGTTGAGCCAGTGCCAAGTCCGACAACCATACCATCTTCAATGAGTTTTGCTGCTGCTGTCCCAGCCATTTGTTTCCAAGAATCCTGCGGTATATCGTGTGGAATCATTGCATTGTTTCCCCTTAACTAATTACAGGTATATGAGGGCTGATAGAATGTAGAAAGGTTCCTATGGGAGTATATCATGTTTCTGCTGAAAGAGGGAAAAACTAAAGCACTCTGCATCTTGCTATCCCTACAACATCGTGATACACTCTTGCAAGTGACAAGGAAGCAATTAGCTAAGGGGAGAAGCAGATCACACAAACTATATGTGGTTATGTGGTGGTATATAGCGGTGGATTGTACGAATAGCAACGAATATTTGAACGCGTGGATGCGTAAACATATAGGGGAACTGTTTTCAGGCGGTAGGAAGCATGGCTGAACGATGGCGTATTTTCGTGGTTGAGGGTGAAGATAATCTCAACCGTAATATAGTTAGTTCTTTGCGCAAAGATGGCTACATCGTAAATGGCTCAACAAACGGACGCGACGCTGTGCGTGTACTTTGGGCAGAGGTACACGATGTGGTGATCTGTGACCTGAATACACCAGGAGCCGATGGTTTTGAGTTGCTGCAATGGTTACGTGTCTATCGCCCAAACACGCGTGTTATGCTCTTTGGTGGCTCAGCCCCATCGCTTCGTACACAGGCATTAGAAGGCGGAGCCGTAAGCTACCTGGAAAAGCCACTTAACCTACATCTTCTCAAAGAAGAGTTGCGGCGCCTCCTCGTTCAAACAGGCTTTTCTGCTGATTTAGACTCATTTGATCTTCTTGATGTTATCCAGATCGTTTCGGCAAGTCACAAAAATATTGCACTACTTGTAAGTACAGGTCTGGAAGAGCGCGGAATGCTTTGCTTTCAGAATGGAAACCTCGTTTGGGCCGAGTACGGCATGCTACGTGGCGAAGAGGCATTTTTCGCGTTAGCTGCACATAAAAATGGAACCGTTGTGCATCAACCCTGGAATCAACAGGTAGTACCGAATGTCAGACAGCCCTTAGCACGACTCATTCTACAGGCATTTCAATATCGCACAAAATACAATCAAATACAGCAACAACTCAGTGGCGAACAAAAAGTGATAGTGCCTGGAGAGACTTCAGTACAGGACGACGATGCCCCTTTTATGGTACTTACAGAGCATGTAACAGATCAAATACAAGAGCCTTTCCCTGCTCGATCTGATGCCTTCGTCTCTATAAACGCTTCTTTTGTGCAGGAGGAAGTGAAAGTACAAGGAAGAAAAGGTATAAACGGTATGAGTGAAAGTGAAAAAGAATGGTGGGAACAGACTAACAAGATTCCTAGTGTGAATTTACATCCTATTCCCCCTGCCATCTCAGCGACTCCTCGTCTTACTGATATGATGCCTGGTGATAGCGATGGTATGAGTGCTCTTTCGTCCTCCGAACAGGAAACAACTCCTGACGCGCATGAGCATTCTAGCAGCAATGGTAGTACGCCACTTGTACATAGCGATCTCCCTTCCTGGCTAACAGATCAACCTACGTCATCAGATATACCTGTAGCACATCCTTCTTCGTCTTCTAGTTCCGCTCGTGCCAAAGCAGTTAAACCGTCCATACCAGTAACCCCTATCGTACCACCGCCAGCAGAATGGCTACCGACAAAGATACAGACTCCTGTACGAGCTTCGCGTAGGCTGGGAGAGCAGAGGGTAAAAAAAGACCAATCTCAGCAATCACAAAGTGGACCATTACAGGGTCTTGACAGGTCACGCAGGACAGGTGATACACTGCCTTTGAGGCGTCGCCAAACCCTACACGGAGAAATGAGTCGTGTAACAAGTTCGTCTAACTTGGAGGCTATACCGCATAGTACTAGTGTGAGACGCAGCCATAACTATACAGCGCTCGTTGCTGCATTGCAGACACTTGGCTATTCTATCAATGGCTTTGTCGCTGCCGCTGTAGTGAGCATCGATGGACAACCTATCGCACAGGTTGCGGTAGATGATCTAGATATATCCAAGATGTGTAAGCATTTGAGCGTGGTTATGAAGAGCACCTTTCAATCCCTTGATGCAGGGGAATTAGGCGAGTACGAAAGTGTTGTTATTACCAGTGCTGACCGGCATATTTTCATGCACGTTGTCGGTGGTGCGAGAAAAGCATTTCAGGTGCTTTTGACAACGCGAGAAGCAAACCCAACCGAAAGTGCAGCAGTGATGGCGAATGTGGAAGATGCTATTATGGCAGCACTTCATTAGTAGCAAAAGAAGGATTATGCAATGAGCGAAAATAGTGAAAAACTTCCTCAAAGTGAGGAAGAGAAGAAAAATAATCGTTTTTCATTTATGGTGGGAATTGTAATTGCGATAGTAATTATTATTGCCTTTGCAATTCTTTTCAACAAATGAGTTATTGCGAGAACAGAAAATAGATTATTGTAAATATGCCTATTTCTGTTCTCGTGCGTTGTTACTCTTTATTTGGCGTGTTTCGATCAAATTTTTTAGCCGGGCAACGTCCAGGTCTTTTTGTGAGCTGATAGCGTCCTCACTTTTTTTCTTGCTCACCGACCTGCTTTTTTGTTGTCGCTTTTATAGCTGGTCGCAACGGGAACTGTGAATTCGCTTGTAGATCATAGCTATCCAATAGAAGAAGTGGCTTTTGTGACAAGTTTCTTCTGCTCTTTAGGTCGTGGAGTTGTTGCTCAACAAGCTGCTCCTCTGAGAGCTGATCGAGTTGATTGTCCAGGTTACGTTTGTGCAAGTCTGCAATCGCGCGCGCACGAGCTTCTGCCTCCAAAACCGCCTCTTGCGCTTTGGTCGAGCGTTCTTTATCCTTTGAGTTAGCCGTCATATTGAGCGCGTCGAAGACACGCTGCTGAAGGAGCGCATTCCGTTTGCGTGTGACTAGCAGGTCAATAGTTGTTTCGGCCTCTGCTATTTTTGCTTCTAATTGGTGTAATGCACTACGCATGGTAGTTACAAGTTGTTCTTGTTCTTTTTGCTGCTGCTGATAGCGTTGCACCTGTTTTGTAATATCATTATATCGAGTAAGAGCAGCACGCGCGGCACTATCATTTTCCTGTTGAATCGCTTGCTCAGCTTTTTTTATGCATAGTTCTGCCTCCGCGATACGCTCTTTACTGCGTTTTTGCAGTTTATGACCCTCTGCGATAGCGGTAGCGACCTGTGTTTTAACCTGTACTAGTTGATTACGCATATCAAGTTGTAGTTGACGCAGAACTTTTTCAGGGTCCTCGGATTTCTCAACCACTGTATTGAGATTTGCGCGTAGCAAAGTGAGCACACGTTCCAACAAATTCATAAGATGCTCCATACTGTATGATAACGGATATCATCTGGCATCCATTCGGATACCAGATGAACAGTTTTTGTTTTCTTACTTGATGAGGTACGACAGAGATGGGCGTGCTACAGCGTACTTCTACCAGTAAATACGAAATACTGCACACAAAGGGTGCAGTACTTCATCTTGTTACTTGTTGTCAAGTGATGTTGAGTCAATGGTACTGACTTTACTATTCACGGGAACGGTTTTGAAACCATTTCCGTTTGTACCGTTTTGTCCATCCTGATTTGCCATAGCAGGAATATTGTTCATTAAATCACCGATGCGCGTTCCGCTTAGCAGTTCAAAGAGGGCTGGTACCTGTGCAACCATGTTTACAATGTCACCTGTGAGACGGCTCGCTCCGAGTCCGCCATTGTTGGAGCCGTTTCCATTGCCGCCAGTTGAGACGATTGTCACCTTGTCGACCTTACTTAGTGGCTCAGCGATAGCACGCACAATCTCTGGCATGTTCGTAAGGAGCTTGTCCAACACAGCTGCTTGATTGTATTCATGGAAGGCTGCAGCTTTCACCTTCATCGCGTCCGCTTCTGCTTCACCCTTCGCACGAATGACTTCTGCCTCAGCCAGACCTCTAGCACGAACAACATCGGCTTCAGCCAGACCTTTTGCACGACTGGCTTCGGCCTCACCGATACCGCGTGCTTTCGATGCATCAGCCTGACCTTGTGCCTCTAATGTAAGGCGCTGGCGTTCGGCTTCTGCGACGGTTTCAACACGGCGACGTTCGGCCTCTGCTGATTTCTGGACAGTAGCCTGTAACTCTAGCTCACGGCGTTGAATTTCAGCTTGCTGTACCTTGATCTGTGCGATCTTTTCAACTTCTGTTACCTTGATTGCTTCGGCGATCACTTGCTGCTGTGAGACGTTGGCCTGGATATCATAGGCTTTGTCGGCTGCAGCCTGTTGACGTTTGACCTCGCCATCGAACTCAGCTTTTTTCAGTGACAGGTTACGTTGTGATGCCGCCTGGAGTGCGAGTGACTCTGTTTCAGCTTTTACACGCTCTTGATCGGCTGACGATTTTGCGACGGCTGCCTCACGGGAAGCGTTTGCCTGTTGAATTTGTGTATCGCGTGCAGCAATGGCTGCGGCAATATCAGCACGCTTACGGTTTTCCACAATCTGTGGCCGACCCATATTAGCGATATAATCATTTTTATCGCGTACATCTTTGATAGTGAACGAGATGACCTCTAATCCCATTTTCTCCATGTCAGGAGTAACGGTCTTGAGCATCTTTCCTCCAACGTTTTCTGGGTCCTTCACAAGGTCTTCAACGGTAAGCTGCCCAACAATACCACGCAAATGACCTTCCATGACAAGGCGGATCAGGTTTTCACGGTCTTCCTGGGGCTTGCTCAAAAATTGCTCTGCAGCAGTTCTGATACTCTGCTCATCGGAGCGAACCTTGATCTGTGTCACCGCCTCAACGTTGACCGCGACACCTTGCGACGTATAGAGGTCTTGTGGAGGCGCAACGTCGAAGGACATCAACTCAAGTGGAAATTCTTGAGCACGTTGATAGAGAGGAATTACAAATCGTGCGCCGCCAGTAATTATCTTTGTACCACCTGTACCATAGACAATAAGTGCCTGGTTGGGGCCAACTTTGCGTAATAAGCTCCCACTAATACGCAGTAAAACGAAGACAACGATAATTAAGGCACCAACGAGAATACCTACTAGTAGAAGAGGATCCATCTTATTTACTCCTTTTGAGTATCTTTCTGCATGATGAATTGTGTATCTTTTGCTTCTGGTTCCTCAAGCAAGGCACGCAGTGCTGCTATCTCATCCTCATCCGGCACTGCTTCAGCGGGGATGTCGCCATGATCGGCACGGTTGACAAAGTGGTCCCAGGTATCTACATCAGCAAAGCCACGCTGATAATTGACGACGACAACCTCTTGATCGCGTTCGAGACGACGCCCATCAACACTACGGGCGGCCACGCTTTTGCGCATGCCGCCTGGCGAAATGTAGAGTACCTCACCAATACCGTTTTCCTGGATGGTAAGGCTGACCTTCCCTAACACTCCTGTGCGGTCCGAGACATCCTGAATGGTCTCGCCCTCACTATCACCAAAGACACGATTAAGAAAAGCAAGCAAAAGCGCTGTAATAACGAGACCACCGATTATCGCAAAGAGAAGAGTAAGCGGTAATACGAAACCAGCCGTATCATGAAAGACATAGCCGAAAAATCCAAAACCTAGCAAGAACAGGGCAACCGTCGTCGGGTTAGCATAGGACAACACCGAGAAATTGCTGTTTACTACACCTCGAGTTTTAGCAGCAGACCCCTTGATTATGTGGTGTGTGGTGGAAGTAAAGTGGGTGTGCCCTGTGTGAATTGTGCTACCGGCATGCACATGGCTTACGTGACCACTACTATGCCCAAAACTTCCCATGAGAGTTGCCCCCACCATAAAGAGTAGCCCAAAGAGGAAACAAGCAATGAATACTAAAGAAAGCGGATCAGTTGCGATTAGCATAGCTTTGCTCCTTTAGCCGTAGAAACATTGGTACTGACACTGCAACTGTGGAGCAGTATCGATCTAGTTGCCCAAGGATGCCGATGATGCTGGCTAAGACACCAACGATGCCCAATACAAAGGTGACTAATAAGCATAGAAGAACGAGCGTACCTAGTGGCACTCCAACAATGGTGAGTACTGAAAACACGGTTCCTCCGAAGATACTCGCAGTACCTAGTAACAGCGAAGTAGTGAGAAGAGCTATTGGCGTAAGCACTGGATGGCGTTGTGATATCGAACTCTGATCGAGAAGACGTTGCTGGCCAGGGAATTTTTGTTGACTTTGAATCATAGTATCCCTTCCTTTTGTCGCTCAAAATATGACATTCACGGTTTCTATGCTTATTTGTATCGCATGTGCTTTCTAAGAAACATTGTTCACATGTATAAACGTGCGGCACAGGTAAAATTAAAATTCTCGTCAATCGACATCCGCACTCATACTCGTTACAGCGTTGACGATTGCCTCTAGTTCATCTATAGATAGGCTCATCAGTTGGCTGAAAATTTTGAGATGGTGACGTGGGTCCTCTATGTCAGCTAACTGCTGAAAGAAAATTTGTACCTCTGGCTCTATGCGCCATTCCTGAGAAGTGGCGGCTAACCAGGTTGTGAGCCGATCACTATCTGACTCCATTTCGCTTATCAGATCAACACTATAATCGAGTGGGTCACTAATTAAATAGCCAGGATGGACTTTAAAGAAGCGCGACAAGACATCACGGCTCGATGCAGTAAGGTGGTGCCGTTTATTGCATTCCAATTGAGAGAGGTATGCTTGGCTTACCCTTTCTCCCAATTCTTCCTGCATCGCTTTGACAACCTCTACTTGTGTCATTGGTCGGTTCAATCCACGCAGTTCACCTTCTACCGCTCGTAAATGTTTCATCTTCTCCGCTAAATTCATTACCATACCTCACATAACTATTTGCTATATTCAGTATAGCTGTCTGCAATGACCCTGTCAAGAGGAAGGGATAAAAAAAGAGAAACTCCTGCTAGTAAAGTTCCATACCAGCAGGAGTTTCTCTTATGCAAGGGAAATTGCACCTGTAGCACTGTCAACCTGAATTTTGACAGGTGTAAGGGGGGTTGGAGCAGGGGGACTGACGACCACCGCTCCTTTAGCGGGATCGAAGGCAGCTCCATGACACGGACACTGCAAAAGTTGACTGCTAGGGTCGTAATCTACCTGACAACCCGCATGAGTACATGTTGCGTCATAGGCGACGAACTGATCATTGGATAAGTGAACAAGCACACCCGGATCGCCTGTCGATGGAATAGTGAACTGTGCTGCAGTGTTTTTCGGGACAGCGCTTATCTGTGCTATCTGGTTTGATGCAGAAGTCGAACCTGCAACTGAAGTTGAGCCAGCTACGGGCGTTGTGCTACTGGCACTAGCTCCACTTGTGCTGCTTGCCGTTGTTTGATCGCCTCCTCTTATAATGCTGTATACGTAGCTAATAGCGAAGATACCTAGTGCCGCTGCACCACCTGTCAATGATCCCAGCAGAAAGGTTCGGCGTGTCTCTCTATTGCGGGCGATGATACTTTGACGACTTTGTTGCTTCCGAGAAAGTTGCTGCGTTGGTTGCATTGCTATACTGTTCGGATTGCTTTGTGTTCGCGTCTCTACGGTGCCTAAGACAATACTGACTAGAAGTGCCAGGCGTTGCTGATATTGCACTGGTGCTGCTTGTAAGAGACGTAAGGAAAGTATCTCATCCAGGGACGGTAGACCAGTATTCACCGGACCTGTGAGCATCAGTGTAAGCCACGCGAAGGTGAAGACAATATCGGCACCGTAGAAGTATGGGTAGACATGCCACGAGGCCGATAGGAAGAAAAGAATGCTGAGAAGGACTCCGAAGAAAGCTGCAGGTCGGAATAAAAAGCCAAAGAGCGTACCGAGACCAATCGCGATTTCTCCAAAAATAATAAGTATGCCAAAGAACGTAGCGTGTGGTGCAACAATTGAGCTGAGGAAACCATGGATGGGGGACCCGAGCGCAAAACGCGAAATTTGCCGACCAATATAGCCTATTGCAGATGGACGAAAGAACTGTGGGTCCATAATTTTTTGGATACCCGCGTAAACAAATGTCACCCCAAGAAAAAGACGTAGTGGTAAAAGTGCCCATTGTTGTATAGGAACAGAGTATATGTTTTTCTGCATTAATGACTCCAGTTACAAGATGACCAAAACATCGAACAGTTCCAGCATGTTTTTCTAGCAAGATAGTAGCATAAAGATTTGGAAGCGACATGCATCAAGACTACAATAAGAAATACCTTTTCTAAGAAGTATACATACAAGATATCAAAAAAGTCTTAGGAAAAGGTAAAGTTTTGACTTTTTCACGTGTTTATGGAACTTTAGGTGTTAGATGCAGTATTCCTTGTGTCTGAGCTTTAATACGTTCATAGTCGACCTGCAACAAGATGACATTCATACCAGATAGAGGGTGCGGCTTGTCCAAGGTGTGGATCATTACAAAGAATGGGCGCACCTGTTGCTGTCATTGTGCCATCTACAACCCAGTTATTGCTGCCTCCGAGCATTCCAAAACCGCTTAACGCCTTGAGTTGCTCATATTGTTCTAACAAGCCGAGATTGATACCTTGGTAGGCAACGATAGAGGGAATAATGAGTGGGTGTTGCGCATCGTAGCCTGCCTCTAGCTGTGCCGCACGTTCTGGTCCAACTTTTGAGACGATACGAGCGCGAATAAGTTCGGTTTCCCAATTGCCACCCAGGTTCCATCCCATCATCTTCGACCATTGAATAGTATCTGCGGGATGCCAAGGTGTTGGTTTGAAGCCAAGAAGAGTGAACTCAACGGGAAGCCGATGAGCATTATTTTCAATGAACGTATTGACGCCGCGTGCATAGGCAATGAGAACGCGGCGATCAGTTTCCGAGAGTCGCTTCTCCTCTTCAATGGAGGCGCGATGCATACCCAGGCGTCGACAAAAGCGGTCAGTTTCCATTGCGATAGCACCAAATATCTCTGAAAGACGACCTGAGCCAACGCGACGGTTGACCTCCATTTGCCAGAGGCGTTCCTGTGCATGTGTAAAGCCCTGCGCGAAATAGAGATCGTCCTCGTTCTGTGCATAAATGTGAGGGATACCATAGCTATCGGTAACAATTTCAACCACTTCGTGTAGCCCTTGTAGACGCAGTGTACCTTTTATCTTTGGTAGAGGACGGTGTGTAAAGGCATAATAGGCACCGTATGCTGCACCCGTAACTCCTGCAGCGCTTGCTGCCATGAGTATTGTTCTTCGCCACCACGACGCCATGATATATCCCTCTTAACTTAATCTAAATCGACAAATTTTTGTGTCGAGACCGTTAAAGTGGTCTCGACACTATAGTATCTCTGTTCCCTTCGGTGTGTCGCGTACCTCGTAGCCTTGTGCCTTGAGTTCGTCACGTATCTCATCGGAACGTTTCCAGTTACGTGACGCACGTGCCTCGTCTCGCTGACGTACCAGGGCAAGAATATCCTCATTAAGTGAACGTGGTGCCTTTGCTTCGACCATATGCAGGCGTAACCCTAATACCCTGTCAAAGTCCAGCACGAGTCGATGCCGCTCTTCGTGCGCGATTTTGTTATTGCGTACAACCTCACGTGTCAAGCTCAGGGCTGTAGGCATGTCCAGGTCATCGTTAATAGCGTCAAGAAAGGTATTATGAACGTGCTGTGCCTCCGTCGACCAACTCTGCTGTGCATGTGACGTTGCAATAGCAGGGAGTGAGGCAATATCGGCTCGTAAGTTGTTTAAGCCGTTCTGTGCCGCAATAATCGAGTCATCGGTAAAATTCAACTTTGAACGGTAATGCGCTGTAAGCAGTAGATAGCGATAGGCCATCGGGTCGATGCCTTGCTCTTGAAGCTTGCTTAGAAGCAAAACATTGCCGATTGAGCGCGACATTTTAATTGCTCCCAGGACAAGATGCTCACCATGCATCCAGACCTGTACAGGCTGTTTCCCAGTGATACCCTGACTTTGTGCTATCTCGTCCTCGTGATGTGGAAATCTAAGATCGATACCACCTGTATGAATATCAAACTGTTCACCGAGGTATTTGGTTGCCATCGCGGAGCACTCGATATGCCAGCCGGGGAAACCCATACCCCAGGGACTATCCCAATTCATCTGGCGATCTTCGCTACCACGTTTCCAAAGCGCAAAATCTTCGGGCGCATGCTTGTCTTCGGCAATCTCCATCTGCTGACGTCCATGTCCACCAGCTCGTAAATTCTCAACGGTGTTACCAGAAAGTTGTCCATAGGCAGGGAAGCTACTCACGTTATAGTACACGTTGCCATCTGTAGTATAGGCACGTCCATGTTCGATAAGAGCTTCGGTCATCGTGATCATCTCAGGTATATGTTCTGTTGCCTTTGGACGAAGCTGCGGGGACAGAATATTCAATGTTTCAGAGTCACGCAGATACTGCTCGGTATAGTAGGTCGCGATATCGTAGGCATTACGCCCTGTCAAACGTGCTTCATGCTCTAATTTATCCTCACCTGTCTCGTCGGTATCATTTTGTAGGTGTCCAACGTCAGTGATATTACTGACGAGAAACACAGTATAGCCGTTGTATTCGAGCATACGACGCAGCCAGTCAGTCATGATAAACGTGCGAAAATTGCCAAGATGAATATCTTTGTAGACAGTAGGTCCGCATGCATAGATGCCGACTCTTGGAGGGTCGAGTGGCTGAAACACATTTTTAGTGCGTGTAAGTGTGTTATAAAGATATATAGGTTTGGGTGTGGTGGTCGACATAGGGATATCTCCTCTGAATATATCAGACATAATGTGCATTTGGGAAAGTGTAGGATATATTGGTAGCTCAGACAGGGGAGACGTGCGAGAAAACAGGCGTAAATCCAGCGGATATTTCTGTTGGAGGGCACGGCACGTTAACGTTCATAAAGGGCTGAGCTACTGTTTGCTGCCTCTATGAACGTAACGACAGGTGCAAAACCGCTTTCTAAAACGATAATTCACAATTTTCTCCAACAATATTTGCTATAGTCTTGGGCTATTTCTCGACAACCGTAGTATAACATACCCCGAGAAATATGTGAACCGCTTCATGCATTTTTGCAATTTGCCGAATCGTTTGTCTGAAACGAAGTAGTATAGCTCAGCCTGAAAGGAGAAGTTAATTACATCATTGAAAAAGACTGTCTCTCGTTAAAAATATGAGAAAGCATATGAAGGAGAAATTGTATGTTACAGGACGCCCTCATTGGTACAGTGGCTGGAGCTTTAGGAACAGTCGCACTCAATATAACAACATACGCAGATATGGCTATTCGTGGTCGTCCCTCGAGTAGTGCTCCATCACAAATGGTTGGCATACTTGCTGACAACGCGCACATGCCTCTTTCTTCTAAAGGTGTAGGTGTTCATGACGAGACGGCCCAGAATCGTCAGAATGGATTAGGATCACTACTTGGGTTTGTGAATGGACTTGGTGTGGGCGCTTTGTATGGCTTGCTACGCTCACAATCAGAGGAAGATGTCCTTATCCCACTTGTAGGTACTGTTCTTGGCCTAACTGTGATGGCTGCAAGTGACATACCACTTGTAACGCTAGGTGTGAGCAATCCAAAGACATGGGGTGTTTCTGGGTGGGCTGCTGATACTATTCCTCATCTCATTTATGGATTTGTGACAGCTGTTGCTTACGAAACATTGAGGAATACAAATGAATAATATGCATTCCTCAATGGAATTTCATTTGAAATGTTTTGGAATTTGACAGAGGCAAAATCCATTTACACTTGTGCAGCTTCTGTGGTTGCAGTTCGCACTGCAAAGTACGTTGCTTGTTGATGATGTACAACAATTGCTGCCGTTGACTGTTCTGGCACAAGCTGAAATGCCTCTGTTAACTCAACACCAATCATGCTACTCACAGGAAGCAGCTTGAAAACCTTTTCATGATCAGCAAGCTCAGGAATAGCGGGATAGCCCCAACTATAGCGACGGCCTCTAGACTCATCAAGAGCTAATTCATGACGAACAAGGCGATTCGTGTACTCAGCAAGTCCCTCGGCCATTTCGACCGCGAGACCATGCATAAAGTAGGCTTCGGAGTAGTTCCCTGCCTGTTGTCGCTTGTTGATAGCTTCACTAGCTGACTCACCCATTGTTACCACCTGGAGGGCGACAACATCTATCTTGCCACTGTTGACTGAGGCAAAATAGTCGGCGAGACAAAGACGTTCTCGCTCCTCCTGACGTGGAAAGTGGAAACGTACCACTTCGTTGTGACTTCCATTCTTTTGTAGCTCTTGGTAGTCATACACGATAAGTTCGTTGCCGCTTGATTGACAGGGGAAGTAACCATACACTACCTTTGGTTGCAGGTAGCGTTGCTGGCGTGCCTCGCGCATCATACGTTCCAGACGAGGACGAAAATCTTCATCAACAAGTCTTTTAAACTCGGCACCGTGCGCTTTTCCCCCCCAGTGCAGACGGTACAACGTGTTGAGGTCCATACAAGCGGCAACATCTTCTAAGCCAATGCGCTCTAAAACGCGTGGTCCCCAGAAGGGTGGTGTTGGAAGAGTAAGGGCTGGCACAATACTCGTAGAAGGTACTTCCGCGTCGGGTCGCTTGACAGCTTTCTCACCGGAGTTTTTCGAGGCTTTTTTCTGCCGTTCGTGAAGTGCCTCTTCTTTGTTATGCGCCACATAAGCACTGCGATTTTCTCGTGGGTTGGTGAGCTTGTCGACGATCTCTAACCCTTCGAAAGCATCACGAGCGTAAAACACGCCAGGGTCGTAAGCTACTGGAGTAGTGTCGGGTGTCTGCTCGTCTACAAAAAGAATACGACGTCCATACGAACGGTTAATTGCTGCCCCACCTACGATAATGGGGAAGTTCAGCCCACGTTTATGCAATTCCTTCACACACAAGGGCATTTGTTTCGATGTGCTGACGAGCAGGGCGGAGAGACCGATAGCATCAGCCTTCACCTCAATAGCTTTGTCGATAATGGTGTTGAGCGGAACCTGTTTGCCAAGATCATAAACGGTATAGCCATTATTGCTCAAGATGGTATTGACCAGGTTTTTGCCGATATCGTGAACATCACCAAAGACCGTTGCCAACACCACCTTGCCTTTCGTATAGCCTTCAACCTTTTCAAGATAGCCTTCCAGGTGGGCAACTGCGCGTTTCATAACCTCAGCTGACTGCAACACGAACGGTAGGATGAGTTCACCTGCACCGAAACGATCTCCGACATCTTTCATCGCAGGAAGCAGAACGGTGTTGAGCACATTCACAGCTGACTCACTTGTCTTGATATGCTCAGTTTTAGCTCGTTCTACGATAATTTCGTCGACGAGTGGTTCGATGCCTTCTTTACGACGGTGCAGGATTTGCCAGTGAATACGTTCGGCAGTATTCAAGCCTTCGGTAGGATCAGCCTTCGCGTTACCGTCATTTTGTTGTGGTCCATGTGCCTCGTAATAGGCGATGTAGCGTGGTAAGGCGTCAGGCCGATTGAAGATCAGGTCGTCGGCCAATTGACGCTGTTCCACGTCAACCTCAGCATAGGGTGTGATATGTGTTGGGTTGACAATCGCCATGTCGAGGCCTGCCTTGACGGCATGATACAGGAAGACGCTATTTAAGACCGCGCGAGCATGTTGTTTAAGCCCAAACGAGATATTACTCACGCCCAGAATGGTGAGCACGCCGGGCAATTCTTGCTTGATGCGTTTTAGTGCATCAAGCGTCTCGATGCCAGCTGTTTGTAGTTCCTCTTGTCCTGTCGTGATAGGGAAGGTGAGGGGGTCAAAAATAAGCGCGTTGGGGGACAGAGCATACTCGTTGACACAGATATCGTAGATCGCGTGTGCAATCTCGACTTTGCGCTCAGTGGTCTTACCCATGCCTATCTCGTCAATAGTGAGTGCGACAACAGCCGAGCCATGCTCGATAGCCATTGGAACGATAGTGTCAATTTTCTGGCGTCCCGTTTCCATGTTGATGGAGTTGACAATTGCGCGTCCTGGATATACTTCTAGCGCGGCTTGAATCACGTTGGCTTCTGTACTATCGATTTCGAGCGGAGCCTCGATACCCATTGAGAGCTTTTTAACAACCTGTGCCATTTGCTCTGGCTCATCGGTACGCTCTGTCAAAGCAACCTGCACGTCGAGGACGTGTGCCCCGCCTTCAACCTGTTCACGCGCGATACCAAGAACGGTATCGTAATCATCGTTAAGCAATGCTTGTTTGGCCTTACGACTGCCCTGTGCATTGACGCGCTCACCAACAATCATCGGCGGTGGGTCCTGTGTTAACGAGGTCGAGCGAATGCCGCTTGTGACAAACGAAGGCGTGATGTGCTTGAAGTCTTTGTGTGTGAAATTATTGTCGGCGATTGGACGTGGATGCCGTGTTACAGGTCGACATGCATTGACGATAGCGCGTAGGTGTTCGTGACTATTGCCACAACAGCCTCCAATGATGTTCACGCCAAATTCAGTGATGAAGTCACGCAATGCTAGCGCCATTTGCTCCGGTTCCGTGGGGTAAACAGCGAGTCCGTTGACGTTTAGTGGAATACCGGCGTTTGGAATAGTCGAGATGGGTAGAGAACAGTTGTCTGCAAGGTAGCGTACAGGCTCGCGCATATAATCAGGGCCAGTGGAGCAGTTGAGGCCGACGATATCAACGCGCAAAGCCACAAGCGTACTCATAACGGCCGCAATATCTGTTCCTAAAAGCATCCGTCCACTCGTGTCAAGCGAGACCTGGGCCTGGATAGGAACTGTACGGCCCACGTCTTGCATTGCCTGACGCATACCTGTGATCGTGGCACGAACCTCAAGCATATCCTGGCTAGTCTCGATAAGAAGTACATCAACACCGCCCTTGAGGAGTGCCACGGACTGCTCACGGAAGATTTCTACTAATTGCTGATATGTAATGTTGCTCAATACAGGATCACTAGATGACGGCAACATTCCTGTTGGGCCAACAGAGCCAGAGACGAAGCGAGGCTGATCAGGAGTACTATACTTGTCGGCCAGGTGACGTGCGAGACGTGCGGCGGTAAAATTTACTTCATATGTGAGATGCCCAATACCGTATTCATCAAGCTTGAGGCGACTGGCCGTAAATGAGTCTGACTCGATTACATCACAGCCAACAGCAAGAAAGCCCTCGTGAATCTCTTCAATCACAGAAGGCTTGGAAAGCACAAGATATTCATTGCAGCCCTCAGTGGCTTGTCCTCCATAGTCTTCCGCCGTCAGTTGGTAAGTTTGTATATTTGTACCCATCGCGCCGTCATAAATTAAAACACGCTGGGAAAGTGCATCAAGAAATGTGCTCATTGGTACTGCCTCTGTAACTCTCTGTGGTGAATGTCTATACAGGGTATTATACCATGCCATGTTAGGAAAAAAATCTGTAACTACTCAGGTAGGGTAGATACAACATGTTGTAATTTCTCGCTCTGAGTACACAACATATGGGTATCATTTGACAAGAAACACTTGTTGTTCAGCTTCTGATCCTCCTATGGTTGGTCTTAAAACACAACATGTTGTGTTCTGCAAACATCAAAGCTACTACATAAGTACCTGAGTAGTTACAAAAATCTTTACCATACTTTATCGTGTACAATTGCATCTGAACGTGCATTGTAAACCTCTTTGTGTTCTGATACGTATTATGAGAAAGCTTAGTGGTAGAGGTCTGCTCAAATATCGTGAGGAGTAACGCTGGGAATTGAGGAAGAGTTCCAGTTGGTAGACTCGCAGACGGGTGAGTTACTAGAGCGAAAAATGTAAGGAGTACAAGCATGACAAACCGTTTTTCACTTGGTATTGAAGAAGAATTTCAGTTGGTGAAGCGCGAAACGGGAGAGCTATGCTCCTGTGCCCAGAGTGTATTAGCGAAGGGGACACCCTACTTCGAGGAGCAGATCAAGCCAGAAATGCTGCAATCGACGGTAGAGTTAGTCTCGAATGTTTTTCCAGACATGGCTGCGGCACGGACAGAGCTACACACGCTAAGAGCACTGCTGAACCGACTTGTGAGTGAAGAGGGTTTAGCTTTAGTTAGTGCTGGAACGCATCCAAGCGCGTTATGGGTCGATCAAGAGCGAACCGAAGGTGAGCGCTATATGCAACTCGAAAAAGAATATCAGGATGTCGGCCGCTCTATTCTGATCTTTGGGCTTCATGTACATGTGGGCATAGAAAACAAGGAACTAGCTGTCAAGGTGATGAATCAGGTGCGAACATGGCTACCGCAACTGCTGGCTATTTCCTCGAACTCTCCATTCTGGCAGGGACGTATGACAGGCCTCAAGTCGTATCGCTCGGTAGTGTGGAAGCGCTTTCCACGTAGTGGTATGCCGGAAGTGTTTGTATCCTGGGATCACTTCGATGCATATGTACAAGATTTGATTGAAATGGGCTGTATTGACAACGGCAAGAAAATCTGGTGGGATATTCGACCACATCCGTTTTTTGATACAATCGAGTTTCGCGCCTGTGATATGCCCGCGACGATAGAAGATACGCTTGCAATAGCTGGACTCTGTCAGGCAATGGTCGCGAAATTGACTTATCTGGATGAACACAACAAGCCTGTACCAACATTGAAACGTGACTACATTGATGAGAATAAATGGCGTGCTATGCGCTACGGTTTGGATGCCGATGTAATCGACTTTGTGCAGCGACGTTGTATCAGTATGCGCGACTCTATCCGTGAATTGCTAGATTTTGTCGATGAGGTGGTGGACGATCTTGGAAGCCGTCAGGAGATGAACTATCTGCGTTCACTGATAGACGGTTCGCGTGGGACAGGTGCTGACCGCCAAATGGCCGTGTATAAAGAGAGCGGCGAAGATATCAACAAGGTCAAGCAATTCTTGATGGAGCAAACTATGCAAGGAATCACGCTTGAATCTGCTGACCTGTCGAACCGCTTCTTGCAGTTCAAGATGTACGAGGAAGCAGGACGGTAGGGGTCTAATTCATTACACTATCACATGGGCAGAGCAATATACGACGGGGGTAATGAATTAGACTCCTACTATTTTCTCGATTAGAGAACAGAATTGTTCGATCTCTTCCTCACTGTTGTAGTAGTGGACAGAGGCGCGCACAACGCTGGTCAATTTTCGAGCGTCCATGTCCAAGAGAGCGGAACTGCGAACAGCAACAGAAACATTGATATTGGAGGCAGCGAGTTCGCGTCGTATATCTTCTGGGTCGTGTCCTTCAACTGTAAAGGTTACGATGCCGCATTGTAGAATGCCGCGATCTCGCACAATTATATCCGGTAGCGTTGTAAGTTGAGAGCGTAACTGGTAAGACAATGCTTTCACACGACGCCATATGTTATCGAGTCCCAGTTGAGCAGCATAATCAATGGCTACCCCTAAACCAATTTTTGCGGAGTAATTGGTTTCAAATGTCTCGAAACGACGTGCATCCTTGCGTATTTCATAGCGGTCAGAAGCGACCCATTGTGCTGAGTACAAGTCCAGAAAAGGTGGCTCAAGCTGCTCCAGTAGGTTACGACGCACATAGAGAAAACCAGTACCACGAGGTCCACGCAGATATTTACGTCCTGTCGTGGAGAGCATGTCGCACCCAATCTGTTGTACATCAATCGGCATCTGCCCGGTAGATTGACAGGCATCTACAAGATAGAGAATACCGGCTTGGCGTGCGATTCTGCCGACGGCGGCGACTGGTTGAACAAGCCCACTATTCGTTGGAACATGAGTAAGCGCGATCAGTTTTACTCTGTTATCAAGCATGTTTTGAAGGGCGTCAAGCGAGACTTGCCCATGTTCGTCATTAGGTATAACCTCTATGATTGCACCTGTCTTCTGCACTCTTTGCAGAAAGGCAATGTAGTTGCTGGCATACTCTGGTGACGCGGTAAGAATGCGATCCCCTGGTTTGAGTGGAATAGAGTAAAATGCCATATCCCATGCGCGAGTCGCGTTTTCGATGATTGCCACCTCGTCGCGTGAGCAATTGATTAGCCCTGCAACTGCATCATACACATGCTCCACGCTGTCTTTTGCTTGTGCCGCTGCCTCATACCCTCCGATATTGGCTTCAAGGTGCAAATGCGAGATAGTTGCATCGAGTACTTGCTGAGGCATAAGCGACGAGCCAGCATTGTTGAAATGCAGAACATTGGCACACCCGGGTGTGTCCTGGCGTGCGCGTTGAAGATCGAAGAGCATGATATTACCTTTTCTTTTTTAGTCAAAAATATTGTTAGCATAGTTCTTTTGCTTAGCATAAATAACTTTGCTAGCAAAGTCAAATATAAGTGGTTTTTTGAGACACAAAACATTTCTATGACGTACAATATAATAATGGTTACAGGGATGCAGCTGTTTGTGTCTAATAAAAAAGGAATGAAGTACTACATGCGTATTCGAGTAGGATGCGAGTTCCGTTATGAGGCAACGTGGCCTACTCCAACGGTAATTCAGGTTCAACCCCGACCAGATGGGGAACATCGTCTGGTGCATGAGACATGGGAAACCACTCCCGTTATCGAGTCTCGTCTCTATCACGATTTTTATGGTAATCTTTGTCGCCGTTTAGTCATGCCCTCCGGTGAGCAGGTGTGGCGTTATGATGCTATCGCAGAGGTTTCTGGCGAGCCTGATCCGTATGTGCCTGATGCGGTGCAGTTGCCTGTTGAAGCATTGCCAGACGATACATTGATGTATACGCTGCCAAGTCGTTTCTGTCTTTCCGATGAGCTCTCTGATCAAGCGTGGTCGCTCTTTGGTGCCACCGAACCTGGGTGGGCACGTGTGCAAGCGATCTGTGATTGGGTACACACGAATATCCGCTTCCAATATGGTACAAGTACGCCAACCACAACGGCTGCTGATGTCTGTGCACAGGGAGTAGGTGTGTGTCGGGACTTTGCACATCTCGCAGTAACATTTTGCCGCGCCATGAACATTCCCGCCCGCTATGCATTTGGCTATCTACCCGATATTGGTGTACCACCTGTAGACGCACCAATGGACTTTTGTGCCTGGTTTGAGGTGTATCTCGGTGGGAAATGGTATACATTCGATGCTCGTAACAACACGCGTCGTATTGGTCGTGTCCTGATCGGGCGCGGACGCGATGCGCTGGATGTGGCAATGGTTACTTCCTATGGCTCACCACGTTTACAAAGTATGATTGTATGGGCCGATGAAGTAGCAACCGAAACGACTCAGGCAATGGAGTCAGTTACAGAGAAAGTCTCTGCCAAAAGAGAGGACACCATCTAAGCATGAATCAGGGCCAGAATGACCTTGAAACAGTGATCGCATCTCTTGACCTACTCGATCATCAGAGTGTTGACTGGGCGCGTGTGCAGCGGACCGCTTATCTGATTCATCAGCATCTGCGGTACGATTACCCGGGGCCAATTCACGATTTGAGCCAGTCGCTTATGATCGTGCCGCCAGAGCAATATGGAGATCAGAGACGCGTTGTGTATCGGCTAGAAGTTTCCGCTCCTACCTCAGAAATCGCTAACCAATTTGACGAGTTTGGTAATCTTGTGCTGAACCCTGTTATACCGATAGTTGAGGAGGCGGTTGATTTTGAAGCCTGGATTGTTGTCGAGCGCCGTGCCGATAGCGGCCCGCACTATATTGATGCTGCATGGCTATCTGACCCACGTATGCTCACACCTTCCCGATTGACACAACCAGATGAATCGCTACGTGACGCGGCTTCAATGTTACAGGCAGAAGGACAGCAAGGGTTAGTGCTTGCACACCGTATCAATTGTTGGGCATATCATGCGTTGAAGTATGAGAACGGTGTCACAACGATTCGCACATCGGCTGCTGAAGCACTCAAACTTGGCAAGGGTGTGTGTCAGGATTTCGCGCACATCATGATTACTTTGTGCCGACTCTGTGGACTACCCGCCCGTTACGTTTCAGGTCACATGCTTGGGGAAGGCGGGACTCATGCATGGGTCGAGGTGCTTTTGCCCGCTATCGGCCAACCCGATAAAGCATTGGTTGTGCCATTCGACCCAACTCATGAGCGTGAAACAAGCCTGAGTTATGTCACTATCGCGGTGGGACGTGACTACTTCGATGTCGCCCCCACATCCGGCTCTTTCCGTGCCTCGTATAGCGGGCAACTTTCTGCTCGTAAAAGGGTTGACCTGACGGTATTAGAATATGCTGACGCGTCATCGAAAAGTGAGTAACGAAGAGCAAGCATATGACACGAGAAAATTGTTTTCTCGTGTCATATGCTTGCTCTTCTTAAGCGTACCGTTTTTTGACAAGAGCGTAAGAATGCTGTAAAGTACAAGTGTTCGATTATTATCAGATTTAACATGCCTAATAATAAGTAGAAGCGAGTTAGTACTTTATGACAACGCCCGCACGTCTCCAATATCTTAATATTAAGCGTCAATATCCCGATGCTATTCTTTTGTATCAGGTGGGCGATTTCTACGAAACATTTGACGATGATGCACGGATTACTGCACGTGAGCTACAGATCGTTTTGACCCATCGAGCGCATGGGCATGGACGCGATTGTGAACGTGTGCCGCTAGCAGGTATTCCGCTGCATGCGCTGGACAACTATGTTGGCAAGCTGGTGTTGCGGGGCTATAAAGTTGCTGTTTGCGATCAGGTAGGTGAGGTTGGCAAGGGCGTTGTTGATCGTGCCGTGACGCGGATATTGACGGCTGGAACGCTGTCTGAGCCGAACCTTTTGCCAACACGACAGAATAATTATTTGGTAGCGATTGCTCCTGGCCGTACCCAAACAGGCTTGGCTGCTGTAGATGTCAGTACAGGCGAATTTATTGTGACATGGTTTACCCCTGACGAGCTTCCCGTTGCTTTGGATGCCGAGTTACAACGTCTCGCACCTGTTGAATGCCTTTTTGTCGAGGGCGGTAGGCAGGATGTTTGCCAGTTCCCTTCAAAAACTGTCACAATCACTCATTGTCCTTCCTATTTCTTTCAGTATGAAGCAGCTCAGACGCGCCTGTGTCGTCAATTTGGTGTGCAGTCGCTTGACGCCTATGGGTGCGCCTCTGTTCCACAAGCGGTTTCGGCGGCTGGTGCTATCGTTGCATATCTGGAAAAGATGAACGGTGCTTTACTTAGTCTCCTTACAGGTCTACGTTCGTACCGTACTACCAGCTTTATGGTCCTCGATGCCCATACCCAGCGCAACTTGGATCTTTTACAGGGTTCGCGCAGTGGCTCGGTCCACGGGAGTCTGTTGCATGTACTTGACCGTACCATTACACCTATGGGTGCGCGACAACTGAGACGCACTATTACGCAACCACTGCTCGACTTGAGTTTGTTAGAGGCACGACTTACGGCAATCGAAGAATTATATGAGAGTCCAGCACTCCGTAGCCGTTTTACTATGTGCCTACAGGGATTGGGGGATTTAGAGCGTATATCTGGTCGTGTACGCCAGGGAACGGCGGTGCGCAACGAAGTACTTGGCCTGCGTAACTATTTGGCGGTTGTTCCTCAACTTCATGACCTATTGCTAGGCTGTGACGCACCACTGTTACGCGAACTTGCTAATACGTTAGATGCCTGTCCTGATGTAACGGAACTCATTGCACGTGCGCTAGTCAACCCTGGCGATGGCGACGAGGATGATGATGAGAAGCGATTGATACGTACAGGCTTTCATGCTGAACTAGACGAACTTTTTGCCTCTATTCGTGACTCACGCCGTTGGATGGTCTCATTGGAGGCACGCGAACGTGAGCGTACTGGCATCAAATCACTCAAGGTCAGCTTCAACAAGGTCTTCGGGTACTACATTGAAGTGAGTCGAGCAAATGTAAAGCTGGTGCCGCCCGACTATATACGCAAACAAACACTGGTCAATGCTGAACGCTTTCTTACACCTGACCTGAAAGAGCATGAGGCGCGTATTCTCAGTGCCGAAGAGCGTATCGAGGAGATGGAGCGTAGCATCTATACCGATCTCCTGCGTCAACTGAGTGTGTTCTATGAACAATTGATGACAACCGCAACGGCAATTGCCAGAATTGATGTATTGTTGAGTCTTGCGGAGGTGGCGGCTCATCAAGGCTATACTCGACCTGTATTAGAGCATGGCTATGGCTTAGAAATTGTGAGTGGACGGCATCCCGTTGTCGAATTTACGCTAGATGGCGATGTATTTATACCGAACGACACACACCTGGAGGCAGAAAACGGGTCACGTGTGGTCTTGCTCACTGGACCCAATATGGCTGGCAAGTCAACATATTTGCGCCAGGTTGCATTAATTACCTTGCTTGCCCAGATTGGAAGTTTTGTTCCGGCACGAAAAGCCCGGATTGGATTGGTTGATCGCATCTTTACACGTGTTGGGGCGGAAGATGATATTGCGTCAGGAAAGAGTACGTTTATGGTGGAGATGGAAGAGACCGCGACCATTCTGCATCATGCCACACAGCATAGCCTTATTATTCTCGACGAAATTGGTAGAGGCACAAGTACCTACGATGGCTTAGCGATAGCGCGTGCCGTTGTGGAGCATCTTCATAATGAGACGATGGCCCGTACACTCTTCGCAACGCACTACCATGAACTCGCTGAAATCGCCGAAGAGCTGTTGCACTTACGTGTGTACACGATGGCAATCAGTGAAGATGAGCAAGGGAGTATTGTAAGTATTGTATTTTTGCATCGAGTGATAGCGGGAAGTACTGGTCGCAGTTATGGAGTACATGTCGCAAAACTGGCAGGGATGCCGCCAAGTGTTGTGCATAGAGCCGAGACGGTATTACAACAGTTGGAGATGATGCGCGATGGTGTACAGCATAACGTGTTGCTTCCTTCAAATAACAATGGTATCGATTTTGCTTATAGCCATGATGAGAATAGAATGCTGATTGCGGAGAAGCAGGGGCAATACAAGTGGCAAAGCGAGGAGGCGCGTGCAATCGCTTTAGCCTTAGAGCAAGCCGATGAAACGAGTCCAGGCATGGGCGCAATCAATGTGTATGCTATTACGCCTCTTGATGCCTTGAACCTCTTATTTTTGCTACAGAGAAAGAAAAGTATACTGCTACGATGATGAGTCAGATAGAGCATCAATCTTCCTTCTTACAAATACCACGTAGTCCACTGCTTGCGCTCTCTCCTGATGTGGCCGAGCGTATTGCGGCAGGTGAGGTGATTGAGCGACCTGTATCAGTGATTAAGGAATTGATAGAGAACGCGCTTGATGCTACTGCAAAAGAGATACGCGTCGAGGTACGTGGTGGTGGTTTGCGCTTGATGCGTGTCACCGATGATGGCTATGGCATTCTTGAAGACGAGTTAGAACGGGTGAGTCTGCGCCATACTACCAGCAAAATTCGGAGTGTCGAAGATTTGGCTCGTCTGCACACACTGGGTTTTCGTGGTGAGGCACTTGCGAGTATCGCTGCCGTCTCCGAGGCAACATTGCTTAGCCGAGCCATTGAAACTGATGGACTTGGAGAAGACCATGCCGCGCTATCTGTGACACTACGTGGTGGCGAGATTACTCAGCGTGGGCGACGTGCGCGGCTTCATGGTACGACGGTGACGGTTCGTGATCTCTTTTACAATGTGCCAGCACGTCTCAAATTTATGCGTGGCGCGCGTACCGAGAATGGGCATGTACTACAACTTTTACAACGTTATGCCGTAGGCTATCCTGCTGTACGTTTCAGCCTGATCGTAGATGAGCATATTGCGCTACAAACAAGCGGCTCCAGCAACCTGGCTGTTACACTCGCGGAGCTATACCATCTCCCTTTCAATGAAATGCTCTATCCAGTTCACCTGAGTGATGGGGCGCACTATACTCTTCATGGTTATATCGGCAACCGTGTTCTCGCGCAAAGCAATCGACAATATGCAATGCTGTTCGTGAATGGACGCTGGGTACAGTCGCGACTCTTGCAAGATGCGTTAGAAAATGGTTATCGTGGCCTGCTACCGAAGGGTAAACATCCATTATTGGTATTGTTTCTTGATGTGCCAACAGATGAGGTGGATGTGAATGTTCATCCTGCTAAGATAGAGGTACGCTTAGAGTGGGAGGGCGAGATTATTTCTGCTTTGACGCATGCTGTACGCTCAGTACTAGAGCAGGGTCCTACCTTACCTGAGTCAATACAGTTTCCAGGTCCCGTGCTAGCAAATCAACGGCGTTTACCGGGACCACGACGGAGAGGACTGCGCGTCTCTGAGTCTTCCGAGGGCTATAAGGCGGAAACTGCGATACCTGGAACAATTGAGATAATGAAGAGTTTGCGCCCATTAGCGCAGTTGCAGCAAGCCGTAATCCTCGCGGAAGCCCTTGATGGAAGCTTGTACCTTGTTGACCAGCATAGAGCGCATGAACGCGTGATCTATGAGCATCTGCGTCACACGTACGCAAGTGGCGAGGTGCAAGATGAAACCGTTGAAGCTCATTTGTTGCTTGAGCCTGTGATTGTGGAGATGAAACGTTATCAGGCGGACCTGTTAGAGCAACGTTTGCCGATGCTACGAGGCTTAGGGCTAGAATGTGAACGTTTCGGTGGGCGCAGTTTCTTGATACGCTCAGTCCCTGGTGGAAATAGTGGCGAAGGGCAAGAGCAACTCGTGGCGCACTTGCAAGAACTCGCGGAAACAGCGGCGGAAGACAGCAACGATTGGGAAGACCACCTATTGATTAACCTCTCGTGCCGTTCAGCGATGCGACGAGGGCGCGAGTTGGGAAGCGGTGAGCAATTGGCATTGCTTAAAGCACTGGCGAATGTGTCGGCACCAGCCGTATGTCCTCATGGTAGTCCTATTTTGCTTCACTATAGCCGCACGTTCTTGATCGATAAATTCGATTGGTAGGACTTCTATCTTCTGAGAGCCTGTACAAGCAGTTCTGCGATGATGAGGAAGGCAAGGTCAAGCGCAACCAGGATGGCTAGTGCGAAATCGATGTGTGAAGAGATAAAGGTAAGTATATGCAGCGTAGCATTGAAACGTTTCATGTACCAGATGAACGTCCCTATAATGAGAACGAGGATGGTGAATCCGCCAACAAACCACCGAGCACCACGCCAGTCTTGACGACTAGGCCAGAGTTCAGAGGTGACGGTGAGGATGAGGTAAGGCGCGAAGATGAGCGTCCACCAGGGCCAACCAGGTTTGAGTATTTGTAAGTGTTGGTGTACATCGAATGGAAAGTCCCAAAGATTATAGCCTGTGGCAACCCAGTAGAGCAGGGTGAGCATAGCGATACCACCAAAGAGTGGTGCGGTACCACTAAAGCCATCTCCAATATGACTCATAATGCGCCCCTGTGGACGCACATATTGTACTTCTCCTAGTTGTAGTGACTGCCGACTACCACTCCGCATTACGCGTCCATCAGGACTACGTTGTGTCATTGGCTTGATACGAAAAAGCGTAATGCTTGTGATGCGGAAGTCGAACGGTCGGAAAAGCAACACGACGAGTGCGTGACTAAGTTCATGCAGCATAACGCCTGGCGCATTGAGCCAGAACCAGACGAGTAGACCTTTTTCACCAATGAGTCGCCAGCCAATTTCATCGACACGCTTGCGCAATTCTTTCCGTGTTAGGCGGAGAAGTAGAAAAAGCACAACGACACCACCAATGATGAGCCAGGACTGATATGGAGCAACTTGTGCTATAAGTGTTGCGTCATTGGTCATACGCTTGCCATCCCTATTCCTGTATACATAATGCCACCTTCATTTCCCTCTTGCTTACCCTATCCAACCTGTTCCTCATTTGCGGTCATTTCATGTGGATGCTTGCGTTGATAATATAGCCCCCATATCCCGAAGGCAATGGAACAAATAGACATCAAATACAGCACGTGGTCAATACCAGAGAGGTCCGCAAATGCTCCTATAAAAAGAATAATTGGGATTGCAAATGCATTATATAACATGAGTTGTAGGGCAAGGACGCGCCCTTTAATCCAGTCCGGTGTTTGCTCTTGCATCGCTGTTTGCGCTGGAATGTTGACAAAATCAAGACCAAAACCAGCACAGAACATGAAAAACGCAATTACAATGATCAATAATGGGTTTGTATTCCATCCATTTGGCTGTAATACACGCGCGAAAAGTGCGGTAAGTGGTAGGCATAGAGTTGCGACGGCAAGGATAATTGTGCCAGTGAGAATGGCTCGCGAACGTCCAATACGTAATGTGATACGTGGCATAAAGATTGAACCTATCACGAGACCTATCCCTGCTGGCGCGAAGACGAAGGCCATTGCGCGTGCTGGGAGATGCAAGAGATTTGTCACGATAGGCGTAGCAAGTTCGCCGATAACCAGGATGAGGACACCCGCAAACGAAAGTTGAATAACCGAAAGGAAAAGACGTTTATTGCGTCGAATGAAACTCCATCCTTGATGTATCTCGCCCCATACATTTCCTAGAATGTTGAGCGTCTCCGTTGCAACTGGTGTGTTGCTCGCTTTACTCACATGCTTATGATCACCGGACTTCTGCTTGAAACTCGCCCCTGGAATAAGTCCAACGAGCAGGGCGCAGACAAGATAAAGGACGCCAATGATAATATAAAGTTGGTCAACAGGATGAATTGTAAGATGCGCAATCGTTAACGTAGGAAGTACACTCAGCGCGATAGGGGCCAAAAGAATAAATCCTAATGCTTGTGAAAGCATAAACGTAATGTTGAATAATGATAAAGACGCCATCAATTCGTCTTCGTTGACCAAAAGTGGAATAGACGAGCCTTCAGCAGGGGAGAAGAATTGTCCAATGACCGAAACGAGGAAGGTAAGCAGATAGACAGGAACCAGTTGATGTCGGTTGAACAGAAGCGAGATTACGAAAATAAACGTGGCAATGGCACGCAAACAGTTGCTTCCCCAGAGCACACGCCTTTTGTCCATACGGTCCACAAAAACGCCAGCAGGCGCACTGAACAGGAACGCGGGCAGACTGAAGCAAATAATTGCAAGTCCAACCAGCGTTGTTGATCCCGTTACTTCTTCAATTAAGACCAAAAGCGCATAGTTGGATGCATTGAGAATGGTCATAGAGATAAGTTGGGCAAGCCAGAGTTTAAGAAAGTTCCTCTTTTTGAGGAGTGTAAGAAAACCACTACTTTGGGCGGCTACCGCCATAACGTCATCTCCTTATGCTTCATCAAAGAAATCATCAACGGGTTTTTCCTGGCGTGGAAGCACTTGTTTCGTGCGACGTGCAACCTCTGAACGTGGCAGCAAGACCCGTCTTCCACAGCGTTCACAACGAAGCCCAATATCTGCCCCAAGACGTACAACCTCCCAATCGAAATTGCCACACGGGTGTTGTTTGCGCAGGCGTAACCGATCTCCCAATTGAAACTGCATCGGCTCCATACAACGTAACTCTTTCTGAGAAGGCTATTGCTTCTTCCCTTCCCTCTCTACATCTCTATAATATAAACGCTTCTCACTGATATACGTTTCAACTCCCTCTGGAGTCTGATATTTGATTGGTCTTCCTTCCGCAACTCTCTGACGCAGGTCTGTTGCGGAAATTTCTAACTGTGGTGCTTGCACAATGAGAAGACGTTGCTGTATCCCAGGAAGACGTTGCTCTAAAATCTTATTGTATTCATCGTCTTCCTCATAACCGGGACGTCTGACCGCGACAAGATGCGTCACGATATTGAGTATATCCGTGGCTTTGTACCAGGTGTACAATTCTTCCAGGCTATCCCAGCCAATAATAAAATAAAGTGCGGTGCTTGAACCCCATTGATTCCGCAATGCTTGAAGTGTATCAACTGTATATGATGGCCCGGCACGTTCTATTTCAATGTGTGAAATGCGGAAATGTGGATTTGAGGCAAGGGCTAATTTAAGCATTGCCAGCCGATGCCGAGTTTCTGTAACAGTATGTCTAGACTTATGAGGTGGTTGTCCGGCAGGGATAAAGACAACCTCCGAAAGATCGAGTGTCACACGAACTTCTTCTGCGATCACGAGATGTCCATAATGAATAGGATCAAACGTGCCACCCATCACGCCCACTCGTTTCGTGATTGATAGCTGGTCGCTATACTGATGTGTATCCAATGAACGTCCTTTTCTCCTCAGAAGTATTTCGCAACGGTTTAGAAATAAATTTTCTCTTCGTATTCTTTACTATACGTCGCCAGCAGATTCTTTCACAACCAATTCTGCATTTGGCAAGGTCTTGTGCAAAGTATACATTACATCTGACACTGTAGAAAGCTCACCAAGATTGATCCAGAAGCGAATAGTCATCGTGACGGTTGACGCTGTATAGTTGCTGAGGAAAAGTGTCGGTTCTGGTTTGGCTGTTACATTTATGAGTTCTTTTATTGCACTCAATATTTTGTCTGATGTCTCATCTTTCACATATTCTTCTTGAGGAAGTGTTGCAGTGATCGTTGCGCGCCGTTCACCATAGAATGTATTGTTGACAACGATGCTACCAAAGATAAGACTGTTTGGAATTGTGACCTCTTCCCCGCTTACAAGACGAAGTTTAGTTGCACGAAGTTGAATATCCTCCACTCTACCAACATAGGGAACCACGTTGACTGTGCTAATCTGATCGCCAATATGAAAAGGACGCTCAACCAGGATGTAAAAGCCCGCTACCAAGTCTTTTATAATGTCTTGTATTGACACGGTAACAACAACCGTAAGTACGCCAATAGCTGCGACTGGAAATGTCAGCGAGGTGCCCCATAGCGAGAGTATCCAGAAGGCGACGAAAGTGAGGATAATGAAGTAGAAGATACGCCCAAGAAGAGTACGAATATTGATATCGATACGGTTCTCACTCAAGCCGTGTATTATCAGTCTCTGCATGGTTCGAGCGACCCCGATACCCAGCACAATAAGCAGTATTGTTTCGAGCAAATGAGCTGTTATGTCTCTAATAGGAAGGTTGGATATACCGAACTGTAGTTTGAAAATGTACCAATAATAGAATATGAGTAGTGGATTCCATATCAAAGGAATGCTGAAACCGGCGAAGATTAATGGGATTATAGCGATAAGCACACCTAATGTTTGTATAAACCAGTTATCGAGGACAGTTTTTTTAAGACGACGTACCAGTATACGACGGAGGATAAGACCGATACTGAGCGCGATACCAAGTGTGATTATTGTAAGTACAATGCTTAATGCTATCGTCATAGTTGAAACCATCCAGGCAGAAGAATTTGTAGCTAAAATCATCAGATAAGAAAAACTCAACAATCTAGTGAGATAATATAATATGGATATTATAAGAAATCAGCCTCTTTGTAAAGGTATAGCGGTGTCTCGATATCTTTGAGCTAAATCCTTTGTACTGACTTGTTCATGCTCTTTGATTAAGCCACAACTTGCCGCAAGTTTTCCTACGATTTGTTCTGGTGTTGCCCCTGTAGCTCGTAAAGGATCGAGACCCATACTTTGGGTGCGCTTTGAAAGACGTTTCCCCTGCTCGTCAACGATCAAAGGCACATGGGCAAAGGTGGGCACAGAAAAATCTAATGCTTCATAGAGCAGAATTTGACGTGCTGTGGAGGACAGCAGATCGCTCCCTCGTACAATTTGATTGATATACATGAGTGCGTCATCGACGACAACGGCGAACTGGTAGGCAAAAATACCATCAGAACGGCAAACGATAAAATCTCCTATCGCTTCTTGAACGTGTTGTGTGATGGAACCTATGACGAGATCATCGAAAGTGACTTCACGGTTATCTTCGACACGAAAGCGTAGCGCGGGACGACGACCACTTGCTTCATACTGTCTACGTTGCACTGCCGTCAAATTTCTACACGTACCTGGATAGCGTGGCCTATCATCCGCGCCTTGTTGAGGCGCACTCGCTGCATGGGCTACCTCGGCGCGACTACAATAGCAAGGATAGACCATGCCCTTATCTTGTAACTGTTTTAGGTAGCGTTGATAAATGTCTATGCGTTCACTTTGCGTATAGGGCGCATAAGGACCACCCCAGTCTGGCCCTTCGTCCCAGTCGAGACCGAGCCAGCTCAGGTCTGCAAGCATCTGTTGTGTTGCGCCGGAACGTAAGCGGAGACGATCAAGGTCTTCGATGCGCAGCACAAATTGTCCTTTTTGTGTACGTGCAAAGAGCCATGCGAGAAGGGCAGTACGTAGATTGCCCATATGTAACACTCCCGTTGGACTGGGAGCATACCTGCCACGCACATATGTCGTTTGTGTTAGATTAGACATCGCTCCGACCATCGACATGGTGTATCTTTCAGTCCTTCTTCTGTAGGGATGACGCCAAATTGCGCTAAAAGTGTTGTCACCACACAAAGTGGCAAGCCAACAACATTAAGAAAGCAGCCATCGATCCGCTCCGTTGGCTGAAACTGAGTGTGTTGAATACCGTAGGCTCCGGCCTTATCCATGGGGTCACCTGTAGCGATATAGGCATCTATCTCATCCTCGCTGTAATGACGCATCAGCACGGGCGTGGTGCAACTTGCACTGGAGAGTTGTAGTTTCCCACTCACCATCGCACAGGCCACAACACCTGTGATAACGTGATGCCATCGTCCGCGTAGTGCAAGCAATAGTTCGCGGGCGTGAGCTACATCACGAGGCTTGCCAAGTATCTCATTATGCAGCAAGACGGTTGTATCTGCTGCTATGATGAGCCGATTGGCTGCCTGAGTGAGTGTTAATGCCGCCGTTGCCTTTTGTTCTGCCGTCCACTTTGCTGTCTCCTCTATGGGGCCAGTATAGGTAGCCTGAACTTCATCTTCATTGAGAGGTGAAATGCCGACGGTATAAGGTAAACCAAGTGATGCGATAATCTGACGACGACGCGGTGAGGCAGAGGCAAGTAGTAATGGTAAAAGTAAAGTCATGAGTGTATATGCTCCAGAACTGCTACGCACTCAATGTGAGCTGTCTGGGGAAACATATCAAGCGGCTGAATTGAGCGTAAGCGATAAGTAGGATGAATATGACAAAGAATATGAAGGTCGCGTGCTAGCGTCGAGGGATCACAGGAGACATAGACAATGCTAGCGACCGGATGCTGGATAAGTGCATCAAGCACAACTTGTTGACAGCCAGCACGCGGTGGGTCAATCACAAGTCCGTCCAATCCGGCTGCGATATCCGGTAAAACGTCCTCAACCTTGCCCTTGAGGATAGTGATATTCTCCACATTGCGCAAGTTCCATTGCGCGTCCTTAATGGCACTTGCGGACTCCTCAATGGCGATAACTTTCCCGACATGCTGCGCTAACAAAAGCGCAAACGTGCCGACACCACAGTACGCATCAATAACTGTAAGCTGTTCTGCCTGCTCTGCCTGCTCTTCGGACTGCTGATGCTGATGCAAGGAGAGTAAGCCTTGTAAAACCATCTGCACCATCTTCTCGGCCTGGGCTGTATTTGTTTGAAAGAACGAACTGGGACGAATACGGAACGTCTCTCCACCAAGTATTTCATCCATCGTCTCTGTGTGCAGGTCGAGTCCATACGCCACAAGTTCTTGCGTAACTTCATCTGTCTGCTGCGGTTGAATGAGCATTTGCCCACTTGCTGCACCACAACGAATCAGGACTTGTGGTTGTGCATTGACATGCTGGCTCAGCACGTCTAATGCTTTGTTGATTTGTTCATGCGCGATAGGACATGTTGTCAGTGGTAGAACACGATGTGTACCACGCGCAGTCAGTCCCGGTTGTCCACTGCGGTTGACCGAGAAGCGCATATGGTTGCGATAGTGCCAGGGGGCATCGCATGGTACTGTCGCAAGAAGCGGTGGATCATCGAAACCGCCAATATCGTGTAACAGTTGTTGTACAATGCCGCGTTTCCACTCCAACTGTGCCGCGTACTGCATATGTTGTAATTGACACCCACCACAGGTTCCAAATACAGGGCAAGGTGCTTGTACGCGTAGTGGCGATGCCTGATGAATCTCTGTAATCCAGACTCGTGGTGGACGCTGTTTCCAACGTCGACTTCGTCGGCCGGGACGTGGCATGAGTGGAGCTTCAACCGCAATAGTGACGTGTTCCCCAGGCAAGCCCGCAGGAACATGCAGTGTTTGTGTATGTTGTTCGCCTGCATCATCCAACTCGACAACTTCTGCAAGCGCGTCCCCTTCGCGTGTCAATGCACCAAGCGTTACAGTGAAGTATGTAATACTGCGTTCTTGTTGTTCTATCATCTTCTCTTTTTTGACTTGTTTGACTTTTTGCTAGATGGCCGCTGTTGTCGTTGTTGTTCTTTCTGCATCTCGATCACCTGGCGCACAACCTGTACAATTTCCATCTCTGGCTCAAGCTCCTCTGCTTTCCCAATAAGCTCTTCGGCTTTGCGTAGATTCCCTTCGTTGATGTAAAGCATTGACTCTGAAGCGATCAAGTCTGCTGCGAAAGGATTTTCAGCGATTCCCTGCTGTAGTATCTTCAACGCTGCTTCGTCGTCATTTTGCTCTATATAAAGTGTTGCGAGATCACCATATGCATCCGTTGTTGTTGGGTCAACTTCGGTGCTTTTGATGAAACTTCTTATAGCTTCTTCTTTCTGTTTAAGTGAGAGTTGTAGTTCACCAATGCTATACCATACACCCGACATAGTGGGCGCTGCTGCGGCTGCACGCTGATAATATGTTAAAGCCTCTTCAGGTTTATTTTGCAGTTGAGCAAGTCGTGCCTTCCCAACCTCGACAATCGCAAGTTCTTTCGAATCAGTTGTTAACAACTGTGCCTGCTCAAAGAGTGCTTTTGCCTCATCAATGTGTTTATTCTGGTTGATGAATAGCTCCGCTAGTAGAATATAGCTGGCAAAGGCGTTGTCTGTGGCAATTGCATCACGCAATGCTTTTTCTGCAAGTGGAAAAAAGCGACTAGTAAATTCCTGTGCCTGGTCCTCCTCATCGGCTTGGTATTCTTCCAGGTCCAGGTTCTCCTCGTCTTCTTCGATTGTCAGTTCAGTACAAGCCATGCCAAGTGCGCGTAATGCATTCCCTCGATGCTCAGGGAAGCGTTCAGCAATAAGCGTAAAGTATGCTGCGGCTCGCTCCAATTCATGCAGTATCACTGCTTGCTGGGACGCGAGTTCATAGCCTGCATCTTCCTGTGGTGATTGAGCAATCAGGGCATCACAATAATGCATAGCTTGTTTTGTAAACCATCCGACTTCTTCAATGTCTATCGCGCCGCTCCCGTCGGTGTCATTCTCGTCCTGCTCGTTACTCTCTTCCTCTTCCTCCTCACTTTCGTCTTGCTCGTTATCGTCATCGGACAAACCTTCTGACATGCTACGTATTTCATCTGAGATTTCGTGGAGGCGTCGCTCTAGCTCTTCTGCGGGAAGCTGTAATGCTTCTGCCCCCTTATCGCGCATACTATGGATTCGCCATTCACCATCTTCCAGGAGAAAGGTGTACGCAGCCCAGAACCAGTGTCGCCCTGTTGCCGGATAAACGATAGTTGCCGTTGGAAGCTCTGGTATACTGCTATTACTTGAAGTACCCTTCATCTCAAGTGACCAGAATGCTTCAAGCTCTTCCGTACTGTCGTCGAGACCATCCGTTAGGTCTTCGTCGTCGAATTCAAGTCCATAACCTACATCGACCTGCGAATTTATGGGTTCTGCCTCTGCTGCCCATGTGTTGCGTCTCGCTACCCATTCGTCGCGCGCAAGTCCAGCACGAAGTGGGCTAGTTGTTGTAAGAAGGTCATAAGCTTCTTCGTACTCGCCCTCAGACCAGGAGTCAAGAAAGCGTTCAACGATGTTATCCGCGTTCAGGATGTCGTCCGCCTCCTCTATTTCGTCAAATGCACTGGTTCCCAATGCATCCGACAAGGACATAACGGTTGGAATTTCCCACTCTGGATACGTGTCCATTCCCTCAAGGCGAATGAGTGCGCGTCTAGCTTCCTTACGAACTTCTTTTACAGGTGCATATGTATTAACCGCCAGCGCAATATTTGCTGCTGCAGTTGTGTTATCTTTTGCTAGTGCTTTAAGTAGTGCTATCTGGCTGCTCTCTGGCAGATCAGTGATAGGTGCCAGGACAGATGCTATCTGTGCCTCAGTTCTGCTCTTATTGAGACTCTGAGCAATCTGGCGATACTGGGCAAAAATTTGCTGCATCTGTGCTTCCTCTTGTGGTGTTCTCTCTGGTTGCTGATTGCCCTTATTCGGTTTTTTCTGCCCCATAATACCCTCTTTCCTCTGTAAAGAGATGATGACGCGTTCTTTTAGCGTTTCTTTGTCTTTTCGTTTATGTACTGACGTACACTCTGTACAATCTCTAAGGACGCATCGAGAGACTCGGCCTCTTGTAATTCGTGTTGGGCACTACGTATCTCGCCAAGCTCGAATAAAACTGATGCAAAGAGAGCATGGAGATGAGCCGATGCTGGGTTTGTGCTTACTCCCTGTGCAATGATTGCACGTGCCTTCTCTTGATCCGACATGTTTATATAGATTGCTGTAAGCTCAGAGTAGGGACGAATATCGCTTGGCTCTGCCTCAACCGCACGTTTGTAGTCTTTCTCAGCCTCCTCAAGATTGCCGAGGAGCCGATATGCGAATCCGAGGCTGAACCATATACCTGGATAGCTAGGGTCAAGCTCCGTGACACGTTGATAGTGCGAGATAGCTTCATCCATACGTTCACGTCGCATCGCAATATTGCCCAGGCCAGCTTCAACTGCCTTCTCTTCAACCGGTGTTGTGATCATGCTCTTTGCTTTGAGTAACTCTGCTTCCGCATCCTCGTTGCGATTCATACTGAGGAAAAGTTCACCTAAGAGCATATGGCTCAACGCTACGTTTTGTACGTTCACTACCTCTTGCAACGTTGTTTCAGCACGGCTGAGAAAAAGGTCTTTGCGTTCTGGCATGCCGCGTTGCTCAAAGCCGTAGGCAAGTTCTACATAGGTTGCTCCTAGACGTCGTAGCATCTCTCCCTTGTTTTCTGGGAAGCGTTGTGCCATGCGTTCAAGATAAACGACGATCCGTTCAGGATTGCCAGCGAAAACGGCGCGACTATATGCTTCTTCATTGACCTGACGGTCTAAAGGAAGTTTGACGATGAGGGCATCATAAAAGTGCAATAACTGTGTTATACGCCAAGCTAGCTCTTGCATAAAAGCATTTGTATCTTCGTCACGCTGCTTTACTTTGGCCTCGATTGCGTCTTCATATTCTTTAATGCGTTTTTGAAGTTCAGCAATCGAAAGACCCTGAGCATGTGCTCCTTCATCGGTGCTCTGCTGAATGCGCCATCCATTGGGGGTATGCTCCACTGTATAACTTGTCCAGAACCAATGTCTTCCGGTTTCTTTATAGATAGTGGTACCCATTGGCATCTCGCGCAATGTACCACCAAGCGGAGTATCGGCTAGCTCAAGAGACCAGCCAATCTCTATATCTTTCTTTGCTGATGTACGGCTGATAGCAGATGTAGGCAACCAGAGCGCACTCTGACTACGTTCACGTTCGCGAACGAAACCTAGTTCCAGGTATGTAGGATGTGCTTCGTCGTACCATGCACGATGTCGTTCAATCCACTCGGTGCGTGAAAGACTATTACGGATGCTACTACCTTCTGTCAATAAATCATAGGCCAGTCCATAGTCACCAAGGGTCCATGCACCAAGGAAGTTGACGATGGTTTCCTGATCTTCTAGGTCTGGATTGATGAAGGTATGTCCTTTATCTTCATCCAGGTCACTCACTTGTAGTATGAGTTGGTTGATGGTTGGAAGATGGTTGCGAAACTCTTTATGAGGTTGAGCACCACGCCATGTGTTGACTGAGAGCGCTTCTTCAACCAGGCGTTTCCCTTCCGCGAGAGTACAATTGACGACGTGAACATCTGAAAGCTTTATACGCATATCTTCCAAACGGTTTTCGATAGCGCGTTTGCCTTTGACCTCTACAAAAACATCTTTGATACCCTCTTGCCAAAAGTCGAGCAAGAAGCTGATCGCACGTACTTCACTATAGTCATAGCCTTGCTCCCAACATAGGACAAGTTGAAGCTCACCCTCCTCACGTGACTGAGTGACGGCACCGCGCCAGAAGCGTGGCGGATTGGACACATTGACCCGGATTGCGGAAGACTGTGCGATAGGAGGTGTCCATTGCGAGTAAACTTTTGCTGCGTCGAGTCGTAGGAGCGAGCGTCGTGCCTCTTTACGAACCTCTTTGTTGGGGCTGAACGCATTAAGCGCTGTTACCACGTCGGCTGCATCACCTGTTTGTTCTTTTGAAAGTGCCTTGAGCAGAGCCATTTGCACAGTTTCTGAGTGAGAGGTAATATCGGTAAGGGCGGCCTCAGCCTGCGCTTGTGTAGTGCTGCTACGTATATTACGTGCCAGCTCTTGGTAGCGTTCGAGCAGGTCTTGTATCTGAGTATTTTCTTCTGCTGAAATGGTCGTGTTGTTTTCGTTTTTTCGTGACATGATGTATGTTTTCTCTCCTCGCGTTATGTACGCAACGTGTCGATTGTACCACGAAGCGTACAAAGAGTCGAGAAGCCCTGAGCTTACATAGTAGGCAATTGCATAGCTGCACGAACACTAACTGGAGATGCGCTTGCCACCGATTGTGCTTGCTCTTGTGTGTCGTCGACTACAGTTGCCACAGACTTTCTTGATGCAGGAATTGTTTTCGCGGCCATCAGGATAAACAGAGGAAAAGCTGCACAATAGAAATACGAAGGCAGACTGCGCCATGCCAGGAAAAGTGGTACAACTGCGAGTAGCATTGCCGCTTCTGGATGCTTGCGGCAAATGCGCCAATACCAGATCAGCGAACCAAGCATTGCAATAGCCTCAAGGTACGTGTAGATAGGCTGCTGTAGATAGGGTAGTAGATGCGTTATGCTGAGATCGACGATGCCTACACCCATCGGGAACATGTATTTGTTGAGAGGTGTGAGGATACCATCAAGCCATGCCTGTGGATGCCACAGGATAAAGGGCAAGTTGAAGATGAAGAAGACGGCACCTGCTATTGTCAAACGGTAGAGAATCTCTTTAAGGCCATATTGACGGAACAGTAATATGGCATAGAATGGCACGAAAAACCATGCAGTTTGTTTACTTGCCAATGCCACACCAAAGAAGATAGCAGAACTCCAACGTCGGTTACGAAAGAGCCACGCCATCACAACGAGCAGAATGGTAAATACATCCAGGTTTCCGCCAATAGTGGAGGTCCACATCGGAACATTTGCCAATGCAAGCAAAAGCACCCATGAACGAAGTTCAGGACGTGCTAATCGCCAGGCAACTGCTACAAGAATCAGGTAACTAAGCATGTAAAATGGGAGTACATTGTAGTCTTTAAATAAAACAAACGGCACCAGTGTCAGGAATGAGAGTGTAGGATAGCTAACCTGCGCCTCAAATTCAGGCATGTTTCCTGCTCGTAGATCAGTATCAAGCACAGATTGAAGATCACTCATGGATGGGTAGTCAAGACGATTCTTAAACTGCCCTTGACGTAGCGGTGTTGTCCAATTAGGTTGAAGCGGAAATTGCCGTGCAAGACCAATCATATTGGAGTCAGTGTATGGGTTGCGCCCCTCTAACAGCAGAATGGCTGCATTTGTATCAAGTGACGTTCCATCGTTAGAAAATTGAGGCGGTAAAAAACACATCCATATACCACGACCAAGTTCGATTCCACCCGCAATAGTGAGAAGAAGTGTGCAGATCAACAACACGCGCTGCAAATGTGTTGGTCGCTTTTGGGTATACAAACTTGCCTTGCTCGTTGGACGAAAAGCCATCCAGATAGCGTAAAAACTGCCTAGAATAAGTACCAGTGGAATAAGCGAGCCAAAGGGTTGCAAGAATGGAAAATACCAATCATGATCTATTTCATTGAGTGCTTGTAAGATCAGAGCAAGACCAATCCAGGTGGCCCGACGTTGAAGTTCGATGATGCGACGATTATCAGGCGATACGTCTTCTGTGAAGAAGTACCTCATCCAACTATATGTGAGCCAATCTTTACGCTTTGTTTTCAATTGAGTCGTCTGTGTGAGGACAGATCGCTGTGCCATACGTCTGCATGTTTGCGCGGTGTACTATAGAACATCCTGCTTGCTACTATGGAGTCTATCTCTTCTGCCTACATAGCTCATGATCTCAAATAGAGTATTCGTAACGTCATGTACTAGTTGGCTCTCTAGACGCGCTTTACCTCCCATCGAAGTACCGAGAAGGTCTTGCTTGAGCAAGCTTGCAAGAGGTTTTCCCGGCCCACGTCTTACAACGAAGGGGAGAAGAATTGCGTCACAAACTATAGGAACATGATAATGCGGTTATAAAGAAAGAATTGAGGAATCATGTCGAAAACGATATTGATGCATTCGCCAAATAAGTAGGCAGAGAGAACGGTAGTGGCCGCAATTCACTGCAACCACGAACGAAGCAGTGCTTGTGCCTTGTTTATTTACAAGATAACCGATTAGCAATTTCTACAGAGTCAGGCGGAAATACAATTCACGATGTTGTAGCTCAAAACCGAGTGTTTCGTAGAGATGAATCGCCGAGACATTGTGTTCCCATGTATGCAGATCAAGCGCGTCGAGGTCCTGTTCTGTTTGAGCAAAGGTAATGATATGTTGCATTAGCTGGCGTGCTATGCCGCGTTTGCGATAGGCAGAATCGACCACGACACGTTTTACGTATCCAATGGCATGCTCCGTCTCTTTTGCGGGTAGCATAAGTTCTGCTTTTGCGACGACCACATTGAGAAGTTCACCAAGAAAAATTAGCGTTCGTTCATGCGTTGAAGGGTCAATCGAGCCAAAGTACTTCTCCATATCCCGATGAATATTCCGAGTAGGAGAGGTACTGAGCCTATCGAGGCGTTCGACATGTGGAAAATCGTCCGAGGTTGCGATACGTATCACCAACGGCGTTGTTAATGGCTTGTCAAGCATAAAAATTTCCTAACATAACACATTACAGATATACTTACGGTTGTTTTCTACGTGGCAACATGAGTAGTGATACAAATGCATAGCCCGCACAAATCAGCAGTAAAAGGGCATAAATGATATTTTCTCCGTCACCTTTGGGGGTATTGAGGGTTGTAACTCCAAACCAGAGGAGCGAAAGTCCCCACCATAGAAAACCAGCAAAAACGGTGAAAAGCAAAATGGTGCTCATAAGTTTCTTGTTCATATATGATAAATCCTTTGGGCATGGAAGGAAGGTGCTGTGGCTTCCCTATATATTCTCGTCTTTATTATAGCACAAACGCTCCCCACATGAGAACGCCTTCACGCGCTTTTACCTATGACGGTGAGCTACTAGTGCATCGTAGACTGCCTCATGTATAGCCGCACGAAAAATTCCCCAGTTGTTCCAATCACCCCTGATCTCGCGACTTACATCATGCTGAATATTGCGAAACATTTTCGCAATCGTTGGCAGGTCTTGTACCGCAATCTCGTGAAACGCTTCTACACGTTCGCCTTCATCTATCGCGCCAAGTGTGCCACCTATCTCGTCAAGTAAGAAGGCAAAGGTGTAGAAGATAGGCGTCGCATTTTCGCTCTTGCTACAATAAGCGAGAGCCGCCAAAAAGCGACTTACCTTGACTTGCAGACCCGTTTCCTCATATGTCTCGCGTAGAAGCGCATCATAAACATGCTCACCATGATTGATGCCGCCTGTAAGAAGTCGGTACGCGCCTCGCGGATAAAAGGTTTTCATCATCGTGAGGAGATGCCCGTTTGGGCGCCGTACAACCATACAAACCTCACCATAACGGTCAGTCGCGTTTAAAGGATCGAACAATGTGTCGAAGCCAAGATTGACAGTACGTACCAGTGGTGTTCCATAGATTTGAGCAAGGTGGGCGAGTTCATCCTGTATCTCCAAAGAAAGCGAAGGAAACATAACTTGATCTCCCTGTTTATGATTGTAGGAGACGTTGCGCGGCACGTACGCCGTCTTCGAGAGCGAGATGTGCTCGTCCACCAACAAAGGCATCACCACAGAAGGCAAGGCCGAGTGGAAGCGTAGTTGCAAACAAAGTATCTGCATCTGCTTTCTGACTTGGTAAAGCATAACGCCAATATTGCACATCGGTGAAGATAGGCGGGGAAAGTTGCTCATCAATCAGTGTTGAGACACGCTGAGCTACATCCTGAAAAAGGATAGTATGCTGTGTTTCTTGATGTGCTTTACTATATTGTGGGGACATCTGCGCTATGAAGAGGCCCGTTCCCTCTGGAGTGCGTTCGCGTGCTTTTTCATGTTCCCAGGCTAGCCAGGAGATAGCGTGCTCTTTATCCGTATTGACGAGAGCGTAGTAGGGACGCGTTCGAGGCGTTGGTTTATAACCTAACATAACAGAAATTAACGGATTATAGGCTGCTTTGCCTAACTGTTCACTTATTGCCTTCCCCTGCTCGTTCGCGAACAGACTGGCCTCAATCAGTCCAATAGCTTGAGTCGCGGGAATGGTGATAAGAAGTTGATCGAAGCGGCCGTGATGCTCATTATTCGAGTCAAAGATATTCCATCCTATAGATGTTTGTTGAACTCGTCCAATCAGCATTTCGAGGCGAACATCCAATCCTTCTGCCATGCGTCGAGCAAACGAGGTAAAGCCGCTACGATACGACCATTTAGGGTCTTTGTTTTGTTGTGGATCGCCTTCCTTGATATGTCCAGCACCATCAAAGACCCAGACCGGTTTTGCTATGTCAATCAGGTCAGGCGTAGGAAATTTCTTTGTAATCCATTCGGTGCTAAGTTCACTACCGCCTTTGAAATATTGCGCTCCATGATCATAGATAAAATCATTCCGTTTTCGTGTTGCAACACGCCCACCAACTCCACGGTTTTTCTCAAAGAGTGTCACGGTGCAACCTGCATCTCGCAATGTATGCGCAGCAGCAAGACCGCTCAGACCAGCACCGATTATAGCTACAGAGGTCATATATATTCTCTCCTATGCTTGTTTGCGTGTCTCTTTCCAGAGGTACGAGCGTGCAAGCATCTCTTCCGCACTTTTCATCGAAAATTCGGTGACATTGCCGCCCATGATATGTGCAACCTCACGTACACGCTGTTCTGGCCGCAGTTCATTCACAATCGTCATGGTACGGTTATCAAGAATCTGCTTGTTCACATTGTAGTGCGTGTCGGCAAATGCGGCTATCTGTGGTAGGTGTGTGACGCAAATGACTTGATGGTTACGTGTAAGTTGCCATAGTTTTTCACCGACAACCTGCCCACTACGTCCGCTAATACCAGCGTCAATCTCGTCAAAGATAAGCGTTGGTGTAGCATCGGCGTCTGCAAGAATAGTTTTGAGCGCGAGCATGAGACGCGATGTTTCACCACCGGAAGCAATCTTCGTGAGTGGTTTGAATGGCTCACCAGGATTTGGCGCGATAAGAAATTGTACATGGTCAATGCCTGTTGTATCACAAGCGTAAAGTGTCTCCGGTTCATCATTCACGCTGACCGGCACTCCGTTCTCATCGGGAACCTGCAGTATCTCGACCTGAAACCGTGCCCGTCTCATATTAAGGTCGTTCAATTGCTCTTCCATCGCGGCAGATAACGAGTGTGCTGCTTTCTTGCGTTGTTCAGAAAGGTGTTGTGCGATTTCACCTATTTTACGGCGAAATTGTCCATCCTGTTGCTGAAGCCGAGCGATGATCTCATCACGATGAATAATAGTGTCAAGTTCAGTCTGATCCTCGACTGCATGCTGCAATATCTCTTCAATTGTGAAGCCATATTTACGTCGAAGTTTAGAGATAAGATCAAGCCGCTCCTCTATATCGGCAAGGCGACGAGGATTGTCCTCGATATCTGACTCGTAACTGCTAATGCTGGCCGCCACGTCTTCAAGGCGGTAGATAGCTTCGGCAAGGCCGTCGGCCTGTTCTTCCATGCTATCATCCAGGCGTACAAGGTCGCCTATACTGCGTTGTGCAATACGAAGTTGATCGAGGGCAGGCTTAAAGTCGTCACCGCCGATGTCGGATCCTTTAATCGAGCCATAGATGAGTGCGCAGAGTTCACGTAGTCGCTCTGCGTTATTAAGTACTTTACGTTCTGCCTCTAGCTCTTCAATTTCATCGACGTGGAGATCAGCCTTCTCGATCTCTTCGATCTCGAAACGCAAAAACTCGGCACGACGAATCTGGTCACGTTCGTTTTGTTGCAATGATTGAAGCTTTTTACGAGCACTCCGCCACTCTGCGACCTTTGTGCTAAGTTGTTCGCGCAGTGAAAGTGTCTCAGCATAGCGGTCAAGGAAGTTGACATGTTGCTCTGGTCGCAACAGACTCATGTGTTCGCTCTGACCGTGAATATCAATGAGCCAACTAGCTACCTGCTGAAGTACTTGCTGTGAGAGCGCACGACCATTGATACGTGCAACGGTGCGACCCGAACGGTGAATATCACGCGAGAGAATAAGTTGCCCATCGGTGGGTAAGATACCGTATTCGTCAAGCAATGTAGCGAGTGCAACATATGCATCAGCACTATTGGCGTCGCCTCGTACATTGTTTTCGGTTTCGTTAAGTGCATCAAAGAGAGTTGTTGCGCTATGCGTTGAGCTATCGAGTTGCTGCCACTCTGCATGCTGTGGAGGGAGTGTGTCAATGGAGAAGACTCCTTCAACGGTAGCGCGTTCGCAACCTGCACGAACAAAATCAGCTCCTATTTTGCCTCCGAGCAGTGCATTTACAGCGTCGATAATAATTGATTTCCCAGCCCCTGTTTCACCTGTAAACACGTTGAAAAGGCGGTTCAAATGGAGGTGTAGCGTGTCGATAATAGCGAAGTCTTTGATATGTAGTTCAAGTAGCATTGTCGTCTTTAGTAGCCTGTGTACTATCATTAATTAACTTTTGAGTGATGACTTGATAAAAATATGTCGCTGGTCTACGTCTAAGGAATTGTGCTTCATATTCGCTTCTTTGGACCGTGATTGTCGCGCCATCTTTGATTTCGCGATTCATTTGTCCATCCGCCGAAAAAACACCGGATTGCGAACTGCTAAATATTTGTATCTTTACTTTGGCTTCGGGCTGTAGAATCAGAGCGCGATCCAAGGCTAGATGCGGTGCAATTGGTGTAAGGACACTACTTTTTACCTGTGGATGCAGTAAGGGACCGCCAACCGCCATATTGTAGGCGGTAGAACCTGTCGCGGTTGAAAGTATCATGCCATCCGCATAGGTGTTGCTGTAGTGATGGTCGTCTATCCATACTTTCATGTTGACGACGCGAGGCCATGTGCCGCGCGCAATAACAATATCATTGAGTGCGAGAAACTCTTCCTGCTTGCCATCCTGCTCAAGAACTGCATGCAGTAGAGCACGACTATCTGTCCATACAGACTCATCACGGTCCAGATAATGAGTAAGTTCAGACGAAAGTTCATCTGGCTCAAGCTCCGTTAAGAAGCCCACACGCCCAAAATTGACTCCTACAATAGGTATGTTTACTGGCGCACAGAGTCGGGCTGCATTTAAGATGGTGCCATCCCCTCCTAAGACTATGACCACATCGCAACCATAGAGTGAAGGATCATTTCCTTCTTCTGCCTCTTTGCTAATGTCGATGATGCGAACTTCGTGGCCTTGCTTTTGCAGTGTAGGAGCAAGCCGAGCAGCAACATCAGACGTTTCCTGCTTACGCCCCTGGTAAAATATGGCAATCGTCTTCACAACACTCTCCAAGTGGGCTACTGTGATGGTAGAATGCCCTATGGTAGGGAGTTGACGAGCACGTAGTGTCGCCCTTCCATCTAAAGCCAATGTTAATGGTACGTCATAGGTGAAAGGTTGTCAACTGCGCCTGCTAGATAACTCTCACATCTTGAGGAAGCTCTGTCATCACACTGTTTGTTCCAATTTTTCCTGTGCGAACCAGAATGCATCATCTTTAGAGTGAATTGCTCCATCGGCTCGCGCCTCCGCTATCTGCTCTAAAAGTTGCCCAATGATTGGTCCTGGCTCAAGATTGAGCTTTCGCATCAGTTCTTCGGGTTGTACAAGATGCGGTGGCAGAATAACTTCGCGCTCACGAACATAGCGCGTGAGTAGAAGCCGCACAGCGGCGAGATGATTCTCCCAGGCGTCAGTAAGTGGTTCGGGTCCACGCATAGCGAGATGATCGGCAAGCGAAACGAGTGCAACGGGAATACCTACCGGCCCTAGATCAACAAAGTAGCGTCGTACTGCACGTTGCGTAACGACATCATGACTGAGTTGTCCCGGCCGCATGTGATGAACCACAATTTGCCGAATGAGTCGATGATCTTGCGTACTCAAACTTAAACGGCGTGCGATATTTTGAACAAGTGGTATACCGGCTTGTGGATGTCCATAAAAAGTGATTTTCCCGTCCTCGTGTACGACTTGTGTGGTGGTCTTCCCAACGTCATGTAGAAGTGCTGCCACCTTCATCACTGGCGATGTAATACTTACACTTTGAAAGTATCCTTGCTGCTCTGATTCGTTGAGCAGGTCTTTAATTGCCACAAGATCACCACTCCCTCCTCTATCGAATAAAGAACGTCGTAACTCTTCTGACGGCAGTTGTAGTGCTGCCCCTAGCTGTTCGAGGGCAGCAACCGTTTCTAGCGAATGTTCGAACACGTCCCAATGATGTAATCCTGGTTGCATCATGCCGCACGCAAGGACTAATTCGGGAAATAAAGCAACAAGAAGATTGTACTCGTCAAGGAGACGCAAAGAAGTTGTTGCACCCTCTGGTTTAAGGATGGCATACAGTTCTGCATGAATACGTTCGGGAGCGGCGATAAGAAGTAGGGAGGCGTCGCGCTTAATGAGTTGCTGTGTGTGTTCCTCAACATGTACGTTGTAGTGTGCTACAAAACGAACCGCGCGGAGCATACGCAATGTATCTTGCTTAAACACATCGTCGTTGACTGCTTTTAGTCTACGCAAAGCAAGATCTGTTGCCCCGTGCAGCGGATCTATCAGTGGTAGTTGTTTGTCTTCTGAAAAAGCAAGAACTGCATCTACAAGGGGACTGGCAATTGCATTCATGGTAAAGTCCCGTTGTCGCAGATCAACTTCGATGGATCGCCCTTGCATGGGAGCGATATCAAAGATGATATCGCGGTCCTTGTGCTTGACAGTAACACGGCTAGCTTTTTCATGCATGTGGGCGTAGAAGCCACCGAGCTTATTCGCTAGTTTGCGGGAGAGGATTGGTGTATCGCCGGTAGTAACAATATCCCAATCGCTACAAGGCTCATTGAGTAGCGAATTACGAACTGAACCGCCTGTCAGGTATGCCTGTACTTTGTTTTCTGTAAAAAATTGTGCCGCAATTTGCAAAAGATGCAGGGTAAACGAGTCCAAATGTCTTGTTCTACCTTTGTATTTGTAATAGGTATATGTGTATCCACCTTATATTCATCATATCACCTACGTCTACTATAGTCGATTGTAAAGTGTCACAAATATATGTCTATCCTGTTGTATAAGGCTTGATATCAAAGGTAGCTAATTGCTGAATTTGATCAGATATATGGGCAATACCCGGCTCTGGTTCGCCAGTAGTTGGATTATTTCCTCCACTAAGCATGCGGGCCGCAAGCGCATCCATTTCAGTGCGTAAAGCTAGGCCATTCGATTGTGTCAATTGTATATTGTTCATAGCTACAAGTCGTCGACCATCACTACGAATTTGACTTAACATCACTTTTACGTTATTGAGTTCTGCATTGATCTGGGTCGCAAGTGTTACCTGATCTGCTAATACACCTGGGGATTGTATGATAGCACTTAGGTGATTATGAATGTGTATTAAATAGCCAGATGCTGACGGCCTTAATGCACAGTCAAGCAAAGGAATTGCCGCAATCTTTTGTAATGTACTATCATCCGGCGTATTATCAGTGCCAGGAGAGGCCTGCTGCACATCTTGTTGAATACAATGTACACCATCAAGCATGTAGAGAATATTTATAAGCTTGTGACGTATATCAACACCGGCATTGTGATCTACTGCTTCTCTTGCCCATTTTTGTACCTCTTCTATATTGTTCAGGAGCCAGTAGCTTAGACCGGATGGCAAACCTACTCGTTGGAGTGTTGGATCACTAGAAAGAAGATGTCGTATGTGACAGAGATCACTTAATTGAGTTATAGAGCTTTTACAATCTTTAGAAGCTGGCGTCTGAGGAAGTTCAGCGTAGTAGCGCCACATTTTCTTGTCGAGGGAATAGCTTTGAGGTGGAGGATTTGTTGCTTCCTCGGTAATGAGAACGCGACTGAAGCTGCCAATCAAATTATTATTTTGTGGGTCTATATAAGCAGAAGGCAAAGATGCTATACCATTAGCAATATTCAATGGTCCCAGGGCAATTGATGCGCTCTCGTTCTGATCATTGTCAGGCAGTAACCAGGCGAAATAATTCTTATTCGATGGTGGATTGGGTATATTGGAAAGCCTTATTTGAAACGTGTCGTTGATGCCTAAACTATTTGAGCCTGATGAGCGACCGCTACTTGAAAAGAAAGCGTGTCCCACTACACCGGTAACAACTGTTTGGGGGTGAGAATGAGATGAAAAGACCAAAAAAGCTCCCAGACTTGAGCCACTTAGCACAATAACTAAGAGCGCAATGAGTGCTACGTATAGACCTTTCCGTTGCGGATGACGTTTCGGCGTAATCGCAACTAAAGATGGAGGTGTATGTAAAGCAGAAGGTGATGAAGTAGGAGTGGAAGTGGACGCAGCTTCCACTGGTTGTACTGCTAAAGGTAGAGGAGTAGAAGGATCATTAATCCTCGGCTTTGTAACCAGTGTAGGCATCATTTCTTCTGATTGCGCTACCTTCGTTTCCTCTGACAGTGATGATATTGTTTCTCCTGAAATATCTGGCGTGTCTATGCTTTCCACGTGTACGGGAGAAGACAATGTAGCAGACTGTTTTGTATTGCCTTGTAATGAGGTAGAGTAGGTCTGTTGGTTTATTGTATCCGACGAGGCTATCGATTGTTCCAGCACTCCTGTAAGGGCAGCGTTCAATGCGGCAGCGTTGGGGAAACGCTCCTCAGGTTCTTTGGAGAGACAACGTAAGATAACAGCTTCTAGACCGGGAGGAATATCCAGGTTGATAAGAGCTGGTGAAGGAGGAGGGGTATTAATATGTTGATTAAGAATTGCAAATAGATTATCACCTCGAAATGGTGGTACTCCTGCACACACTTCATATAGCGTAATACCCAGGGAATATATATCGCTGTGTTCATTTCCAGGCTGACCTTGTGCTTGTTCTGGAGAAATATACAGCGGTGTTCCAATAGACGAACTGGTGAGCGTACCAGTATCTGTCCCCAGCATTTTGACAATGCCGAAGTCGGAAAGAATGGGTTCACCCATAGGATTTCGAGCGGTATTGTGCTTATCGAGCAGAATATTCGCCGGTTTGATATCACGGTGAATCATTCCGTGTTGATGCGCATAACCAATGGCTGCACCAATAGGCGTAAAAAGATGTACTATCTCGGCAACTGATGGAAATTTGTGGGCATGAGAAGTGCCACGAATGTAGTCTGCAAGTGTCTGCCCTTCCACGTAGTCCATAACCATATAGGTCATAGAGTCATTCTCGGACTCTGAAATAGATGACTCAAAGTCGTATATCCGTATAATATTGGGGTGGCGCAGGGATGCAACAGCTTGTGCTTCACGAACAAAACGTGTTGCAAAGGTGGGGTCAGTTCGTAAATTTGCATTGAGGAACTTAATCGCTACATAACGCTTTAATCGAGGATCAAAAGCTTTCCACACCTCAGCCATACCTCCACGGCCTAGAAGATTGTGTAATTCGTATTTTCCAAGTGAACGTGGATTTGTGCTCATAAACTGACTCCCATCCCGGGAAAATTTCAAATGTATTTCAGACCCGGTTGATTAGTTGAGTAGAGCGTATATATAAGGAGAGATCATTGGTCAGTATGACGAATTTTTAACCAATGAATGAGCTACATTTTTTTTATTATGATTTAAAAAAGAGTGAATGTCAAGACGCTACCTTGCTTTGTATAAGCAGAACCATTGCAAAATTGCTTTCTCTTCATTCCCACTCCTACCCACTCCTAAAAAGCTCTGCTTATCTCTATACCATTCCTTGTAACTACTCTATGACTTGACCTCCTATAAGCCTTGTCACTATTGCTTATCCCATGTATAGTAGGGGTAAAGTTTTTGGGAGGTAGAAGGTGTATGGGCGACTACTATTGTACCCAAGTAAGCAATTGAAATAAGAAACTCTTGCATCTCTTATTGGGAACGTTTCGCCATAGTGCAGAGGCAGTGGAAATAAGTTGTGCTGATGTCTTGAAGAGTCTGTAGGCGAAATAGTGATGAATGTAGGGCTTGGGCAGGAGCATACATAGCCAATTCTCAAAATATATGCTGAGATAGTACCTCGAACCGTACGATAATGCGCTGCGTATAATGTACAATGTATTATAAACGTGAAATATACAGGGCTGTAATTTCTCAACCAGGAATGCATTATGAGCCAGAACTACGGAGTGCTGCGGGTCGTACATGTGCGTCCACCTGCAAACGCATCTACGGATATCCACGAGCGTTATCCCAATGGATGGTTGCCTGACGAGCAGCTAATGCATCTGCTTACACGGCAAGAGACAACAATTGGGCGTGCGCTAAATAACGATATCATTCTCATGGACCCCACGGTTTCACGTGAACATGCGCGTCTGGTCCTCGATGAGTGTGGTTGGCATGTCCTGAATCTGACGGTGCAGAACATTGTACGTGTCAATGGGCAACCAGTACCAAGTGGCATGACTGTGAAGATGGAATCACAGGATGTGCTTGTTTTAGGAAGTACTATGTTGCAACTCGTTGCACCACAACATGTTATACCTGATGCATATGAAAGCGTGCAACTAGCTAAACATAGTTCATCTCTTCATGAAACTCCGTTGGATGCGCGATCATCTGTCATGTCTACTCAAATGGAGCAAAATGGGCATAGAAAATTTCCAAACTTTGCTGCGATGCAGCGTCCATCTTTATCACCTCTTCCAGTGCAACCGGAGCCAGAGCAGATAGCACAACCCTGGAATGACGAAGAGGAAAACGTGCTTGGGGCTGGTATTACAATGCAGTTTGCACTCCCGCAACGTATGGGTACACGAACCCGTTGGCTCATTGCCGGTATCGGGTTTGCAATTCTGATGGTCAGTTCAATTATTACAATCGTGCTTAATAGTGTGATAGGACTTTCTTCACTCGCACAGAATGGGCCATCGAGTATTTTTACTGCATTGACCATCCCTGTAATTCCTGCTCTTGGTATTAATCTGCTTGTAAACTTTATTGATCGTTTTGAGCGTGAACCCTGGTTTTTACGTCTTGCGGCATTTCTATGGGGTGCGATTATCGCCATTCCACCTACCTATTTAATAGAGACGAATATCCAGACACTCATTCAACATGCATTGGGTAAAGATGCGAGCAGTCTTCTTCGTTCAGCGTTATTGGGATTGAATGCAGGCGTGACCGAAGAGACAGTCAAAGGGCTTGGGTTACTGCTGCTCTTTTTCGTATTACGTGACGAGTTCGACAACGTGACTGACGGCATTGTCTACGGTGCATTGATCGGTGCGGGTTTCGCAATGGTCGAGAACTTCAGCTATTTCGCGCAAAACTCAAGAGATTTTATTCTCCTCCTGATTGTATATCGTATTGTACTTGGTTGGCTCAGTCATTCAACTTATACCGTATGCTTTGGAGCAGCGCTGGGCTATGTACGTCATACAAAGGTGCGTTGGCGACACTTTGTTATTCCATTTTTGGGGTATCTTATCGCCGTTGCCTTGCATAGTGTCTTCGATTTTGTGGATATCTATGCTAATGTGACGGTCATTGCTGCACCTAACAACCCTAGTGTCCAGCTCTTTTCACTCATTGCTGTCATTGGTGACTATATTCCACTATTTATTGCTCAGGTGATGTTGCTTTACTTTTTAATTAAATCATTAGCTCATGAAGTCGCAGTTATCCGCGAGTTTCTGGCGTCCGAGGTCAGCAACGGTATTGTGCGAGTAGACGAGTATGCGCTACTCCAAAACTCGTTCCGACGTACACAGCAAGAACGACGTGTGTTGATGCAGAGTGGTCTCAAGCAGTGGATGCGGGTGCAGGCACTGTACCAGACCGAGATTGGTTTAGCCTTCCGCAAATGGCATGTGAGTATGGGTGACAAACCGAAACTGGGCTATCGCCAGCCTGAAGATGCCTATCGTCATCGCATCAAACGCCTGCGCTACGAGATTATGGCCGCAGAATCTAAGAAAAAAGTGTTGTGAGCATAGTACAAAAAAACCTCCCTCGTGAAAAAATTGTACTATGCTCATGGGAGTCTTTCAATATTAGGAACGCAACACTTGTGCCTCAACTGGTGGTGGAACCTCGACGTGTGGATGCTCTTCCACGTTCGTACCATCAATTGTCTGGTCACTGATTGGTGGAAGAAAGAGTAACGTATACATCGCAGCAAAAATCGGGAGATGCCCAAGAAGTTCTGACGGTGGCAAGAACGGCAGTGTAAGGTTGAAGGGAACAAACATGCCAAAGATAACAATTTTAGGCAAGATACTACTAATCAATGCTAGCCCAATGGTAAGTTCAACAGCGCCTGCGGCCAGAATAAAGCGTTCATTAGTAAACCACGTCAGGCCAATAAGTTGAGCAACATTGAAATTTGGGTGTGTCTTGAGGAACGCTAATGCAAGCCCGGGATCAGCAAGTTTTTCTGTAAATGCCAGCACTGCGATAGAGAGGCCAACACCAGTTCTTAGCAGTAAGGGCGCAATACGCCAGTACTGTGCAAGGCGCGAGAGTGGTTCGTTATGGGGACCCGGCTTTACCAAACCTCGTCCCATAATGAGTAGATACAGGGCAATTCCTACATAAGCACTTTGCTCTAATACCGCCCACGCAGGATATAAGAAGAATGAAAATAGAAAAAGTGCGATGAGTGCAATTGCACCTATGCGTGTCAAGATGCCACTGATAAAGCTAAAGGCAACGAACACCTCAACTCCAGCCAGGATAAACCCTAAGACGTTATATCCTCCGTACAGATTAGGTGCGAAGATATGCAGCGATACTGCGACTGCGATCAAACTGATGGCAGTCTGTACAGCGAGAATTATCTGGTTGGAGCGGTCATAATAGCGGAGAAACCCCACCTGTGGAAAGCGATTGTCTCCTCCAACAAGGCGACGAAGCAGTATGAGAACTCCAATACCTAGAAACGAAAGGCCGATCATACCTAGAACGGGTAGCGTAAAAATCAGTCCAAATTGCGGTGGATACTTGCTGCCATCGGTAAACCACTTCTCGTGTGCCGATGCAATGCTAGGAAAAAGTAGCAAAATAACAAAGACAAGGCCAAGCCGTGCCACTGTGTGTTGTATTCGCTTATTGGGTAGGTAAGACATACCGACTCCTCTGTATTATATGAATTCATTGATTTGTGAATTCGTTGCGTCATGTATTGAGTTTTGTTCCTCTCACAACATGAAAAAAGGTTACAGAAACATATGTATTTGGACATTCTAAAAGGGAATGCCTCACCTATAAGACGCACCGATGCCGCCGTTCGTGTATAGAGCATTCCCGTTCATTTTGGGCAAGTGTGGCCTGTTTTCATGTGGACTATCGTGCTTGACACCGCTTCTCGTAACATGTTAGCATGAACGCAGGTGTTTATAGACAGAAGGGATGAAATGTTATGGGGCTGGAGCGGGCAGACCTGCTACAGATCTTTTACTACATGCGTCTCACCCGTGTGATGGAGGACCGAATCCGCACTTTATTTTTACAAGGAAAAGTTGTGGGTGGTGTTTATACAGCACAGGGGCATGAGGCGACAACCGTTGGAGCGGCAATGACGCTGCGCCACGATGACTGCATTGTTCCGCAGCACCGTGATCTGGGGATGCATCTTGTACGTGGCGGGTCGCCGCGTGCAGTAATGTGTCAATGGTTGGCTCGTGGAAACTCACCAACGCTAGGGCGCGATGGGCAGATGCATATTGGTGACATGCATCACGGCATTGTTCCGATGATTAGTATGCTGGGCGAGTCACTGCCAGTAGCGTGCGGAGTCGCTCTAACTATGAAAATGCGCAAGCGTTCAACGGTAGTGCTAGCCTCCTGCGGAGATGGTGCAACGAATACAGGACCATTTCACGAGGCAATGAATTTTGCATCAGTACAAAAGGTGCCAATGGTGCTAGTGATCGAGAACAATGGCTATGCCTACTCGACACCCGTTACAAAACAATTTGCTGTGCAAGATCTTGCGGAGCGCTCCAAGGCATACGGTATACCTGGAGAGAGTGTTGATGGGAACGATGTGCTTGCTGTATTCGATGCCGTTGATCGTGCCATTGAACATGCGCGTAGCGGCAACGGGCCAGTGATTATCGAGTGTAAAACGTTCCGTGTGCGAGGACATTCAGAAGCTGACAAAGCCGATTATATACCGCCGACATTGCGTGACGAATGGTTAACAAAAGACCCGATCAAACGCTTTGAAGCATATTTACAAGAGCGGCAACTTTTAACGCCAGCGAAGAGGGCAGAGATCGAAGCATGTATCAAGGCTATTGTCGAGGATGCCGTCCAATTTGCGGAACAAAGCCCTGCACCCGATGAAACGACGGTGGCAGAATACGTCTTTGCACCCGACGGCCCGATAGCAATTGTTGGTGAGTCAGGGGCAGAAGATGCGCATTATGTTAACGCACTTGATAGCCGTACAGGTCAGCCGTTTACGACGATGCTACAAGCCGAATCTACAACGCCTATGGAGATTGCCCAGCGATGAATGAAGAAAAGAAACATCAGAAGGTAACATATTTAGAGGCGATAGGTCAGGCCATTCGCGAAGAGATGCTTCGTGATGAAGCTGTCTTCCTACTGGGCGAAGACGTTGGTTCATACGGGGGAGCATTCAAGGTGAGTGCTGGTTTGATGGAAGAGTTTGGGGCTGATCGTGTAATAGACACACCAATGGCGGAGGCTGCAATTATCGGTTCAGCCGTTGGCGCAGCTCTTATGGGTATGCGTCCAATTGCCGAGATGCAATTTATCGACTTCATCACTTGTGGCTTTGACCAGATTATCAACATGGCAAGCAAGATGTACTGGCGCGTTGGTATGCCCGTTCCAATGGTTATTCGTGGTCCCTCAGGAGGTGGTACAAAAGGTGGTCCATTCCACTCGACAAGTCCAGAAGCGTGGTTCTTCCACACGCCAGGTATCAAAGTGGTGGTACCTGCTACGACTTATGATGCGAAGGGAATGCTCAAAGCAGCAGTACGTGACAACAATCCCGTGTTATATCTGGAGCACAAACTGCTGTACCGCTTGCCGGAACTCCGTGAAGAACTGCCCGAAGAAGACTACATTGTGCCATTGGGCAAGGCAATCATCCGGCGCGATGGTGAAGATATGACTATTCTTACCTATGGCTCTATGGTGCATCAATGTCTCAAAGTGGCACGCACTCTTGAAGAAGAAGACGACCTTGAAGCAGAAGTTATCGACCTCCGTAGCCTCGCACCACTGGATCGTGAGTCTATTCAGGAGTCGGTAAAGCGGACCAACAAAGTCTTGATTGTACATGAAGACACGTTAACGGGTGGTATCGGCGCGGAGCTATCAGCCATTCTTGCCGAAGATCTTTTCGAGTATTTGGATGGCCCTATCACAAGAGTTGCAGCCCCCGATGTTCCCTTTCCCTATGCGCCACTCTTAGAGGCTGCGTATCTGCCAAACGCAGAAAAAATTCTTACTGCTGCACGAAAACTTGCCGCATATTAGAGTAGTTAAGCGATTTTGATAATTAATTTGGATGTGACAAATGAATGTATGGTGTCCTCTTCTGAGCATACATTTTTGCTCAAGGACGTGATGAACTGGTCTCTCCATTAAGATAAACAAAGGAGTTTATGTATGCCGACACCCGTAACGATGCCACGATTGGGCGAGTCAGTTGCCGAAGGCACAATAGGGTCCTGGATGAAACAGGTAGGCGATTATGTCGAGAAAGACGAATCGCTCGTCGAAGTCATCACAGACAAAATCAATGCTGAATTACCCTCCCCTGTCGCGGGTCGCCTGACACAGATTCTTGTCAATGTCGACGAGACAGTGGCGGTAGGTACCCAAATTGCGTTCATAGAGGAGAGTGCAAGCGTCTCTGCTGCGCAACAACCTCAAGCTGCTCCGGGGCCAGACGCTGCTCCTGTCAAGAATACCGCTCAAGCAGCAACGCCAGTGATAACTGATACACCTACGAGTACAGGAACTGTCGGTGGAAGTATTGATCATCGTGCCTCGGCAGGGATGAATGTACCTACCGAGCAAGATGATGAGCGCCAACGTATTTCGCCTCTTGCTCGTCGTCTTGCACGTGAGCACAACATCGATCTCAACACAATTCAGGGCACAGGTGCGAATGGACGTGTACGTAAAGAAGATATTCTAAGCTACGTTTCACAACAGCAACAACCAGGATATGAGAAGCCATCGCAGGCTCCTATCATGCCACCATCGGTTATCACACAACCCACCGCGCAGACATCTCTACGAACACAGACCCAGCCACGGCCTGCTCAAACGGCAAATGATACACCTTTGCCATTTGTAGCCGCACCAGTAGAACAGCCAGCAAGCATGAGTGGAGAAGACGAAGTGATGACACCGAGCCGTATGCGTCTTGCGATTGCGGAACATATGGTACGCAGCAAGCGCACATCACCTCATGCTACGACGATGGTTGAAGTCGATATGACCAATATTGCGAAATGGCTAGCGAAGAGCAAAGATGAGTTCAAGCGGCGCGAAGGCTATGGCATAAGCTTTGTTCCCTTCGTCATGAAAGCGGTTTGTGAGGGTATTCGCAAGGTTCCAACAATCAACTCAACCTGGACAGAAGACAACAAAATTATTATAAAGAAACGTATCAACCTGGGCATTGCCGTTGCAACCGATGCAGGTCTGGTTGTGCCAACGATCTATGACGCCGATCAATTGACACTTGCAGGATTGGCAAAGCAGGTCAACGCCATCGCGCAACGTGCTCGTGCAAACAAGTTGACTCTGCAAGATATGCAAGGAAGCACATTTGTGGTCAACAACCCTGGTGTTTTTGGTACAATTCTATCAGTACCTATAATCAACCAGCCACATGCAGGCATTCTAAGCATGGACGCAGTAGTGAAACGGGCCGTTGTGGTAGAAGACGATGCCATTGCGGTGCGTTCGATGATGTACCTCTGCCTCTCCTTCGACCATCGTATTCTTGATGGCGCAGGAGCCGGTGGATTTTTACAAGCGGTTCGTAGCAAATTACAGAACTACGGACGCGAAATAGACGTATACTAGAACAAGGGAAAACAAATCATGGCGACTATGATTCCAGAACGCCGTCCAGAATGGCTCAAGGTAAACGCTCCAAAAGGAGAGAATTATCAGCAACTCAAGCAGTTAATGCGTAATCAATCGCTGCATACCGTATGTGAAGAGGCACGCTGCCCTAACATTGGTGAATGTTGGGGCCATAAGACCGCAACATTTATGATTTTGGGAAGTGTCTGCACGCGCAGTTGTGGCTTTTGTGCTGTCGCGACAGGCCGACCAATGGGTCTGGATTGGGAAGAGCCAAAGCGTGTGGCGGAAGCAGCTCAAACGATGGGGCTGCGTCATGCTGTGGTCACATCAGTGAACCGCGACGAGTTGAAAGACGGTGGCGCGGCAGTCTTTGCCTCGACAATTCGTTGGATACGTCGTCTAAACCCTGAATGTAAGGTGGAGGTTCTAACGCCGGATTTCAAGGGTGTCCATGACGCGTTACGTGTCGTCATCGACGCGAAGCCCAATGTGTACAACCATAATGTCGAGACGGTGCCGAGGCTTTACAAACAGGTGCGCCCTCAAGCAATCTACAAGCGTTCGTTGCAAGTGCTTAAATGGGCAAAAGAAATGAATCCAGCCGCGCCAACGAAGTCTGGTTTTATGCTTGGGCTTGGCGAGACGTGGGACGAGATTCTGGAAGTCATGCATGATATGCGTCAGCATGATGTTGATATTCTTACCATTGGACAATATTTACGTCCATCATTTAAGCATCTTCCTATTCAACGCTATGTATCACTGGAAGAGTTTGCGGCACTCAAGGCTGAGGGGAAAAAGCTAGGTTTTCGTCATGTAGAGTCCGGCCCATTTGTACGCAGTTCATATCATGCACATGAACAAGCTGACGACGCAGTAGAAGCAATGCAAGGGAACTCAAAGCAGTAGGAGTGATGTTTGAAAATACGTGTAAATACTGTTGATCTGGCTTATGATGATCACGGGATTGGGGAGCCTGTGATCTTCCTGCATGCCTTTCCTTTGAACCGTGCTATGTGGGAAGGACTAATCAAAGCATTGCTCAACGAGCAAAAATTTCGCCTGGTTAGCCTGGATTGGCGCGGCTTCGGCGAGAGCGATATTACCACAGACCTTTCGACAATGGACATGTTCGCGGACGATGTGGCTGGTTTGATGGATGCACTTGGTATGGAGCAGGCAGTTATCTGTGGTCTCTCGATGGGGGGCTATGCCGCGTTTGCCTTGCTACGGAAGTATCCTCATCGTATCAAAGCATTAGTTCTTGCCGATACACGTCCTGATGGAGACACCGAAGAAGGGAAGGCGAACCGTGAAAAACTTGCTCGCCTTGCTGAAGTGGAGGGTAACGAGGCTATTGCTGATCTACAACTACCTCGGCTCATCGCAGAAAATACTCGTCAGCAGCATCCAGAGGTGGAGTTGCGCATCAGGCAGATGATTAATGCGGCAACTCAAAGTGGTATTGCCGCCGCTGCGCGTGGTATGGCGTTACGCGCGGATGCAACAGAACTTCTTGCTGCAATCACCTGCCCTACATTGGTGCTTGTGGGGGAACAAGATGCTTTGATACCGCCAAGTGTAGCGCAGGAGTATGCCTCACGTATTCCGGAGGCGCAATTTGCGGTCATACCACATGCAGGTCATCTCTCAAGTTTGGAGCAACCAGGGACATTTCTTACGATGATACGGAACTTTCTGCTAACAACACTATAATCACTGTTATGAAGATCATCTAGACTTAACGTTGGGGCTTAAAAATAATTATGTATGCTGTAGGGGTAAATATGACTCAATCCGTTGTGCTCGTCATAGATGATAATCCAGCTATTCGTGATATGGTATCCTGGGCATTGGAATTAGATGGTTATGAGGCAGCAGCAGCATCCGAAGGGCAAGAGGCGTTGGACTGGATGTATAATGCTGCCCGTCAAGGTCGCTATCCCTCAGTAATCCTGCTTGACCTCGCTATGCCAGGCATGGATGGTGATGCTTTTTTAGAAAACTTACATCGTCAGTGGGAACCTATTCATCCTCTGCCTTCAATTGTCGTAATCACAGCGAGAGCTGGTACACCGAATGCAAGTACAATGGGTGTATCACAGATAGTAGTAAAGCCATTTCATGTGCGGAATCTGCTTGATGTTGTGCGCGGACTGGCGGATTAGTCTTTTTTAATCGTTAACAAAGACTTGCCAAAACAAAACTCCTTCCTTCTCCTCATTCATTGGCGATACCACCCTCATACGTATAAATATTGGTAAAACCTGTAACTCCTCTTGAGGTTTTCTTGAATTTTCACAAGTAAAATGGCTAGTAGAGAGATAAGTACGAAAACGGACATAACGGAGACCTCTTATGGATATACACGATCAACCAACTGAGGAGTGGTATGGACAAAATAGCTGGGTTCCACCGCACATGGCAGGACAAAGCTTTGAAAACCATTCTACCGTTCCGCTCCCTGCGCCACTCCGTCCACAGAAAAAAATGTCGCGTCGAAAACTTCTTGCTATTGCAGGAACAAGCGCAGGAGTAGCAGCGGTAGCGGGCGGGAGTGTGACAGTAGATCAGTTATGGCAGCATGGCGAGCTGAATTTTCTCTCTCATGGGCCGATAGCTAGTAGTATGCAAATAGGACATCTGCTACGACACGCGGGCTTCGGTGCGACACCTGGTGACATAAATACATACCGTAACTATGGCTATGCTGGTGCTGTGAATCGTCTCATTCACTATCAACAAGTGCCAGATGATGCTATGGAGAATCATCTCCAGTCGCTCAATCTCGATTTTTCCGCTGCACGCGGCGGTGCCGCTATTGCCAATATGCAGCGCTGGTGGCTGTTACGTATGGCCTGGACACAACGTCCTCTGCTAGAGAAGATGACGCTTTTCTGGCATGGTATGCTCACGAGTAGCTACCACAAGGTTGGTGGACCCAAATCGTTTGGACGCATGATGGTGCAAAATCAGTTTTTCCGCACGCACGCCTTTGATACCTTCGACAATATTCTTCTAGGCATCACCAGTGACCCTGCAATGCTCGTCTACCTGGACCTGACAAAAAGCAAAAAAAATGCCCCTAATGAAAACTATGCACGTGAACTTATGGAACTGTTTACACTCGGTGTCGGTCATTATACTCAGCAAGATGTAAATCAAGGTGCCGCTGCGTTAACAGGGTGGCATGTCGTGGGAACGGCGACACAAGGAAAGTATGTACCCCAAAGTCATAATAATCTGACCAAAACATACCTTGGAAAAACAGGCAATCTAGACTATAAGGACGTTATTAACATTCTAACAAATCATCCTGCAACCTCCTGGTTTCTCTGCCGTAAACTTTTCACCTTCTTTGCGTATGAGAACCCAAGTAATAGCGACCTACAACCACTCGTCGATACCTATGTAAAAAGTGGACACAATATCGGTGCGGTTATGCAGACACTACTGCTCTCGCCTCAGTTTACCTCGCAGAAGGCATATCGAGCACGGATCAAATCACCAGCAGAGTTTGTTGCGGGTACGTATCGAGCCCTCAATGTGCAAGGGAACGGCAAAGGGCTAGAGTATATGACCTCAGTTATGGGTCAAACTTTGTTCGATCCACCCAATGTTGCCGGTTGGCCCGCAGATAAAGTAAGCGGACTTTGGTTAAATAGTGGTACCTGGATGTCACGGATGAACTACATCGATATGCTGCTTTCCGGTAATCGTAATCCTAAGTCTAATGTCAATAACTCAGTAGATATACAAGGAATCGTCAAGGCCAATGCTATTGACTCGCCAGAGCGTTTCGTCGATTTTTTCACGGACACTCTGCTTGACGGAGTCGTTGACAAAGATCGACGCACACAATTTATCACTTACTTTACACAGCAAAATACAAGTAAGAGAAGCACAGACATCACCTTAACGAATGGAAAGAGTTATCCGCTCAACAATGTACGCGGAACGCTGTACCTAATATTGGCTTCACCAGAATACCAATTGAACTGATCGGGACGGAGTGTAGCACGTTCTACAGGAGCACAAGAATGAAACTTTCACGAAGAGCAATGATAAAAAACGGCATGTTAGTGGTATCAGCTGGTATGGTGATGCCAGCAATCTTTAGTCACGGTATCGCCTCAGCCCATGCACAATCGTTAGAAGGCTCCCGTATGGCACAAATCGCGGGGAATCGTACCTTAATTGTTGTACAGATGGCTGGTGGCAACGATGGTTTGAATACTGTTGTACCTTTTGCCGATGCGACCTACCGCAAGATGCGTCCAACTCTCGGTATTCCAGAGTCACAGGTGTTGTCGCTGGATGGACGCCTTGGCTTGCATCCCAATCTGGCTCCTTTAAAAAAACTGTGGGATGAGGGACATATGGCGGTAGTCGAGGGTGTGGGCTATCCTAACCAGAGCCTGTCACATTTTCAGGCGATGGACATTTGGCAAACACTTGACCTAAATGGAACAGGTACAGAAGGCTGGCTTGGTAAGCTCGTTTCAGACTGGGTCGATAAAGATGGGCATCCGTTCAAGGCAATGGATATTGGTGTACAGACCGTGCAGGCTCTTTCATCTATTAATGCTCAGGTTCCAACCGTAGCGAATGTGCAAAGTTATCGTCTTGCACCCGACCCACTTGATGCCGATGGTGGTAATGCCCGCGTGAAAGCTCTACTGAACCTCTACAACACCTATCCTAAATCATCACCATATGCCGCGCTACTTGATACCACCGCGTTAAGTGCTCAAGATGGGGCGCAGCAATTGCATCAGGCCAATACGCAATATAAGGAAATGGCGCAATATCCCGTAGGCCCTTTCGCAGCCGGTCTCAAGGTGCTCTCCGAGGCGATTGTGCAAGGGTTAGGGTTGCGCGTTGGTTATGTGACATTAGGCGGCTTTGATACGCATGCAAATCAGCAAACAACACATGCAACATTGATGAAGACACTTGCTGATGGTCTGTCAGCCTTCTACACGGACCTTACCGCTCATGGCAAGGCTGATAACGTTGTGGTCATGACCTGGTCGGAGTTCGGACGACGTGTTGAAGAGAACGGAAGTCTTGGTACTGATCATGGGACGGCTGCTCCAATGTTCGTGCTTGGCAATCCTATTACAAAAGGCATCTATGGTGAGCTACCAAGCTTGACGAGCCTCGACCATGATGGGAATTTGAAGTACACTACGGACTTTCGTTCCGTCTATGCCACTGTGCTTGATCACTGGCTTGGTGCTTCATCGAAAGATGTGCTGGGCGGCTCGTTTGGGTCACAAAACTTTTTAGCGCAATCATAATAATTATTGAACAAAAGATGGTGAAGCTGACTGTGACAAGCCAGCTTCACCATCTTTTGTTATTCCTCTTGCTTAAAAAAAGCTCAAAACCATACTTTGAGAAACACTCCAATCGCCCTGAAATGTCTGTTGTAGAGTGGCGATACTTGAGCGAACATTATGTTTCTCTTTGTAAGTGAATACCAGGCGAATCAAATTAGTCAAAACTTTGTGCTGGACAAAGCGTTTGAGTTTCTTCCCAAGCCCTACTCATTTCTCTCTAGCTCTTGCTATAATATGATGGTACACAGATTTTTTACTCATTTAATAGAAGCGGAAAAATATTTATGTCTCAGCATATACAACCTATACAACCATCACAGGAATTGAAGTCAGAACAAGAAGTTCAGCCATCACCCTCACCTGAAAAGAAGCGTAATCGATTCTCGCTTCGCTCACCTCGTGTACGCACGCTGTTAGCGATAGCTGTTATTGCTATTGCTGTCGTGCTGGCTTTTCACGGACCGCAAGAGGGAGAATCAGATAACGTCACCGGTGATCCAGCTGTTGTGCCTACAGTCGCTATAACCAATATGGTTGGGTCGATCTCGGTCAATAAAAGTGTTTATGTTCAGGGCCTGCATCTTGTTGTGCTCCAGGCTATGGAGGCAAAAAAGTTTTCTGATGATCGCAAGCGTGCTGGAATATACACAATACGCGTCATCGTACACACCGATAATAAAGGATCCAGTCCTATTGGTATAAAGTTCGACTCAGTGGTACACCTTGTATTAGCGAATGGTCAGGTGATTGCGCCGAAATATATTTCGGTATTGCCAGTAACACTTCCAGGTAGGTCACAAGTGGGCTTTATGGACTTTCCCGTTAACACAGCAGTACCGCTCTCGTCACTTGTGATGCGCTTTGGTGATACCACAACAGTGAAATTCGCAAAATAGCCATAACAAAAACATGTGTCTCTCCAGTTCGAGAGACACATGTTTTTGTTATTCTTCGTTCGGTGCCCCGACATGCTCAATGCGATGTTGCACGTCGGCGAGTGCAATAATTCTTTGCTTTGAGGGTTTTTGTGCCTCAATGCTGCTCTGCATCAGGTCTTCTAGTGTAAGATAATATTCGACTAGGACGCGCTCACCACTTGTGGTATGCGAAACGCAGTCTTCGAGTAAAGCCTGAGCCTCTTCATACGTGCTAAGACGTTGTTGTGCCTCTTCGAGTCCTTGCTGTGCGCGTTGCACACGTTGTACGCCGCCTAATTGGTTTTGTCGTTCACGACGATGAAGCCTTGTTTCTTGTGGTGGCTCCTGAAAGGCTTCTTGAAGCGCGAGGGCGGCCTCGCCAATTTCCATACTGGTCTCCACCTGACGACGTGTCAACCACGCACGAACTGCATGAAGTCGTACTAATGTGTTGGCACTGTCAGGTAGACGCAGGTTATCGTCAGAGAGTAATTCATCGCTGCCTATCTCAGTAGTTTCATCAGAAAATTCGTCGTCATTCATACTAAAAATATTCTTTCTTATATGCCGTTATACATCCTATAAGTCTGTTTGTAATAGTAGCACGTTAATGCAAGATGGCCTAGAGACAAGAAGACGGTGGAATGTCTATATTCCACCGTCTTCTTGTCTCTAGTATTTGTTTATCCTAGAGCTTCACGTCCAACCTCGACAGGTTCGACGGGAGCCTGTTCCTCATCGTAGTCAGAGGGTTGCGTGATGTCGCGTCCACGTCGTGCTCCAACCGCTTCAAAAATTGGCGTGAGCACAACTGCAACAACAATGTTCAGTATCAGAGCTGAAACTCCTATATAGATGAGTATACCAAAGACCGGATAGAGCGTTGACTTGAGACCCGTTGCAATAAACATCGCTGTTCCCGCGATCATACCGACGAACCAGCCGACAAGTAAAGCCCAACGATTAAACCAGTTGGTATAGAGGCCCAGGTAGACGGGAACAAGTGTTTGGAGTATCCATGTACCGCCAAGCTGCTGGAAGGTGATGATCTGTGCCGTTGGAAGGTAAGCAATGAAGAGCAGTGCTCCGAACTTCACAAGAAACGAGGTAAGCTTAGCAACTTGCGACTCCTGTTTATCGGTAGCATCTTTTTTAATGTACTCTTTATAGATGTTTCTGGTAAACAAGTTCGCCGCTGCGATAGACATGACGGCTGCTGGTACGAGTGCTCCTATCGCAATAGCTGCGAAGGCAAAGCCTACGAACCAGGATGGGAACGTAAGGTTTAGCAGTAGAGGAATAGCGAGGTTAGCGTTTGCAGTTTTGACCTTAGCTGCAATCGCCATATAGCCAAGCAGCGCAAGTAAACCTAGCATCAACGAGTAGATAGGCAAGAGTGCCATATTGCGCTTAATGACACGCTGACTATTACTACTTAGTATTCCTGTAAGCGAGTGTGGATAGAGGAATAGGGCGAGCGTTGAACCCAGTGCTAATGATGTATATGCTGTAAACTGCTTTGGCGAAAGAATTTCAAAGAACGTTTGAGGAGTGCCTTTTGTGATAGAAATTTGATGGCTTGCGAGTGCCTTTAAGTGTACAGCCGCGAAAATTGGACCAAATCCGCCAAGCTTATAGGGAATGTAGATAAGCGTTGCGAACAGCACGATAAAAATCATTAAGTCCTTGACTAATGCAATCATAGCGGGGGCACGGAGGCCGCTTGTATATGTGTACGCCGCCAGAATAAGAAAGGCGATGATAAGTGGAAAATCAACATTGATACCAAAGACCGAGGTACTGAGGGGTATGCCCAGTGCAGCGAGCGATACTTGAATACCAAACATCTGTAGCGCAATGTATGGTAGAGTTGCCAGAATACCTGTGAAAGCTACTGCTAGTGCCAATCCACTGCTGCCAAAGCGATCTTTCACAAAGTCGGCTGCTGTCACATAGCCACGTTGCTTACACACCGACCAGAACTTGGGCATCAAGATGTAGATGAGAGGATAGACGAGAATGGTGTACGGAATAGCATACCACCCAACTAATGCACCTGCTGCATACATTGCACCAGGAACCGCGATGAATGTGTAGGCGGTATAGAGGTCTCCTCCCAAAAGAAACCAGGTGATGACGGTGCCGAATCGTCTTCCGGCAAGACCCCATTCGCTGATCTGATTTAAGTCGCCTTGACGCCAGCGTGCAGCGAAGAAGCCGAGGACGGTCACAAGCAAAAAGAAGAAAATAAAGACAGCAATTGCGTCCCAATGAACCATTGCTAATACTCCTTCCCCGATACGTTGTCAATCAACGAACGAGAACACTTTCATGCATTTACGCATGGTGTGAGTAAAAACTATCTGAGCGCATGGAAAACAAACCTACGCTCCCACAAAGTAGACCACCGCCGTAATAATGGCTGTAATGATGACCCATAACAGTTGAAACCAGTAAAAAAATGGGAAACCAAACAACTCTGGCTGTGTGAAATTGTAGAACGGGGGCCAGAGTAAGACGATGAAGGGGATAATTAGCAAGAAAAGAAATGCCTTGCGACTCTTTCGCGGCGTAGGATGTGAAGGACGACTAACCATAGAGCGTGCTCCCTTTGTCAGGTCGTTCAAGGTGAACGACTATAGAAGACCAATAGCAAAAGGACAACAACGTGTGGTATACCGTGATGTGGCCTAATCCTACGGCATTTCCTGCCAAATGTCAAACATTCAAAAATACTAGAGTTATTCCTCTTGCCATGTTAAACATAAGCATACTCTTCGTTGTGCAGAATAGAGAATGTGATGTGGAAGAAGAGGTGTGTGATGAAGGAAACTATCATTCTTGAAGGTCGTTATCGGATTACGCGTTGTCTTGCACAGCGTCCTCGACTAAATCTGTATCTTGGCTCCCGAATAGCTACAGATGAGCAGGCATTATCTTTCCTCTCTGAACCTACCAAGCAGGATGTATCGGCCTGTGAGCCACTTGTCGCTATCCGTGAACTTGTTTTGACAGGACTGGCTCCACAGATACGCGCTCTTGTTGAAGCAGCGGCATTTGAAGAGTTTGTCGCTCCAAGCGTCTTTGGTTCGCCACGTCTACCCACATCGGGAGACCGCGTGTGGATTGATGGCGAACAGCACTATCTTGTTACGCAGTTGACCGATGCAAAAATACCAATCTATGAGCACGGGACAACACTTGATGCGCTGCTCCTCGATAACGCGATTTGGCCTGAGTGGATAAACGAAGTCGCTGCATTGGACTGGGCCACTCAACTTTGTCGTATGGTTGCGCGTTTGCACCGTCAAGGAGTCGTGCTAGGCAACCTGACGCCAAGTTCCATTCTTGTTGGTAAACAAGGTCAGACATCATGGTCTCCTGTCTTACTTCCATCCTGGCCGCCCGCATTCTGTTATTGGAAGACAACACATGTCAACGTCCCTCTTCTTTATGGTCAAATATTTCCTATAGTTGGAAGGCTTACAGATAGCGTGTTTGCTGCACCGGAGTTACGTGACGGTATTGCCGATGAGCGATCAGATGTATATGCTCTGGGTGCTATTTTGTATCTACTGCTAACTCACTTTGCTCCTATCTCGTCCCTTAAAAGACAGCAGATATATAACGAGCAACCGCATCGTGTATCGGCTGTCAGGAGATCCCATGGGGGAAGTGTGTTACAAGAACGGGTTGAAGGACTAGAATTGGTGCCATTACATTTCCTCAATGAAACCATATCGCCAAAAGTAGAGCAAATAGTGTTACGTGCGTTAGAACTAGAACCAGCCAAACGATACTCATCTATGTTTGCCTTTGTGGAAGCGTTGGAAGCGATTGTTCTGTAGTTGTGTGTTTCATAAATCATAGAACGCCTTTTGCTCATTGTCTCTTAACGTCAGTTCCGTTATAATGCGCAGAGAATATTTATATATGATAATATAGTTCTATTTGCGTAGAGGGGGAACTTGCGTCCATGTCTCGTAGTTCGACAGAGTTAATGGGGATACCAGAGGAACTTTTTCACTGGATTCCCGATGAGATGGTTGTAATTGTTCGTCTACCCCGTATTCCCATAGATAATACTCAGGATATTGTAGCCGAGCAGATTCGCATGCAACTCAACAATTTTCTAGCTCCCTATGGAGTCACACTTGAAGTATATGGTACATATGGGCGTTGGGCCGATACACCAACAATGCCGCCAGTACGTCGCCGCTCATTTATTTTTGGTTTACATAAAAAACAGCCCCTTATCGCTATTTTTTTTCATGCACGTCGTATAAATCCTGCTGTTACTGATCCACTTCCTCTTGCTTTATCACATATACAGGCACGTTTAGAGCAGCTAGCGAAGGTCGGTCTACATATCGTGTCGGCAATGCCAAATTGGTTAGTCACTGCGGCACCACTTTTATACGCCGGTGGCGGAGCCGCTGTACCACCACGTCCATCGCCCGCATTGGATGTGGCAGCATCAAACAATACGCTTTTAGGTTGGCGTATCGTGCTGGCCGATTCGGCATTTCCTTTAGATGCAAAAAGTGGCGAGGACATTCTTGTTGCCGTACTCGATACCACTCATCATCCTGACCGTGTGCGCAGTGCAGCAAGCCGCCTAGAACTGCGACGTAACTGGCTCTTACAACGCCTCGCCGCCGATTTGCGCAATGAAGACGGTTCATTTTCTATAGAATATGATCGCTATCCAGTCAGCAATGATGTGCGTTCGGGGCATGATCGTTATGGAGATGCAAAGTATTATCTCATGCCCGATCATGGCATCTCCGTTGCAGGCTTAATTAGGGATGTCGCGCCCCGTACACGTATTCGCCTTATCCGCATTCTCAATGATTACGGAGGATGTGATCTCTACAATCTGTTTGCTGCCTTAACCGATCTCGAACGAGAACTCGTTTCTGGCTCAATTCGTCATCTCATTATCAACCTTAGCTTGACAATAATGCCCGATATTCGCCGCTTACCCTTCCTCTGGTTCGAGAATCGCCAATGGTCTACAACGCACCTCTATGGGGTGATGCGTGTTCTCAACCATATCGATGAAGGCTTGCGACTCCTCTTCGAGAGCCTTCATGCACATGGCGCACTTGTTGTTGCGGCTGCTGGCAACGACTCGCTAAGCGCAACGCAACAAGGGCTTGTGCCGCGTCCACCACGCGCACCCGCACGGTACGAAACAACGTTAGGTGTTACCTCTGTAAATAGTAACTTTGCTCCGTCAAACTTCGCAAATTCAGCCAGCATTCCACCTTTCGACTCTGGCGTTGCAACATTTGGTGGTGATGGGTCAGGTGTAATGGATAACAACGCCCTGCCTGACGCTGTACGTGGCGTGTATATTTCACCCACGTTTCCTACAGGTGAGCCAAATATTTCTGGCTGGGCCGATTGGAGTGGCTCCTCATTCTCAACCGCAATTGTAAGTGGTCTCGCAACGCACCTCATGTCTCAGGGTTGGTCGGCATCAAATATCATTACGCGTCTCTCATCAGGACCTGAGCGGCGCGGTGACACACTTTTTGGCTCAACCCCAGAGGTGCCGAGTCTGCTCACCAACATCATTCGTGTACAGCAACGCTTTGGGCTATGACCAGGAATAAACTATGTTCGCATCGTGTTGCGTCTAATGTGGAACGGATACGTAAGCGTGCATCCTTGACGCCTCATTGAGTGTAGCTTATAATATAGGTAAATGGAACGTGAAGCACGTCCGATATCCAAATGTAGAATAACAAAAGGGTTGAATTCTCAATTCTTTTCTGAGAGGAAAGATACATGATCGAGCAGAACCAGGAAATGGCGGTTGAGACGACCACGATCAGCATGACAACTGCGGCAGCAGACAAGGTAAACGAACTCCTCAAGCAGGAGAACGATCCAAGTCTTGGCCTTCGTATCTTTGTCGCTGGTGGTGGATGCTCTGGCCTCCAATACGGTATGACGCTTGACGAAGAGCAAGAGGGCGATACCGCTATCGCACTTCATGGCTTCAAGGTCTTCGTCGATGAGATGAGCGTTGGCTATATCTCTGGTAGCGAAGTAGATTATGTCGATAGCCTGATGGGTGCTGGCTTTACCGTCAACAACCCTAACGCAGTTTCAACCTGTGGCTGTGGACATTCTTTCAAGACTGCTGCTGATACCGGTGAGTCCCGCAGTTGTGGTTGCGGCCACTAGAATAAGTTGCGCTATCTGATGTGTTGTTTTGTGCAACAACTTCAGGGGTGTTCACAAGATAAGAGAAAAACGGTTTCTCCTGACGTATATATGTTAGGAGAAACCGTTTTCGTTGTATGTGTTCTCTTTTGCTAATTCATAGTAAGGAGCGTTCATGAGCGATAGGATTGCACATCGTCCTCGATATCGAATCACACACAAATTGATACAACCCTCACGCCTCTCACAAAAAGACTTCCTACGTAACCACTGGACATACCGACGCCAAACACTGTATTATGAAAAACACTCTTTAGGTTATGGCCTTTCCCTTATGCCACTTGGCTATAAATTTGTACGTGGTCTGCTGACTCGATATGCTTAATGAATAAGCACATCTGTAGAAACCAATACACGGGCTCTACAGATGTGCTTATTACTACTCTTCTTCATCTGCATTAGCGGCAATGTCAACTGAACTGCCGAGCATACGCGTCACAAGTCCAACCATGTCGCTGGTAAATTTCGAGTTTGCTACAACTTTTGTAGCTCCGGCTTGTAATGCTTTTGCACGTGCTTCAAGGTCCATATGTGAGCCAAAAGCAAGCACCAGGATGCTCTTTGCCTTTGCCAAGCGAATAGCAGACTCCCAATCGACTCCCTTGGTAGCAGTATTGACAATCACCAGAGCAGGCTTCTCGTCAGCCATAATCTGTTGCTCAAAGGCAGGTAACGTGCGCGTCGTTGTAACATTCATCTCGTAATGCTGTAATGTGTCGCGTATCTTCACTGAAAAGAAGAGGTCTTTTTCTAATGCGAGAATGCGTGATGTCACAGGTGTTTATCCTAATCGTCTGAACGTTCATAAACAGGACGGCGGAAACTGTCCCCTAACTCCTGATTAATCACATCTATATTCATGAAGAGGTCAGGCGTTAGCACATGATGAGTGCCAGTGCAGTAGGGTTTGTCACATTTCTTAAAGTGGCTTGTCTCAAAAATTAAATCGCCATTCTCGACGGTCATCCAGATGTGCTTGCGCGAGTAGCCATCGCCCCATTTGAGAAGTAGACCGCCTCTATATTCGTCAAAGCGTCCTTGTCCATAGAGATAGTCACGATTGAACATATTTAGCACATCACGGACTCTGCTTGTATTGATAACACGCGCAACCTCTGGAGCCATCTGCGTTGTTGCCTCTTGGGCGAGATCTTCTTTTGGAATAAACAACTGACGCGACGTACCTTGCTCTTCGCGAATCATACGCTGAATAGCCTGCCCTTCTTCGTCAGAAAGACCATGCCCCTGACCCAGAATAGAGCCTTTAGGCGACTGACGACCATTTTCAGGTTTATATGCACCACTCACGGCGAAACTCCTCATATCTCTTGATATCTCTTCGTATCTTCTCAGTCTGCACTACTGTATTATTATGTCCATTCTTCTACTGTACCACGCAATGCACGACTTTGCCATGTTTAAAAGAACAAGACTCCCTTCCTGAGATATTGGTACAAATATTCCGAACATTTGACCTTGACAAATGTTCTTATTGCTAACTATACTCTGATTACACAGTCTTTATGTAATCTTGTATCTATTGCTGTAAACCTGTTTAAATAGGAACACACGTTCTAATTAAATACTAGAATGAGAAGAAATGCAGGTAGCATCAATGAGTAGAGATAGAAGTGTTGCGGTGGGAGTTGAAATCGTTGGTGGGTGGGCTACTGTTGCGCTGGTTGACCGTTATGGACATATCCTTCGCCGTTGTCCTGTAAAAACGTTGCGCGGACGTCCTGCGTATGCGACATTAGAGCCATATCTTAGCGCGATTGATACAATGTTAGCCCATGCTCATGCTGAACAATTGCATATTTGTGGCATTGGTGTAAGTATTCCAGGTTCCCTTGATGAAACAGCACACAAACCTCTCTCTATTCCAACACTACCAGCTCTCAATGGTGTGCCTTTGCATGATCTCCTGGAAAATCGTTATGGCTTATCTACATGTCTTCACGTCGATGTCGATGCGGCGTTGCTGGGTGAATATCACTTTGGAGCGGGACAGGGTGTAGGTCGTCTTCTCTTTTTAACTGTCAATGCCGTAGTAGGTGCTGCCCTTGTTATAAATGGTCACGTGGCTCAAAGAGGTGTGCAACAGCATACTGGTCACGTCTGTCATCTACTTGTCTCTACAAACGGACCACGCTGTAGTTGTGGTAAACGTGGGTGTATCAATACACTGGTTTCCATTGATGCTATACAAAAAATGGTGCAACGTGCGCTTAGTAGAGGAGAAGAGAGCAGCTTGACGCAACGCATTCTTAATCATGAATACTTCAGTGCTCAACTATTGGCAGAAGAGGCAAACCGAGGTGATACTGTTGCCTTACAGGTCTATAATGAGTTGGGACGACGCTTGAGTAGTGCCATCAGAAAATATATGGCTATCTTTGAACCTGACGCTCTTATTCTAGGTGGTGATGTTCTTCACGAGAATGAACTGCTTTTGACTCAGGTACGTAGCACTCTTAGAGCGTCCGTATCCTCTCTGTCGAGTGTAACTACAGTAGTTGAATTGCTTCCAGCATCGTTAGGAAGTGATGCAACACTTATGGGAACAGTGGCGTCCTTATTCTAATTCTTCACTGCCGCAATGAGTTGCTTTTCTGATTATGCGAACAGTATACTATAGAGTATGGAAGAAGAGCAGATTCCCGTTATCGTGATTGACGATACGCCCATCAAGAGACGTGGAGTATGCGAGTTTGTAGAAGAAACTCCGCAGCTCTCACTATATGCACAGGTGGGGAATATCGCCAGCGCGATTAAGCTTATCGAGACGATTAGCCAGGAGCAGTTCAACGTGCCACAAGTGCCACGTTGGTTAGTACTCTCCGATCTGCGTTTAGGCAATGGCAACGGAGTTGAACTAGGCCGTGTTCTCCTGGATGTAGCTCCTAATTTGCGCATCGTCATTTACACTCAAGACCCAAGCTGGACTCTTGCCGCCGAAGTATTTCGTCAGGAGTACACAAAGCGTGGTACGCCGCGTAGTGCAACCAGACGACCCGGGCGTGCGCAAGGGTTACATGGGTATGCTTTGTTCAACAACATGGACCCATTATATCTTGAGCGTATCGCGGCAACGGTCGTCTATCGCAACGAAACCTTCATTGACCCAGAAGTGCTCAATCATCTTCTCAAGCGACTACGAGGACAACGCTTAACACCACGTCAGGAAGAATGTGCTTCACTGATTGCGAAGGGGCTGAGTAACGACGACATTGCTATTCGCATGGGCTTTCTAAACACGAAGGGCAAACCAAATATCGGTCCCCTGGAAAACATCGTCAGTGAGCTTTATAACTTTTTCTCCATAGACGGAGCACCTAGCGATCCAGGACGACGTGTTCTGCTCGCTCATGCATACGAAGCATATGCAGGGCTACGAGATGATTTGGAGTCATCAGAGTAGTATCGTCGTGACACAACTTGCCTTTGTAGTTCTCCCCAATTATGTTCCATGCTGTACTCTTGATTCTAAAAGTGGGCCAGTGTCGACATGATTCACTGTTTGTGGGATGGGAATACGTAATAATATCTTGGTCCCGTGCTCTGACTGTGAGCGTGGAATAGATTGTATGGTAATGGTACCATCAGCCTCTTTTGTCTTAAGTTGTGCTTTGAAAAGGCTGGTCTTCTCCGGTGATACATTTCTAGGGTCAAAGCCCCGCCCATCGTCTGTGATGAATACCTCTAACACACCATTTACATTGCTTGTGCGTACCGTTGCGAAACTTGCTCCTGCATGATTATAAATATTGAGCAGAGCCTGTGTAACTGCATATGAAATGGCCTCAGCTATTTTCGTACCTTCCTCTGTCTGTTCCAGATCAGGACTTAGGGTATCAAGTGCCCATAGGTCCGCCTGCACTTTTAAAGTTGACTCAGGATGTAGTGCTGGCAGATCTTCACGAATGAGTTTCTCAAGATGAAGCCGTAGGCCAAGACTTCGGCGTTGATAGGCATCCTCAACGAGGAGTTGTAGACCGCGTAAGTCGTCCTCTAACTCTTCACTGATCTTTCGTACCTTGCCCAATGCCTCAACAATTGGTTGTACCGCAACCTTTCTCTCTGAATCGTGTTCAGCTTCTACCCGCAGCTTATGTTGCCAGTGTCCAAGGAGAGAACGAATGCGTAGTGCTTGTTGTTTGGGCTGATCGTGAATTTGCTGCGAAAGTAGAGAGCGCAAGTGTGCGTCAGCATGAAGTAGCAGTGATGTTGCTTGCTTCAGATCGCTATTGACCTGCTGCACCTCGTTGTTGACCCGACGCAATTCTTCCGCCGTTCTTTGCTGTTGCTGCAAAGCCACCTCGCGTTGTTCCAGGGTCATGTGTAGCTGATCGACCAGGCGCAGAGTGCGTATAGCATACGAAAGAATAAGCGGATAGACCGTGGCTAATACGTAAAATATTGGTAGCGGTAACAATGTCTGACCGTTCAGGAGAATTGGCAGAACTCCAAAGCAGAAGCCTAAGCCGACTCCTCCTATCCACAGTGTCAAAAGATCGCCGACGCGTTTGCGTACACGACTGGGAATGAAGTCTTGCTTATATTTTTCTTTATCTTTCGGAAACAAATATCCTGCACGAATAAGTGAGCTTACTCCAATACCGAAGCTGATAACGCCACCCAAAACGCCATAGCTTAGGCTCATGGTAAGGTTAGGACGTGTAGGCACGTGCTGTCCAAAGAAAAGGTATGAACTCCATTCATAAGCCAGTAACGCAAGAATTGGTACATATGGTAGACCATCGACTGTTAGACGCGGGACACGATTTGTACTTAATGCTTCAGGCCTATACGTAAGGCTAAGATGAATAAAAGCAGCACCAAGCAAGGCGAATGAAGGAATCCAGAGCAGTTGAAAAACACCGTCCGCTGGATAAGCCTGTTGTACATTGCCCCAGTGACTGTAGAGCAAGAGCAGCATTGCAGGCGGTAGGAGCGTGATACCTTCAACGGCTCCCGTCCATTCCTGTGCCGTTATCAACAGTATCGCTCCAATGACAAGCCAGCTAAGGCCGGCAACGAAGGCTAACCCGTAATTCTGCCACCACATATCCCAGGTGAACTCGACGACAGGACGTGTAAATGTTGAGTGCATCCCATTGCTATTTGAGAGTGTGTATGTAACGAGATCGCCAGGATGAGCATGTGCATAGACGTTTGCAAATCCTGCTGCACCGGTCTGGTTGTTCGCGGTAAGAATATGAGTGTTGCTCATCAAGGAGTTTGCGGTAACCTTGGATGGAGGTAGCTGAGATGGCGTAGAGACAACAACAACCTGACCGTCTGTATCGACTGCCCAGATAAAGCCGCCGAAGTTTTTCCCCACTTCACCCAGTAAGCGTATATGTCCCATCGCGCTAATGAACAGTAATGCAAGTGCAATCAAGACATAGAGTGCTACAAAGCGGGGTTGTAGACGTTTCCACCATGCTTCAGTTGTATTGAAAGATGAAGTAGACACGTCTTAGTGTAGCATGTCTTCATTGCTGTATGCAAGACAAACTTCCTTTTTCTTGAAAAGAAAAAAGCTATGTGCTATACTGAAGAGGAAATAACTGCATGTTTGTACAGGTATTCAGAAGAGAGGCCTTTAAGCATGAGTGCTCACTCTGTTAAAAAAACGATGGTTGACTCATATATCCATGATGATATGTGTCAAGAACGCACAATTCATGCTGAGCATGTGTTAGAAGTACGACGCAATCTGCTTTCCAGCGAAGGGGCGACACAGATAGCGGCTCTGTTTTCCGTGCTTAGCGATCCAACACGCCTTCAAGTTGTACATGCCTTACTCCATGCTCCAACCGGCGAACTTTGTGTCTGCGATCTCGCAACAGGACTAGGACGTGACGATACAACAATTTCTCATCAGTTACGTGTGCTGCGCAACCAAAAAGTTGTTGCTATGCGTAAAGAGGGGCGTATTGTGTATTATCGTCTGGTTGATGAGCACGTTCGGCAATTACTGCACATGGGAATTGCACACACGAACGAAGGCTTCTCCATATCCCTGCAAAAAGAAACCGAGGTGTTAGTATGAGCAGTGTTCACAGTCATACTGGTCATGCTCACGATTCTGCTGGCCATAATCATACACATGGTATGGCGAAGCAAACACTTCGTATAGCCTTTTTACTTACCATTCTTATCCTTCTTGCTGAACTCGTGGGTGGTTTTCTCGCTAATTCACTGGCACTACTTTCGGATGCAGGTCATGTCGTAACCGATTTGTTCGCAATAGGTCTTGCATTGTTTGCTACTGTGCAGACAGAACGTCCAGCTAATGCGCGCAAAACATTTGGCTATCATCGTGTTGGTATTCTAGCTGCTTTGGCAAACGCTATAACACTTATTCTTGTCGCTATTACCATTTGCTGGGCAGCTATTCAGCGATTCCAGCATCCCGAGCCTATTCAACCGCTCATTATGTTTTTATCTGCGGGTATCGGTATTGTGGTTAACCTATACATTGGGTTTGGACTGCGAAAAGAAGAGCACAATATCAATATGCGTGCTGTAGCCCTCCATGTCTTTGGTGATGTTGGTGTGTCTATCGGTGTTATTGTCGCGGGTGCTATCATCCTTCTAACAGAATGGACGCTGCTTGACCCAATTCTCTCTATTGCCATTTCGCTGCTAATAGTTGTCAGTTCGTGGCCTATCTTACGTGAAACAGCAGATATTCTGCTTGAATCTACTCCTAAAGGTGTTGCCGTGTCACAACTCGTAGCCGATATGAAGCTGGTAGATGGAGTAAAAGAGGTGCATGATCTACATGTATGGAGTATTACAAGTGGTATGTATGCGCTCTCATGCCATGTACTCATCGATGATTTGCCTCCAAGTGGCAGTTCACCAATTCTGCAAACGTTAAAAAATATGCTTCATGACCACTATAGTATCGACCATACAACTATCCAGTTCGAGTGTAGCATGCAAGGTGCATGCTGCGCAGAGAACGATTTGTATTGCGGTATGGGCATTGCCAGAGAAGGTGATTGTGCTTGTCATGAGGATGTAAGAGCAACTACTGCTTCTAATAATAAACTAAACATCTCAAGTAATAGCGTTAGGTAATATATGAATCATAGCGAGAGAGCATCAACTTCTTCACATATAGGAAACGTACGCTTAGGCGTATGGATTGAGCTTGTCTCGTTGCTCTGGCTGATTATCGAAGCGAGTATAGCAATCTGGATTGGTTTTGCAACTCGCAGTATTTCCTTACAGGGATTTGGCATTGATAGCGTGATCGAATTGATTGCAGGGAGTGTTCTGCTCTGGCGTTTATCACTAGAGCAACACGGTGGCTCAGTCGATGCTGTAGAGCAAGCTGAACGGAGGGCATCATGGTTTGTAGCAATTAGCCTTTTTGCTCTTGCTCTTTATATAGTTGGTGACAGCCTGTTTTCTTTTTTAACAAGAAGTAGACCCGTATCATCTCTGTGGGGCATTGGACTTGCAATTGCTGCTGCTATCATTATGCCTATTTTGTGGCAAGGTAAACTCCATGTTGCACATCGTATCGAAAGTGCCGCACTCAAAGCTGATGCTATCTGTAGTGTGACTTGTGCTTATATGTCCTTTACCCTCCTCGCTGGACTACTGCTCAACCTGCTTTTTGGTTGGTGGTGGGCCGACCCTCTTGCCGCGCTAGCACTCGTCTATTTTATTGTGCAAGAGGGACGCGAAGTACTAACCGAAGCTCGTACAGGCGAAACCTGTACGTGTGGTCACGAGTAGTGTGAAGGAGAAGGAGGCAGCACAGTGACTTCAATATTAAGACCTCTGTGCTACCTACACGCTAGACACTGCAGGAGCGTAGTTTGTAGACCTTGATGGCGATTTGCAGTGTGAGCCAATTGCCACGTTCTTGCAGATCAATCTCACATAAGGACTGTAGGCGGTCAAGGCGTTGAATGAGCGTATTGCGATGCACAAAAAGCCTCTCTGATGTCTTTGTTAAGTTGCCCGCACATTCTAAATAAACTTCTAGCGTATCAAGCAGATCCGTATTTTTACGGTGGTCATAGCTGTCGATAAGCGCAATTTGATCCTGATATACATCGCGCAAATCATCCATACGCGCAATTTTGTAGAGGTAGCGATAAACTCCCAGGTCGTTGAAGTGAGTAACAAGTGGTAGTGAGCGTCTCGCTCCTTCCTCTTCCTTTTGTAGGTTTTGTCCCATCTGTATTGCTTCATTGGCTTCAGCGAAGCCACGTTTGTAATCACTACTATTTTGACATGCGTTTCCGATACCAATGGAAAGCTGCACGCTATATTCGTTGTGCATCTGACTCGCTCTATCGTAGAGCCATGTTTTTAAGCGCGTTCCTGTTGGATCTTTGCTAAGCGAGATGATACAAGTAAGCAGGTTTTCGTGTACGTAGAGCAACGAGCCAGGGTAGCTATCCTGAATGCGGCGACGAAAGATGCCCGCGACCTGCTTATATATCGTTTGCACGTTCGTCCCTTGAGTGTAGTTGTCGTCTAGTGTCGACTCCTGCGCCCGTTTACTCTCTTTGCTGCTTGCTATAGTTGATGTTGCGTCATCGCTGTTACGCGTCTCTGCATGAGAAATTTCGATTATCACAACTGCATGGGATCGAGTGAGGTCACAGCCTAGAAAACTCGCGCGTTGTCTAAGTGAGTCCTCGGTATCGGCTGTACCTTGCATGAGATCGTCAAAGAAACCCTTTACGAGATTTTTCTGCGCTAGTTGATTCACCAAATGACTATTTTTAATTGCGATTGCAGCCTGGTTCGCAATTGTTGTAATAAGCGTCTGGTCTTCAGCAGTATAGCGGCGTGGCTTGCTTGAGTAGCAGTTGATAAGCCCGAGATGCTCTGTACCTGCTACGAGTGGTGCTGAGATCAGGGTTTTGTATGGCATATCCTGAATGGGGTTCAGACGTGAGAGTGCATATTCACTCATCTCTGCATATGAACTACTTTGACCTTTGTCTGTGCGCAGTGTATCCTCGTTTTGTGCGTGTAACTGCTCCAAAAGAGTACGATCAACATCAATTGACTGAAAACTCGTCCGGTCATTAAGGTTAGGTGATGTTGCACGTACTACAAGTCGTCTGACATGGCGCGCTGTCTCTGCATCTCGTTCGCGTGACTGATCCATGAGCATTATCACGCACAGATCAACCTCCATAATTTGAACGGTCAAGGTTGCTAGCGAACGAAGCATATCATCGAGATATAAGCCTGAGCTAATCGTCTGGCTTAGAATCGACAAGGAAGTTAAGATGCTCAGTTTGCGCTGCGTGTTTTCATAGAGCTGCGCGTTCTCTATAGCGTTGGCTACCAGAGCCGCGATGTTGCTAACAAATTTGTGATGTTCTTCTGTAAATTCGTGCGGTGCTACCGCTTGCAAGGTAATCACGCCAAGCAGGTTGCGGTCCTTTGTGATAATTGGGACCGTCAGGATAGACTGAAAATTTTCCTCTTCCAACTCTGGGACATAGTAGAAGCGTGGGTCGTCCATTGCTTCATCTTTTAAAAATACTGGTGTACGATGTAAGGCAACCCATCCCGCGATACCCTCACCAAGCGCCATCTCGATCTTCCCCACAAGATGCTGGTGGTGTTGTGTTGTACTGGCGAGGATAAGGCGTTCTTTCTCCTTATTGTACATATAGATAAACGCCATTTGACATTGCGTAGCGCGAACAACAGTGTCCACGAGATGATGCAGCACATCATCCAGTCTCAACGTTGAGCCGACAGTAGAGAGCACCTCGTTGAGCAAGACATTTTCTTGTGTCCGTACCTCAAGTGTGTGTTGTAGTTCAGCATTCTCCGCGCGAAGTTGCTCTACCTCGCGTCCTGCATCACTTAGAGTGCAAGAAAGAAGCTGTTTATTAGCGTCGGCTTTAGAAGACATACAACCTCCGGTTATACGTAGGAGACTACAAATATGCCTTCTCACCTGCATACAAGAGGTGAGAACACTATTCGCATACGCTTCTTTATAGCAAGAAGCGACCAACACGATGAAAATCACGTCATCACGTCAGTCGCTCCGTTGCGTTCGCTTTGCGTGTAGATACTACGTCCATATTTGTCTAGTGTCATTGTACACAGTTTCTCTTGCTACGTCCAGAGCTATGTGCTTATGTACCTTATTTGCTATTGGTCATAACCGCTTTCAATCTGCTATAATAAAAGTGTTCCATCGACTGGATGTACAGCGCTGTATGTATCGCATCGTACAGCGATTTTTGCTGTTCAGTTTGTAACAATAAGGAGAACATTTTTCATGATTTCTGAGCCCGTTGCTATTCCTGAGCTTGAGCAAGGGATAGAGACGCACGGGATTGAGCGTGTGTCGCCAAAGACCCGTTCCCATGTGCGTATTTTTGATAACTTTACCATGTGGCTTTCTGCTAACTTAGTCATCTCTACAGTCTCTCTCGGAGCTTTGTCTACCGTTATCTTTGGACTAGGCTTTTGGGATAGCCTCGCTATCATTCTTCTTTTTAATGCTCTCGGCGTCTTGCCAGTCGCATTCTTTTCGACCCTCGGTCCCAAGCTAGGTCTGCGTCAGATGACTATCTCACGCTTTTCCTTTGGTTGGGTTGGTGGTATTATCATGGCACTTTTCAATGTTGCCGCATGTATCGGATGGTCTACGGTAAATGTAATCATCGGTGGACAGCTGGTGAGTGCGTTAACCAATGGAAGAGTTCCTACATGGGTTGGTATTCTTGTCATTGCGATACTGACAACTTTGGTCAGTATTTATGGCTACAAGTACGTCCACCGCTATGAACGATATGCGTGGATACCAATGGCGATTATTTTCGCAATCATGTTTGTGACCGCAGCTCCACACTTTTCTATCATTCCAACGCCTGCCTTGAATGCTGCAACTGTTGCTGGTTTCCTCTCTTTTGGAGGAGCAGTCTATGGTTTTGCGACTGGATGGAGTTCTTATGCCGCCGACTATAATGTCAATCAGCCCGAGGACACATCTACGAGCCGCATTTTCTGGCTCACCTTTCTAGGTGTGTTCATTCCTTGCGTTTTGCTAGAAGCACTTGGCCTCGGTTTGACCACGATTGCATCATTAAAAGGCTTGATCGGAGGCGACCTGCTTGCAACTTCGGTAAGGCCACTCGGTTCCGTTGGAGCCGTTATCGTGATATTACTCGCTTTGAGTGTTATCGCCAACAACATTCCTAATGACTACAGTTTGGGTCTTTCGATACAGGTACTTGGACGTCCCTTTCAGCGTATCAACCGTGCCGTGTGGACACTTTTGGGCGCGGTCGTCTACATTGCTATTGCACTCGTCGCTGGCGCGAATTTTGGTGAAACACTCACAGGTTTCCTCCTAGTCGTCGCGTACTGGCTTGGCCCCTGGGCAATTATCTTGATCCTTGAGCATTTCGTCTTTCGCCATGGACGCTACAATCTCGACGACTGGAATACACGTAGTAAGCTACCACTTGGCTGGGCTGCAATAGTCTCTCTGGTCATTGGCTTAATCGGAGTCGTACTAGGAGCCGCGCAAGTAATTACTATTGGCAAGCAAACAATTTTCGCAGTTGGTCCTATCGCACGGCTCGTGAACGCACCCTACGGTATGGACATCGGATTTGAACTAGGACTTGTGTTTGCCGCTATCGCTTATCTCATCTTGAGAAGAATTGAACTGAACGCTACTAAAAGATAGGCAATGCGATGTTGTTCTGCCTGTTACTTTTACAGGAGTGACAGGTAGAGCAACATCGCTTTGTTTATCCTTTCGCCTCATTCATCCCCCTTGCTTCGAGCAATGGGGATGAATGAGGCGTTCCTTTCCTACAAAAATGCTTGACACCGTGTAGCGTAAACGCTACACTAGCATCATGCTTAAAAACTTTCAGTATCGGCTGTATCCGACCAAGAAACAACGGCATCTGCTTGAAGCCACGCTGGAAGAGTGTCGCTGGCTTTATAACCACTTGCTGGAAAACCGCAAAACGGCCTATGAGCAAGATGGCAAGAGCTTGAGTTGTTACGGGCAAATGAACACCTATGCGGTCCTGAAAGAGCAACGTCCCTCGCTCACCACGGTGCATTCGCAGGTCTTGCAGAACGTGGCCGTTCGCATCGACCTTGCCATGAAAGCCTTCTTTCGCCGTGTGAAAGCCGGAGAGAAGCCGGGCTACCCCCGTTTCAAAGGCTACGGACGCTATGACAGTTTCACCTTCCCTCAAAGCGGTTTCAGTATTACCCATGATGAGCGCGTCACCCTCTCGAAAATCGGGAGTGTGAAGATGGTCTACCATCGCCCCGTGAAGGGAACGATCAAAATATGTACGCTGCATCAAAGCAGTACTGACAAATGGTACGTGACCTTTGCGTGTGAGACCGAGCCTGAACGCCTTGAGCCTCTTGCGACTCAAGTGGGCATTGATGTGGGACTCAAAACCTTTGCCACCCTTTCCGATGGGCAAGCAATCGAGAACCCCCGTTTCTTCAGGAAAGAAGAAAAGGCGCTGGGGAAAGTACAACGCAAACATTCCAAGCTTGCCAAAGGAATACCTGAACGCAGAAAGCATCGCAAGGTCGTTGCCCGCGTCCATGAACGGGTGAAATTCAAACGAGACAATTTCACGCATCAAGAGAGTCGTCGCATCGTTGACCAATTTGGGGTGATCTGTGTTGAGGACTTGCACGTGAACCGCATGCTTCACAATCATTGTTTGGCCAAGAGTATCAGTGATGCGGCATGGTCGGCCTTTTTCTCGCAACTGAGGGCCAAAGCGGAAGAAGCTGGGCGTCAGTTGGTCACAGTCAATCCTGCCTCTACCTCGCAAACCTGTAGTCGGTGTGGACATCGGCAAAAGATGGCTCTGAGTGAGCGCGTGTATCAGTGCCCCTGTTGCCTCCTTTCGCTGGATCGTGATCTCAACGCGAGTAAAAACATTGTGAGTGTGGGATTACACACTTTGGGTATCCAATCCCGAGAAGCCCCTGCGTGAACCCCTGTCTTTTATACACATTTAACAAGCTGCTAAAATAGGAAGATGAGTACCAAAGAAATCCTGGACCCGGAATGTTGGGCGAAACAGACCTTTGGCGCGTGCAAGCTCAAAGATATGCGTCGAACAGCCCGAGCGGTGAAAGTGGCGGCGCGCATGGCCCACAATGCTTCGGCTTCCTTGCCCGCCCAAATGCAGACCTGGAAAGAGACCATAGCCTTGTACCGACTGCTGGATGAAGAAGATGTGACCTTTGAGGCCCTGATGCAACCGCATTGGCAACAGACGCGCCAACAGCTTGAGACCAGACCGCTCGTGCTGCTGGTGCAGGACACTACTGAAGTGGACCTGTCCCATCATCCCAAAACCAAGGGCTTGGGCCAGGTCGGCAATGAACGAGGACGTGGGCTGTATCTGCAAACGGTGCTGGCCATCTTGCCAGAGCACGGTGAGGTGCTGGGCTGTGCGATGCAAGAACCTTTCGTGCGTACGCCAGCCCCGGTAGGTGAGACGCGGAGCCAACGACGGCAACGAAGTGAGCGGGAAACCGATGTGTGGATGCGGCTGGTGACCCGCCTGGGAAGCTTCCCTGCTGAGACCACCATCGTGCATGTCGGCGATCGTGGTGCCGATATGTTTCCGTTCTTTCAGGCCTGCCAGGCCACGCACACCCATTTTGTGGTGCGAGCGTTTGAGAATCGGCGCATCGAGCCAGAAGAGGGACGACAAAAGCATCTGCTCGATGAGGTGCGAACGTGGTCTGCCCAAGCCAGCCGAGCGTTTGAGGTGCCTGCCAGCCATGGACGAACGGCTCGCTCGACCCAGGTGCAACTGGCCTTTGGCCCACTGACCGTGTTGCCGCCTCGCTTGGAGAAGCGCTACGGCAAAGAGCCGATGCAGCTGTGGGCCATCCGGGTCTGGGAAGAGCAGACGCCCGCCGGAGAAGAGCCGTTGGAATGGATTCTGTTGACCTCGGTGCCCACCACGACACGTGAGCAGGCTTGGGAGCGCGTCGGGTGGTATGAACACCGCTGGACGGTGGAAGACTATCACCAATGTCTCAAAAGTGGGTGCCGTCTCGAAGACCGTCAGGTGCACAGTGCCGAGCGTTTGATCCGCTTGCTAGGCTGGTTGTCGCCACTGGCCGTCCGTTTGCTGCACCTGCGCGATCTGGCGCGTCGCGAACCGGAGCGTCCTGCTCACGAGGTTCTCGATGCGGATCTGCTCGCCATTGTGGCGGCGTACAGCAATCAAGCTCCCGGGCAGATGACCACGGGAGCCTTCTGGAAAGCCGTCGCACAAATGGGCGGCTATTTGGCTCGTCGGGGTGATGGTCCTCCCGGTTGGAAGACCCTGTGGAAGGGCTGGCTTCGTGTCCAAACACTGCTGGACGGCGTTCATTTAGCTTTTCATCTCCGTTTGTAAATTGTGTATAAAAGACAGGCGTGAACCCAGGGGGAGTAATCACAGAAGAGGAAACATGCATGTCGTATGACCTTCTACTCAGGAATGCTCAATTGCATCGTCATCAAGGTCTCGTCGATCTTGCTATCGAAGGTGGACGCTTTGTACGTGTCGCCTCCCATCTTTCTACGGCGAGTGCAGCGCATGAACTTGACGCTGCTGGACGGCTTGTTGTGCCGCCATTGATTGACGCTCATGTTCATCTTGATGCTGTGTTAACTGTGGGACAACCACGCTACAACACGAGTGGAACACTACTAGAAGGTATTCAAATTTGGAGTGAACGGAAGCCGAGTCTTACGCACGAAGATGTGAAGCAACGTGCCCTCGAAGAGATTCGTTGGGAAGTTGCTCAGGGTACCCTTCACATTCGTAGTCATGTTGATGTATGTGATCCCAACTTGACAGCACTACGCGCATTGGTAGAGGTGCGTGAAGAGGTGCGCGATATCTGTGATCTACAATTGGTCGCTTTTCCCCAGGATGGTATTCTCTCATTTCCCAATGGGCGCGAGTTGATGCGGAAGGCGATGCAACTGGGTTGCGATGTAGTTGGCGGCATTCCACATTATGAGTGGACGCGTGACATGGGCGTTGAGGATGTTCATTATGCTTTTACTCTTGCGAAAGAGTTTAACCGCGATATTGACTGCCATTGCGACGAAACAGATGACCCATTATCACGCTTTACAGAGGTCATGGCAGCCGACACGATAGAGCAAGGGTGGCAGGGTCGTGTCACTGCGAGCCATTGTACTGCTATGCATTCCTATGATAACGCCTATGCGTTCAAGCTTATGCGACTCCTGGCCCACGCACAGGTCAATGTCGTCGCGAATCCATTCGATAACGTTGTCCTGCAAGGTCGTTTCGATACTTACCCTAAGCGACGAGGTATTACGCGTGTCAAAGAGTTGTTAGAGGCAGGAGTCAACGTTGCGCTCGGTCATGACTCTATTATGGACCCCTGGTTTCCGTTAGGCAAAGGTGATATGCTTGCAGCGGCACAACTCGCGGTCTTTCTCTGCCATATGAGCGGGTATGAAGAGATCAATAACATGCTCGACCTGATTACGACTCGTGCTGCACGAACGTTACGTATTCAAGACCGTTACGGTATTGAGGAAGGCAAACCTGCCGACTTTCTCATCCTCGACGCACCCTCAGCATTTGAAGCAATACGTCTTCTTCCAGCTCGTCTACATGTTTTCAAGGCTGGTCGTGAAATAGCCTCAACTACTCCAGCTAGAAGTACAGTGAAAAGAGGCGATGACAGTTCGGGTCAAGATGTCACATTTCGGCTCTAGCACGATTATCTGTTAACCAAGAATATTGATTGCTCGTGCAGCTATTCCCGCGACTATAATGAGCGAAATTAATGACTCTATCATCATGAGCAGTTTGGCGGGGCGACTTAATGGAGCTGTATCTGTCGGGCTAAATGCTGTTGCCGTGTTGAAAGCGAGAAAGACATAATCGACAAAATGCGGTGCCCAGCCCTCGTTGTTCCCACTCATCTGCTGTGGAAACATAAAATCTGTCGCTTTATGCCCAGTTTCATGACGTTTGAGTGGACCTCCACCGTCAAGCTCCCAATACCACAATCCAAAGACAAGAATATTGGATATCCATAATATGGCAGCGTCACGAACGAGGCTTACTGATTGTGCTGCCGCTCTCTGTGGGAGTGTGACAAGAAGTAGTGTTATGCTACCCACGAGGGTAAGCGTTGCAACACCTGACAGGAGAAAACCCAGTGTACGAAGTAGTCTTTGGGGAAGATGACGACGCGTAATCAACCCATAAGCGAATGGAATCACTAGTACCACGTCAATCAGCAGCGGGAGCCACTTTGGAATAAAAGTAAATAGTAGCAGCGGTGAGAGAAACAGATAGAGCACTCCAAGAGAAAGAATACCTAGAATTGCCGCTAAACGTTGAAACATCAACGCTCTAAGCACTTTGTGCCGACTAGGTGAGCTGATAAGGGGGTCCACTTTTTTTCCTGTTTGAAGCTCACCGACTCCGTCTACTGGTTTTATTTCCTTCATCATTATCCTCTTGAGTATCAATACCCATAGTCATGTATGTATGCTAGAATCAAAGATAAGCTATAATAATGACTGCATTTTCTCATATACCTGGCTCGTTTGCAATATAAAACAAATTTCTTATAACCATAAGCTACATGACCATACTCTCATTAAATCGTATTTTTGCTGCAATGTACCGCCATATCTGGTATAGTACCTTGAAAGTAGTGAGCTTATGTGTCTCGCTTTTGGTGTTAGGGCGATGAGGTTGATAAATGGTGAGAGATCGAGGTAAAGGTGATGTTGGAAGTGGAACAACTGGATGCACAAATTTCTGTATCTACGAGCATAGCGACTCTCTTAGAGGAATGCAGTGCTATTACTGATTACCGCACGCTACGCGATAGTCTTCCCAGAAAGTTGGCGCACTTACTCAGGTGTCGTTGTGTTCTCTTCTATCAAAAAGTAGGTGAGACACTACAATTTGCCTCAGGCACCTACGATGATAAGCCAGGGTGGTCTTCCGCGCTCCTCTCCGTTGTGCATATCAATCCTCTCGCGCTCAGTAGTGATGTACCAGAAGCGCTAGCATGGCGTACACGAGCTCTTGTTGTTGTCCCATCACTTGCGCCCACGCTTATTGCTGCACCCCTGGTCTATCGGCAACGTTGTATTGGTGTCCTCGTTGCCATTCGCGGTGGCATTAGTAATCTCAATAGCGAACAGCAGAAGGTGCATGATGCATGTACCTGGACGCATGATGAAGTACAATCTGTGACAGCAGTTACAGGAGTTGTTGCTCTCTTGTTAGAGAACACACGTTTATTAGAGCGTGACCGTGAACGTGTTTCCGCATTGTCTTTACTTACTACTGTAAGTAGCCAGATGACCTACTCGCTGTATGAGGTCGAGCGTTTAAGAGCTATTGTTGTACAACGCGTGCGGGAAGTTGCCAATGTCGACATGTGCGAAATGATTGACTTTTCCTCCTCTGACGATGCATCAGCCTGGATAACATCAGAACTGCGTGCAATCCTTTTTTCCCATTTTAATGAACAACAATCCACGCTTCCTCTGGTGATCGAACGTCCCGGAAATGCTAACTTTTCGCGTTCTGTTGAGCTTTTGCAGCTTTTACCACCGGCAATAAAAACTTTTTTCGCGTTCCCTTTGTTGAGAACACGTCCACTTACTAGTCAAGGTCACTCGATACGGAAAACAAGCGGGAAAAAACATGTACCGGAAATAAGTGTTTTGGGAGTTGTTGTCGGAGGCTATCACCATGCTTGGAAACTGCGGCGTGAGGAGTCGATGCTGCTCCAGATTGTGATGAGCCAGGCAAGTGCCGTATTAGAAAATATGCATCTTGTAGCAGAGGTGGTAGAGGCACGTAACGAGGCAAGAAAACTGCTCCGTCAAGTCCTGGAAGATCAACGCTTGAAAGAATTGATTCTCGAAAGCATTCCCAGTGGCTTGATTACAATTGACATGCAAGGCCATATCACAACCTTTAATGATGCCGCAGAAACTATTCTTGGTTACCAGTCGCACAGGGTTATAGGAAAACCGCTTCATGCTCTATTCAACACACGTAGTTCTCTCGACACTCAAGAAGGGTCGCATTATTTCCTCAACGCGGCCTCATCTCCATTACACCAAGACGCCTTACGTCATGTTATCGCCACTGGAGAGGTGCAGCGTGGTACGCTCATCTTGTTGGATCAACAACGGCAAGAACTTGTTCTCGATATGGAAATACAGCCCCTCTGCGATGATCGGGGAAAACAGGTTGGTGCGTTGATAACCTTTGTTGATGTAACCTCGGTACATCGTCTGGAAGAGGAGAAACGTCGCCTTGATCGTCTTGCCTCGCTTGGTGAAATGGCAGCGAATGTGGCTCATGAGGTGCGTAACCCACTCGCCTCAATCAAAACATCTATCCAAATGCTTCTTGACGACCTGTCAGATGACGTTGAGGAAGGTGCGCCACAGGAGCAATCCTCACGGATAGAAGTTGCGCAAGAGTCAACAGTCGTTATGCTCAAGGAGGTAGAGCGTTTAGATACTATTGTGCGTGATCTGTTATTATTTGCGAAACCACGTCAACTGCACCGGGTTAGATGCAATCTGACAGAATTGAGCGATCACGTTTTACAACTTATGCAGACACAATACGTTACCGCGAACGTGGATATTCATCGTGTATATGACGCGGTGCCTCCATGCTTAGTAGACATGGGGCAAATAGAACAAGTACTTTTTAATCTATATACTAATGCGCTACATGCGATGTCAGAAGGGGGAATGCTAACCATTACATGCCATGTGGTCAACGAACAACGCGTAGAACTTCGGCAAAAAGAGCATGTTGGAACGCAGCAAGTGTTGGAATTGCTAGTAGCTGACACTGGCGGAGGTATCTCTTCCGAGCACATGGAGCGCATCTTCCAGCCATTTTTTACAACAAAGGCGCATGGTATTGGGTTGGGGCTACCTATTACTCGTCGGCTGGTGGAGGATCATGGTGGTAGTCTCCGCGTCGAGAGCCAACCTGGCAAGGGTACCACTATCTCAGTCCGTCTGCCCCTTATTGTCCCTAACCAGGAAGAGGAATGAGGGATGCCTGTGGACATAGAGGAAGCTACTTTTGCTTTAAAAATTTATGCTTATTGAAAATAGAGAAAACTAGTGAGAATAATAATTTAATTTGTTGGAGGGTTGTAGTGTGAGCCTGGCTATTCTTATTATCGATGATGAGCCGCATTTGCCTCATCAGTTCGCACGATATTTACGCAAACGTGGTTACGAAGTCTATACGGCTGCTGATGGCGAAGCAGGATTGGAAGAACTACAAAAATACACGATAGACCTCATCCTGCTTGACGTACGCCTACCTAAACTGGGTGGTTTGGAAGTGCTTGCGCGTGCTCGTAAGCTTGAACCAGAACTCCCGGTTGTGATGCTGACCGCTTACGGAGATGTGCAAACCGCTGTAGATGCTATGAAATTAGGCGCATCGGACTACTTGCTCAAGGGATTCGATCTCGAGGAGCTTCTACTCGTTGTACAACGCGCACTTGAGACAAGTGCAATGTCGCGTGAACTACGCCAATTGCGTCAAGAACGTAGTGACAACTACCACTTTAACTACCTGGTAGGGCGCAGCGACGGTATGCGTGATGTATTTGATATGGTTGCAAAGGTTGCACGAAGTGATACGGCTTCGGTACTCCTTGTCGGTGAAAGCGGAACTGGCAAAGAGGTGATTGCACACGCTATTCATGAGCAGAGCCAACGTGCTTCTGGACCATTTCATCCACTGAACTGCGCTGCTATTCCCAATCATCTTTTGGAAAGTGAGTTGTTTGGACATGAGGCGTATGCCTTTACCGATGCAAAAAAGCAGAAGCGCGGCTTGCTTGAACTTGCCGAAGGCGGAACGCTGTTTCTCGATGAGATCGGTGAAATGCCTATCGATATGCAAGCGAAGCTCTTACGTGTACTGGAAACGCGTTCTTTCTTTCGTCTCGGCGGCAGTAAAGAGGTTACAATTAATGTGCGTGTGCTTGCTGCAACAAATCGTAACCTTGAATTGGCAATGAAAGAAGGCGCGTTCCGTTCGGACCTTTATTTCCGCCTTGCCGTACTCAAAATTATGCTTCCACCACTACGAGAGCGTCCGGACGATATCTTGCTCTTTGCCACGCGCTTTATAGAAGACTTCAATAAGTCGTTAGGGCGCAATGTACGATATATCGATGCTGAGGCACAGCGTTTTCTGCTCGCATATAGCTGGCCGGGCAATGTACGCGAATTAAAGAATGTTATTGAGCGTGCGATGATTTTAAGTAGTAACGACGTGTTGCTCCCAAGCCATCTGCCCTTTGAGATTGTTGGAATGGCTAGTACGCACACAACACGTACTGTTGACCCGTTAGAGCAATGGCTACAGGCGCGACCATCTGGCCCCTTTTCTTTTGAAGAGGTGAGTGGACGTGTCGAGCAACATATGCTTCGTGCGGCATTGAACCTCGCTAAGCACAATCGTAGCCGAGCTTCAGAACTGCTTGGCTTCACGAAGGTTGATCAGTTGCGCTATCTCATGCGCAAGCACGGGATAGAATAAGTAGGTGAATCTTCCTTGATGAACGAGAAAAACACAGGCAAGGAAGAGACATCACTCGTGATATGGCTCGACAGTATCGTCTTGTAGTGCAAGAAGGTCGTTTTCGATCTCCTGCCAGACTTCAAGCTCAATCTCTGCATTGCTGAGTCGAAAGCCACTCTGTGCGGAGTCGTGAAACTTTTTTGTGACGCGTTGCCTAAATGTTCCGATGATTGGTCTTTGCACCTCTGGACGTGGCATAAAGCGAAGTTCCAGCAGAGACGGCTTGTAAAAGTCTTTTTTGTCGAAGGCAAGAGAAATGAGATCGCTAAACGCTGCTATAAGTGCAACGCGCTGCTGTGAAAAATATGCTTCCTGGGTACTTGATACCAGGAGACAGCCCGCGATCCGTCCTTCGAGGCGGATGGGATGTGCAACGGCACTAATTTCAAAATCGCCTTGATAAGCAGGAATAGTTTTACTTTTGCGTAAATCGCCATCATTCACAAAGCGACGTGCCTCGGTAGCATAGCCGGACATAGACTCTAGTCCAAGAAAGAGTACATCGTGTTCAAGATCAGAGGTCCAAGGGGGTGTTCCTTTACCTGCACGCTCGCGAATGCTGCGAATTTTGCCATCTTTAGGAGGCATACATTGAATAAGTTTTACCGCCATACCGAGATTGTTGGGGTCAAGTTGTAGGAGGGCTTGTTTGAGGACCATATCACTAATGCGCCAGAAGCGTAAGCTCTCTGTTGTCGTTGTTCGCACATTCAAGACCTGTGAGAAAAACTCAGACGTAATGGACTCATCGACCTCAGTCTTAAGCCAGGACTCGATATCAGGATACAGTTCTTCGAGTGCATTAATGATCTCTTCACGATGTTGTGGTTGCAGTACCTGTATGAGACGCATTAAATGCGGACGTTGTGGGTTGGACTCGCCACTAGTCCATCGTAGTAGTGTCATATCGGACATGCCCAGAGCTGATGCCAGGCGTTTTCGTTCGGGCGTCGATTTGATAATCCCTTGTAAGACAATTGACCACGCGGGAGGCTGGTTGACCATGCTTGCCACCTTTTTACAGTATTTCATTTATGTTCAGCCCTTGAGCACATGATAACAGAGGGAGTATACTGAGTCAACACGTAACCTTGATATAATGAGGGTTATTTGAAGGCCGTGGAAAATGCGTTGTGAGCTTGCCCTATTGACTCCAACGAATTCGTGAAGTGGCTTGTAGAGAGAGGGCATGACAACGGGAGTATGACCGTAGGAGGTATGACAGGGGGAACATGATCGTAAGGACATGACGGGGGACATGATAGCGAGGAGTAGGGCAACGGGGGCATGACAGGGGCAAGCCGCGCGGGTCTGTGTATCGTAGTGATTGGGCTTGCCCCGTAAGCTGTGAACTTAAGGCCAAAGGGTTGTCTCTGATGAGCCTAGGGCACCCGCAAGGGGATGCATGCCCCTTCCATACGACGATGACGCATGAGAAACGGGGCTGTCTATGGGAGGGGCATCCCTTGCGGGTGACCTGGTTCCTTGATCTCTTCTTTAGTAATAGGCAGGGGCAAACCCTTGTCATGAACTGCGTCTGTATAAGGAACATTGCAGAGGATAGCAAATGTAATATGGTAAAATGTATAATGGTAGTTGATGATGACAAAGAGGTACGTGAAATTATCTCATTTGTGCTTAGTCGCAACGGTTTCGAGGTACTTGTAGCAAGTAATGGACAGCAACTTCAACACTTACTACTAAAACGTTTACCCGATCTTGTAATCTTGGATGTCATGATGCCAGGAGAGGATGGCTATCGTCTTTGTCGCCAACTGCGGCATGATCCGCTGACACAACATGTTCCTATCATGATTATGACTGCGCATGCCGAAGACATTTATCAACGAATCAGTATAGACGTAGGTGCTGCTCAACATATTACAAAGCCGTTTCACCCTCTTGTCTTGGCCGAGAAGGTCAAAGCTCTACTCGAGACAAATGATGTGTAAAATTGAGCCATAAACTACTTGTCTATACGCTCAAAAATTGGTATCATTAGTAGCAAGAGTGTCCTGGTGAGTTCAAGGAAGCAGTGCGGCCATGCCAAACAAATACGAACGCGAGATCGAAGAGATTCTGCGCAACTTGGAGCAAACAGAGCCTAAAGCAGGCATTGGGCAAAAATTTAGCGAGCGTATCAAACGAAAACCAGTGCCTCGCATGCGTCCACGCCCAAGCAGTAATTTTTCTCTTACCCTTACCATGTCAGATTGGCTACTGATTACCGCGATCGGTATTGCACTTGTCGCGGGTGGCTACGCGTATTTCGTAGGTGATGCCACAATTATAACTGGCATACTAGGGGTTATAGGCTTACTGTGTATATTGTTAGTCGCCTTCTCGCAATTTGTATTTAGGGAACGTCGTCCGTCATCAATACGTTATGGGAACACAACTATTACTCCATTACGCCGAGGACCACTACACACGCTCAAGACACGCTGGAACTTGTTCACGCTCAAAATGCGCTATCGAAAGCGTGATGTTCGCTAGAGCAGCATGTAGTAGTGTGAAGCAAGATATGCTAGATAGGCTATATCCTAGAAAATCACTTGACAGGCTAATAAAAGAATGATATAGTTCAGACGTATTAGACGGGGTGTGGCGCAGTTGGTAGCGCGCCTGGTTTGGGACCAGGAGGTCCGCAGTTCGAGTCTGCGCACCCCGACTTATGCGGGAGTAACTCAGTGGTAGAGTTCCTGCCTTCCAAGCAGGCTGTCGCGAGTTCGAGCCTCGTCTCCCGCTCTTTTCCTGTAACCGTCTCTCTACAGGCCCTTCTCAAGCCACCTGGCGACAACCAGGCGGTGATGAAAGAAGTAGAGGACGGTTGTATTTTGTGCGAAAAAGTGTGTAGTGACATACTGCCTACCAACTCTTGCGACATACTGCCTTTTCGCGCACGCGACATACTGCCCCAGCCCTCTTTCTCCGCATGGTTGTCTCCTCTACTGTTAAGAAGGAGATCCAAACATGGAATCGAAACAACCAAAGAAACCTTCCAAAAATGTCACAGAAGCTCGTGCTGTCGCGCAACGTGCCAAGCTTGACGCTCAGGCTGAAGCACGTCTCATTGCCCAGCAGGAGACGACTCCCGCGAAAAAGCCGAAGAACAAGAAGGACCAACAGAAACTTCTCGCACACCGTCGTGCGAACACCACAATAGAACGCGCGATTGAAGACTACCTGCTCGATCACGAGGGCGGGAACAGCAGCCGCAAAACCTTGCAATGGCATCAGACAGCACTCGGCCTCTTACAGCTCTTCCTGAAAGAGGAACGCGATATCATGCTCGTCGGAGAGATCGATGCTCCCGACATCAACGCCTGGTTCGCACACATGCGCAAAAGCCCTAGCAGCCGAGGTAAACCCCGCAGTGAACGAACGATTCAAACCTACGCCCGCTCAGTGCGTGCCTTTTTTCACTGGCTCGTGCGCCGCGAAACCATCGAACGCAATCCTTTTGATCGCGTTGTGTTTCCGAAGGTAGGAAAACCACTCATCCGTACTATAGAACCAGATGAGTTTGAACGTCTCTTACTCGCCTGTACCCCTCCAGGAGAAGTGGGACCTCTGGTAGACCGTGCAGCCGCGAGAAACCGGGCCATCCTATGGGTCCTCTACGATACAGGTATTAGGCTATCCGAGTTATGTGGACTTCAGCTCGCAGATCTGGACCGAAAAAATGGCCTTCTGATTGTCAAAGGAAAAGGTTCAAAAGAAAGGCGTGTCGCGCTGGGTAACAATTGCCAACGCAACCTACTGTACTATCTGGACCGCCACCGACCTGACGAGGATGAATTAACCGAATGGGGAAATGGAGATGAGCATCACCTGTTTCTCTCAGAGACCCGACTTCCACTGACGATTAATGGAGTAACGTTGCTCTTTGCTCGCATTCGCAAGCGTTCAGGGATCACGGAGAAGCGTATCAGCCCACATATATTCCGTCACACATTTGCTATCCGTTACCTAGTACTCGGCAACGACCCATTTAGCCTACAGGAACTACTAGGGCATGAGGATATGACGACCGTCAAGAACTACATGCACATGAACGACGAGACCATTCAATCGCAGAAACGGAAGTATAGCCCTGGCGATCACTTGCCGACGCGTATGCCAGGACCAGAGGAAACTCGGCGACGAGGATTTCAGACAAAGAAAAATAAATAAGAAGCCAAGTACTGAGAAGCCAGGGAACAATCACTCTGACTTCTCATCCAACTCTTGAAGCCTCCCATTATACCGCTTTCTCTCTCCTGAACGGTCATGAGCAATGAGCCAAGTAGCGGGGGTAGACCGCACTATGTATCAACTCACGAGTGCCTCCAGCCACTCCGCAAGCTCGACGAGTTTGAGCTGGCGAGGCGAGTCCGAGTGATCAAACGGATCGCTCACGATCATCTGGCGTAGCTCAGTGGCGGTGTACACATGGCTATACATGCCGTAGAGCAGATCGAGAAATCGCTCCAGGTCGTCATGCGTATACCCTGCCGGAGGTGGACCCAGGGTCTTGAGCAGGCGTTTCCGCTTTGCTGATGTGATCGGGCGAGTCTGGCAGATTTGTGTCATACCCTTTCTTTCCAAACGTTCCTGAACATCAAACCGTCTGCAAGAAGTCCCTTGAGGATCTGTGCATCGATGCTGTATGAATGGACAGCGGAGGACCGTCTCTCTACAAGCCAAAACGTATTCGCTTCAGATCCGGAAAGGGAGGTTCTGCTTGACTGATGGTCATGTACATCTTCTTTAATGAATGATGTTCTTTCTCGTGAGCGCATCTTCCTTTCTGTCCCTCTCTTGCTCATTATGAGAATGCCCTTTCTCTCGGAGTTCCAATCGGTAATCAGACCCGTTCATGGGAACAGGAACGAGCCCCGTCATCAGTCGTGAACGCGCTGCCGCGCCAATGAAGCGCTCCAACGCGTGGGGCATACAGTTCGAGGAGATGACGAGGGGACGACCGGCATTGATTCGTTGATTGATGAGCTGGTAGAAGTTGGCCTCTCGAAACTCGCTTGGCTTTGGCTTATCCACGTCGTCGAGCAGCAAGACTGGAGTAGCAATGGCCCGTTTGAGTAGGGCATGATAGTCCTGGTCGTGCCGTAAGCGATCCGAAATTGCCTCAAAGAGCGTCACCGCCGAGACAAACAGGCAAGGGGTCTCATGCAGACGCAGATGATTGGCCACGGCCACCAGCAGATGGGTTTTGCCCGTTCCATAGGAGCCGTACAATGCCAGCACCCCCTGTGGTTCCTGGCAGAAGTGCTGTGCCTGATCAAATGCTGCTGGCTGCCGATCTCGCTGGAAGGTGGCAAAGGTTTTTCCTTGCACTCCTTCTTCCATCCATTCTCGGCCAAGCCAACTATAGGTCTGTTCCGCTTGCGCTTGCCGCAGTGTTTGCCGCACCGCGTCGATGTGCTGCCGTTCTATGCGTGCTCGTTCGCAAGAACATAGACGGCGAGCATAGAAGCCTTGTGCCAGTGGCAGCGGGGCAATCTCACCACAGCGTTGGCAAGTCCAGGCCTTGTCGGCGGGATTCATGCTCAGGTATTGACGCGCCCCGACAGGAGCTGGAAGAAGGTGATTAACATGGTACATCAAGAGGCCACCTCCTGGCCCGATTGGCCTGAATGGGTCCTGCTGCGGCTCAAGACAAACTCCCGGTACGGATCGCTGTATGCTTTGCCGTTGTCGGCGGCGGGGAACGCATGGCTCTCTTCTCGCGCCTCTGACGTTCGCAGTCTTTGCAAGAAAACTTGCCTATAGCCATCTCGTTCACGTTTGAGCCAGCGACGAAAGAACGCCAGGGTCATGAGTTTGCGCCTCTGGTTGTGCAGAGGGTCATCGATCCATGCTCGTGCCTCTATTGCCTCACCCACCACGGAGATGTGATCGTTGCTCAGGAACTCCTGGACAATGCGAACGAGATTCTCTGTGACAGGAAGATGCAATGTGTGGGCGACCGTTGTGGTGGTTGCCAGAATCTTTTCTTGTTCAGAGCAAGACGTGTTGTCGTTGCCGCGTGTTGGGGCATGGGGGAAGGTGGGGAAGTGGACGACGTTCGGCTGGGAACCTTCGTCTTCACCTTCTGTTCTGTTCTCTTCTTGTTCTTGTTCCTTTTCACCTTCTTCTTCGAGTGGGGTTTCCCTGGATTGCCCAGGATTTTCCAGGGAAGGTATGAAATACCCAATAGAGTGAGGATCCGATGCGTGCTGTCTCTGCTCCTGGTGGGGTGCGGGATATTGTGAAGGAGTAGGCTTACTGAGTGTCTGGTATTTGTGCCAATGACACAGGGTGTAGTAGCCGCGTCCTTGCACTTGATAACACTGCAGAATGCCATGCTCTTCTAATTCGATCAGTGCGCCTTCAATCTGCGCTTCCTGTTCGTTCAGTTTGCGTGCGAGCAACTGGCTATGCGCACTGCCACGACCCTCATCATCGGCATCCAGAATGATGCCAATCAGAATGAGGCGGGTCGTATTACTGCTCAGTTCAAAAAAGTCGGGACTGGAGAAAAGATGGGTAGGAATACTTCGCTTCGAAGCCATGGGTTGTCCTTTCATTGCTCTATGCGATGCGTTCTACGTGTAAATTCTATGCAGTTTTTTCCATCACTACATGGAATACACGCTAGAGGCGTTCTGTTCTGTTGTGAGGACTCTCCTGTATCTGCTGCTCACATGTGCCGGAGGGCATGTGCAAAAAAAGAAGGCACAAAAACAATCCTCACACTTGCAACTATACACACTCGCAAGGGAAAAAGAGCCGTTGAAGAACCGGATTTCACTGAGGATTTGGTTGCTTTCCTGCATGACTTTCACCGCTCCCTTGAGGGTGAATATATTCAAAAATGATGACACCCTTTTGATGTGCAAGAGATAAAGGCTGGTATGTTCGTATAGCCATAGGAGGTAACGGTAGAAAAGAGAATGATGTGGTAGAGTAGGGCATCCTCATGTTGAGAGGTTTGAGAATTTCATGATCATTATTACACGTTATTGTTCGCATTGCGAAAGCGACGCCCTTGTACGCAATGGTCGAGCTCCCATCTGGAAAGCCCAGGTTGTGATCTTCAAGATGTCTGACATCTATCGACAAAACTCGTGACGCCGAGATGCTTTGAAAGGCATATCACGCTTGGTTTTTTGCCATAATACGTCCACATGTGCGTGGATGGACGTTGATACATACTTGAAGAAGTGCGACGTGCATCCGATGGGCACCGAGCAATGGATTCTCCTGAAGTTTGCGGATTTCATTCATGATCTCCAGCGTCGTTTTCCTCGGTCCTTTTCGCGCTCGTGATTTGTCCTCTAATCCCCAAGCCCCCTCATCAACCCAGCGTTTAAGCGTGGTATACACCGTCTGCCGTGAGGTACCCAAATACTCAGTAATGGATGAGGCGGACCGGTCTTCACTATGAAGTTGGACAATATCGTGACGACGTTGGGCTGGATCAGGTGTGTCAGAAAAAAGAGGAAACCGACGACTCTTGAGAGATGGTGGCGGTCCAGATGCAAGGACGAGTTGAACAGAGTGATGCGATGGTCTCCGGCCATAACGAACGTCACAAATTTCAGCGATTTCTCGCAGCGACAGGTTGGAAGTTCCAAGCGTACATCCACGATGAGCTGTCGCATATCAGGAGAAAGACTGCGAGCGGTCTCTTGCGGGTGTTTGCGTGGTTTGGTCGCGAACAGGCTGACCATACCTGTCTCTTCAAAGGCATCTACCTTCCGATCAATGATACTTTTTGCTTCCCCCGTCTCTCTAGCGCGTTGAATAGCGGGGTCACCGAAAAGCACGAGGGGTCGCAGAAGCTCATACGCTGTCTGCTCCGACCAAAGCATGTATTGCTTGATCGTCTGCCAATCCTCAGTATGCTCGCGAGGGAGACGCTTGCGCTTGAGCATCTGTTCCCTCTCCCTCTTTCAGTTCAGATGAAATATGAGCCGAATCAGCCATTCGAGGACGAAAGCCAGCACCAATCCAGAGAGCGGGCCAATGAGCCATCCCCGGAGAATGTCCAGAATCTGCTTGCGCTGGACTGTTTCACGCCCCCGTGCGACTCCCGTTCCCGCCATGGCACCGATGAGTGCCTGGTTCATCGAGGTGAACAAGCCCAGGGTGACGGCAATGAGGACGACGAGTGCCTGGACGCCCTGAGCTGCACTTGCCATCGTGAGGTCCATCTTTACCACGTCGAAGGCCACCGTCTTGAGAATACGACGTCCCCACGTCAAGGCTCCAACTGCCATGGCGATCCCACCGATTAATCCTGCCAAGGTAAAGGAAAACAGGTGCGTGAGAATGAAGACCCCCGTTGCGTTCGAAACATCATTGGCCCCCAGCACGAACGAGGCCCCTATCCCCACACACACCAGCAACAGCGGCAAGAAACGGAGTGCTACCAACGTGGGGTGAGAAGCAAGAGCAGGGTGTGCGGGAAGGGTCTGTTGGGCGAGGGCAACCCCAGGAAAGGCACGCGCAAACCAGGAGCGGGTTCTCGTCGTGTGTGCAGTCTCCCTCGTTTGGGCCTGTGTTTGAGCACGTGCAATCTCCTGGGGAACAACGAGGTCAAGCAGACGGGTGAAGAGAAACCCAAGGACAAAAGCAACAACGGGAGCACAGACCCAAACGACCGCGAGCCTACCAATGGTTTCCCAATAAATTGGAATGTGTCCAGCTACACCCACCCCAACGACACAAAAGACGAGGATCTGAATCGTGGAGGTAGGGATCTTCCAGTAGTTGTACAGGAGCGTCAGTAACCCGGCGGCAAGGACAATAGCCAGTGCATCAGGAACTCTCACCAATCGATCATTCATGATGTGTTGTCCCACGGTCGCTTCGACGCCACTACTGGCAAACGTTGCGCCGAGAATGGTCAAGATGGCAATCAGCGTCAGTGCAGGCCATAGGGCAATGGAACGAGCAGCATAGGGCATTCCCATGACGGCTCCAGTGTAATGCACGCCCAGATTCCAGGCAAAGCCGACTGCGACGATCACGAGAAGAATGGTACTTAGTATGACTCTTCTCCTTGTAACCTCGGCTTCAACAGCTGAGACGTTTGTGCTTCCACCACCACTTCCTGATAGAGTTCCCGAATGAGGTGGCGTACCTGTTCGAGTTCTTGTATGCCCTGTTCTGTCGCGGTGTAGTACTTTCGTACCTGGCTGCCTTCGCGTTGCTCTTCACAGACAAGCAGTCCTTCCTGCCGCATACGGTGGAGCATAGGATACAGCGTTCCATAACTAATGGAGAATCCGTGGAGTGCTAACTCCTCGGCCATCCAACTTCCATAGATAGGCTGTACAGTCGCATGGTAGAGAATATGGGCCTGAATCGCGCCGAGTTCTAAATCACGTAAAATCATGAGAGAGCCTTTCCCTAAGAGGGTATTTTCACTCTCAGGATACGATATCGGAATACGCTATCACAACTCGCTACCAATAATAGACTCTTCAGTGGAAAGGAAGGTATGACCACGCTGACTGCCCACATATGTCAACTTCGCGGAAGACCCAGCATGTTACGTCTCAGTGTAAGAACGGGTAGAGCTTCTGACGACCAACTCTCTTGTTGCGGAAACACACACACTGCTTCTGAACCGCATCGGCTACACAACTGCACTTCAGGTGATCGAGGAACTCTACAAAAGCCAAACGCGAATTTACCGTGTCAGAGAGGCTGAAGAGAGAAAAGCCATGGAGATTATCAGAACGTACTCGGATAAGGAGTTTTCATTGGTGGATGCGATCAGCTTTGCGACGATGGAACGTTTCCATGTGACACAGGCATTTGCTTTTGATCATCATTTTATTCAGTATGGATTTTCACTCCTGCCTGCAATCAGGAACTAGATGAATTATGAGGCGTTATTCAAACAGGGAAGCACTACTCTGAAGGGTCGCCAAGGTATAGAGCCGCATCACTAGCGCTCCAAAGGCCAAGCCTACAACTGTTGCTTACTTTTACTGATGAATTATTGAGTGTTAGAACTGACTCTTGCTGATATATTGAACTGGACGATTGAATCGTCTACTTTTCTTCCTCTCGTATTACTATTACTTTCCAAAGAAGATAGTGTTGGCAATTGCTAACACTATCTTCTTTGAGGTTCTATCCATAGGTATAATCCACCTGATAATACGATATTTTCATCTGCTTCCATGCATGCATTGACATCGCGCTTCCTAACTGGTAAAGAGAGGATAAAATGACTCTAAACGAGGTTTGTTCCCACGTCAAGGAGGTCAATTTCTGTTGCCTCTCCTTGTCAACAAGCAGACAATGTCTAATAAGAAAACGCCACTGCTAGTGTATTTTGCTTCTCTTGTAAAGATACGATCAGACTCTAGAGTAGCAATTGCGCAATATTTGGGAGGTTATGCATCAACTCGTAATCGCTGAACAACTGCACTTGACTCTTCGGTAGAGCATCAAGTGGATGCTGGATCACCTGCCGATTTTGTTGGACGGGATAGACACCGATAGCGGAACTCCCCTGAGATGTTCTTAGCAGCAGCGGTACTGATATTCCGTGCTGTACGCTTTCTCGCTGGCACTCGACTCCTCCTCCGGTCAATTCGAGAAATTGCCGGAGCAAGTCCAACTGTTGGGCCTGCTGAGCAAGTGGTAATGTATCTGGAGCCTTGCCGCTGACAATTGCTCGTAGTAGCGTTCCAGCTAAACGGCGGTCGAGACGTTGGTGGATAATCCGATTTGTATAGGTGCGTAGACAGCGATAGCATGACCGTTCACATTGCTCTGGACATGTATCAAGAATATATTGCGCTTGTGAGAGGAGCGTATCAATATGTTGTCCGACTTGCGTTGCGTACCCTGCGCCCCCTGAAAGCGTATCAAAAAGAAAAAAGTCGGCCATACGAGGAGGAGGAGGAGACCCCGGTGCGGCAATGGTATAGTTCCACCCTACCTGAAGTTCTGAGGCAGCAATGTCCAGCAAGCGCGTTGCTGCTAGGAGTAGTGCCTGTGCAATGGTATCAAGGGCGTCGCGCATCCAGCGTTCACCAACCTGGTAGTTGACACTGATAGGCCACAGGAAACGAATGAGGAGAAGATCGCTGTGAAAAGTGTGTCCAAGATAGCCGTGCCAGATTCCTTCAAGGCCGTTGCATTTACCAGATGTAGAAATCCAAGTAGGGACTAGGAAAGGACGTTCATGATCTTTATGCAACCAGGATGGATTTCCCGGTGCGGTCACGCCACACGAGCGACAAATAGAAAAACCGTTGCCATCAACGCCGCAATTGGCAATCAGCAGTTCGCGATGTTCCGCATAACTCCACAAGACATGCCTGCCTGCCGTGATCTGCCCAAAATCGTCTGCATCGGTCAGTGGGAGAACTAACTGAACCTGAGTCACTGTTCCGCTTTGCACCGAACCATCTTCACGAATCTTTCCTGGTTCTAGACTCTTCCCTCTTTCAGGGGCAAAACCCGGCGGGTCGAGGATTTCCTCAATAACTAGTGGTGCTTGACATACAGGGCATTGTTCATTGGGAGGATTAGTTGTAATAGAAGAAGGTTCCTGATGCGTATATCCACAATGGAAACAGAGCGCAAAGGTATTCCGTCTACGTTTGAAGACGGATGATACTCGGTTCGCAGGTGGCATGCCTGGGAAAGGCTCAACATAGATGCCGCCAACGCGATACGTCTCTTTGTCTACAACCAATTCACGCCCCGGTGCATATTCAGATAATGCTACATCAATACTTTGTTGGGGACGTTGTTTGATGCCAATCCGTCGCGTTCCGTTCCTGCTTTGTTTCCACTCTTCAATAACAAAGCTGCGAACTTCACGCGGGAAGGCATAGGTTGGCAGAAATCCGTGTTCAAATAGGAGGTCAAGCAGCAGACTTTCCTCTGCACTCGACCCAAACTGGTTATTCTGATCTTTGTTGGCGCCTGTAACATTCTTCGGGAACAGTTGCTCACCAAGATGGCGTAAATCAGTGATAAACGAGTTCGCAACGGTATGCACAAATTCGCGCTTTTGCTGCTCGTTCATTATGCCGTCGGCAAATGTATCAGGAATCCATGCTGCAATGCGCTGCCCGAGAAGCGGTGTAGAACCATTGAGGAGCTTACTTAGCCAGCGTTCAAAACCGGTTAGTCCATAGAGTGTAGAAGAGGCAAAAAACGTCTGAGCGGTCCCAAGAGCCTCTGCCAGATAGCTGAACTGGCGGGAGCTCAGTGCCCCAGACATGCGTACTTCTTCTATGAAGAACGTTTGAATAAGTGCCGCTTGAATATGACGTCGGACAAGCCTCTGGTTCATTTTTGATAGTTGTGGGCATGGGAGCGTTCCTGAGACCATTTCATCTGGATGGGTAAAGTAGTGTGCATCGTGAGAGCCGTTTTCGCTGTAGGCAAGGACGGTGGAGAGGGCTGCACTACGGCGACCGGCACGACCGGCACGCTGTTGATAGTTTGCCCTACGCGGTGGCATCGTACGCATCCCGATGCCCAGCAATGCCCCAATATCAACGCCAACCTCCATCGTTGTAGTACAGCTCAATACATCAATAGCAGGCCGCTCGGCAGATATTCCGATATCCTGGAAGCGGAGTTCATATTGCTCTGTCGTTGTTGAAATTTGCTGTATATCACGATACGAAAGTTGAGCCGTATGCTCTTCAGCAGTCAAATGTATGGGTGAACGCTTGTCTTCAACCACCTGCCGAATAGGTTCGCGGTAGAAGTCCGTGCGCGTCCGCAAGCTCGGATCGTTGCCCGGCAACTGTATGAGCCTCTCACTTCCGCAACGTGTATTAGGACATCTATTGCCGAGTGGAAGCCAGAAGAGATATCCGCAATCGACGCACTGATACCAGGAATCTTCTAGCGTCAATCTAAGAGCAAGTTTTTCGGGCCTTAGAAAGGCAGTTCCCTCTTTTGTTTCGCAAAATTCTTCTAGAAAACTAGTACGAAGTTGTTGCAACTCACTTTTCGCATACCCCAGCAATGTCTCCGCTGCTTTTTCAGCGTCATTCCACCCTTCTGTCTTAGCAGAGGTACTTGCAAGAACAAACCCCTCACCAGGAACGGTATTCTGCCGATCGAATGGAGAAATGCTGGCATCGAATGCGCTTTTGTCCAGCACGGTTTCAATCCAATGAAGAACAAGCGCATGCAAATCGCTTTCTTCGAGTCTAGCAAAAATTGGCTTTCTTTTGAGCAGGCGCAAGCTGTTGGGAATGGGTTCGACAACGGCGGCACACATACGTTGCATGGAATAGAAGCGGTCAGCAACCTGACGGAGCAAGGCTAGCCGATATCCTTGCAGGATAGGTGGTTCCCAACCATCGTCCTCTGCGAGTGCCACATCCAGATCATAGTCTTCACGTAGAGTGTGTATTTGACCCAGTAAATCTGTCTGTGACGCTCCATCAAAGAAATGAAGACGATACTGAGCACAGATGGCAACAAAATCGCGGTACAGGTTTGTATCCATCCGTACCAGTGGTTGTCCGGTTCGCTGGCCGCGCCGAAAAGCGGCGAGGAGAAGAGCCTGGCGAAATGTGTCCAGTTCTACTTCTCTGGGAAGGTTGAGTGCTAGACGTGCTGCACGCTGGCGTCCGTCGGAAAAAAGGAGTACCTTGCGTCCCATGTTCGGTGCTTCGTCCGTTGCTACCGCGCTGGGTTGTTGTAACTCGAATTGACGCCGTACCAGGTTCACAAAGGGCTGCTCTCCTTTTGTGGAAAGACTCGTGAGAGAGTTTTCTCGCAGACGTTTGCGACAAACAGGGCAAGTTGTCCAGTCTCGTGACACTGAAGTATTGACCTCGTTTTCGACTTCTTCCTGCCCTCTTTTTTTGCCTTTCGTAGTTGCAGCTTTCGCCGGACGATAGACGAGGATGGTATCCTGCTCTTGCACTTCTTCACGTTGTTGACTGGGCCTCAGGAGTCTCTGAAGGACGCGACCTGTCATGATATGCAGAAAAACTGCTTCAGCATCCTGCTCCTTCGGGTGAGGTTGCCCTATCAGCAGCAGCGTTTTCGTCTTGTAGTCCTCTTCAGCAACTCCTCTATCGCCCGACTCATGCCAGTAGAAGTCGGATGGTTCGTTTGGAGCGTAAGCACGGAGGAAGATTGCGCCGCAATTGCGATGCCCGTAAAGTTCGTACACCCGTGCTCCACAGGTACAATGGAGGCGTGGACTGAGCCATAACCTGCCAATTTCTGACGATCCATCAATGAATCGTCTGGCATTACAATCAGGATTGATACATGCATAGATGGGCGGCAATCCACGAAAGAACAGATGTGCCCGCACAGGGAGCAAGATGCGCCCATCATCAGTTGTCGCTACTGCTGCCAGAGCAAGTAAAGCGCTGGCCGCTCTTCCCCGAGCCAGTTCATCCAACGTTGGAAACAGGTGTTGAGCAAGGCGTTGAAAACCTATCGCATGTCCAGATGTCATCCTCCACAGTTCCAGGAATGTTTGAAGACGAGGGAGATGTTGACCCAGGTAATGTGAGAGATGCTCATCCGGTAGAAAAGATGACCAACCCAGCTGTTTTGTCAGTAGCGCAAGTGATGCTTGTCCTTCAGTTGGCTCTGTCGCCCGATAGGTAAAAGCGTGTATATCAAATGTGCTAAGAGCTTCTGCTTCGATATCTGGTGAAATGTCAGATCCTGGTACTGGTGGTGGGGCGTCAATACGCTGTCCCTGGATGAGAGCGAAACTGGAATGTGGGAATACTGGTGCGCCGACCAGCTTTTTTGCAAAATCGAGAATCGCTTCCTGGCCTTCGTCCCCAGTATCGAGGCTCGCGCTGGTAAGAATATAGCGTACTCTCTCACGAGTAATACCCAGTCGAGCTTGCAAGCGGCGCAAGAGGAGACTAATTTCTGCCCCAGTGACACCATTGTAGAGGTGCGCCTCGTCAAGCACAATCAGTAACGTATTGTCTCTATCTTGAGCTAACCAATCAGCGGTCTGTTGAAAAATGGAACGTTCAATAAGGCGCATCAACATATATTCCAGCATGGAATAATTGGTAATCAGGATATCAGGACACCATTGCTGCATTTGATGGCGGGTATAGAGTTCGTAGTCGTTTGAGCTAACAGCAGTTTTTCCTATCTGTGCTGCCGCCCGAAGCGTTGTCAGATCAAGGGCAGGCCAGCGCCCATGTTCTTTGAGTTTGCGACTCTGATCAGGCTGTTCCTGCTCAAGCTGAAGATAGTAATCTAGCAGTGGAAGGAGTTGCTGGCGATTCTTTTCCTCGCTCATGACCCCTGGATAAGGAGTACGAGATGTGTACATGCCGAAGCGTACCGAACGTTCAGCGCGATACCGTTGTCGAAACCAGGATACCAGTTGAGGGTGACCAAAGAGACGCCGTAAGCGCGTCAACTGGTCATTCACTAATGCATTCATGGGGTACAGCAAAAGAGTACGCATTCCTGGTCTGTGGAAGCTTTGGGAGCGACTTCTAGCCTCCTCGATACAACGTGCGAATATGGGCAGCAAAAATGTTTCAGTTTTGCCTGAGCCTGTGCCGGTGACGACGATAAGATCGCGTGCGTGGGTAAGAAACGCCTCTAAAGCTTCCGCCTGATGAAGATAGGGGCGGTGAGGAATGAGCGCGGATGATGCAACATCCTCAAACGCCTCAGTAAGGAACGAGGGGAGAGCGAGGGAGTGATACGTCGGGCCTTCTGTATAGCCAGGGACACTCTCGATAAATGGCTCTTGTGAAATAACGCCCGGCGTTTCCAAGAGTTTTTGGCGTTCAGTGACAACAGAAGCATGTCGTATTGGATATTGTGCTTCGATATAGCGTTGTAACTGCAAGTGTAGTTCGCGCCTCAGAACGGGTACCTCTGACGCATGAACCGTCTGAGTGTTTATGCCTGTATTGTGTTTGGCGGTCATAGAAATGTTCTTCCTATTCTATCAAAGCTTGCTACTGCTCTTTATGACTTGTATGCCAAGTTGTTGTAACATATCATCAACGATACTCATATGCTGCGATGAAATGCCTACCCATCTGCGTGGATAATAGCCTTCGTGAGGAACTCGTAAGTCTCCAATTGACGCCATCTGTTTGCGTTCTCTGGAAGGAAGTTCGCTCCGCATTGTAAGCATGTTGTGTTCAGGCTCCCAGGCAACACGTGTTGGAGTTTTGGCCATGTGATCCAGCGCATAGCACAGACGCCGAATATCGGTGAAATGCAACTCTCTGCTTTGCCTCAAAAGGCGGTGATTCTCAATCTCTCCAGCACTGTACTGTTTCAAACCCCATAATGTGCGCCTTCTTACTAGGTAGCGTCCATCTTGCACTTTCTCAAGAGACAGCCAGCGCAACGCTTGCGGTTTATCCACGTAGGCTGCATATGCCTCAAGCGGCTGGTTGGCAGAACCTTGTTGGCTAATTGGCAGAAGTTCTTGCGTGTAGAACTCTTGGGTTAGCTGATGCAAGGTAGGTGGGGTAGGTCCCAGCCAACTATTCAATGACTGAAATTGCCATGCACTGACATACGTAGATGTTGGCAATCGCTCTGGAAATATTGGTCTGTCTATCTGCCGAAAACTGCCATGTAAGTGTAAAGATTGAAGTAGTGCTTGAGGAAGCAAGTGTGTTGGCAATCCCCCAACAAGAAGATATTGTGTTTCGGTAATAGGGACGAGACGGAGCGGTGTCGGTAGCCAGTAACCACCTGAAAGAGAAAATACATCGCCTTGCTCTTCTAATGAATCAAGCAATTCTTTTTCAAGTAATGTATTCTCTACATCTTCTTTTGATGTTTTTAAATTTTGTTTTGTAATGTCTACTACACTAGCAGTACGGAGAGGTTCCCACATAGCTCTAGCTTGAGCTAACACTTTGTATGTGGATGCTGCTGTATCAGAGCGAAGCGGATCTTGTTTCAATACATTTAATGCCCATACGGCTACTCGTAGTGTTTCCGCTTTCGATGCTTCGTAGTTGGCCTGATCTGCGCGAGTGCTGAACAGAGCCATATTGAGCTGATTGACAACCTCTTCTATGAGAAGAGGACCTTTCCAGGGTGAACCTTGTCGCGACATCACTGAGTCTCCTACATATTCCTATCAGAATCTTCCAAAGACCAGAGGTCTTGTATCACCTCGTCAGGATTATTGATATTCAGAGTTACCAGAGCTTTGTACACCATTTCCTGCTCAACTGTTCTGCCGCTCTCTCTATTTTGTAGAGCTTCTTGACGTATATGTTCTTCCCAACGTTGCCAGGTATCGAATGGGACAGATGGGAAAGAACTGGAAGATGGTGCAAGGGAGGCAGTGCTGTGTCTGGCTTCAATATAAGCAAGCCAGGGTTCACATATCTCCGGAAGTGGCAGACTACTGTTGTCGTCATCGCAGGTCACCGCGAGTAAGATGTTACGAGGCCAGGTAAATTGCACCAGTTCCAAGTAGGGATCGTCAGAAGTAATTGCTCGTGGATGAAAGAGATTCAATGGACCTGGTTGCATCCTGTTCTGTCGAACCTGAATGTACTGGCGAAGAAGGGGAACAGCTACCGGCGTCGCGGGAACACGATCAATGCCCTCCAACAGTACAATTGCCAGTTCCTGGGGATGCATTTGTGCCTGCAGGATAATATCGGCTAAACTACCCGTTGCTGGGATGAACATACGACCTTCGGGATCAATTTTTCCAAACAAATCAAGTGGAGTTAGTGCAGTTAATGGAACAGGTACAGACCACATGCGATCGTTCGCGATCGCTTGTGCGATTGCGCGTACCAAAGAAGTGCTGGCAAAACCACTTATTGCTGGAATACATCCTGCCAGTAGCAATGCGACACACACACGCACTTGTTCCGATCGGATACCGTTCTGTTGTGCAAACCGAACCCAGAACTTCTTCTGCAAGGCCTGCAGGTCAGTAGGTACCATTTCCATATCCGTATTCGGTACCCATTTCACAATGTCTTCTAAAGACGATAGTTGTTGTGTGCCATGATGGTATGGAATAGGAGCAGGAGTATAAAGCTGTCTCCGTGCTTCAGTAGAATATTGTTCATCATGTTTATGTTGAGCCAGTAGTGGAAACAAGGAAGTGGAAATCAGAAGATCGGCAAGCATCCGCATTGGTTCCTCGCGCAGTTGCAGTAATCGTTGCAGTACCTCACGTTCTATTTCCAAAGCTTGCTCTCGACCTTCTTCTGCTACTATTGCGGCATTTTTCAAATTACCCAGTATTGCTTCAGCTTCTCGTATCTCATTTTGCACTTGCTGCAGTTCTTTCTTTTGACCCTGTATCTGTTCTTCAGCTTTCTGAGCGATTTCTGTACTACGCAGCCGAATCTCTTGTTCACGAGCGACCCTGAGAAGAGGGTGCTCTGCGGGTAGTACTAATAAGTCCTCAATAAGTAATTGCATATCGTGCAGTCGTTCCATCTCGTGATCTATGATGTACTGGCCTCGTTTGAGCGTGGCCTCCTCGATGTGTAATGTTAATGGCCCATTCTGGCTACTAAGGCGTGCGAGTTTACGAATATGATTATCAATAAGGCCAACATCTCCAGTAGTGCTTACGATTTCTCTACTGGCTTGCAAAACGCGCTTTATGACGACTTGTGGCAACGACCAATCTTCCTGCCTCAGTGGTGAATCAAGCATATCTTCATAGAAGACAGCGAGTTGATGCTTCTCTCCATCCAACGTAAGTATATCGTTCTCTGAAAGCTCGTACACAAAAACGAGTAATGGTGGTCCACCACTATTTGAACTCTGAACATACTCGCGGGGTCTAAGTAAGTCCGCTATACGTTCAAGTTTGATAGGACCGTACAAGTAATTCTGAAAACGTATGTAGAGGCTTTGAGTGAAGCAGCTTACCGCTTCTATACCTTCTTGAAGAAGATTGGGCAGTTCAAGAGATTCTTTGGCTCTGGATGTCCAATCGAGCATTTGAGCACAGGAAGCCAATTCCAATTCCAATTCGTTGCTGACCAAATAGTGTGAATATCGTGGTTTTTCAGGATTATTCAACTGAGTATTGCGTTCGGGCCAGAAATAACAGAGCCTACTAATCTTGGAAGCGGGAAAATCTCTGACAAATACTGCCGCTTTACCATTGTTTGGAAAATATTTGCTGAGTATATCTTTTGGGAATGGATACCAGACATCGTCATCATTAAAGAAGGCGAGAGGTGTAATAAAGGCAACGTTTGGTCTAACATCTTCTGGATATATGATGCCGAGCCATTTGTAATCTTCCGTGCGTATTTCATTCATGTCACCATCTTGTCCGTCACTTGTATTGCGTATATGTGTAAGCATCGCTATGAACGTTCTCCCCTCTACAAAGTAAAACTCTCTCTTATTGTTCTACATCTTTAAGCAGGGTTTGTAATCGGATAAGTATCCAGCTTGACATTGTATCGGTTGAAGCTATTCGCTGTAAAGCTCTGCATAGGACAGGCAGATGTTGGGTTTGCTCGCAATGTTGGCGAAGAGCCTGTCGAAGTGGGGCAGGCATTGTTGTTTGCGGCTTGGTATTTCTGTCTTGAGCAACGTTGCTTAACCAAACGAACTGAGTACACAGCCGTTCGTTTGACCACCACGGTTTGGCATTTTCCGGTGTGGTTGTTGGAATGAGTGATAGTTCGATGAAACCAAAGCTTCCTGCATCCAATAAAATGCTTGCCTTGGTACTCTCAGCAATACTAGGCCAGATGCGTTCCTGCCAACACGTCGTAAGTTCGCGGCTAGAACGGATAAAATATGGACTATCGCTATATTGCGTGCCCTGCTCTGTCCCATATTCCCACGTAACACGGATGAGCAATCCTTCCGGTTCACTCGTCCATAATAACGTCGCTAACTCATCTTGTGTGAACTGATCTAGAATATTTCTAACAGCGTGTTGATCAGTTGTTAACGAGTCTTGAAAGGCACAGAATGTTTGCTGTGTATATCCAGAGGTAATTGAACACCTGATGCCGTGTAACCACTGTGGTAGAGTAGTAGTTGTCGAATTGATGCGTATGAGTAGCGGTTCTGCTGTAGTATCTCCATTGAGACGGATATGGTATTGACCGGGGAGTGTGGGTTGCCAACTAAGAAAGCTTGTCCGGTCGACAAGTAGTGGCACTGAGTTAGTTTGAGATGACCAATCTAGTTGAAATGCATTGCTCTGGAAGGCTACTGCAGACAAAGAGCTTTGTTGAGTGATACCGCCGATTACTCGACGTGGTGGGCTGCATTGGATGAGCAAAGGTGTGCTTGGCAAACAGGTAAACCATCCATCATCGGTCACAAATTTAGACGGCGTGATCAGTTGAATTTGCTGGTGTTGATGGACGATATCAATCGCACGGTAACTAAACCATTTCTCTATCTCGTCCCAGGTAATTGTAGAAGAGTCAGAGATATCCAATTGCCAGAGTTGCCATTCCATATGTGGTGAGCCTACGCGTTGAGCATTGCCGGGCCACTCATGTTGACATTCGATTTTTGCCAACCAAAGGATAGTTCCAGTAAACGAGAGTGTGCTATTCGGCAAGCATCGATGCCAAAGATAAGATTTTTGTCCAAATTTCTGCTTGTTTTCTACAAATACATTCCCCTGATAGTTAGTGCTAAGCCCCTGCGTAACAGGTGTATGTTGCAATGGATGTCTGGCATGATATACGTCTTCCCTCTGAAGCAGATAGGGTTGAGTTTCTGGACGAACATCTAACAAGCAGGGAATGTTAAGAAGTTGTCGTTGTGCAATTGCGGGTGTGATGGCAGCATTTACGGTGACAGAGTCGGCATGATAACGTTGTAATTCTGCCCACGCGCTTGGATCATTTCTAAGTTCGCTCAACTCAATCTTGAGTGTCCATGTAGAGAAAGCCTGCTTCCCCAATTGTAAAAAAAGTGGTAAACCAGGGGGAGCAGGATCAACCATATCTTCTGTGGGTTCTGGATTGTTGGTACGATCATACGCAATGTTGTATTTGAAGAGATAGTCTTTATCTTTTAAAGAACGATATACGCCTCTATCAAGAGATGTACTGTTCTCCTGATTAGGCATACGATACCCATTCAAGCGCAGCCACTGTAATCCCTTTTCATGAATTTGCCAGGTCCCTTTATTTGGGCCACCGAGAATATAAAAGTGACCGTCCTCAGCTTGTTTAAGCTGAGCCATAATTATGCTCCTGAATCATTACGGATGTATAACATTCATTGTGTGTATCTGAATAACCTACTTATTTTCCATCGCGACGGTCTCTGAACCATTTCTAACGTACAGTATTCGTTACGGGGGTCAAAATTTGCATGCTTCTCGAATGTGAGTGTGGTAGTTAATGATCCCCTTTTCTAAAGTGAATATTATGAAATTGTAATAGAAATAGCTTCTAATGGTGTCTTCACAATGTGATGCACTACATCATAACTACTTCCAGACAAAATAGCAAGAAATTTTTTCTGGTGATTAGCCATAAGTTCGTGATGTCTTTTAGAAGCGCCTTGATATGGTTCATTTTTTAAACATGTATTTATGTGAAAGAGCCTCGTGAGCCGCTTCGATGAAGATGCACAAAAGATATGGGTAATCAACAGCTTTTCCTACATCTTTGGGGAGTTTATAAACATAGTAAAGGCTTAAATATGACATTCAGTAATAGTCTATTGTGCGATTTAAGTGTATGCAATGTAACTATCTTCCAGAGCAATGTACTGGGAACATTGCACGAGTGATGGTAACAAATCAGCCGAGCTTTCCAGATGTAATTCCCGGTGTAATTCCAGCATGGTATTGGTCCCATTTCTCACTCTGCTTAAAAGTGAGCGGATGAATACATCTTGGATGCACTTCCTTCAATGAGGGTGGAAGCGATGGAACCAACTTCTTTACATTCCTTCTTGAAAAGCCATTGGGAAATTTTGTTGCGTCACAGAAAGCTCCAACGTTCTCCTCTATGCCTGCCAGCCATAATTTACCGACATAAGTATGAGCACGAGACTATTGCGAGAATGCTTCTCATGCGTTACACTATGAAAATTGTATTGCTATATAGCTGGCAATATTGCTTCAACCTGCTATTCAGATAGGAGATTGATGCGGGAAGGGATGCGCTCCATGCTTCAGAATAACCGCAAGTTTTCGTATATCGATGTCCAGACTCTCTCCTGGAGAGATGCCATTCCTTCGTTTTTCGCCAACCTCGGCTAAGATACTAATGCGCGCTTCGTACAAATTGTGAATGTTATGGGCATTATCGGCGAAAGACTCAAGTTAACACAGGTACGACTTGCTATTTCACGTCAGCCAACTGGCAAAGCCGCAACTAAGTTGCGTTGGTACGGCCTTAAGGGAGAAGTCCAGAATATACTGAATAAGACAGTCGAACCAAGCTTTTTCAGTTATGAGTTTCGTCGTCAATTGTATGAAGCTAGTCCTACGTGCGCAATATGTAAAAATCAAATTCATTCATTTGATGACAGCAGAGTAGATCATATTTACCCACATAGTAAAGGCGGCAAGACTGTTTTGGCAAATGGCCAACTTGCCCTTAGTAGTTGTAACGCCCGGAAGTCTACTCGTTCCCAAAAGGAATATGTAGACGATGGTGGGATCAATGAAGCTCATATTCTCCTTCAGGTAGGGCATATTTTAGCTGCCGGAGCCATTTCTGGCTTAGTATTGGAATACTATTTAAAGTTGCTATGTGATCAACAGCAACCTCCTCTAATATATGGGCAAATCGACGGTATTTCTAAAGTTAATGACGCGCTCAAAAAAGCTAACGTTTACGATGGAATACAGTGGCAGCAAATTCAAAAATGATGACACCCTTTTGATGTGCAAGATATGAAGCAGGTGAATTCGTATAGCCATAGACTTCATTCAGTCACATCTCCTTTAGAAAAAAGTTTGAAGACAAACAATAGCGTTGGTGCTGGCTCTGGCATGTAGGAGATAGGAGGTATGGTATGTGAGGATACCCCTCCCTCGTTCAAGAGGAAGGGAACCGACCTCTTTGTTGGGGGGCGATATCAGATATCAATCCCATTGTTTTCTAGCAAGGGTATGCGCGTCTTCTGAATGGACTGCCGATTCTCCTGCTGATCCCTTTGGTCGGATCCACACCGTTGCGTTAACGGATTCCAGATGGCTGCAAGCGGTCCTTTTTCGTTGAGCCGGATGGCGGTCGTGGTTCGTACAAAGAGGCCTGGTGTATTCGCCAGAACGGCTTTTGCGACCCGTTCAATACGCATTTCTTGTGCTCTCTCCGGTGCCACAACCAGCAGTAGTGGCAGGAATGAGCTTTCCCTCGCCCACTCATGTGAGGAGACATAGTGGGCGTAGACGGAAAACTTCGCAGCCAGATCTCGGACGTTCATCGTACCATTGTCCCATTCCAGCCAGAAGCGCACACGTTGCTCTCCTATGGCATATTCTGCTAACGCGTCGGGGCGAAGATTGTGCCAGGTAGCAGAAGAGCGGTAGCTGCGCATGCATGCTCTTCCGCTTTCCCACCACAGCAGGCGAAGCTGCCCACCGCGTGTTCGTTCTTGTTGCGCTCCCTGCGCTAACAAGGCGAAGAAGCTGTAGACGCCTGCGGTATGATGCACTTGCCGCAGGAGTACTTCCTGGCCACGCTGTACCAGTTTTGGTTCTTCCTGCTCACTGATGGGTGTTGACATGATGGCAATGCTCTTGAGACTTACCTGCTGCGTTACCGCTATCAGATGTATTCCTCGCGCACTCAATCGCCACCGTTGACCAACCTGTGTTGCAAGAGATTCAATGCAGCCGCAACGACGCATTTCACCCAGATAACGAGTGATAGTACTTGTTTGAAGATCGAGTAGGAGGGCAAGTTCCTCACGGCTGAGCAGTGGATGATTGAAGAGGTAGGTGAGCACATCAATGCAGCGGTGGCCTATACGTAGCCCTAGTAGTGCAAGCGTTTCCCGTTCGTCCCTTTTGTCCTGAGAGGAAACGCTCTTCTTGTTCCATTCCTTTGCACGTTCGGTGAAATTGCCACCAATGATTCTGATGATACGATCGGTGCCCCCCTGAGGAGCCGATGCAGCTGATGGAGTGGGTGTGACTGGTGCAGTTGCTGGTACAATTGGAAGCGTTGATAGAGCGTCATATTCCGACAATGCAGGCAGCAGTGCTTGGGTGGGCAATGGCATGAGCACGTCTTGCAAGTGGCAGGGGGCATTGGTGGCAAGGCTTTTCCATGGTAGGTGCCAGGGAGAGGAACGCTGTATCCCACTTCCAGCATGGAGACAGGCGATGACTCCCTCAGGTGGAGCAACACGCAACGTCGCCGTCACCTCTCCTATGCAACGTCTCCACTGCTCGAGGCGATGCATAGACGAGGTCAAGACCACGATAGGTGGGAAATGCGAATAGACGGACCAACGCTCCGGCGACTCGCGAAAGCGCAGGATGCGGTCGAGGCGTTGACGGATCTGCTGCACGTCACTGAGCTGTGTATCGAGTAACAAGAAGAGCATGTACCGCTGCACTTGCGCGAACTCGTCAGGAGAGGAGGAACCATGTGAGCGAACGTGAAGGAGCAAGGCGGCATCAACAGCGAGTTGAAGCTCCTGCTCCCGGTAGCGAAAATGATGTCGGTAGTCGCGCACCCAATGCCAATGCACGCTTGAGGCATGTTGGGAAGGAGATAGAGCCGTAGATGCATGTACAACCAGCCCATTGATGACTTGCTGTACCGTCATCAACCTCGCGAGGCGTGGAAGCAGATGCAGCAATCCTCGCTCATCCGTCTTCCATCGCTGCGCCAAAAGAAGCGGATCGGTGTGCTCATGTAACGCAATACAGTGCAAACCAAGGTTACTCAGGTGATAGAGGGCAGACACATGTATGCTCAATGCTCCAGGTGTCACACTTTCAATCAGACCCTCTTGCTGCTGAACCAGGAGGTGACGGTACACGGTCGCCATGCTCATCCCATCTGGCTTCAACCAGGCAATGGCCAGGTCTTCCGCTCGCTGGAATGGATAGTGCAGCAGCCACTGGAGTATCGAGATGTCCACGTCGTCAAGCTGCTTCAGATGTGCCTGCACGTCCGCTTGCAAAAGCGTCTTGCGTCCACGTCGACTGGAGTGAACGTGAAGAAGAGGCGTCTGTATCCTATTCAACGAGCCCAACGTCTTTCCGCTCCTCTCGAGGCGTCGCATCGAAGAGAAGTGGAATAGGCATACGTGGTGACGTACTCATCGATGGTCCTTCTTGTGTCTGTTGTGTCGAGGATGTCTTCTTGCCTGCACTCCCACGGTGTTTGTGGCGGCGTGTCTGCATCATGCGAAACTCATCCTGTCCTCCGGTATGCTTTTCTTCTTTTCCATCCTGGTCATCAGAGAGTGTTCTAGCGTTCCTGCTCTTCTCACTCTTCTCACTCTTCCCATTGCTGTCGTTGTTGCTAGACTCATGGTACTCAAGGTGTGCAGGCACATGGCGAGCCGAAGCTCGGGCGAGCATCGCATCCACGTTCTCGGCGGCACACGCATAGCGTTGCTGACTCTGCAGGCGAATGGTTGTTGCCTGGTCAGTGTTGCCTGATGGAGGGGCATCGAGTGCGAGCGAGAAGACGGGAACACGTTTCCCGTCAAGCGAGAACTGGGCATAGCACTGAAAGTCATCGAGATTGAGAAGGTCATCTTCCGTGACGACCCCAAGCGTGGTCGCCATGACTTTCGCATCAGCAGCACTCATCTTAAAGCCAATGCAATGGTCTATATTCGCCAGCACCGTCGGACGCAACGTGCGATCCAGCTTGTCTAAGTAGTCAAGACTTTGCGTCGCCAGGGCAAAACTGCCGCCAAACTTGCGTAGCTCGGAGAGCATTGCCTGATAGTTTGCTCCACTGATGCTCTGGAACTCATCGATCAGCGTGTAGGCATGTCGTCGCTTCCCCACTTCTACCTGCGCTTGCTCTGCGAGCGTACTATGCAGCAAGCCTAGCACTGTGGCCCCGACCAGGGAGGCAATATCTGCTCCCACCACACCGCTGGCCGTGCTCACCAGCAGAATTTTGCCTTGACGTACGATCTCTGTAAGATCGAGTGTGGAACGCGATTGCCCTACAATGCGGCGGGTGAGACGTGAACTCGCAAACTTTGACATCTTGTTAATCACGGATCCGGCTACCTCCAATTGGTAGCGATAATCCATTGGCTCGTAGTACTGACGCCACCAGGTCAGGAGCGCATCGTCATGCACCTGACTGAGCACCAGATGACGAAAGGAGGTGCTGCGCAATAGGGGCACAACATCGAGTAGCGTATATTGCTGATCCGGCCCCTGTTGAAGATCGGCCTGCACGAGTGTCTCATTGGCATCACAGAGCGTTTTCAGGGCATATTCCAACACATTCTCGGTTCGTGGCCCCCACGAGTTCGACCAGATGTGTTCGAAAATGGTGATGAGGTTATCGACGGCCTTGTCACGAGTGCGGCCCTGTGCCATGTCTAAGGGATTGATGCCCGGTGGAAAGTGGTGATCGGCCAGATCAAGTAACATGACATCCTTCTGCCGCGCGACCGGTATCAGGCCAAGCAAGGTGGAGACGCCATCGCCATGGGGATCGACGATCACCAGAGCGTCTTGGGCTGTCTCTGGCAGGGACAGTACAGCATGAGCGAGGTGCAAGAACAGTGTGCTTTTGCCCTTGCCCGTGCTGGCGACCGCCAACAGATTCTGGCGCAGACATTGAGCTGGCAGGGAGACTGGAAGACGATAGCCAGCATGAACTGATGTGCCGATCTTCCACCCCTTCGCTGTTGTCAGAGATGCAGGAACGAGCAGGGTGCGTGCGCGACCCCGTTCAAGGAGCGAAAGATCAGCTATATCTTGTTCTTGAGGCAAGTGCCACAACGCAGCTACATCGGCAACACTGAGGATATGGGGGGAACGTCTCAGATGCGCAGTCCATCCTCTTCCTCCTCCTCTAAATATAAATAAGCGAGAGAAGAGTGGAGGACGAGAAAAATGGCCGCAACAAGAACCGCCTGTGGACCGTAGTAGCAAACGCTGTGCCTGACCTGAAGAAAGATGACGGGGCAGAAAGTATCCTCCACTTGCTCTATGGTATTGCTTATAGGCAGCAGTGAGTTCAGCGAGTACCACCATCTGCGAGCGCGTGAGGTGTTGTTGCTGCACTCCTGGCTCAGCTGTGCCTATGACGAAGATGCGTAGGCGTGCGCGGTAGGCCAGACGACCCGTTTTCTCAGCTACGAGGCGCATATCGTAGATCGGTGTGCCTCCAACTCCAATGCGTCGACGTATGCGCTTGAGCAAGAGCAGGAGCAGCAAGCAAAATACTGCGACGCTCGCGCTTCCTGTAAGTAGTAGGGTCAGCTCCCACGGCGTCAAGGTAGGCCGCTGACCTCGGAGAGCCTGTAGGGCAGCCTGTTGCATCCAACGTGGAAGGAGAGCGTTGATGCGCCGAGCGTATTCACGGGAGAGAAGCAGTATGCCGACGAGGACCGCTAGCCCAACGATTGCTGGCGTACTGGGTGCAGAAATACCGGAAGAAGTGAGTTCTTGACGCTGGCGCATACGTTCTGTTTCCAATGGATGCTCGACTGCCTTGCGCTGGTCCGCCTTCGACCATGTTGCTGGGAGCGGAACGAGTGCCAGTTGCACAATGGCGCGTGTGCTCGCTGGAAGATGCCCCAGTGCTGCCAGCAGTCCTAGTAGAGGATCAGCACCTTCTTTGAGCATCTCTCTCTCTTGCCAGGAACGCATCGGCAGGTAGGAGGCTGCGCCTGGCTGTAATTCAACCACGGCATTGCTTTCGCCCGGCTTGATCGTCAAAGGATCGTCCTCATACGCTAGTGCTTGCAACTGTGCCTGGGGATAGTGGGCCTGAATCTGCTGCGTGAGATGATGTAACGACTCGGGTGAGGTCGCTCGAAGAAGAAAGAGACGTGCTTTCGCTGTTCCCGCAAGTTCCAATGCGATCGGGTGGTGTTCATCAAGGGCCAGCGCTTGTAAGGCCGTTTCGAAGCCGGCCATGTCCCTGCTGCCAGCCGAACGAGGTGGTATGACCTGTACGACTAATGCTTGAGGGCCATCGTCCGCTAGCACCTTCTGCTTGCTTTGCATACTCTTCAACACCTGTACACGCTCCCACAACAACACCTTTCTCATAGAATATCAGTCCTTCTTTCTTTCTTTCTAGACTGAGCGAAGGCCCTTTGGCTATTCCCTGACCTTGATCTCGATCTCTACCTCGACCTTGCTTTTCCCCTCAAGAGGCGTGGAGTAGCCCGCCAGCATCAACGCGACGATAGTTTCATAGGCTGCTAGCCATGCGGCACGCAGCTCTGTCGTCCACTGATTTCCCAGGAAGTCGGCCAATGTCTCCAAGAGAACTGTTGCGAGTAGTGCATAGTGTTCCGGCTGAACGCCATAGGCTTCATGGCGTTGTCCCAACTGCTTGAGTATAGCTGGAAGTTGTTCAGGTTGTCTAAGTGTACTCATGACAAGTCCTAAGGATGCCATCAATTTTTTGCGTTGCTGACGCATATCCGTATGCGCGAACAAATCGTGTACGTGCGGGCATTGTGTGAACAGCCGTTCATACAATGCCTCTGCAAAAGCATCTTGATATGGAACGATCTGCTGAAAACTGTTTTCGAGAACCTCAATGTGTCGTGTCATCTGTATTTTCCTTCCTTCCTTCTTTTTAGAATCATTGTGCTTGACCTCTGCCTGTTTGCCTGTCTGCCTGGCTAACTACTACGTGCCTACGGAAACGTGTGGGTATTCGCAAGACTCGAGAAAACGAGGGAAGACACCCATGCATGGCAGGCAGGTGCATTACTATTAATTTCAGGTCTTCTTCCTCTCTCTCTCTCTCATTTGCCTCCTTGCTCGCACCTCCTTATGGTGGTCCATTCGTGACATGGGATGTGTTACCGCCCGAGGCACGAGGCGTCTTTTTCGGTTGTGTCGGCGGCTGCCCAGGAGGTGAAGGAGCCACTGGTGGTGGGGCTGGTGGGACTGGCGGCGTTTGATTCACTGGTGGGACCGATGAAACCGGTGAGACAAACGGCATGACAACCGCCTGTGTTTGCGCTTGTCGCTGTGCCAGTTCTCGTGGGTTGGTAGTGGCAAGGGCATGCTCAAGGGGACTGGCTTCAATGGAAATGATGACGCGTTTGCTGCCTACCAGCAGTAGCGCTTCGGATTTGCCAAAGGTGAGCAGGCGTTGTCGCTCACCATGCGTGAGCTGGAAGCGTTGTGTCACTGCATCTGCGCTGGTACGATCCTGTTTCTTGAGTACTTTGGTTGCCGCGTTGGCCGCGACTACACTCCCCCACTCATCGTTGGCAAACAGTTCAGGATTTTGCGTGATGGTTACAAGCTTAAGATAGCGCTTGCGAGCACGGCGTGAGAGGTCTGCCAGGAAACGTCCACCTTCAGGATGGGCAATCAACGACCAGGCCTCATCAATATAAAGAATGCGTGGGCGTTGTTGCTGCAGCACCTGCGTCCACACAAAATCTGTAATTAAAAACACTCCCACCGGTCGCAACTCGCCTGACATGTCACGAATATCAAACACGACCAAGTGGTTGTTGAGCGTGACATCCGTGGGTGCGGAGAAGGGGCCAGCCAAACTGCCATAGACGTAGCGATAGAGTCTTGACGCTAGATCATACTCATCTTGTCCACAAATACCACTTTTGAGCACGTCATAGAGGTCACGCAACAAGGGTGGCTGGCGATCATGCGTGCGTGGGTCGGCGGTGATGCCCACCTTGCGGTAGGTTTCGTACATAGCACGGTCCAGCAAGCCTTTCTCTTTTGCCGAAAGCGTATTCCCTCCATTTGGGAGGCGATCGGCCAGCATGATATCGAAGAGGGCGTGCAGGGCCTGCACCTTTTCAGCGAGCCTATCTCCGCGACTCCTGTCCTCAAGATAGGCGTGCATGTCACTGCCATAGGGCAACACATCAAAGGGATTGATATGCTGCTCGGATCCTGGTGCGAGACGGATAGCGTCCCCGCCCAATTTCGTGCATAGATTTACATATTCTTTCTCTGGGTCAATGACGGTGATCTGCAAGCCTTTGCTTCTCTGCATCAGCAGTTCGCGCAGAATCTTGAGCTTGCACAAATAGGATTTTCCCGCACCCGTGATCGCGCCAATGAAACGATGAGGATTGTCTAGCGATTCATCCCAATCGTCGATCACGACCGGCTCCCCGTTGGACGTAATGCCTTCCAGAACGCCGGTGGGCATATACAACGAGTTGGAGATAAAGGGAAATGCCGTTGCCAGGCTGCTACTATCCAAGGTCGAGGTTCGCATCAAGGCGTCGTGCGCCTCCGGTAAAAAGGAGCGGAAGGCGAGTGCATGGTCAAGGGTCGCAGGACGGGCAACCAGGAACAAGTTGCGCAAGACTGCGAGCAGGCGTTCCGTCCGTTCATCGAGTGCGCGCCGATCAGACGCACGCACCAGAACGTAGAAGCCAACTTCAAACACGCGTTCCTCACCACTGGCAAGCTGGCTGATGAGCGTGTCCACATCCTGCTCTGCCACATGCAGTTCTGGGTCATCGAGTCGCCCCCGACGTGCATTGACCTGGCGTGAGGATTGGAAATCCGCCTTGCGTCGTACCAGTTGTCGCAGCATCGACGACGAGTCCTGGGGGTGGAGGTGCAACACTATTTCGGTGATGTCGTCATGCAAGAGTAGAGGGGCTAGCCAGCCAGGTGAGACTTCTCGTGGGAAGTGAGTCACGACCAGGCCGCGTACGTATTCATCTTCTAGCCGGAGTGCATCACGGCACTCCTCCACGCTTGCCGGGGCGAGCAGATCTGCGAGGTGGGGCAGGTCAGGTGGGAGTGGGACGTTGCTTTTTTGCTGTGAACTGTGGTTGTGACGCCCCTGCCTGTCCTGCGTAGCAGGTGAGTTGTGTGAGGGGGCTGAAAAAGAGGTATGCGTCGTCAGGTGGGCCGAGTGGGTACGCTGCCTCTTGGCATTGTCTACAGGCTGTGCAACGCTCCGTGTTGAGGTACCGTTGCTCTGACTGGTCTGCTCCGCCACATGACCCGCGGAAGGTGTAACGTCTAGGTGTGTCTGCTTGCGGCCTTGCGTTTTGATGTGTGTTGGTCGCCCAACACCTGCCATGGTCTGTGGGGCGAGGGGATACCGCATGGCACGTTCGGGTGTCAGACAGCTGTAGTACAGCGTGATCAGTTCTTCTCCAGCCAGTCGTCGACAATGCAAGCCAAGGGAGGCAAGCTGTTGCATCACTCCATCAGCCCGTAGATCGAGTTGCTGCCGCGCTTTGTCCAACGTTTCCGCCTCTACACGTGTACGGCGTGTACGGCGTGTAGGTATGCGACCAAATGACAGGAGGGTGCTCAGCGTATCGTTCCGGGTGCTGATACTCAGATCGGAGGGCAGAATGAGGTAGAAGCGGTGTTCGAGCAGAGTGCGGCGGGCCGCGAGTTCCTGCACAAACTGTGCATGCGCGTTCGCCAGTTCCAGCCACATTGGTTCGTCAGAGGTGCTTCGAGCCGTTTCCGCGAGCTGCTGAAGGTAGGGACGGAGGTCGAGTTGCTGGCTACGCACCAGAATTTGAATTGGAAAGGTGAGGGCTTTGAGAAACGCGCGATAGCCGACAATGATACTCTCTTGCTCATCCTCAGATAGTAGCGAGTAGTTGGCACTGGAGATCTCTAGCACGGCACGGTACTCATGGCGTGTCGGTGTGGTGGCGGAACGCAAACAGAGGATATCCTGTGCGATCTCACGCAGCCGTACAAACTGTGACTGAACGCTTCCTCTGCTCGCTGCCTTCCATGATGTCTTTCGCTGTGGCATTGGGCTACATCATCCTTTCTGTATGGAACGGTTCTTCGTGCACGTGTTCTCGCATATGCTCCTCTGCTCTGTCTGCTTGCCTGCGCTGGGAAGCTCAGGGTGCGGTTGTGAATCGCATTCTGTGCGCACGCTGCGCCACACGTGCCACTTAGGACGATTGCAGTAGCGGACAAGCACAAACAGCCAGACTTCAAGAGGTCGATCCGCGAGATGAACGAAGGCAAGTGCAAGTGTGGCACCAACGGGAAGGAGCGCGATGACGATCCGCATGACCTGTCCTACAAGTGCGTAGGTTGCGATGACTCCATGAGCTCTATGAGCTCCATGTACGTTATGTACTCTTTGAATGCCATTGGCTCCGTGTGCTGCGTGGACGAGACTCAAAAGGCCGAGCTGATGCCAGAGGTTATAGCCAATGCTACAGCCAAGCAGCAGCAGCAGTAATTGTCTTGCCGTGAGCCCGAACACCACTTTGTCGGGCAGAGCAAGGTGCGTGGGAAGTTTGTATGTGCGTTGCCGTTGATACATCTCGTTTCAATTCCTTCTCTTTTTGTCTGCGGAAGAGGCTTTTATTGCCCGGCTGCCGCTGTATTCACCAGACCGGCAATCGTATTTGCCAGCAGTGCCAGGGCTAACCCTCCCAGGGCCGCATACAATGCCCCCTTCGCATGTGCCTTGGTGCGGTCATTGTCGCCTGTTGCCATAAAGAGGATGGCGGCCCAGACAAAGAAAAACACACTCGCAGCGACCGCGAAAGCCGTCACGTCTCCTGCCAAATTGGTGAAGAATCCGCTGATGCTGCCAAGCACGAACCACATGTGCCAGAGATGGGGAAGCGTGAGCGTTGTATTCAGAAGTGTCTGCACAAGACGATCCTTTCGTGGCATCCGGAAGGAAACGTTGAACATGGAGGTGCAATGTAATTGACCGAGCTGCCAGAGGAGAGGACTATGGAACTGATCCAAACTCGTCGGGTGGAGCACTTGGTGAATAACGTGTGCGAACTGGAAGCCATGCTGATACGGATGGTGCGCTCGCTGGCCGCCCTCTGTTGAGAGCGCGATCGTTGATAGGGAAGAATCATGTAAACGTTTCATCTGTTTGTTGTACCGCCTTTCTGTATTGACGCGTGCTTGAAGCGTGCAATAAATGAGTGACTGACATGGGTGAAAAGATGTGGCAAGAGTGCCCCTCCTCCTCCTCCTCCTCTCCACGTCACGGCACCTTGTTGTCTGGAACCACCCGTGATGAGGCTGATCGATGTATGGGAAGCGGGCCGAATATAGCCAAGCACTGCATAGCCGGGCCAGGTGGCAACGGAAAGATCGGGCATGAGCACCATCGTTTCGATGGGATGTGGCCCATTGGCCTGGGCGTAAGTGATGCTCCCGTTGTGGCCGCCAAATGGTGGCTGGACCGCGAGTGCAACCGCGACATGCCCCACGGCAGGGGGCGCGTCCCACCATACGATGATATCTCCGGGTGCAGGCAATCCTCTTTGGGCAGGAGGTGCAGCCGCAGAGGGAATCTCGATCCAACCCGGTCGATTCTGGTAGAGCGACCAGAAGTCGAGAGCGTTGCCAGAAGCGGGTAGTGGTAAACCTGCAAGAACGTAGGTGCCTGTGACCAACATTACACATTGCAGGTTGCCCTCTTGCCAATCGAGCCAGCAACCCGATCCCGCGGGACACGCGCTAGCCCAAAACGCGAGTGCGGGACGTGGAATGCCCGCATCGTACCAGGCATCAGGAACGCCGGCCAGGTGTTGTGCAATACTCAATGCGGCTGCGGCCACACCTGCTCCTGTGCCACTGCTGGTGGGAGGGGAGCAGGTCGAAGTTGTAGCAGTTCCTGTTGCGGTAGGCACAGGTACGGGTGTCTGGGGCGCATCTGGCGTCGATGGCGTTGATGGCGTCGATGGTGTCGCACCTATCGGGAGACATAGTCCACCTCCTGTCGCTCCCAGGAGTGTCGATCCAGAAAGAGAGACCAACGCCAGTGGTGCGGAGATGAGCGAGAGCAGGAAGAGGGTGACCACACCAATACCGAAGAGCGTACCCATTCCTGCTAGGAGTTTGTTGTTTGCACTCAGCATAGCATGTGCTCCTTCCTTGTCAGAGTAACGCGAGCAGCCGAGGAGCGGTCGAGGCGATATACGCTGCGGCTCCTTGTGCTGTTCGGGCAACGGCGGTTGAGGCATCCGTCATGGGACGCAACGCCCATGTGTTGAGCATCCCGGGCAGACGCAGGACGAGGGAAAGTACACCAAGGCTGACGAACAGCGTCACCAACGTGCTATCAAGGTTGAGGACGTTGCTCTGCCCAAGGGACGTTACCAGGACTCCGCCTAACGCAAGTGTGACGACCTGGAAAAACTGCACAAAGACGGTTGCGCTAAAGAGCGAGGCCCATAGGCGTGCCCACCGCTGTGTTTGTGGCAACGCGAAGCACAGGAGTGCGAGCGGCGCCACAATGATGAGCACATTGAGGAGTGCCAGCCGCACAATCATCTGCACCGCCAGCAGGAGCTCGATGCCAGCGAGAATCAACGCTAATGCGTAGATCAGTAATCCTGCCCCGAGCAGGTTGCCCCGAAAGAGAGCCACAATGGTGTTGGTGAGCATGGAGAGACCAGCCAGGTGAATCACGCTCAGGCAAAGGGCGTTTTCAAGATCGATAAAGAGCTGAATGAAAAACAGGCTGAAGTGTGCGGCAAGTACGGCCAAAATAAGGTGAGGAAGAAACTCCGCGAGTTCAGAGGAGCGCAAGCCAATCTGGCGTCCCACCATGACGTTGTAGCCGCCCACCATTATGAGCACCGCCAGGGCTGCATCCACCACCTGAAGTACGTTGTTGGAAAGCGTCATGACCATTGCATTGTTATACGTGTTGTCCGGCGGCGTCTGCGTGAGAATATTGAAATTGCTGTGATTGATGGCATCGACGAGCGGCTGCATGGTCTGCAACAGCGTCTGAGCGAGCCATTGCGCAATCTGTTGTGTCCAGCAACTGGGATCCAACGGATTGACGCACGCTCCATTAGTTGTGCCTGCTATGTTCACGCTGCCTGCTGTCGTTCCTGCACCTGCTGTTTTCAGAGATTTCGCTGAGACGGAGGTAGGAACAAGCGTGGATGAGCGGATCGTGGTTGATTGAGACGAACGGAGTTGTTCAGAAATCATCGCTCCTGCTGGTAACGACGTTCCTTTGAGGCCGACGAACGTGTACAAGCCAAGCAGGCCCAGTGCCACAACTGCGACGAAACGGTAGCGGCCCCACCCGTTGCGCCTCCTGCGAGGTGATGTGGGAGTACCTTCAGGAGTCGTAGGTGTCTCCACCATTGATGGAGTAGGGAAATGGAATGTCAACATGAAACATTTCTCCTTGTACGCAATAGGTATGCGTGATGCACTATACGTGATGCACGCACAATATCTGAGCACGAATAGACTGCGACGGTTGACGATGAGCAATGTTGGGCCATCAACTATTGGGTGTGCTGAACATGGAATGGTGCCTACTAGCTCGTCTTGGGATAGGCTGGGTTCCTTGGGTTCCTTGGGTTCCTACTGACTGCCTTGCTAGAAAAGTAGTTGTCACCTCGTATTGCATGCCGTGAGCACCCTCATGCATCATGGAAGAGCTAGCCACTCTTACTTGTCCCTTTTTGCCACTCCTTGCAGGTTGTAACACTCCCTCCCGGTGAAGGCTAGCCGTTCCGTTGTCCCTTCATCGCTTAACAAAACAAGAGTTGTGAGTGGGAGGAGAATCTTCTACGTGTTCTTTCTAGTTAGGAGGGTGACATGACAACAGGATGGCATGATAAATAACCGGACAGAGACAGCAAAAAGATGGATCACTTATAAAATGGGTGCGAAACGCATTCCAAACAAACCTACACTTTCTGCTATAACTGCTCTTGTGTTGCTTCACTCTTATCGTGGAACTGATTGGGACGAAACCCCAGACCTGGAATGGTCGTGCAACAGGTCTGGGGTTGAAACACGCGCGTTCTCCTTTCTTCTTGCTTGACGTCAATAAAAGGCTACTACTGAACGCATGCTCATGTCCGCTCAGCAGAGATCAACGAATGATCTGCTTCAACTGTACCTGATTGGCAGGTGAAAATACTGCAAATACATACCATGGTGTTTGGTCAGATTGGCCTTCCTGCCGCCTCACTTTGGCCACTGGTATGCATCACTTTGTCAAGCTGTTTCCCCCACTCCAGTGTGCGGCCCTGCCCTACCACCTGTGCATTCATCCTGTGGGGGAGGAGATTCGTGCTATGTCAGGTATGAACGCCGACAGAGCCAATATGCGCCCGTCCTGCCAGCAAATACGGAGGGAAGGGAAGGGAGAGAAATGAGCCGAGAGAAGTTCGTGAGAGTGAGCAGGGCAGCATTCGCTTCAACGGGAAGGAACAACAACAATACTCACCACACGTGTAAAGGCAGCCGTAGCAAGTGTTTCTCAAGCAAAGCAAGGAATCACGGTTGTTTGAAGGAGATGAGGTGTGAGGTAGAAATTTTCTTGCCATAGGGTCGTAGCAGGTACCCGTTTCCTCGCAGCGAGTGGACTTCCAGCCCAAACATTCGTAAACAGCCTACAAGGCTACGGATGGCTCTGCGTAATGGACGCATGACATAGGACAGGTCTTCCCCATCGGCCCGTTGTAAGGTGTGTGCGAAGTCGTCAGCGCTCCCGAGGTTGGGAAAGAGGCTGGCCAGCAGCACGTGATAGGGGCAATAGTCAGGGGCGAGCTGTACGAGTGGAAGCAACACCGCGATGCCGTTGACACTCAATTTGCATTGCTGCACAATTTGAGCTTCTGTGCCTTCTTGACGGATCAGGGTCACGATCAAGAGGTTTGGGTGAACGACTAACGAGTGGCCTGCGGGTAACAAGTCTGGCAAAGAAAAACGAATAAGATTGGCTGACTCATCCAGCGGCTGACGTTCCATCAGTTTTCTCCTACTATCACACAATAAAAATAGAACATATGTTCTCAAAATTCTATAAGAAGTATACGAACTATCGAGCAAGTGGTCAAGAGGAGGAAAGCGGCATTATAGGCTCAATAAGACCTGATTTGGCGAATCGGGTGAAAACTGCGAAATGTAGGGGGATTCTAGAGAACTCAACCCCCCGCGTCTATGCGTACGAATGAGGAGGCGGTGCTTCTTCTTTTACCTCTTGAAAACGCTGGTTGGGGTTAAATAGATGCAATTGCCCTCCCTGCCAAAGGTTTTCTCCTTTGCCACAAAGATGGTTTGTAGGAATGAATTGTCCAGTAGGTTTTCATCGACGTTTCGTATTGGACTTGATCCAATTGAAGCGGGTAATCTTTTTCAACACCTGATGCAACTCTTTCGGCGGTAGAGACTGCCACTCATTTTGAAACGATAGTTTCATCGCTGAATACCATTGTATCGTCATGAATCGAACCTCCCACGCTATATGATGTATTATGTATTATTCGTCGATATCTTCATCAGAGGGTAACAGAACATTTTGATAGACAGCAGACATAGGGAAGCTGACATTCAAGCTCGTAAGTTCTATGAGGTCGCTGGAGCGGAAAAAGTGCAGGGTCCACAGGTCTTTCTTGGCGCGCCGATACACATCCACGGCTCGCCGTTGCGTCTCTACCAGGACATATTCCTCAATCGTGGGACAGGCCCGATAATAGTCAAATTTCTGGCTTCGGTCATACGCTGCCGTACTCTGAGAAAGCACCTCAACAACGAGTCGTGGAAATTGTAAGAAGTCTCTTGTTCCTCCATCGCGTGCATCACAACTGACAGAGATATCGGGATAGACATAGCGTTTTTCAGAGAGGCGCATCTTCAAGTCTGAGGTATAGACACTGCAAGCACTGTTTTGTAGTGCAACACTTAACTCACGTATCATGTTCGCACATATTTTGGCATGGTCAGCAGTGCCGCCCGCCAACATATAGGCATAGCCATCAATATACTCGTAGCGTTCCCCTGTACTCTCATGGTCAAGTCGCAGATAGTCTTCGACGCTCATGCGTGAGCGATCTAGTCGTGCAATCATTGCTCTATGGTCCTTCCTCCTGTCATCTATGCGTAGTGTTCATATGACTGAAAATTGGAATAGTGAGACGAAAAATGCCAACATCCTCCTGTCAACTTCTCAAAAAGATGGGGATATGTATGCAAAACTCTACTCATATAACGTTCTGGATTTCCACTGTTTGTTTCATATCCCTGTGCCATCATTTGCCTAGTGATTTCTTGCGCACTAAGGTGTCTGAAGGAATCACTAGGCGGCTGTTTGAAAAGGTTATACAGCAGCCAGCCGACGGATCATTAAATGAGTCAAAGGGATATAAATCATCGCTTCACTGCTCAGCGTAAGCCCTTCATAGTCTTTATTCAACCATCGACATTGAGTGATACAAGCAAAGATTTTTTCGATAACCCAGTCACACTACCCCAAAAGTCATTTTCTGTCACTAAGAATATTTCTTCTGCGACGCGCCATGTCGACACTACATTTACATAAGAAAATCGAAATAGATTTTATAACGGTATTTCCTACCATTAAAGAACCATTTCTTTTTCTTCATCCATGCGCAGTATTATATCATGCTGACTTACTCTATCTTGCATATGTTTGGATAAACTCCAGGGCAATCGCAACTTAATTTAGGAAGTGCGGATGATCCACAAAAGTGGGGGAGGGAACCTCACAGCACCCAGGCAAACAACGGCGCACAACACGTCGTCACTGCTAGGGATTGGCGTTGGCATCGTAACACCATTCGCGTAAGCTTTGGGTCAAGCAGCTTTCAGACTATCCCTTTTGCAGAGCAAGTGCCGCACAGGCGGTGGTGATGTCACACGACTTCGCGACCACCATTCCATAGCTCCACAGAGCTAAAACGGTGGCTTGCGGACGACTCAACATGGGAAAGGCTATTGACATGGTTTCTCCCCATTGCGATAATGGGTTCTAGGTAGGCATGACGCTCCTCCTAAGACGACGAAAGTTTTGAGGCTCTTTCTATCGTAACAGATTGGTTTGTCTTGTCGTTCCTTTTTTCCCTTTTCTCAAAAACCTACTGTTGAAAGGGGGCCGCCCGTCCTAGAAGGGATCAGCCGAAGTGAACAGAAGAGGTGGCGTTGGTATCACGCACGAGTATGAAACACTTGTCCACGTTTTGCGCAGGACAGGAGAATCGATACAATGCACAGCAATACGAAAACAAGTGAGCATCATCATTGAACTCCTAGGAAGGAACAGCTGCTTCCGTCTCTCTGGAAGCAGCAGGCTGACTTGGTGAATACCATACTCCTTGTGCAACGTTCGTGCAAGGTGGGAGTGCAAGAGCAGGAGTGCTAGTATGCCCGATCACGTGTATCCCTGGAAACGCTTCTGGTATCCAAGAGAGGTCTCCATTGAACTCCGCGATGGAGGGTATCTCTACAGGCCAGAGGCAGAATCGGCCAATCAATTCTTTGGCGACAATCTCATACCGTTAGAAGAACTCGCTCCTATCCCATGCCTGATCCTCCTGGGCGAACCTGGGCTGGGGAAATCGCGGGAATTGACCCAGCAGCACACATTTACTCGCGACCGCCTGGGTGAAGCGGTGTTCTGGTGCGATTTCAGCGCGTACCAGGAGCAGAGCATGCTCTCACGGGCCCTCTTCGACAATGCCACATTCCAGGAATGGTTGCGTGGGACACACCGCTTGTATCTTTTCCTCGATGGCCTGGATGAGGGGCTCTTGTCGATCCATACCCTCGTGAGCTACCTTTCGGGCGAATTCGCCCGCTACCGCGATCATCTCGCGCGTCTCTGCTTGCGCATCACATGCCGAACGGCAGAGTGGCCGACCCACCTGGAAGATCAGTTGCGGGAACTCTGGGGTAGTGCGAGCGTGCGAGCTTTTCGACTGGCCCCCTTGCGGAGAGACGATGTTCGCGTTGCCGCCATTGCATATGGATTGGATGCTGACCACTTCCTGGAAGAGGTTGACCGCAAAGCAGCTGTCCCTCTTGCAAATAGACCGATCACCCTCCACTTCCTCCTCAATTTGTACCGCGAACACGGCACGTTCCCTTCGACACAACAAGCCCTCTACGAGGAAGGGTGCCGCATCCTGTGCCAGGAGGTGAGCCCTAGTCGGCGGAGTGCTCACTTCACCGGGAACTTCACGGCTCGGCAACGCTTGGCCGCCGCAACGCGCCTGGCGTACCTGATGGTCTTTGCCAACCGCAGTGAAGTGTGGATTGGCGTTGATCTTGGTGACGTACCTGTGGGAAGTCTGCAGCTCTATGAATGTAGCGGTGGAACAGAAGATGCCGACGGGAACCCGCTGTCGGTGAGCGAGACGCTGCTCACTGAGGCCAGCTCCACAGCCCTGTTTTCCTCGCGCGGGCCAGATCGGAGGGAATGGGCGCATCGAACCTACGCCGAGTTTTTGGCAGCGCGCTATCTTTCGAACCACCAGCTCTCATTGCCGCAAATCATGACGCTGCTTTTACATGCCGATGCAAGTGAACGCAGGCTGATTCCACAGTTGCACGAAACAGCGGCCTGGCTCGCCACAATGCAGCCCACGGTGTTTAGAGCGATCATGGAAACCGATGCGGAGGTCCTCCTGCAAAGCGATGTGGCAACAGCCAGCGAGCAGGACCGAGCGAATCTCGTCGCTGCCTTGCTTGCCCTGGAGCCCGAGGAACGCCTGTGGAACGTGAACCTGAACCTGGGGCAGCAGTATGGCAAGCTGCTCCATCCTGGCCTCGGCGCACAACTCGCCTCGGTGATCAATGACCGGGCTCACGGTGTCACCAGAAGGGTCGTGGCGATCGAGATCGCAGAAGCGTGTTACCAGCAGACGCTCTCACCCGAGCTTGTCGTCCTTGTCTTGGATCCCTCCGAAACGCGCCTCGTGCGAGAAGCGGCCGCGCAGGCCGTGGCGCAGATCGGGGATGATGCCTCTAAGGCCAGACTCAAACCGCTGGCCCTCGGGGAGAATGACGATGACCCAGATGACGAGTTAAAAGGGCACAGTCTTCACGCGGTCTGGCCTGTCCATGTGACCGCAGAAGAACTGTTCACCGCACTCACCCCTCCTAGGCGGGAGGACTTCTTCGGTGCCTATCGTGTCTTTCTCTTTTCAGAGGTCGTCCCCCACCTGGAACGAGCGGACCTGCCCGTGGCCGTACGATGGGTAGAACAGCATCCGCCTACGGTTACTATGCAAGGACTGGCGGGCGAATTCAAGCCATTGGCCGATGCCATCATCCGTCTTGCCTTGGAGCATCTGAATGAACCAAGCGTTATAGCCGCTGTTGCTCACCTCGTCCTCTCACGCCTGCTGCAGTCCGGCCTGATCTTTGGCCTTACTCCTACCGAGCAAGAAACAGCCAGATGGCTAGACGATGACGAGACACGGCATCGGCTGCTCGAAGCCTTGCTCCCCCTCCTTGCGCCGTACACGAGCGATTCAATGGTCTGGTACGTTGCCAGGCCACCGCTCCTCCTATCCAGAGATCTCTCCTGGCTCATCACTACCCTTGCCAATACGCAGGAGAAAGCTACACAACAGTTGGTGGCACGCCTGATGGGGCGATTGATTGACAGTGACGATCCTGCTCAAGTGCAAACTATGCTCGAAGCGAGCGAGTGCCTTCCCTTCTTGGCCGATGAAGTTGCCTGGATATTCCGTCCGATTCCGCTCAGCTCAGCTGAGGCAGTGCAGATGAAGCGGGACTGGCTTGAGCGGCAGCAGGCAGAACTGCCACTGGAGCCAGATCAGCCGCCATCTCCGCGAACTACTCTGCCTTTCGAGCCCATCGAAACCCAGCTGAGCGCCTTTGAGTACGGTAATTATGTGGCTTGGTCATCTATCACGCAACGCATGATGAGCATGTCAAACAGCGAATTTCCGGGAAATGTGAAGGTAGACCTGACGGCATATCGCGCGTGGTACATACTCGAGGAATCCCTGAAGATGAGAATGGTGGAGGCGGCGAAGCAGTGCCTCCGGGAAGAAGGACCAGATCCTAAGGTCTGGTCGAACCTTAATGTGATGCACTACCACCATAACTTCGCGCTGTCCAGCTACCAGGCACTCTACCTGGTGCTTCAGAAGGAGCCCGATGTTCTCGCGACACTTTCCACAGAGGCGTGGGAACGGCTGGTGCCGGTCATACTCACCTCCGGTTTGCTTCTGCCAGATGCACCCGGCGATGAGAGTAACAGTTTAGCACATCGCAGGTTGGTCGCGGCCGTCCATCACTACGCCCCTGTCGAGCTCGTTGCCGGAATCATCCGCCTGTTAGAGAAAGAACAATGGAACTGCACCTCTACCTATTGGAACCTTCTCCGCAATGTGGAGGAGGCATGGGATACTACTCTGGCGGCTGCGCTGCTTGCAAAGGCTAGCGACCGCAATTTAGCGCCGGAGTGCTCGGGCAGTTTGCTGAGCATCTTGTTGAAGTATCGTGTGGAGGCGGCGAAAGTGCAAGCTGAATCGCTGCTTACGCTGCCATTGCCTGCAGATCAACGTGAGCGGCAGCGAGCGTTGGCCGCAGTGCTCGCACTCGTTCGATTCGCTGACGACGCTGGCTGGTCCGCGGTCTGGCCTGCGATCAAGTCCGACCCCGCGTTCGGTACCCAGCTTATCGGGAGCATCGCTTATCGGTCTGATTGGAATGCGCAACAACTCTCAGAGGAGCAACTGGCGGACCTCTACCTGTGGATGGCTCAACAGTATCCACCTGCTCAGCCACCTAACCATCGAACGGGTTTCATCAAAGGAGAAGGGGATGACGTCTCGACATGGAGAGAGAGGCTCTTGCAACAGCTCAAAGAACGAGGAACGAAAGAGGCATGCCATGCCCTCGAGTGCATAGCTAGCCAAGCTGTAGAGCAGGAGCGGGCTCGGATGCAGTGGATATTACTGCAAGCGCAAACACTCGCACGCCGCCGAACATGGCTCCCCTACAGTCCAGCAAACCTCATGAAAGTTATATCTGATACCCGTCTGCGCCTTGTCCAGAACGCAGAGCAACTGCTCGAGGTAGTGATCGAGTCCCTGCGACGCCTGGAAGCAACCTTCAGCGATGAGACACCCGCGTGGAGAGATGTGTGGGATCGTCTTCCTATCACCCTGTCTGAAACGCCGACAGCTACAAGACGCCGACGACGTGAGTTTACCTATCGACCGATTGATGAAAATGAATTCTCCGACTACGTCAAAAGATATCTTCAAGCAGATCTCGGGTCCTGGGGAATCATCGCCAATCGTGAAGTCGTCATCCGGTCGGATGAGCGCATCGATATCCGCATTGATGCCGTGGTGCGCAAGACGCGAGAGGAAATAGACGAACGACTCTCGCTCATCATCGAAGTCAAGGGTTGCTGGAATCCAGAGCTCATGACGGCCATGCAAACGCAGCTCGTGGATCGCTATCTCCGGAATAACCACTGCCAGCACGGGTTGTACCTCGTTGGCTGGTTCAACTGCGACACCTGGGATAGCCAGGATGACAGAAAACGCCGTGCTCAGCATATGTTGATTGAGGAAGCACAGCACCGTCTCGATGATCAGGCAGTGATCTTATCACAACAAGTGACGATAAAGGCTATGATTCTTAACGCAGCAATACGTGAAAGAGACGAGTAGGTATGGTGCAGGTTGGCCAAGGAGAGAAGAGGAATACCTGAAAAATGGGTATTATCTTCAGGCTTGTACCGGCATGAATGAATCGTTTTATCAGGGGAGGCATGAGACTCATGAATGAGAGGATGAAGATGCGGCTCCAAATTATCACCACAAATTAGGTGTCTCCTTTAGAACGTCTCGAAATGATGACATCGAGATCGAAGGGAGGTCTTATATGTTCGATTCCGCTGTGAAATTCACCTCCGAGAGCAAGGTGACCAGGAGCGGCGAAAGTTGCGTCTGTCCCCACCGGCCACTAGTTGGATCTTGCCACGCCCCACTCTTTGTCCATTGGCCGCCTCTTCCTCCCAAACACGCCCCGTAAGCAGATGGGAACGAGAGTGCCGGTACAGTGTGTCGATGTGCATGGCCTTCCTTTGGCATCGTTTTCCCCAGAACACTGATGCGTTCATCATGTCTGATGAGACGTTGTTGTTCATCGTAATGAGAGTATAGTGCATCTACGTTGCTTAGAGCGTTCCTTGAGCTGGAAGCAGTGGGTATGTGCAGAGAGAAGTGATGAGATGAGTGCCCGTATACGCCTTTTATATTTCTTATAGGCATGCCTGTTCACATATGCAAGTCATGCCGCTAGAAACAGTAGAGGAAGATAGTGATAAGGATGAGGAAATAGATTACGCCCAGATGATGATTGAAGGGACAACTGGCATAAGAAAGAGAGGTTCTTCTTTAGACATAGAAAGCGTTAGTGATTCAGACGTATACGACAAAAACTATAATCAGTATTACGAAACAGATTTGGGCGATGAAGCTGATAAAAATTATGAGCGCCTTTGGCTACTATAGTGTTATTACGTCGGTCTTAATAGAGAAAAAGTGACGGATGTGAGTGATAGGGTGATGAAGTCTCTAACAGTAACGAATGAGGTCATCACTATTACCAGCTAAAGCTAGCAAGCCGACGGTATGATAGCAACTCTTTGACGCAAGACCCGAGAGGTGTAGCCTTTGTGCTTTTAGGCACACCTCTATTCTGCAAAAACGGTTGAATCAGTCCTTCTTTTTCCCGCTATCGAGGTAACTAAAAGAAGTAATCAATAAGCCGAGTAATGCCACAAACCCGATTGCTGTTGGATTTGTGCCGACGAAGGTACAGAACTGCCAGAATGCAGGCAAGAATACTTGGTTCATATAGTTGTTGATATCTTGATAGACAATGCCAATGAGATCGCCTATCCAACCAACCATGACTATCACACCAAGAAGTATTGCGAAACCTACGAAGATGTTGATGAGAGAATGAATGGCAGACTTGCTAGGCTGTGGTTTGGTATTCTGTTGAGGCTGATTATGATTGTGTTCAGGGAGCATAGACTTACTCTTCTGGCCTTGATGTTGAAGAGCAATAGGCCAAGACCATTCAGAACAAAAATAAGCGTTTGCCTGATTCAGAATGAAGGTTGTACTCTCACACTACACAAAGTTCCTTTCGTTGTGATGATTATATGACGAGAGGTCTTGGAAAACAATCTGGAGATCATTCAGAATATACTGTATATACTGGGCACTTCTTCGTGAATGTCCATTCTTACACCTTTTCCTCATCCTATCAGCCAATCCGCCGCGATACTCACATATCTCGTTGAAGCCTCTCCACAATCTCCGTCAATCGCGTGCGTATTACTTTCACACGTATTTTTGCAGACGTCGTGGCATCCACAACACCTGCATTCCCTTGTTTCTCCTGCTCTTGTAGCACGAGGGTTTCGATCAAGGCGTTTCGTAGGGAACGCGCACCTATAGTGGTATCTGGCGCGGCAAACCAGCGTCGCTCTTTTTGTACGAAGCCGCCATTGGAGAGGAGCGCATGAATGGTTCCCCGATGAACTTCATGATGTTGGCGTTCGCGTAAGGCTGTGAGGATCGATGCAAAGGGAAGTCCCTCTGGTTGCTCTGACAAAATTTCTTGCAGGGAACGGCGATAAGACTCACCCATGCCACCTCGAAGCGTCGAGAGGGCGTCGAGGTCTACAAGGCGCGACTCTTCGTTTTCTACCTCGTCATCATGTCCGGTAACGCGAAAAACAACGACATCCTGTTCCCATTCGATCTGCACGATATCTCCCGCCGCTTGCCAAGCGAGCTTATCTGCAAGCATGGGACCGTGAAAATGCTGCTTCACGCGGTTGAGCCAGAGCCAGAAGTGCGTGTTGTCGTCGAACCAGACCCCTCGTAGTAGAGTCTGTATTTGTTCCCCAGGGACAGGAAGTGGTGAGGCAATTCGCGCTCGTGCCGGAATGGGTAGAAATCCTTCCAGTAGGTGAGCCGTTCGTAGGCGTAGCGACCAGGTGGCACGCATCGCCGTTGCTTCTCCTCTCACGAGGACCGAATTCTCGCCCGTGTTGCCTGAATGTTCGCGCAAAGTTCTTTGTATCGTGGGGGAAACATATTCTTCACCTGTGCCATCTGTCCAGGTCGTTGCTTCTTGCCCACGAGGGACGTAGACAGGCAGCACACCCAGGCGTGTCCGTTGTATTTCCTGTGGAAGCGCATCGGCAAGCATCCAGTAGTCCTGACCAACACGCACGACTGCGGGCCAGCGCAAGAGCCATGCACGTACGTAGAGGTGTGCATTTCTCATGCCTTCATTCCGCCAGCCGAGTTGTTGTAGTTCCTCGATGATGGTGCGAAGTGTCCAGGGGACTCCACCCCCTGATTCTCCTGCTTCTCGCCATCGCGTGAGCAGGTGCTCTTCGAGTGTGTCGAGCGTTGTCTGAACGTGGCGCGGTACGGCGATATTGCGTTCCTGTTCTCGCAGTTCGAGAACACCCTGTTTGTTCAGCACGAGTCGTGAGTCGAGCGGACAATAGACGTAGTGCGGAGTTTGCTCCTCTGTCTCTTTTGTCTGCTCTGCTGTGTCCAGTTCTGCGAGGTGTATGTCCAGGTCGCGACCATCCCATATGTCTGTGAGCAGGTCGTGAAGCAAGCGATTGTTAGCGAGCGTGTGACTGCTCAACCGCCAGTGGCTCGGCTGCTTGCCTTGCTCTTGTGCCAGTACAAAACGTGGATCCGATTGAATCGACACTTCGTAGCCCGCGTTCCATATCTCGATCAGGGCCTCACGTTCGGTAAATGTTCGTCGCGTCGATGAGAGACGGGCAACGGCCTCGTTCATGAGTTGCGATAACTCGTCGGTCATATCCCCAGTATTGCTCACAGCTTCACCTCAATCTCTCGATATTCCGGGAGTTCGACACCGCCCGCCAGGGCATCACGTCCGCGTTGTGTCAATGCAATTGCTGTGTACTTCGTGCCGTTGCTGGGAAGAGTGCGCTCGTTCAGTTGCAGATAGCCACCCTCCGTCAGAGCGGAGATGGTACGCTGCACGCGCTCCGGTTTCGCGCCCATCCCGTCCAAGTCACCGAAGTGGTCGGATGCACGAGCCGACGCCGAAAGCAGAAAGACCTTTCCCTGATAGTTGGTTTGCGGAATGCCTAACAACATCTTCTCAATCGTGCGTGGTGCGAAAATGCCGTTGTGGTCACGGACCGCACCGAGGATGGACAGGCGCAGGTCGACGGCGAGTGGCTCACCATAGAGACGGATACCGGGATCCCAGGGCAGATGCTGACTGGTAGGGCTACACAGGTCGCACTTCCCACATAAGGGTGCATCGTCACGACCCGTGAGATAGTTGATGAGGGCGGCACTACGACAGTGATGGTTCCCCGGACGCAATTTGATGTAGTCAAGCATCGTGTTCAGTCGCTCCTCGAAGCGTGCGTAGCGATTAGCGAAGCGTTGTTCAATGGCCTCTAGCTTGCCTTGCTGGGTAAGTTGCTCGCTCAACGTCAGGGTGATACCTCGATGGTAGGCACGATATAATAGCAGGTCACGCTCCGCCAGCTTGACGAGCAAAGCATCAACGGTGCGCGGGTCGATGCCCGTTTGTTCGTAGACCTGCGCGGCACGGTAGGAGACCTGCATATCTTGTGTGGCACTGAGGGATTCGAACAGCGAGGCCGCTCGTGTCCGTTCCTCATCATTCGCTATCGTTGCCAGTACCGTTGATACGGGCTGATTGAGCAGTATCGTTGCCTCAAGAGTACAATCGGGTCCACGTTGCACCAGCCCCGCCTCCTCGAATGAGAAGAGGAGCACACGTGCCTGTGTCGGTTCGATGTGGGCGAGGTTCGCCAGCGCATCGGGGTCACACAAGATCGTCCCATCGGCGAGTCGCACGGATGAGGAGTCTTCGTCATCTGTGGCAAGGAGAGCGTGTTGATAGGCACGCAGGACGCGTGTATCAGGAATGCCCTGGCGTGCGATAAAACGTTCAGTACTCTGCGTTTGCACATGTGAAAGCAGGATTGCATACGCCTCATTCCCATCTCTTCCGGCTCGCCCTGCCTCCTGTGCATACGCTTCCAGGCTCGAAGGGTGGTCATAGTGCAGGACGAAGCGAATCTCGGCCTTATCGACTCCCATACCAAAGGCGGTTGTGGCAACCACAACATCGAGTTCGCCCTGCATAAATCGCTCTTGAATCAGATGACGCTCCGGTGTTGGGAGACCTCCATGATAGGCTTGCGCCGCGATGTTGCGATGACGAAGCAGACGCGCGAATTGGGTCGCCGCCTTGCGCGTGGCGACATAGACGATGCCGGAACCTCCACGCTCTGTATTCTGCACCAGTTGATGCACGATACCCAATGCCAGCATATCGCGCTCATCACGTCTGGCCACCGGATAAACACGAAAGATGAGGTTATCACGCACGAAGTCGCCTGTTCGCACCACGAGTTCACGTCCTTGCTGTCCCATGCCAAGAATTGCAGTTATCTCGTCCTGCACCTGTCGCGTTGCCGTCGCGGTCAGTGCATGAACGGGTAAGGTTCTCCCATCCGCACGAGTGGGAAGCAGGTTGGCAATGTCAAGGAAGTCGGGGCGGAAGTCGTGCCCCCAGGTGGAGATGCAGTGCGCCTCATCGACGACCAGTTGCACCAACGGGAGTGCAGGCATATAGGCACGAAAACGCGGGTCGCGCAGCCGCTCCGGCGAGACATAGAGCAGCTTGATCCGTCCCTGCGCCGCGTGTCGCAGCACCTCTTCCTGACTGGCGGCGTCCATACCAGAGACGAGCGCGGCGACACAGGTCATCCCCGGCACTTCGCGTAACTTCTCTACCTGGTCCCGTATCAGGGCGATCAGTGGTGAGATGACGAGTGTCAATCCGGGGCGAATCAGCGCGGGAAGTTGATAGGTACGGCTCTTTCCCGCACCTGTCGGCAACAGCGTCAGCACGTCTTTTCCAGCGAAGACATCACGCATCATCTCTTCCTGACCGACGCGAAAGGTGGACTGTTTCCATATCGCTTCTTGCACCATGAGTAGGCGCGGCTTTGCGACTTGCTCGAAATCGGCTTCGCTCACATACGTCGTGGACAATTGTTGCTCGTTCAGCACTCGTTGCAGATCGGAAACCGTTCGTGTGGGTAGATCGTCGGGGTCAACGTCTTGATGCATCCATTCTGCGATTCGCCGGAAGAGGTCTCCCTCCGATTCGTAGCCGATGGTTGGGTCAGGCAACGAGCGCAACACCTCGGTGCGGTAGAGTGAGCTCCGGAGTCGCTTGTCCAGCAGTATCGCTGCGCCTCTATCCCCCGTGGCGCGTATCAGGCGACCAAAGCCCTGTTTGAGGACGATAATCATTTTTGGCAACAGGTAGCCGTAGAAGGCATTGCCACCCGCATTCTCAATCGCGGTCATACGTGCCGCCTCAACGGGATCACCGAGGCTGGGATAGGGTAATTTCTCCAGAAAGACATACGAGAGCGACGAGCCTGGAACGTCTACGCCTTCCCAGAGCGAACGTGAACCGAGCAGAGAACTTTCCTCGCGTGTTCGGAAGTCGTCAAGGAGTCGCTGTAAGCTCCCCTGTCCCTGGCGTAACACGGGAAAGCCACGCTCGGCAAGTGGATTGGCGAGGCGTTCGAAGACGAGATCGCGCCGCGAGTTGGCGGTAAATAACGCGAGTGTCTTGCCACCGAAGAAGGGGATAAAGCGGTGGAGCAACTCAGCCACCGCTTCGGGAAAGTTGCGTTTCAAGTCGCTATCACGTGGCGCGGGTAGGTCATTTGGCAGCATGAACAGAGCCTGCTCTTGATAGCGAAACGCAGGTGGTAGTTCCCGCGTCACGAGCGTTTTCGTCTGCGTTGTTCCATTGATGCCTTCCGCACGCGCTACGCGCTGCTGTTCCAGGCCGACGCGGCTGAGGAAGAAGTCGAAGCCTTGCCCGTAGACGGTGAGTGTCGCCGAGGTGCAAATGGCGGAGTCGAGTCGTGACCACATGCGTTCCCAGAGCAGAGGGCCGACGTTGATTGGCACCGCACTGAGCGTGACTTGAGCGCGTACCACGCTCGCTCGCTTGCCTTTTGCCTCACTTTCTCCACTTTCTCCACTTTCTCCACTTCCCCTACCTTCCCTACCCCCTACGACGGCTTCGAGCTTGCCCAGTTCTACGACGCGTACATAGTTACTTGTGTTGCGAAACGACCAGAACCAGGAGTAGGAGTCGCCAACCCGTTTCAGGTCACGCGAGAGCGAACGCGCCAATCGCATCATCCGACGGACGCGCCTTGTCTCTCGTCCTGCCTGTGTCCCTGGCCCTCCTTGTCCTTCTTGTTCATGCATGGTCTCGATGAGCGTATCGAGGGCGATGCGAAGTGCTGAAAGTGCGTTGCCGAGCGATCGTTCGGCGGATTGCAGCGCGGGACCACCAGCAGCAGAGAGCGCTTCCTTGTCGAGACGCACGCGCACACCGTAGCGTTCCAGGTCGGAGCGTGCGACAACCGTCTGATTTGCCACATAGCGGTTGAGTTGCGTTGCGACACTTTCGAGTGCGGCCTGTGCATCATCTACTGCTCGCATCATGGCTATGAGCGTCGGATCAGTCGCGGACAGGTTCAGTTTGCGGCGACACTCTCGCACCAGACCGCTTGCTGTGTGGGGGTCATAGATGGCACGCAATAGACGACGAAGCACACGCTCCTCGACCCGCTGCTCAAGCGCACTGGTGGCCGCATCTTCCAGGTTATGCGCCTCATCACAGATGACCGATTCTGCGAATGGCACGTCCTCAGCACTCTCATCGAGGCTCGCGTTGAGCAACAGCGCGTGATTGACGACTATAAGGTCGGCGCGTTCGGCATTTTCACGGGCGCGCTGGTAGAAATCGGGAACACCCGCGCTGGGACGATCATCTCGACTGGCACGCACGCTGGCAAGTACCTGGAACACGCTGCCCTCGGCTCCTAGAAAGTCCTCGAAGGAGTATGGCGTGAGTCCCAGTTCGTCCAGGTTGCCGTGCATACTTGTGGCGGCGAAGCGCACAAGAGCTGCAAGCATCCATGCACGTGGCGCGGGGAGCGATGGTGAAAGTTGCTCTATCGAGAGCGCGTCTTCGACCTCTTCAGCGAGGCGCGAGAGCGAGAGGTAGTTGGCACGTCCCTGTAACTGGCAGAAGGTCATATCGGGAACGAGTTGTTGTACAAAAGGCAGTTCGCGCTCGACCAGTTGTGCCTGGAGCACACGGGTAAATGTCGAGACCGCAACGGGATGACCAGTAGCGCGTGCATATAATGCTGCTGGTACAAGATACCCTTGACTTTTGCCTGTCCCCGTTCCAGCTTCGATGACGGCATAGCCACCTGTACGCAGCGTCTCGGCGCACACATGTGACATCTCCAACTGGGCATCGCGCCTTGTGCGTCCCAGCTGTTTTGAGCGTGCAAAGGCCGCTTTGACGACGCTGGCATCGAGCGGACCCGCTGTTGAGGATACACGTTCCGGTTCCGACAAAAGCGGCACGATATTGGCTCCAAAGGTGGCGAGAATGTCTGGTAGCAACGCAGGTTGTGCAGGTGGAGTGAGTAGCTCGACCCAGGGGTCACGGGCGAGACGAAGCAATTCATACACGGCGGCTCCATCTGGTCCACTCTGAAATTCTCGTTCCAGGCCGTGTACAACTCCTGCTAGCATCTCGACATCCGCGTCGGCGCGGTGAGCATCCTCGCGCGCACATCCGTAGCGTTGTGCGAGGGAGCCGACGGTATGCGAAGCCTCACTGGGAAGCAGCACACGCGCAAGCGGCAACGTATCCAGCACCAGAAATGTCGCGGGCAGAGGCAAATTCAGCCGTTCGCAGGTCGTGCGGAGCAGAGGGCCATCATAGCTTGCACCGTTATGAGCAATCAGGGGCAGGTCTCCGACGTAGGCAAAGAAGTCACGCAAGACCTCGCCGATGGGCGGTGCGCTACAGACATCCTCGTTAAAGATCTTGGTCAACTGGATAATGTATTCGGGAATGGGAATGAGCGGCTTGGCGAAGCTATTCCACATGGGCTGCGCTCGGCCATCGACGAAGCGCTCTGCCGCAATCTGAATAATCTCGGTTGCAGGTGACGTCGCATCCTGATGTGTCGCCTCAAGATCGAAAATAACATAGCAGCCGCCTTTGAGGCTCTGCGAAGCTGATGCGACAGGCGAATTAGGGAAGGGTGCGAGGGACGGTTCATCGGGAAGGGACAGTACCTCTTGCACACGGAGTCGCCAGCGTCCTCCCTCGCCCTCCACGAAGCGTTGTGGTCGCTCGCGCAGAGCCGACGCCACCTGCCCCATGGGTATCTGCCGTTTTACCTGTTTCGCAACGAGTCCTGTGAGGGCCTCGCCCGTCAACCCGTTCGGCGTCTCCATCAGCACCGCCTCCGCAGCCGCTTGTACCTGTTCCTTGAGTCCCATACAACGTAATCCCCTCGTTTATGATAGATCTGTTATGAAATGAGTTATAGTACAAAAACAGGAATACTTGCAAGCATTCCTGTTTCGTTTGGTATTTATATCTCACAACATTGGCCCTTTAGAAAAGATAAGGGAAATGTTTTTCGTCAGCCTCTGTGTCCTCTATGGAGTACATGAGCGACTACAGAGGAATACGACGATAGACTGCATCAAAGGTGAAGTTCACGCCGATGCTTTTGAGTTCCACCACGTCGCCGCTCTGAAAGTGGTAGGGTCGCCAGTTACTCTCGCGTCGGTGGATGATGATTTCCTGAGCCTCACTGCCAACCAACAGGTATTCCTGCACTGAGGGGAGCGTCTTATAGGCCGTCAGCTTCGCGGTTTGGTCACGCTTCTCGGTAGCCGGAGAGAGTACCTCAATAATGACGGTTGGGTTCGCCGGGAGGGTGGTGGTATCTTCCCCACAGGCGACGGTCACATCGGGAAAGAGATGATTCCCTTGCGGAAGTTTCATCCGCCGATCACCGGAATAGACCAGACATGGCGCGTCCTCCAATTGCGTGCCGATGAGGAGGCCCAGGCGCATACAAAGAGCGGCATGAGCATCGGAGCCGCCAGCCAGGTCGAGAATGCTCGCATCAACACCTTCCAGACTGGAAGGCGGACGCAGCATCGTGACCATGCCGTTGAGGCGTTCATACTTGCCGTCAGTGGCATCGTCCAACGCGAGGTATTGCTCCTCCGTCATGTAGAGGCCATCACTCCGGTGTGATCGGTTGACGGCCATGCTCTCTCCTCCTTGCCTGTGAGCCCGCCAGTGAATAGGCTATATGCTCATTGTACCATAGGCACGATGATTGTGAGAGATTACAAAGAATATGAAAGCCTCTTATACGTTTGGTACAATCCTCAGATAGCGAAGCTGGCTCGTGAGCTAGATACCTAATTACAATTTTTTGATTAGAATGAGGTTCATTCTTGAAGCAACAAAAAGTGGGTTCAGATGGCTCTGACTTCTTGTTACGACAAAATACTTACTCAAAGTTGCTATATCCTGGTGTATATTCATTTAGTATTGCTTGAGCCATTTCAGGCGTAAATTCTTTTTCATATGAATGACCAATTTCGTCTCTTACAACGACCGCACGAAATATTACTTTCTGTTTTTCTTTGATAACTTGACTGAGGTCGCGCTTAATATAGTTGAAGTTGTGACTACGTCCTGGTAGTAAAGGTTCTCCAAATTTGTTGACCATTTGGCTTATCCCATAAAGAGGCATTTGGAAAAATTTAACTTTACCATCAACGTCAACATCAAAACGTATAGAACTGATGTAAGAAGTCTTTTTTCCTGTGTTTAGAACAGAGACGCAAAGAGTAGGGTAAGATGTAATTCCTTGATGACCTATGGATCCTTCGCTCAACTCAATTCTAAGCTCATATTCAGGTGGTGTTAAATCGGTGCTACCATATGTTTGGGTAATTGTTCCAAAGTTATGTCCACCAGCACCTAATTGAGCAATATGTGAGATGTGCTGAACAAATTGTGTGGCGTTTGAGTCATGTTGAACTTGTTTGAATAGCTCTGTGATTTCCTGAGTAAAGTCCGGGTCGTTGTTACAGAAGTGCTTAATAAAGAATGCAAGTGTATGTTGGTTTTCTGCGGTGTTTGGGTCACTTTCAAATGTCGTAATAGCTTCTTCGGCAATACTTCCTTCTTGTATAGATTTATGCTTAATTTTTCCCCATAAGTTTTTAAGAGTTTTATTTGCATCACTGCCTAATGCTTGTGCTGCGCTAGTACCTACAAATTGTGCTGCTGCTATTCCAGCCGGTGTTCCATATGTTGCTAAAACTTGGGTGATTTGTTGGATAATTTGAGGGTCCACGCTAGTCATTCAAGTTGCTCCAGTGACTAATAGGCTATGATAATCGGCGGTTTAGAAGGTGTAGCTGCATATGTTATTGCCATTGAATGAATCATGAGAGCGACAATCATGAGAAAAACAATAGCACATACTAATAAGGCAATATCTTTATCTATCTCAAAGGAACAATGAATAGCAATGTTCATTAGTGAATCCTCTCTTTTCTTGTCCAACAAAACGCTATTTTTCAGGTTAAGACAGTAGAATTCTGAAGTTGAGGCTACATTTTGATGCGTGATGCCATTTTATCATCGGAAAAATCTGTAACAACAATAGTGATTGATACAGCACTGGTTGCTCAGATAGGCGAAATGACGACTTATAACTTTACCAGTCACTGTGCCTCCACCTTGCTGATATTCAACACTATCTCCTACTACTGGAATGGGTGGAATGGGATAAAACTCGCCATGTTCAATTTTAATATCCTCGTACAGCTTGCGGAAACATCTTAAATTGATTGCACTATTATACAGCATTGTTATCTCCATAACAATATTATAGAGCGGAACGAAGCTAGAACAGATGTTTCTGGACCGGCAATCTATGGATTTAGACTGTTATCATCTTCACTTCAGTCTCTATGATGGGAATATTCTTTATGAAAGTCTCATTCTTGAACTACTACCTTATCCTCAACAACAGCCGCAGCGCACTAAAAAACTCGTCCGTCGCCGCTCGTATCTCCTCACGTTCCTCAACCTCACTATGTTCATCCCCTCTCGCCTCAAGCACGACCTCAAACAGGCTCTCGCCCAGTTCGAGAACCTCTGCCTCCAACGCTTGCCGCTCCTCATCGCTCATATTCACAACTCCCCCTTGAACGCCTTATCCAGAACAGACGGCAACAGCGCATTGAGTTCCGCCGATGTCTCTGCCTGTATGCGTTTGAGCACGTCTACTTTAGTTTGTAAATCATAGAGATAGGCGACGATGCGTTGTTGTTCTAATAAGGGTGGGACAGGAATTTTTTTCTGCATAAGAAAACTTTGTGGAACTCTTTGTTGACCTGCTGTTCCTTTCATATGAGCTTCCGCATCATCTTTAAAGTCTTTATGTCTAATAATAAGGAGGAGCCATTGTCCTAAAATTTTCGCTTCTGGTCTTAAAACGAAAAATTCGGTTGAGCCAAAGCCTATACCATTTATCAAATACTCTGCAAGGGCAAACTTACCATTTTGCATACACGGAGTAATACGAGCAAATATTATGTCACCATCCATAAACATTTTGTAGCCCTTAGAAACCTCGGCAAAAGATTTTACTTCTTGTGCCGTGATGCGTCCTACTTTGTCGTCTACTGCTGCCATTGGAACGAAAGAAACGGGCATGAGAGGAGAATAGTCAACTTGCTCTCTTGAAGGATTTACCTTTACAAAATTTGGTAAAGCTTTCCATTCCCATTCGGTGTTATGAACGTTCTCTTCAAGAATTTTGCCAAGGATAACGTCTATAACCACTTTGTTTAGCTCTATCACCTCTCGTCGCAACCCTCGCGCCTCCTCAATCTTTGCCGCAAGCTCATCGATGCGTGACACGATGCGCTGTTGCTCTTCGAGGGGGGGAAGAGGAATTTGAATAGTTAAAAAAAGTTCTGGTTTTATTCGGTTTTTACCGCTTGTTCCACGCGATAAGTTATCACACTCGTACCAAAATTCACGGGTTTTAGTCAACCAATGCATCCACCGTGGCAAAATTCGTGTGTTGTCAAGCTCAAAGGTTGGAAATTCTCCTGATGCAGCACATCCATCAACTGCTTTTGACGCAATTGCAGTAGAACCATGACGAACCCAAATTTTATTGATAATGAGATCGTTTTCATGGACGACTGAGAGTGTTTTCGCTGCTGTTTGTATTCCATCAATAGTATCGCGTTCATATGCACCCTCTCCCCACCATTTTACGCCGATAGTGCGATAAGCTATATCAGGCTCTACAGATAGGTTGTGTTGCAAAAAAAGAAGAAACAAACAACAATGAGCAAGGAGGTTCTCTCCTTGTTCAGTTTATGCTGTTCCTCCAAACAGCTTGGCAACCAATGTTCTCTGGCCTGCTACATCTCCCTTCT
>JAABUZ0100000144.1_pt1 | contig 180556 bp, 164 predicted proteins | sample 5562091 | NCBI WGS metagenome assembly JAABUZ01 (sample SAMN12813069, study PRJNA571459) | rock metagenome | isolation source: Antarctica rocks | place: Antarctica: Victoria Land, Linnaeus Terrace sud | collected 2015-12-21 | reverse complement strand
GGGGGGGGGGGGGCCCCCCCCCCCCGCCCCCCCGCCGGCGGGGGGGGGGCGCCGCCCCCCCCCGTTTCCTTTAAAACATGCCTCCCGGACTAGTCCAATACCAAACGGAAAGACGTTATAAAACGTTGTTTCACCCGGTAGAAGACTACAGTCGGGCCAAAAGATATTGATATCACGCTTGCCTCAGGCTGGAGGCCGCTTACAAAATGCACCAAAAGCCGGATCCCAAAAACTCGCAGAACTCCAATCCCAAGCCATACCATAACATACAAAGACGCTTCAACGCTTTGCCTACACCGGCCCCCAGACCCAAATCCCCCCAATTTCCCAAAACGCCTCCCCAAAAGCTCCATTTTCGCTCGACACAAAGTCCACACACCGCCCCCCCCACCCCGTCCTCCCAAACACCTCCTTACTGCCCGCCCAACCACCGCACAAGTCGATATCAAGGGCAAGCGTTAAATTGTAGAAGTGACTTGCGATATCGCACGTCGTGCCGGGGAAATCGGCCACAGGCGTACCCCATGTTGAGGGGTCGGGGCCGGTGGTTGGGTTAAGTGAAGTCGGGATAACGTTGGGGGGTGTGGAGTTGCGGGGGAAGAACCATTGCCGGATGCCGAGGGGGGTGAGGGAGAGGGCGAAGACGCCGCCGCCGTGCTGGTTGAAGGTCTCACCGAATGTTTCTGGGGGCCCAAGGACGCCGCATCCAGAGTTTTCACCTGTGGTGTTGACGCAGGAGGTGGCGAGCACGAGGCCGGTCTGGCGGCGTTGGATGTTCTTCATGGTGCACCCGTCGGCGGTATGGAGTGTCGTGTATGAGCCTGAGTCTCCGAGGTTGACGGATTCGAGGACGTTGATCTGGCCGTTTGAGGGCCAGTTGGAGGGGTCGAGGAGGTAGAGGTTGGGCCTGGGGGACTTTCTGTTAGCTGTTTGTGCTGTTGAAGGGGGTCAGGGGGGGTTGGGGGAGGACTTACCAGGTGCCGCAGCCGTACGGTGTGTGGATGATGTCGAAGATGAAGAGCCCTTCGTTGTATTGGGCTTTGCTCTGAACCCGTACGGACACCCGTCCGTAGCCGGCATCGGCGTTGTCGTCGTTGTCCCAGACGCGCAGCACGGCTGCCTTCGCAGAGGCGTAGGTGAGATTCAGGTCATCGGAGGCGTAGCGGTCGGCGTAGAGGGCGAAACCGATCTCCGGGTCGTACTCGTTGAAGTTGTAGAACTTGTCGAAGAAGGTGGTGCCTTGGTAGGTTTCTACGAGCCTGTATTCGAGCTGGGCGTAGTCGGGGTATCGGCCATACTTCCTGAGGAGAATATGGAGTCAGTATTCCTCCTTTGAGTCAAAGGATTGAAAAAAGAGACACGTGATGGTCGATGCGAAGGGGGTCACTGACCTCTGAGCTGAGTAGAACTGCACACCCACGATGGTGGCTACAAGCAATCCACAGATTAAAGGGGTGAGCCAGAAAGCGAAATTGCGGCGACTTGGGACTGGGCAAGCTTTGGAGTCGGTTTTGGCCATAGCTAATAAGTAGAACAGGCTTTTGATCAAAGACGAGTGCTAGCGATTGGTAGACGATGCAAGAATGTAAGAATGTACTACAACCAGTGCTGAAAGCTAATGGGTGCAAGTCTGGAGACAAGATAGAAAAGCTGAGATGATAATTGAGTTATGCCGGCAAGGCAAAACTCACTTTTTGGGAAGTTGCAACTCACTTCTGGCGAAACGGTATCAAGGTCATCCGTCAATCCGTTAATCCGTCAATCAGTGCAGCGATTTGGCGGCACTCATCCAGATGCGGTTTTCTCAGCTCTCTCAGTTCTCCTATCCCTATCAGTAACATGGCGTACTTCCCAAAGGTCCATCCGGTTAGATACATGTTCGATGCTTCCATCAGAATCCTCTTGTTGCATGCTTCGATTGGCCAAGGTAGATCATCGGATGGTTGGCGTTGTGGACCAGGCATCATCGTTTAGTCCATTGTAAAGCCGCCAATGCAACTCACTAAGAAGCGTTGAGGGAAGGTGCAACAAATGTAGCACAGCATGGGATGCTCAAGTAGCTAGTGAAAAGAGTAGAAGTACACGGCATTACTTTCGGAGCGTCAAAAGACAACGAGCCCATCAACGCCGAGCCATCCTCCAGGCTTCCTCTGCGCCAGTCACTACCATCATGAACCGTTGGGTATTCCTCGTGGTGCTTTTGGTAGGGGGGGAGGGTTCTCCGAAGCGTCATCTTCTTCCATCATATCCTCAATTTGCTCAGGATGTCTACACGCAGAAGTAGTCAGCACGACAGCGGTTTCCCGAGTAGCGAAGCTGGGACAAAACGGTGCCACTCACCCCAGTAAACCCTTGATATCCTTCATCTCGTAATGCTTCTTCCTCATTTCTTCGAACTCCTTGTGCCGGACGTTTCCATCGTGATCTTTCTTGACAGCCTCTCCGTCAGCCTCTGGATCGACTACCACGATCTTCTCGCCTTTGACACTCCCACTCCTGGATATTCTGCCGCCGTCTCCTGTTGAACCACGAACTGCCTCCTCAGGCTCTCCCAACTCCAAGCCAGGAATATCGGTCTCCCTTGTTGATCGAGATGGTCGGCTGCCTCCAGATGCACTGTCACCAGCGCGGACCTTATCGAACTCATCTACCATCAGCTCTTGGGCATCCAGCATCCGCATCTCTTCCTCGTCCTCTTCGGGTTCATATCGCTTGGTGTAGGGTGTCTTGGGCTCATCGATCTTCATCGTAGAGCTCTTTTCCTGCTCGGTCAGGTAAAGATTGGCTTCGTCCCACTTGAGGCGTGGCTCGTCTGCCAAGTCGGCTGGAACGCCTGCGTTGGTGCTCTGGCGACGCGAAACGGACGAACGGGGATTGGAGCTGTTTCGCCGATGACCCGCATTTTGAAGCGTATTGGAAAGTGTGAGGTCAGGGTCCGACGAAGGAGTAATCGAATCAAGGGTCTGGGAAGGAGTAGGACCAGATGCAGGGGGTTGGTAGAGAGGGGATGTGTGGGAGGCGGTTTTCAATATTCCTGTTGTCATCGTTAGGTTCCCGCTGTAGAATATAAGACCAGAGAGACACGAGCTTACCCTTTGGACGTTTGGGAATATCAGTCGCTTGAGCAGGGGTTTGAGTCATGATGGATATGTGGACTGAACGGCCAAAGGGAGGAGGTGTTGGCTAGAAGCAGAATGACCACTCTTCCATAGGAGTGACACCAGAGATTTCTGAAAAATAGGCAGTCTGTCCACTGTGGGTATACGATGATGGGAGTGAAATTTACATGTGCGCGTGAGCGATGATCTTAAAGTAATGCTTGATGGGTGCGCTTCCAAACCTGGATCATCAAATGACGAAACCCCGGGAATTTAGCGTCGCCGTTCCCGCTAGCCTAGCCGAGCCCTAAAGTAAGTTAACGATCCTCCAATCAACTGACTCTTATCTGAATCGAACGTTGAAACCGCCAAGTCTACAGAAGAATCGACTTGGCATCATATTGATAGCAGTGCCAACAACACGGGCCGCTCTCAGCCCCTTACTCGTCGTCCCCAAAAGCGACAATGAGACACGCACAGAAGCCGTCAAAAGTTCTCCTATGATTCCTACTCTACTCCCTTCCCCTTCGACCTTGTGACAAAATTAAAAAATCGCGTAGAATTCTTATAAGACCTAGAAGGAGCCTCGCAGTAGCCTTTGTGATGCAGAAAGGAAGACGTGAAGCTCGCTGGGCCTGTTGACAATAATTCTATATCTCGATGTCTCCGGCCTTCAGATCTTGCGCTGGCGGCACCGGTGTAAATCAAAGACTTGTCCGGTGAGGTGAGAGGCCAAGGGGGCTGATGAAATGGACAACAAGAGGGTGATGAGAGTAGATAAGGTAGGGGAATAAACACATCGATGGTCTTCTCGAAACAGCATAGATTATGCTGTATTCCAATGTAAAGCTTTGTTTATGATGCTCGCACTACACCAATTGACATGTGATGAGGTTTGTCCTATTCAGTAGCTCAAGTCCCAAGTGTTGAGAGCGCGAGCTCAATTGACACAAAGCTGGAAAATCCTTCACATCTCCTCCCACACCTCTTTCTTAAAAGCACCATGCCTCGTGATTAAACCAGCACAAAGCCCAACAGAGCAGTTGGGGCAGACGAAAAGATGCAAGCATCTACCAATCCTTCGGTCGGGTAGGTAGCCTCTTGTACTCGTATCACAGCACGCTGACATTGAGCTTGTGTGATAGTCCAATGGCTCTCCAAAGCCTCTTCCAAGTTTCTCCGCCTTCTGCAGCCTCTTCCTCGTCGATAGACATGGCGAAGAAGATAGCGAATTCACCCTCTAAGAAAGTCAAGACAGCACAAGCTCTGCCCTTTATGACGCGCTATATAAAATTGCCAGTCTTTCTGCCCCAGATTGATGGTATCGATGCTGAACGGTTCAATGATTGCTGCAATATCACTCAAGCAGAGTCATTCCTCGACCATGCCAAAGACTTCCATGCCTTTTCGCTAGAAAAGCTGGCGTGGGCTATGCAACATCAAGCTGGCGTCGCATCAATCGAGAGATACTTAAACAGCTTTGACCCCGCGACTGTCAAATCACAGCTTAGCTCGCCCCTGAAAGATTTTACATCCGCAGATGTATTCCCAATCCTATTTTTTGCCGTGGAACAGAATTCCCCCGAGATTGTGAGGGTGCTTTGTAAAGCTGGTGCAGACCCAAGCAAGGGATCCGAGCCAACAGGATTGCCTTTGCTCGCTTACACCATTCTCAGCGCGGAGTATGACCTCTCGGACACAACGGACACGCTTATTGCTCTGCTTGCAGAGCAAGCAAAACCCGAGCAAGTACCGTGCAGTATGTGGAAAACGCCGTTGCAGTCTCCAAGAGCGGACTCACCCACGGCAAGCGAGGATGGATACTTCACCTTCAGGTCTTGGTGCACCCCTGAGCTTCGAAAAGCTCTCGCTAGAAACTTGACCCTTATGCAGAGATACTCGCTTTGGCGAGCCAAGCATCTTGCTTCGTCGACGCCGCGAATGGTACAGATCGCGACCGCATTCAACATCCTCCCGCTCCTTGAGACGCCATACCATATCATCGGCCAGACACCCGCTATCAGGCAAGTTGTCGATGCAGTGGCCAGTCACTACCTGTTCGACAGCGGCTTCCCTCTTGTCATGCTCTTCACGGGAGCCAGCGGCCACGGCAAAACAGAAGTTGCTAAACGCATGGGAAATCTCCTGTCCCTAGACATCTATATTGTAGACTGCACGGAAATGAGATACGAGACGGACATTTTCGGCCCCAAAGCTCCGTACATGGGCCACGAAAAGGGGTCCATGCTCAACAATTTCCTTGCCGAGCACTCTGGCCAACGCGCTGTCGTCTTCCTTGACGAATTCGAGAAGACCACTGCGGGCGTCCACAAGGCCATGCTTCTCCCCTTTGAAAGTGGCATGTACCAGGACCGCCGCAACGGGACGAAGTTAGACTGCACCAAAATCATCTGGATTCTAGCAGCCAACCTTGGCGAGGAACTGATCCAGAAGTTCTGGTCAACCAGCATGGAGAACGCCAGCCAGACTCATTCGGTACAAGTCGATTACGAAAAGCTCTGCACACTGCTCGAGAACGTCGCGATCAGGACATTCGGCGCGCCATTGACCGGCCGTCTATCGTATACAATCCCCTTCGTCCCCTTCAACGACCTCGAGCAAGCCGTCACAACCTACAAATTCATGCGGGAGTTCAAAAATGAGATCCGCAAACCCGTCAACGTCGAAGCCAAGCTCTTCCCTCGCCGCCTGATCTTGAACTACAAAGACGACGGGCAGCTCGCACAGCATCTTGCCAGCAACTACTATAGCCATGAGCTGGGTGCACGATCCTTGCAGAAGGCGGTGCATCGCCACGTCAAGCAGAAGCTGGCACATGCGTTCTTGAATGAGCAGACGATTGTCTATGATATGCTGAACGAGGAGCCAATGGCGACGTATGAGGCGACGCTCAATGGCCATGAGGTTAGTCTGGAGAGACGGGGCGTCAGTGACATTAAGAGGGATACACAACCGCAATTTCCAAGCCTATTCGGTGGCTCGGGGGGCAGCGCCCAGCAGAAGTCACAGACGATAAGTACGTCTGGCGGCTTTACGTCATCGGGTGGTGGAGGCAGTCCTTTCGGACAGGTTCCGACTCCACCAAACGAGGAAGAGATAGAACTGTAAAGAAAAGAGGGTTTGAGAAGATGGAGGTCGAGCCCTTTTTTTCAGTCATGCTGAACAATGTGGTGTTGTTCCACTTTCAGACGGTTGTATTGGGCTGGTGGGTTTCGATGGAGATGTTTAAGGTATCAAATACCTTTTATTCTTCACAACATTCTTTAATTCAGCATACCGTAGAATAGAGGTAACGTCGTGTATGCCATACGCCGGCAAGAAGTGATTCAGCCTTTCTTAGACTATGCCGGACAACGAGTTGACGGGATGATGTTGGGCTGTTAAACCAGTGTAAACGCCTAGATGAAGAGTAATATCGTTGAAGTATTCCCCTTTCCCAATGGAGGCACCAAGACGAGGTACGAGTCATACGTTCGTAATATCGAGGACTGCACTCTCGAAACGACCTTCGAGAAGGCATTCCCGGGCGGGAGCTAGGACTAAGCGCTATCTAGCGCGCCTTACGTGCCTGGATGTGCGTCATCTGGACCTGCCGAATTCGAGATAAAGCTAAAAGCTCGTCTGCATTAGAAGTACATCTTAAACCGAGATATCTTTCTGCTTTCACTCTCCTCCTGTGGGGGTGTTGATATTCCTGCCCGTTCGTGCTGCCGCACATCCTGAGCCATTCACCATGGGTGACCGCAGCGCCTTTTTCTATGGTACCGTCACCTTCACTGTCTTTCCGGTAGCAAAGCTAATACCATGTCCGTCAGGCACACTGATGGCGCCCCAAGTTCTCTACCGCGTCTGTTACGGCTCACCCAAACCCACCCCTCTTCAGAAATCCCTCCTCACCATCCGACCCGCCGTCCTGCATTCGTACTGCCGGCGCAAAGTTTGCGACTGCGACTACCCAGCCATTATACCCTCTCCCGGCGTTTCTGTCCGCGGTACCTTTGTGCAAGGGTTAACAGATGCCGATATCTGGAGGCTTGACATCTTCGAAGGCGACCAGTACACGAGGGAGAGCGTCCGGATAAGGCTCCTGGAAGAGGTAGGCGACGGCGAGGGTAGAGGGAACGTAGAAGGGTTGGAGATGGAGGCTGAGACGTATGTTTGGGCCGACGGAAGGGTAGATCTGGAGGAGGGTGAATGGGATTTTGCAGAGTTCCGAGCTGAGAAGATGGCGCGTTGGATATGTAGTGGTGACGAGTATGAAGGTGAGCTGAGACCGTCGATCCTGATTCTGTCAACGGTAGCTTGTTGTAGGACTAGCTGCTGAAAAGACGTGTAGAGGTTGATGAAGCAGTCAGAGCCGCGGGAAAGGATCCAACCGGAGGGAGAGGAGCCAATGGCAGGATCGGGGAACAATTGACGGGCAAGGAGACGGATGAAGCTTTGGCAAGCGCTGTGTAGATATAGACCTCCGCCTGGGCGTATTAGAGTCGCTGCGTAGTAATTGTAAGAGCGTCAAACACCTGGTCCTTTTCCGACAATCTAGCTGACCTCCTTCTTATGGCTCCTGTCCTCCCCCTTTTACCCATCCACCCGCTACAATCGCCTCTCGGGCCACTTGTGAGATGATCCGAAATCGATCTGGGCCCAGTTGCACCCCGCCATACCATCTTGTGACCACGACGAAAATGTTCCACACGTCCATCACCTGCAAGAGATGCAGCAATCTGCCGCCAGCAGCAGTCTCGCCATCGTCATCACAATCTTGGTAGATGATTTCATTCGATCCACCTTTGGGGTCAAAGGAAGGCTGTGTACGGATACGGTAAGCATTGATATTGTGCGTCGCTTTTGCGGCGCGCTTATCGGTTGTGAGTAAATTCTGAAGTGCCGCATGTGCTTCTACAGGGAAAGCAACAGCGCAGACACGGGCGACGAAGACGGATTTCTTCGATGTCGTAGTCTCGGAGAGCGTCCATTTTGGAGGTGCGGAAGTAAAGGACGGTTGATGTGGGCCATTGGAGGTGTCCTCTGCAATTGTGATTCCGTTCTGATTCATGGGAGAATTGTTCGCCTGAGCATCCATAGAATCTTCGTTTTGCAGCTGAAAATCGTCCTCCAGTCCTTGTAAAAGATCGAAGAGGCACACGGAGCCTGGAGTGAACACTTGTGGCAAAGCGTCCCGGGCTTGAGTGAGAATCTGAGCGCCCTCTCCTTTTCGAGATGCATTATTGTTCTGTATGCCAAAAAAGTCTGGTGGCTGTTCCGGATAGGTAGAGGGAAAAGCGATCCGTAGTGTTACATCGCGGCGAGGGATGCTGAGGATATAGACATTGCTCGTCGAATCATCGGCCCGTTCGATGGTATGTTCGCCATAGATGGAATTAATTGCTTCAAGCTCGTTCAGGAGATCCTCGGACATGATTGGAGGCAAATCGACCTATAGCAACGAGTGGCGGGGAGTGTCGTGTCATTCGCCCATGAAAGTGCCTCTTTCGGGAGGATCTATAGCGAGATGCTTCTGGATAACATGACCAAATACCTTAACGTTCTGCTTCGCTCCGAGGGCGCTCACTCAGGTCCAAGGTATCGCCATGTTATTGATGTCTTGCGTTATGTCTTGCTGTCTCGCATGGCTTGGAGCGGTGTGAGCCATCTTCTCTATGACAATTTGCCAGACGCGTGGCCCTCCTCAAGCCCGCTGTCCCGGCTGGCCTGGCTTGGATATTTTACAGACAAGCTCTCGAGCTTCGACTAGGCGTTGAGACTCCAAGCCGCTGCTAGGCTTCTTTGAACCTCTTGTCGAACGGCAACAGCTGTTTGGCTCAGTCAATCTTTGCAAAGGGCTAGAGGAATTGGAAAAACGTCTTCGCTTGGCTACGGTTCTCTGGCGAGTGGCGGCAATGGATGAGGCTGAACTGATAAGAGACTAGAACATAAAGCACTCTAGCGACGGGTAATTGTGGGGTATCTCGACGCTTGGCAAGCAAGAGGGGCCAGGGGTGAGGCGATCATGCAGAGATGATGCGATGTTCGATGTTTCTTGCTGCATGCAGATATGATCAATTTTCGATTTTCTTGATTGGTGACAGCTCATCATGCTTCAACTGCCAAGCACGAGGAGTGACCCATTCAGTGGGTATCCCAAGTCCAAGCCCCTTCTGCAAATGCTTTTGTGAAACCACAACTCCCGACTGACATGTTCGTTGGTACGCCTATCATGCAGCAAGCTCGATGCGCTCAATTCATCCAGGTGAGCCCGTTGGCTGCCTCCTCCAGCGGGAACACCTCTCTCGCGTACTCTTCGATCCCTCGATACCCCTCCCACAGCTCCAAAGCCTCCTCAGGCGCTTGAAGATCGGGGCCGAAGTAGGGGGCGTTGTGTTTGCCAAACAGTACTTCAATTCCTTCAAGTTGCTCACGATAGCCGTTGGGAATTGACACTTCAATCTTAATAGGGCCTTGTTGGTAGCGGACAGGCCGGTTAAGGGCTTTCGAGAACGCCGAGCAGACTTGTCGAGGCGCGAGAAGCTCGAAGGCGAGGGCAATGCTGTGAGGTATGTCAGTCTAGCCATCCGCTTGGGTGATTTTCGATAGAAGTCACACAAGTGACGTACCGTTGCCCTGACCACTGTCTGATGCCGTCTTTGAATATCTGCCAAACCGCAGGTCCAACGTCGTGCTCTGCGTCCAGCCAGGGAAGAGCCGTACCGGGAGGGAACGGGGCAGTCCATTGGAAGCTCTTGTCTGGTTGCAGCTTCATGCAAAAGAGAGGATATGGCAGGCTGGTAAAATTATTGTTGTAGATCCCCGTGTAGACAAAAGTAGCTGGTAGGTCAATCTGTACCTCGATGAGCGTCGTTATCATAGTGTTGATACGCAACAATACTCGCCTGGCGAATGTAGTTCTCGACCGTGAATTTGACACTCCACATCGGCAAGCTTGGCCACCCTTTACCATAAATGCCATGATCTGGCATACTGCTGTAGATGTAATGCTGGACTCCCGCTTTCTTCGCCGCGTCCGCCAGTGACTTCCCTATCGCCATCTCATCCCCCCACGGTATCGTGTTAACAAACGCTCTCTGGGCGCCAGCGAATAGCTCGGCGACCAGCTTCGCATCGGTCAGGGAACCCTCGATTACGGTAACATTCTCCAGGTTTTGCAGCTCGCGAGCTACTGGCCCGTCCTTAGAGTTGACCTGAGCGCGGACATGATAGCCCACCGCTGCTGCAACGCGTGCGACCGAAGCCGCCTGCCGACCGGCAGTGTTGACGAGGGCGATTATTCTCGTGGGCATGTGCAAGACGGTGGGATGATAAAAGTTTAGATGTAAGATGGCAGTAATGGTATGGTTCGATGGTAACGAGCCTATTCAATTGAATAAGGTTGAATGCTGTGGTCAATTGAAGGAAAAGTACAGGTCGAAACGAGATGCAAGATCACGTAGTTTGAGAGTATACAAAGGGTTAGGCTATGATGACTATGATGGCAATTCTCCATCTGGGGACCTTGATGCGGGTCCAGGAAGAACGGACGCCAGGGTAAGGCGCAAATGCATAGCATCCATCAAGTCGGGATGACAGGGCGCATGCTTTTGATAACGATGACACCACTCCTCCACCCATAGTGTACACTAGCAGACACCGAGGACGGCCACGAGACAAAGCTTCGGGACTAGAAGAGAAGGTGCGAACGGCGCGAATGGAAGGCATAGAAACGTGAGACAAATCGAATTGAGTTAGGACAGGCAAGGTGCGCAAGTAAGAAGCTGCTGGCATCATGACACAAGTCGAGTTGCACGTCGCTTAATAAGTGTCGAAGGGTTCGGAGCTTGCTCCATCTGGAGGTCCAGTGGAAGCGCATCCGCGGAGAAAATGAGATGAAGATTGAGACTACGTGAACATTAAGTATGTAGTCCCAAAGACTTACCGCTTGTGCACGCCATTTTGGGCGGCGGATTCAGGGAGTGTGGACTGAGGCACCAGGATGACGGTCCAAGGATGGGGGTGAGGGAGCGGCACAAGCTCTTACGTACCAGCAACCAGAGTTGAGGGCCACTAAGACTACTAATTGAGGGGTTCCTGCTATGGCTGTCAGAGAATGACGGTGTCGACATGGATTTCAACACTCTCATGACTTGCACGCCGTCATTGTCATAGATGTAGCTCGTTGGACGGTTGGGTGATCTTTGGATGCCGCTTTCGAGATTACAGGGGTACCTGAAGCTTCGAGGCTGCTTCGGGTTCAGTCACAGCTACGACTAAACGCCGATCCCGGGAACCCAGTCGCTCATCAAGATGTAGATTCCTTGGCTGTGGTGGGCCAAGGCTGGTCAGTGGAGTGCTTCTCTGTCTTTCTGTCAATTCTAACAAATCAACTCTGACAGGACGCTTCCTCCATCAGTACGAGGAAAGTTGTAGGCCTTGCAGCAGGCACCTTGTCACCGTACAGGACTTGATCGAATCAAACCCCAGAAGCCAGATATGTTACCATAAGGCCAACCTGAGCCGCCAAGCGTGACAACCCATCAAATGGCATGGATGGATCATGGGTGCCTGTTCGCTTGGCAAACCATCGACTTCTTGCGCCTCCCAAACCCATTTCATCTGTTCGCCTCAATCATTGACCAACGAACGCCTCTCACAGTGGGTGACCACTGGTCACAGTCCAACAGGACTTCGGTGAACCTTTCTTCTCACTCGGGCCAGCTATTCAGGACTCCACACTCGATGGCTGAATTTCCAACATTAAGTTTCACCCTTTAAGCCAAAAAAACTCGATGACGCTTTGCCTCTGGGCTCTGAATTGGTCGAAGTGTACAATTGTGGTGTCGTGCAAACGTTGTGATGTTCCGCATCTCAAGTGTAATTGGCACATCTCTGGACCTGTTATGGGTACTTGCTACGAATGTGTGCAATCCCGACAGCCCGGTCTGAGTATCGATGCATTATCGTGTTGAGCCAAATCATAACCCCGCAGCTTGCCACGTGGACGGTTCGCGCTGCCCCTGCATCGTCGCTATTGCGAGTTCATCAGGATGCAAATGCGCCCCGGACTGTCGAAGTAATGACACATTTTCGTGGAGACCTGCGTTGGCAGCCAGAAACAGTGGGGTGCGTCCTGCCTTGTTACGTAGATGTACCGACGCTCCTTTGAGTAACAGAACCCGCAGAACCTCAACAGAAGAGCTCGTGGCTGCGATGTGCTGCATGATTGGTGTTAGCCTAAAACAAGTAATATACCAACAAGACATGCCTGTGGTCTTACCAGAGGGGTATTTCCAGAGTAGTCTCCTTCGTTGAGCATCAATTCCGAATGACTTTTCAACAACTCTTGCACCTCATCCGCGTTCCCACGAGCGATAGCATACCCCAATGCTGTTAATGTAGTAACGGTGCTCGAGAGATAGCCTAAAGGATGTTCAAATGCCATCTGTGCCTGCTCTGTAAGTTCGCCCCGCAATGATTGGGACATTTGCTGTGTCACATGGTCGATTTCCAGTCCTGGAAGTGCCAGCAGGTAGGAGAGCTTTGCAAGTGCTGCTTCGGAAGTAAGGTCATGGCCTGGTATTGCGCCAGCCTGCTTCAGCAACATAGCAGGCTCATACAGTGGGCTCACGCTGCCGCTCATGCCTAAGAGCACAGTAAGAACAGACGACTTTGCCAAACCATGATCATCAGCAGATGGCGTACAGTATCACGACTCGGTCCGGTTACTCGAAGAGAGTACAAAACATTCAGTGGCCATTAGCTGCCCGATTGATTAATGAGTAGCATGCCCAGGGCCATACCTCTGATGTTTCTTGAACAAAGTTGGGACAACATTACTGTCCGAGCGGCCTTGTACGCCGTCTGCTGATGGTAGAACACTTACATTGAGTTACGTTCACAATGACTATACCCCGTTTGACAGCCTCGGCAAAGATCTTGGTCAGCGCACCATCTGCACCCCCAGGCGCATTGCCAGCACCAAAAGTCTCCAAGATCAGGCCTCTGAGCCCACGAACTCTTAGGACAGCATCCACCATCTCGGGTCTGATACCCGGGAAAATGCGAAGACATGCAACGTGACCAATATCATCATTGGTCTGTATGCTGAATTGCTCGATATGTGTTGGCCGGTAGATCAAATCCCAAGACACGTTGGTTTTCAAAGACGTGATTGTAGCCAATGGAGGAAAGTTAGGAGAAGCAAATGCAGCAAAATCGCTAGCAGAGACCTTCGTAACTCTATTGCCACGGAACAGCTTGTAGTTGAAGAAAAGACACACCTCAGTATCATGAAATGGCCTGCTATGATCAGTGATCCCAGTAAATTGTCGGTAGCATCGTTCTGTAGCTCAAGCATTGGAGCTTGAGATCCAGTCAATATCACTGGTTTGCCCAGATACTGTAACATAAAACTCAACGCAGAACACGTATATGCCATGGAATCAGTACCATGTAACACGATGAACGCATCAAACAACTTATAATTCCAGAGAATGGTCTTAGCAATTTCCGTCCAGCCATCGGCATTGATCGAGCTGCTATCCAGAAGCTCATCGAACTCCAGTACGGCGTATCGTACATGCTTTTCATATGTGCTGATTGGTGTCCGGAGGCTAGGGAGTAATTGCCTGGTGTGTTCATCAACCTTGACCTGGATCTCTTTACGAGCAGATCCATCATTGAAGGAAGGTCTGGGAGCCATTCCGGATTCAAGAAAGCCTCTAGCTGGCACAAAACCGCGTTCACCTTCCCTCTTCATGCAGATGGTTCCTCCAGTCATGATGATGAGCACCCGAGACTCGGGATATTTGGGCTTAACCCGCATATCATCTACAGCCATGGTCTCTCGTCTAGTCTGAATTGCCTATATCTGTATGGCAGAGGCAACATTCCGATCCAGGGTTGGAAGATCTTCCGCGTTGTATTAGATGAGCCTCTGTTTGGCTTGGGTCAGAACGCTGGAGCGAGGAACTATGTCTCGGGTCGACGTGGTTGTGAGGTCAAGAACAGCTCCTTAAAACTCTTTTACTTGGTAATGAGTGATTTGAGAAGCCTAAGGTGTCGACCCAAAATCGTGAGCTTGCTAAAATCGTTGCCCAACTTCTTCGCTATCCGAAGCAAACAGGGGCGAAAATCCCCGAGTTTGAAGAGCCCACCAACTGAATGGAGACTAGCTTACCTGTAGTCTTGGCATCTCAAACAGTACAATCAGTCGCACGGATGGACGCAAGATAATAATATGCACAGCTACTTTAAGGTATACAGAATTTCATTTCGTCTGCTTTTGAACGCTACATTCTTTCATTCCCAATCCTTTCTCCCGGATCTGGAGTACATAGCACTACATTAAGTGAGTGTAGCTGGCTTTGAAGCCAGTATGGCGGACAGCCGTGGGTATCAGAAATCAGAATCCAACTCCATCGTGGGTCAATCTCGTTATATCTCTGCGGCTGTACTTTCATCTGTCTGCGCCATTGACCGTCTCGTCTGTTACGCCGAAGCGCCAGCGTCCTCAAACGGAAACGGCGGGATTACCAGTGGGCCCTCCCTCTCATTCGCACCTCGAGCGACCATTTTCGGTTTCTTCGCGACTTGCTGATGCGAGTGCTGCTTCTTCGCTAGGCTCAGCGACCGGGTGAGCCCCTTCCAGCCAGAGGTATGGTTGGATGCTGGTATATGTCCGGGATTGCCGCGGGCGCGAGAGACGCTCCCCTTTGGAGAAGCCGCGAGCCGCGGTGGTTCAAGTGAATATGGGTCATAGTCGTGATAGCTAGGGGTGCGGCGGACATCCAACCGAGGAACGTAATGCTCGTCCTCCGATACGAGTGCCTCATCGTCTGGGAGCCATGATTCAGGCACTTTCAACAAAGGCCTACTGTCTTTGCGCTTCAATGTCGTGGTCGGCTTCGGTGGAAGCGGGGAGACCACCATCTCTACGGCTTTGTTCGCGGAATGCGGAACGTTCTCGTCCGAAACGGTCGCCAGGCGAGTAGGTGGGACCTTGGCAGTAGAATATGACAGCTGCGATTTGGGGATGCGCTGCCTACGTTTGTGCATTGGTGCGAGATTGGTGATATCGACCAACTTTGGGCGGCCGAGAGACAGAATGGGTACAGCGATGGCGATTTCCGCCTTCGACTCCGTTGCGGCGGACAGGTCGATAGGGTCTTCCAACCTCGCAGAGGGCTTGTGCTTTAATTCCTCATCGTGACTGCCTTCACTATCCGGACTTGGCGAGGGTTCCTCCTCGCTGGACATGTAACGATCATGAAGCTCGCTTCTGGAGTAAGTGTTAATTCGCAGGTTGTTCTTCGGTTTGATGTTGGATACATTGACGAGCTTGGCCGAGGGGAAGTCCATCTCTTTCCGTGGTTTCTCGTACTCGTCCCCAACAATCACGATGTGCTCCCTGAGTGTATCATCACTGTCGGAGCTGTTTCTAAAGCTCGCAATGTGTTTTTGACCCAGCACTGCGGGACGACGTTGTACGACGGGCATCGTAACAAATATTAGAACGGGGAGTCAAATCTAATTCACAGTGAGGCTGATGACGGAGATGTAGTAAATGGCTTGAGAGCAGATCAGGCGGCCATGTAATAATAGTTGAGGCAGTGATTCAGCTGAACCTCGGAAAGACAAAGGTCAGTGCGCTCTAGTGTCTGAATGTGCGCAGCACAGTGTATACTTCGTATAATGCTTGTGTTGGATGACACAGTTTATGTTGAGTGCAGGGGGTTCGGGAAATGAAACAATGAGATAATTCGGAGGATGGGGCGCGGTTCTATACAACATCGCAATTAGCAGATCTGCGGCACGATGGGCAAGAAGCCAAGGCAGGTGGTGGAGATCATCATCGGGTGGGCCAGGAGCATTGTGTATGGACAGCTTGATGCATGCCAAGGGCATGGTTGGCGTTGCAGCATCAGAGAGGGTTCGCATGGCAGCTAGGCTATGCTAACGCATGAGCCGTGGATGATGGAGGTGATCAGCGGGATGCCGTGATCTGGGATGCATTGGTCGATCAGTCGGACGGCCCCAAGGATTGTCATCTGATGATCTGAGGGCGTTTCAGTTGGGCCATTGGTCGGACCCCGAAATAAGAGCACCACTGGTTACAAGCCCCTGACCAACCGCTCATTTTTGGGCGTGGCCCTCACCCGTGGCTTACTCGACGAACCATGCCACTTCCATCCACCCCCATCGCTCCGACTGCCTAACTCAACTGCTCTTAGTCGCCCGTCTTCCAGGATAAAGTTACTGCTGCCGATGGTGATTGTTGCGGCGCATCTTCTCAATCAATTATCCGACAACTGGAGTGCATATCGACTGGCTCTGCGCTCCAGCATCAAGTAGCGGCTCGTTGAATTCCGCGATGGCCATTAAAATCCAATTGTTGCATCCATCTACGTTGGTGGGTGTCAATCTGACAATCCTCCTTTTCCATCCTCCATGTTGTTGCTGAACCCGCCACGCAATGACGGCATGATGGGCACACCTTCTCACTCTGTGACGCCATAACAGGAACCGCTCTTTGTTTCAGCTGTTCAGGCTGATATGGTCCAGCAACACCACCCATGTTGCTCTTTACAGTACTCCGTCACTCTGTCTTCGCCAAGTGACACTGATCTATGCACCATGCAGTTGTGTCCTACAATCTATTGTTTGATTATGCATGCATATTGGAGACCGTTCGGCGCCTGCGGTAATGCAGACGGCAGCGATGTTAAGTTTGTACTCACGAACTCGCGCACTGACAGCACGGACGCTGTGCCTAAGCTGTACCATGAACTTTCTTTGATGGGTCTATACAAAGATGTTTTTGACTTTCGCTAAAGTGGGGATGCATTCGCATTGCTGAAGCACCATGAAGTGGAGTAAATCAACGGCGAGTGAAAGCATTGACCCGTCTCGCAGAGTCAGCAAGACGGACACACTTATGTGCTACTATGACTTGAAGGCATGAACAGAGCTTTCACGCTCTATAGTTTACTACTGGGTCTGCGTATGTACATCTCTCCCTCTGTCATTCTCAGCTCTGGCGAAGTCCCATTCTATTTCCCTCGCCTCGCCTCTCTGCCCTTTTCCTTCCGATAGCAGTGTCGGATATTATCCATGCACGTGGCCTAGAGTAACGGCATCCAAGCGCCGCCGGAATATATCCGCCGAACGAGTGGTCGCTCTAGAACTGTCGCTTGCATGGGTGAACCGGATAGAACTTGAGCAGCCTCGCACCTTGGCCTCAAGGTGTAATCTTCGAAGAGGCGGGCAGCCTTGATGGTGCGAATTCTCGACTGATGCACCTTAGCCCATGATTGATAGCGCCGCCCTCACCACGACATTTGTGCGGCGCTGACCGTATGCATACTCTCCGACATGGATGGTAGTCCGTCAAGGTAGGAACAAGTCGCCCAGCTGTCATACAGACCGCCCCCGCAGGCTTCTACTTCATAACGCTTTTCCGTGTTCATTCTAAGTGTGGCACTGGACGACCGGTCCACTAGCAAGTCGGAAGGTATCTAACCATCAAATTGAAAAAGCTCCAGCATCTATCGAACATTTCCACCGATCGCCTTGCCCTGTCGCGTCGCCCTATCGCGGCTCAGTGTGTCGCGCGAACCGCACATGCTAACGATTGTCATATCATTGTCACTGAAGAATCCTGCCAGGAACTATGAAGAGTAAGGTAGCTTCAGGACCCATCATTGTAGGTGATCGCATTTTCTTCATAACGCCATCTCTAAGTGGATAACCCAAACGCTTTAGTAAGCGTCTTCCGACCCTCTAGTACTAGTCTAGCCCGTTTACCAATTCATTCTATAGAAAATACTCCGAAGAAAGGATCAGCTTTTCAACAAACCCATCTCTTTTACTCAGGAGGTGCAGCGAAGTGTTGTCATCCCTTTCTCACGGCCGGCCTGCACATCGCCTTTACTCGCAGGCTGCGTTACACAAATGCCTTTGGCAACTCCAACACTCCAAATATCGAGCCTACCGATGTCGAAGTCGTGAGCTCGCTTTCCTGGTCACTAGGCTCCCTTTTATTTGCAAGTCGATAGCTCTCCATCAAGGCTCGACCTTACCCTGCTACCCGCTCTCCCCGTGTGCTGGCGTGGTGTCACCTTCGGAGTGCCCATTGATTCCCCTTCTATGTTCAATCCGTTCATCAAGCCCTCTCAATAGCTAAGGATAGTCAAATTCTTTGGCTGTTCGTCTCTTGAGCAGTGAATACCCATTGCTTAAACACTCCTTCACCACTGCCACAAACCCCCTTCTTAGAAAACCATGCACCATCTCCAAACCCCTCTTCTCCTTTCAGCTTTCACCAATTGCTCATGCCTTCCCTTCCAGTCGCTGATGCAGCACACCGCGGTACATACAGCATGAGCCTCTCGAACCTCGTCTGGCGCATGAGCAAGCTAAAGCAAACAAGAACCTTCCTGCAACGCAGCGTCCCTTAACCCTCGAAGCGGAAGAGCGAAACAACGTGGATGAGCTGGGCTTGTCGTGCAGGAACGCTCGTGCGGGAGGTTTAAGATAGTCTTGCATATCGAGTTTCGGGATCTTTCCACTTAGGAGAATGTCTGTGCTGATAGCATGGGATTCTTACCAAGATGTGGGTTTCTTGACAGCGTTCTCGGTTGTGGGTGTGATTTGGTGCCGTACCAAAATTATAATCCATGAGACCCTCCACTGTCGAGAATTGCTACACGGACAACGTCCATTTGTATTGGATTTCAGATTTCGGGCTCGACATATATTACTTTCCCACCCCTCCGATGCTACTGTACACTTAAGATTCCAAAACAATACCTTACATTTTCCTCTCCTGCACGATTCCACCCCCAAAAAGATACCCCTGCCATAGGGACCACACTTAGATAAGGTAACCCACCCGCCGCCGCTTGAGCCTCTCCCACAGCCCAATATATCAAATTGATGGCGCAAAAATACAGACGCAACGATACTTTATATGCACAACGAAAATAAGAAACTAATCTAGGACGCAGAGATCCACCGCCGTCGGCCCGTGCGTAAGTAACCTTCATGGCGCCGAAATTCGGAATGTCGGCGGGTCGGATATATTGCGCGTAAACGCTTGAGCGTCAACACACAACGCATGCGAGACAGCCTGCAGAGCGCAACGGTCGCACCGCGCAAGCAAATCAACCATTTCGCTCCCATCTTGAAAAAGCCGACCCACTCGAGTCGCTACCATGGGCACTCTTCACCGCTCTTTAAGCTCTCTATGCCTTTCTGCTCCTCGCAACGGGCCCTTTGCTCGCGCTGCCGTTCACATTCCCGTTAGCATTCGCATTCGCATGGCCGATGTCCACGCTCGGCACCTCCGCATGCGCCATCTCATACGTCGCCTGCCTTGCCATCGCCGTGCTGCTCCCCCGCCGCGAATGGCTCTTCCCCTTGCCCTTGAATTCCTTCTTATACGTCGCGGCATAGAAACTAATAAACAACAGCAAATAACTACTCAAAATGCCCATGCCCGCGAACGCAGCAAACTCCTCGCCGGCGCATTTTCCCATGTTCGGGAGGTGCGGGAAGTAGGTGCTGGTGAAGTAGGTCCAGGAGGCGAAGTAGACGAAGCCGAGGTCGATGACGAACTGCAGGATCTGGAGCTTGGTGATGTACTGCTTCCACCAGATGCGGATGCCGCGCGCGGATTGGAAGTAGTACCAGTACATGACGACGTGGACGAGGAGGTTGAGGGTGATGGGCACCCAGGAGGTGGAGGTGATGCCCGCGAGCTGGGTGTAGCAGAGGAGGGCGGTGGCGCCGTGGTGGTAGGTGTGGAGGAAGGCTGGGAGTGTGTTAGTGACGGCCTGTAGGATGGAGCTTCGCGCAGATGTTTGGGGGTGTAAGAAGAGGCGTACTGAGTGGCTTCTTCTTCAGGACAAGGAATACGGTGTCGATGAGCTCAACAAACTTGGTAAGGTAATTTAGCTGCCCTTCAATTAGCCCATCTGATACCAATGGTTGTCATTACATGACACACGTAGTACAATATAACCAACTCGTCCGTCCAGCCCCCCTGATGATCACAAATCGCAAAGAAAACCCCCCTCCTCCACACCGTCGGCGCCAGCTGCTCAATGAACAGCGCCAACAGTGACCCGCTGATAATCGTCAGATATATATTATGTATCATGAACAGCCCGTTTAGCTTGAACGGCGGTCTCGACCGCATGAGCTCTCTTCCGCCCAGGACTGCAACATAGTAGGTAACCAGCATCGTAGCTGTCGCCCTTAAAGTTGACAATGGGGTTTCGCCGGCTTGAAAGCGGAAGTCTTGAGGCGGGTAGCCTTTGATCGTAGAAAAGGCTCTCTCGAAGATGGGCCATAGATGTGCGCCGAAGGGTCTGTCAAGGGAAGGTAGGGGGAAGGGCACGGATTTGAGGGCGTCGGAAGACATGGTGAAGGAGTTGATTTTTCGCCCTTCAGTCTGCAGCGAGGGCTGTGGACGAGGTAGAGCTCATGCAATGGGTTGGATTGTCGCAACGGAGCGCGGCCACGCTGGCTTGATTGAGGTCGGGAGGAAGCGGAAAGCACGCGTTGGAGAAATTTTGAAGGAGTGACAAGAAGAGAAGAAGGAAATTGATGACGGCGACTACTCCGCAGAGGATAATAGTGCTGTGAACTCGTCGATACAGTGTCGTGGCATAAAGGAGGCAGCCAAATTACCTCAATCTTGGGATGCCGAGGGTCAGCTTCGTTTCGCATCCCAGCTGACGAATCACAGAAGGATAGGCCGCCAAGGCTCAAAGATCCCCAATTCGTGGGTGGCATCATGGCAACCACATCAACCACTTCATTCTTAGCATCGTTTCTTCGAAGATCTGTCTGTATGGGCTCATAGACCTATCCAAGTCTACGTGCACTGTCGTAAAGCTGACACAGACAATCCAAAATTGACACAGACAACCCAAAAGTAATAAAACCCAGGGCAGGCATTACATGAGATGGTTTCGTCAAACTCGGAGCACTCAAGCCTATCCCATAGGTAGGAGACATTGAACCGGAATCTACCACAAGCTCCTTAGTTGGAAGTGAAAGCCGATGTGAACTACTTGAGTACACTAATCTGATTGCTGCTCAACAGTGAGTACCCAGCGGTCCAAATCTCCTTCTCCGTTGGCCAACCGCATGACCCTTCTCTGCAAGGTCTACTTGCAAGTATTGATTGATTCACCTGTTTGAGCCATATATAGCTATACGGCAATACAATAGTTGCGATTCTTCTGTATTTCGATGGCAATCTAGAGAATCTACTGGAATGTTATGGGTAAAATCTACGATCATTGCTTGCAGTCCTACGTAGTATCTCGCATCATGTTTTCTTCACTTTCCATTGGTTTATTCGCTTGATGGTTTTTGAGGATTTCGATATTTACTGGAGATCTTCAAGCGAAGAGCAGTATACGATCTACTGGAGGCAAGAAGCAATGGAAGCAGAGAATATTTAGGGACCTCAGGCGCTCTGTGAACCATTCACGGTGAATGTCAGACATTACATTGGACAAGACTCCTACGTGTGCTCACACCGATGCAACAACTCTTTAGTAAGCACCACACTGGTTGATGGTCTGAAGTGCAATACTGAGTAGTACCCAAAATAACGTCTGAAGTCGCCATGCTCATATCAATGCTGCATACCACAATCTCCAAGCCAGACCACCATCTACGACACCCTCAGCGCCCTCTACTCATCCTGTCCGAGTCGCGTAACAGCATGCCATGGAACTTTACATGACAGCTTATGCTTTTTTCGGGGAAAATTTCTCGCCTTTGAAACTTGAATTATGCTCCAGTCAGTCAGGTGCTTGGGTCAGCTCTCATGCGGTGATCTCCGTCTCCTCTTTGCCAATTCCCAATCAAGGAAGGGGGTGTCGAATCGGAAATTCGATGATAGGATAGAGGAAAAAGAGGTGTGGAAAAAGTAAAAAGGGGGGTGCACACGGGAACGGCCAGAGAATGCTTGATACATTGACCAGATATAGCGCATCAAGGATTGAACTTAGCTGCGGAACACCTTGGATATGGCTTCTTTTGACGACACTTTGCAGTCAGATGAAAAAATTACTGTGATTCGATACAGGGCTTAGAAGGATATGTCGAGCATACCCTGTCGATTTGTCTCAAAGCGCTGAGAACGGGGGTAGGGAGCAAGGCGTCGGGAGGCTTTAATATTATTATTCGACGAGCCTATGTAGTGAGGTATGCAGCTGGTCTACAAATATTTCCCCCTGAAACCATCCCTAGCATCGAGGAAGCTGGAGCCCCGTTCCCCCAATGTACTCGTGATCCGAGAAAGAGAAGAACCGAAGAAGAACAATCGGTAGCGCGCATTACGTCAGCCGTCTTGGAGCTAGTCCCAAAAGTAACTTGTACTTCGTGCTTGCAAGTACCTGCACGTTCAACTTTCAGCTTCTGAGGCTCCCTCCATCCTTACCCTTCGTTCAATGTCCTCACTATCGATCCGTCGCATTGCGGCGCGTACACAACCGTCCATTCTCCGGAGGCCACACACTATACCCAGACGCTTACCCGTCCTCAAGGCGAGAGGAAGTGCCATAGCATGCTGTCAATTCAGCACCACAGCGAGCCGATCGTCGGGCGGCGCTGGTGATGAGGAAGAGAGCTTCGAGCAATTCACTGCGCGGTAAGGATCTTCTTTGCCCGCAAGCGCTCGACCACTCCCACTATGGCCTTGAGGGCTTTGCAGAGCTTGAGATGAATGCTCCCGTTGTGCCAGAATCCAATGGCTGATCCACGCGTCCTTCGCTACCATAGATATGAAAACGAGTTCAACAACGTGCAAGATGTCTTCGAATTACAGGTACGAGCTCGGTCGAGGAAGGCCCCGTCTTTCCCGCTGGTCTTAGCTTCCACCTGGCTGCGACATCGATAGGCTGACGACGACGCTCTCACTGTAGCGAAACCTGAATAATGCCTTTGCCTACGACCTCGTGCCTTCTGTCTCCGTCATTGTCGCAGCGCTCAAAGCCGCCCGAAGAGTCAATGACTTCCCAACCGCTGTGCGAGTTTTTGAAGGTATAGCCTGTGTGCATACTCTATTACCCTTCAACCTGATTGTCCTTCGTACCGCGGATATCTCAATGTCTCACTTCAACCTGATTCGCTCGTAATATCAATGGGCGCGTCCGACTGACCTCTTGCTACTCGATAGGCATCAAAGTCAAGGTGGAAAACAAAAGCCAATACCAGGCCTATCTGCGCGAACTCAATGGGCTTCGGGAGGAATTAGGCATCAATCTCAAGGAAGATCTGTACCCGGGCGTTGTGTTCTCGTCAAACCGGGACAAGGAAGATTGGCTGCCGGAAGAATTGAAACCAAAGGCGGAATCATAAGAGGATAGGAGACTATGGTATGGAACGCATACAGAACGGAGGGGTCCTATAAAGTATGACAGCCAATGTTGGGGTACAGGCCTGCGCTGCAGGCTTAGGAGTTACAGCGTACCCCGGAGCAGCTGAGAGGGAGTGGAAAGGCACTGTATTTACTGTACGCTTTGTACAAAATCATACCTAGACTACCCACGGAACTTTGAAGTCTTGACAGTCATCGGCAAGAACTATTTCGCTTGACGATGGACACTCTACACAGCTACATTACTATAGATCGAGATGACAGTAGCTGCTATGTTTCTGATCTTGCGATCCCCTCTAATGCAGTGAGTCTGGCTGTTCACACCGGCTTAGATATACTAGTATACATGCCAACATTGCCCTAAGATGCAAAACCCACGTCGTGCCACTCCAGCGCTCCAAATGCAACAATATCTATGCGAGATTCTGAAGAAACCTAACCCGCCCCTACGAATTTGAACCAGTTGGGCCTACAATCCTCCTTATAGAGGAACCTTTCCCCATCCGTAAAGCGTCCCTTGACGCATCCCTTGCACTTTGGCGAGTTCGGGCAGTTGAAGTAGGGGATGTGCTGATAGCCTATGTCGCGGAACCTATATGCCTCATGTCAGCAAAGATAGATCCCACAAAGGCTGCTCACGAATGTGACCCAAACGTACCAGTGAATTCTGCTCGCATCCTCAAACAGCCCCAGCGCAATGGAGTGCACCGGTGCATCCCCCCACCTTTCGTAAAAGAACCCCCCCGCCCGGTCCAAATGCTCGAAATAGTCCTCATACGCCTTACCCCTCCAGAACTCCATATCCGCAATCTCGAAATTGCTCCAGAAATGACACGTCGAGTACCCCTTCGCCTTAATATTATGCTCCGGCCGCCTCTTACTATCCGTCAACCACTCCCTCGCATTATTCTGCACCTCATACTCCGGATGCGCCGCCAGAAACTTCAGCGTCTCCGGCCACAGCGTCGGCAAGCTCTGCGGCGCATCGTATAGATTCATAGTAAAGCCGTATGTCTTGTTGTGGTCCTCCATGTAGCGGAAGACGTCGTAATCGACGTCGCAGAAGAAATGGACTTTGGGCTCGACGCGCCAGTAGTAGCGGACGTGTGCCAGTGCGGGGTGCCGGTAGAACATGCCCGAGTTCCAGCGGCACATTTGGTGGTAGGAGACGAGGTTGCCGTATTGGATCTTTTGCTCCTCGAGCATGGCGGCGGATTCGGAGAAGAGGTCGTTGTTGATCCAGGAGGGGACGGCCCAGTGTTCTTTGGGGATTAGTTCTGGGGGTTCTGTTAGTGTGCTTTCTCATTGCGACTTGTTGAGGGATGTTGGGTTTCGGGGCAGAGCGCATACCGTAGTTGCATTTCGCTTTGGTGGCGGCTTGTGTCTTTTTCTTGAACTCGTCTGTGAAAGGAACGTCGTTGAAGAAGGTCCAGGGGTAGTTGAATTTGGAGTTCCAGGTTCTTTCGAGGTCAACCATCGATTGTACCATGCCGTCGACCTCCTCGTTCCGGACCAGTGATAATATCGTCGCGTTGATCCGGGGCGCATTGGGATTGTCCGCAGCGTAGTCGTCTGCTCTCCATAACTTGCCTTCAGGTTCATCGGTTGCTATTCAGGTCAGCCGAGCAGTCCAGTGGTCTTTACGGTGGTATTGCGTACGGTCACTCATTGGATCATTCTTCCAATCGGTAACTCTTTCCCCACCACCCTTAAAAGGTGAGAGTGACGGCGGCGATCTGACATTCTGGAATATCAGGTAGAGGCCTAAGAACGCCGTAATCGCCGCCAAAGCGCGGATTGGCTTCGAAAAAGACATCATGGTAGAGGAGCTCCGGTGCAGCACCACCGAGGTTCATTAGGAGAGCTGAGGTGGGCGTACTCTGTCGCATGCATCTGAGCCTACCAATTAATGTACTCTGGCTTCGATATCAAGCGCCTGCGTCATGGCCAGATATTTAAAATCGTCAGCCTACTGAACAGGGGTGGACTAAGTAGCTTTTCGGAGGATTGTGGCGGCCGAGGCTCGGACGCGTAACGACTTTCCCTCTTTGCGCGACTTGACCATCTCCAGATCAGCATGTAGGAAAAGATCGGAAGGTATTTCAATCCTCTCATTCTCTCTGCAATGGCACAAAATGCCCTGGTCAAGTCTCAGTTAGCTGAACTTGTACACGCAATCACTGGCAGCTCGAAGGTGCGCTTCTCGGCGGCAATGACAGTAGCCCAAGTCTGATGCTGGGCAGATCCAGGACGTGTCTAGGGATGAGGAATGGAGACGTGCAGCCTGGAAGACTCTGCTCAATAATCGCTCAGTCCGCACGAACCAATTCGAGGTAGAGGCACGTCTCGCTGGTCTGGAGGAGAAATTCCGCATTGTAAACAATGACCCTCTAGCGGATGCGCTTCGCCTACGTTTGGACGAGCTCTCAGCATGTTCAAACAGATGGACTCCCGAGATACTGTCGCTCTTGTTAAATCTCGCCGATCGACCGGCAGAGAAGTCGGACCTGAAGGGTCTTGAGAGCCTGAAGCCCCAACAACTGCCTGCAAGCTTGACATGGTCCGAAATACTGGCAGACGACCCTCTGGATAATTCAGATGGATTGTGGGATGACATTGACTACGCTGTGGGCGATTCCGACGACGAGAATAACATCTACTGCGTTGAAGCGGCCGCCACAAACGTGACCCCAGACTCGAGCCAAGAGTCAGAGAATTTACCATGTGAGATTGAGCAGCTAATGATCGCTATTGATCCTACAAAGCTTCAGGGCATTGTCCAGGCACAGTCCTGGAACGCCGACCAATTGCAGGACCATCAGCAATCAAAGCGTCTGGTCTCCGAGGCGCAGGTTTTTCGAGACGTACTTTCTATGCTACATGGCCTTCCGACCTCCATCTTCGTACAAATCGAGGATGGGAGGTATCTATTCTCTAGACAGTTCCAGATTGATCATCTTTCGGAGGAATCTCTCGTACACATACTCAGCGATTTCGCTGTTCTCGGCAGTCAATTGACAACAATGCGGGCTTGGCTGGATCGGATTGAGACAGTACCTCTTCAACAGACTTATCAAGCAGCAATCGCTGTGCGACTCCAGGACTTTGATCGAAAATTGTCAAATCTAGAAGCAAGCACCTTGAAACCGGCGGCAGTGACAAGCCTGCTGGATTTATCAAACACTGTTAGGCGTGAAAGCCGTTGTCTGCAGCAGCTTAGCAAAATTGTTGCCAGGTCAGCCATCAGGAAGCAGGCGCCAGGACATTTCGACATGCTTGAAATGACTTACGAAAGCACCTGTGCAAATCAAGCATGTGGGGACACAGAAGGCTACAAGTATATGGCGGAACTTCTTCTTGAAGGCTTCACAATGTACCTAAAACCTGTCCGACGTTGGATGGTAAAAGGTGAATTGATAGAGGACGACAAAGTTTTCTTTGTTCGAAAGAACGCCAATGCTATTCCGCTCGAGTCTTTATGGGCAGAGCAATATGCAGTTCGTAAGACAGACGCCGGTGATTTATATGCCCCTAATTTTCTACGTTTAGCAGCTCAGAAGATATTCAACGCTGGGAAAATCATCAACTTCCTGAAAGCTTTGGGACAAAATGGTTATGAAGACAGTACCGCATCGAGCAGTGACAGCGAATTGACATTCGAAGTAATCAACCATTCAGAATCTCTGAGGACGTCAACTCCCTTTTCGGAGCTTCTCGAGCGGGCACTTGGCCAGTGGATCTCCAAGCACTGCCATGCATCATCGGCGATACTTCGCCAGGTTCTCGACTCACAATTTCATCTGCAGGGGACCTTGGACGCCCTCGAGTACGTGTTCTTGCATCGAGACGGAGCCCTCAGCAGTCACTTCTCATACGCTGTCTTTGCAAGACTCGACCGTGATAAAGGGGTCTGGAACGATAAATACATCCTGACAGAGCTCATCCGGGAAGCCTTGGACCCTATCCTCGGCGCCCATGATCAACGCCTCACTGTTCACCTGGCAAACGACCAACGAGCTACGGTTGGCAGCCGACGATCTGTAAAAGCTCTGGAATGTCTGCAGGTCTTCTACTCAATTCCTTGGCCGGTGGCAAACATTGTCCGATCGACCTCTTTAGTCACGTACCAACGTATATTCGTACTTTTACTCCAGTCGCAGCGTGTGCGGCGTAAACTTACACAGCAACAACTAGATAAAAGAACCTTACCGTCAGCTCATTGCCAGAATGGGGAATTTAATCTCGCCAGGTTACTTCGTCATCGCCTACTATGGTTCACCAACTGCGTTTTGACGTACCTCGCTGAGACGGTAATTGCAGTATCTACTGCAAAGCTGCGAGAAGAATCAGCAAAAGCAGAAGATATGGACAGACTGATTGCCATTCACAGTGACTACATATTACGCCTTGAGGAGCGGTGCTTACTGTCAAAGAAGCTCTCTCCCATTCACCAAACACTGATATCAGTTTTCGACCTCGCCATGTCATTTGCAGATGCCCACGCGGCATATACCACCGAGTCATCTCCAGGGGAAATGAACGATTCGGCCAGGCTGGCACTTAATGGTCGCCAGGCGCCTCATGTCAAGCGCCGCCGTGCTTCTTCGCTTTCCAGCGACGATAGCATCCATGACAGGGAGCAGGAAGCGGAGGGAAGGAACAAAGCTGCCAGCGAGACGACATACCTTTACAGACTCAGAAAGATGCACACGACATTCGCGAACTTACATAGCTCCATTCTTGCCGGCCTACAAGGGGTCCACAGAGCTGGCGCTGACCCGACATTGGAAGCACTCGCAGACCTTCTGGCGGTAGGCTTCAGCAAAGGTATAAGATCCTCGGACTCTCATGAGTGAAGCAGGAGATACGAGCGCTTAACATGACATCCTATTTCGCAATATTAAGATGTTTGACTGCCACATCAACCGCAGTCATAGTTGGTGTAACGGATAGACGGGGATGCAACGTTGCAGTTGACGCATCTCGAGTACCTGTTGGATGTTGGCACAACGAAAATATCTGACCAGTACCAGGAGACAAGAGTGGTCGCACAAGATGCCTTTGGCCTGGGGCATTTTCTGAATGTCATAGATTTACGCCAACAGAGAGATTTCTTACCAAGCGCGAAAGTCTGGCTTGAATCTCGAGATATCAGCACCACCACACCACATGTCCACGAGATTTGATGAAAATACGATGGATTGGTCACCAAGCATAGAAGGTGGGCCAGCCACCCAGGCAGAAATTTAGAAGGACATCTATGGGGCTGACCTTTCGAAAGCTCCGAGGCCGAAGCCTTGCGAACAGCCGATCGAGCGGGAGAAAAGGTGCGCTGTTTTATGACATAGCTACCATTTAACGCAATCCTCCGAACATTCTTGCCAGAGTCCACACTGCAAATGGATGAACCAAAATCGATCTAGATGATCGACCACGAGGGCCACATATGAACCTGCCTTCGATCCCAACTAGCTAGCTGGGGTGAAGTAGAGAAGGAATATACGACCATTAACTACTTAAGACCAACCGCCCATAGCTATCGATATGTAACAAGGCAGTAATACATAAAACAAGAAGCGAAGTCGATATCACCAGAGCCATAGTGCTAAACGAATCACGGTGGCTAAAGATTGCTATATTCAGAACAAGCGCCTTAACAGAGTATACCCTTCTGCTCACACAAATGGAATTTTTTCTTCTTAGCAAGCTTCGAATGTCTCCTGTCCCCTTGTCTTGCTCTTACCTTCTCGGTTCCTATCAAGGGTATACTCGCTGAAGCGAGACATATCTCAGACAAGTTGCTTCTTTCACAGTGGATCACCACTGGTCGATCAAACCATTGTATCTTCGGTATTACGTCTCCGGAAGATGTTTAGAAGCATCGCTCCTTGCACAGTAGAGAGTGAGAAGACGTTGACGGCATAAGATAATTGTCCCTTTTTGCTGTTCTAGTATATGAAATCCCGGGTTTCCTTAGAGTCTCCAAGCAAGTCATACTCTGCGAGTACGATGTTGGATTCGCTATGGCTACTTAACTTCGCTTCCGACAGATAATGTATCAATCGTTCAAGGCCCCGATTCTTCTTCTGATGGTAATCTTACTCTTGTGATGCCGATAAAATCCTGAAGTTACAGCTGACCGTCGAAATCACCCGGCCAAACATCGACCTCGTCTATCAGCATCAGCAGGCCAGCAGCTTACGGAGGTGGAGAGTGTGTATCCACTGCTTCCTGTCTGAGCGTTGCGACTGCACACCAAGAGCGCAAAGGAGCTGGTGGCAGCAGCAAGGCTTGGAAAGATAACCGAATATTCTGGATTGCGAACAAGTGCTATGTCGCGATGGTACTTTATCCGGATCCGAAGATCTGTCCAGGTACTTGTATCATCTCGCAAGCCATTGTAGGTACGACGGCTTCGCAGCGGTGCCTACACTACAAAAACGGACACCTTTCTCCCTTGAGAAGTCCAAAACTAGAGCACTCCCGCAGTGGACCTCCGGAACAATCGACGAGGACCAAAATGAGTAGACGTGACGATCACTCCAAGCTTCGGCCTATTCTCCCTTGCGTCTGCAGGAATGGGTGCATTCTGTCATGAGCCAGACACTGCCAGTCACAGGAAATTTCCGCTTTCTCCCTAACTCTCAGACTCTCTCTCTCAATGTCGGAGCCGCATCCACGATACCACTTTGGCTGTTTGCCACTTTGATCGTCTGCTTCGGTCCATCGATCCATCGTCATCTCCTCAAAACCTGTTCGAGCACCGACAGGATCAGAAGCCGTGTCCCAAGCCAGCCTCGGTATGACGGCTTTGCTGACGTACGGGCGAAATCTCATTCTCGGTTGATAAAGCGGAAGCTAGGTCAGTATCCCCACCGCGAAAATGTGACACACTCTGGAATGACAAGAGGTTTTTGCATACGGGCATTTCAAGACGATAGCCTAGAATTCGGACCTCGATGTCGGCAAAAAGGCGTAAAGGGTAGGCTTGCTATTATGTAGCCCCCTAGCATAACTTATAGACCTATCAACTCCACCATCCACCACACCTCAATTGCTTTCCCAGCGGATGATTCTCACGCCGGGTTCTCCAGAGTCTCGCGATCTTGAAAAACAGATAGAACGAAACAAGAGAGGTAGATCCGACAACGACAGGATGATCCATTGGGAATATCCAATCAATGCAAACCCATCAGCCACGCGTCACTTCATCTATTTACCTGAAAAGAGCAAAAGGACCTTAATACCCGCAATGGGGGTTCGAGAATGACATCCAACGCTGAGCCGGAGATGCACCACACCGCTTTAACCCCACGTTTCAGATGAATGCTCTTCGTATTTGGCCAACATGTGGCGTCCGAAACGTTGGTAGTTGTAACTTTGTGAATCAATGCGAGTAGGAACCAGGACAATGACATTCTTAGCTGACGATCTGATGATGTTGCCCAAACGGCTCGGCTCCACAAACCTTAAGCGTGGTGCGCGCCGCCCCCTGGCGCCCGCTAGGGTGGTGGGTTGGTGGACTTTAGTGTGTTCCATGAGTGGGCGTGGGTTTATGGGGGACTGTGCGATGTTCATGGGGTGAGGGGGATAGTTGTGGACGACGAGTCAGGGAGGGTGCTTTATGGCGTGCTCAGGGTTTTTTGAAAGTCATGAAGTGGACATGAAATATAGAATTGCAAAAGCGATGGAAGATTTTGGAAAATTGTGTACATTTTTCCACCGGGTATGTCTAAGGAGTGTGTTAGAGCCGTCAGAATTACTCTGGTGAGCCAGCCACCCTTCCGACAGCTGCCTTCGCACGATCAAAGGCAGCGGATTTCTTTCGTGATGAAGATGCCCTTCCTTTGCATCATTGCCTGGCCAACCCCCGATCAGTTCTACGCCGTCGTCGTCGTTGTCGTCGACGAGGTGGCGGTACTCGAGCTTAATGCTGTGTTGGTCGGCGTTGCCGTATCCGTAGCCGTTAAGGTATTTGTGCCTGTGGCGGTATTCCGTGTATTGGTGCCCGTGGCAGTATTCAGTGTATTGGTTTCAGTCCGGCCACCTCCTGTGCAGTCTGTCGGCAGCATCCACATGCCAGAGTGAGTGCCGGACATCGTCATAACGCTAAGCGGGCCGGTGAACGTGTCTGTTGCAGTATTCCCGCCAAGAGTATCGGTATTCGTGCCTTGCCTTGCGGCAAGGGTATTTGTGCCCGTCAGAGTGTTCGTAGCAGTCAAGGTGCCGGTATTTGTCAACGTGTTCCCCCGCGTCAAAGTATTTGAGCCTCCTACAGTGCTACCACCGCCGACGGTGCTGAATGATGGCAGGCATCTAGTAGGTACACCAGTAAAAGTCTCCGTGCCTGTCTGTGAGGGCAAGGCGGTTCCGCTATCTGACGAGTCTGGGATAATTATCGTATAAGTTCCGGGTGGGGGTCCATGGCGTCCGCCAAAATGCTGAGGCTCGGCGACAGGAGCTGCAAGGATGCTCTGAATGAAGGCAGCCACGAGGAGGCTTGCAATGGTAATCGTGTACATGATAGTCGAGTAGTGAAGATGTATAGAGATGAGATTGAGGGACGTATCGACTAAGATGATGCAAACAGCGTTTGATGATAACTGTTCTTGGGTAAAAGATTAGGTGAGCCAGAACCATCTTTATAGTAAAAGGATGCTGCGAATTGTGGCCCAACATTCGCATGCGTCATAACCCATTCTCGATGCCACGGCTTACAAGGAACAGTAGCTCGGCGTCAAACGGCATATATGAAACGACCAGCGAATGACGGAGTAAGGGAACAGAATCAGGAGCTGCATTACGCACTCGAGCGCAACCTCATGCCGGCTGCAGCTGTTTACGATCAGCAGATCGAAGACAATGTTACCGAGCCCGGTCTTGGAGATTGATGAATACCTTCTGCCATAGCCTTAGGCAGGACATCATGGCCGAGATACCGTCCGATGAGCTGGGACAGGGTAGATCAATACCGTATCGGGGATCAAACAGCCCACTTTTGTGAGCTACCAGATTCGTAGTACCTGCATGCCTACTCTGATTATGATTCCAGCCTACAAACGTAGATCTGGGGCCCCAAGCACATGGAATTCGTAATAGTGAGACAATGCTACATAGACATCCGCCTCAAACTCCGCTATGGACTGTTCCAGAGCTGTAGATCGTGAAGATTATGTGGGCAAGACGTCAAGCTCAGGGACCCTTCGCGATCACGTCCCAATTGAGCGTATCTCCGATGAGAAACGGGCAAAAACATCCATTATGGAGCTGTCGACCAGTGCACTGCATGAGAGACCGGAGTTGCAATGCCTGCGCAGCGATCGAGGATCGAGAGGAAAGGCGGTTGGCAGTTCTTCGAGTGAAAGTGAGACGTCCAGAGGGTTCTCCAACCCACTGTGCCGCCGTAAACCAAATAGCTCGGGTGCCTAGATCAGGACCGAAGACGTGGCAAGGTATTTGTAGTTGGACTCTTTGAGCAAGATAGAGAAAGAAGCCGAAGCAGAACTTTGAAGACCCGTCGTCGTCACAAAGCTTGGACCGTCTTGGCAATGGAGCCAAATGCGGTATGGCTTGCGGCAAGTGCGCTTAGGGTCGCGTGATTTCACCATCTCCTTTGGCCGAAAGGCCGAACCCATGGAAAAGGCATGACGAGAGGCGAGATCGATGTCAATGGTGCCAGATACGAAACTCAAGCGTGACGCTGAAACGCACTGAGCCGCCTCCATGTCGACACCCATTCAATCTATTCACCCCGACTGGCCTGACCGCAGACCGACACGCTCTGACTTTCGTTCTCTGCCAGAACAGTAATGATCTTTGAACCAAAGCTCGTGGAGCCTTTACGAGCAGTCGTTGGTCGAGTGAATTTTGCCGGATCCCTAGAGCGCATTCACCATTCAAACAGATCAAAATTTGATCATCCTTTTAAGCCTGGACTTTCCGACTTATCTCAAGCTTTCCAGTGCCTCACGTCGCGGTCCTGGTCAGGTACCATGTCGCGAGGACGATTACAGAGTCCCTATAGAGACATGTTCATCTTCATCTGAATTTTCGGGGTCCGCAAAATGTTCGGATTGAAGGAAATAGCTTGATTTCCCACCTCAGAAGCAGGCTCTGCTTCCTGTCTGGCGGTCATCTATTCCCAGCATTGTATTTAAAGGAGTGCCACAAACACCGTGGAAATCTCCGGTACTCTATGGTAGAGTCTTACTTGCCTTCTATCGAGACCCTTTCAGTGACCTCATGGTCCGCCTTGTTCGTGAGCAAGATCCTAATGACGGACCACAAGTGGTCCTATCTACAAGGCCCCCACTCTATCACTTTATCTTGTGTTAGTGCATCGACCCAAATTTTGTGGAGGACGTCCTGATCGTTTAGCAACCGAATTGCTCGGTCCGCCCAGGGTTGAACGTTCAGTCGCAAGTTTGCGCGGGATTGAGGTCTTTCCTCCGCAGGGAAAAAGAGGGTCAGTCGTGTACCTTGGGAGCAACATTTTTTTGCAATGTGGGAGACACTTGAGCATCGGGTGTCGTATGGAAATGGCCAGTAAAAGTGTTCTTATCAAATTAGGTGTGATTCGGATCTGTGGATTTCTGTGGTCTTGAAAGTTCCCCATAACCTAATCTTTAGTGTTAGTCAAATGGTATTGTCTAACGTTGGCGGAGGAGATAGAAGCCATTGATACCAATCTTCAACTCTCTAAGTCTCTGAGTCTGCTTCCAAGCTTCTGTGCCTCGTTACCACGAGTCCCCACTCTCAAAGGAATCTGAATTGTTCGAAGCTAAGGGTGAGCGTTGTAGATTCCTGAACGGAAGTGTGTCCAGTACGAGGTGGCAAAACGTGCCGTCGCTTCTTTGATCGATGGCTAGGGTGGAGATGGAGGGGCTGTATATATCGAAATCTCGAAATCGGGTAATGGAGAGGTTACGTTGGGACGGTAACGACGATCCTTAGCCGTAAAGCTCTAGGTGTTGAAGACTAGGACTGTGAGCGGCGAATGAAAGATCGATCTTGTCAATCATGGAGTGGAGGGAGAGGCTTTCAAGTGCGGGGAGGGTGTGTAAGAAGGACGTTATTTTGTGAGCTAGCGTTAGCCTGTCGTCGTCCGACAGCCACCATTGAGGGACAAGCTTGAGTCGCTTGAGATGCGGTAGCTCTCCGGACATATGCTCCATGAACGTCCCAAGGCCAACATTGGTGAGCTCCAAAGTTTCGACCTGCGACCAGTCCATGGCCTTCTTCCATAGATCGAGGTTTGCCCTATTGACGACCTCGAATGGTGGCTCACCAACATCCGGCAAGCGTGTCGGTCTCAGCCATTCGTAGCCGTACTCTTCAGCAAGGTGGTAGCGTAATCCATATATGCCGCTGTTGTAACGTCTGTCTCTTTCCCTCCAGATACCATTCTCATCATCGAACTGATAGCCGTCAAGACTGATTTCTTTTAGTGGTGGGAAGCGATCGCCTTTGACGAAGGGAAAGGCAAAAGGGTCCCTAGGATCGATAACGCAGCCACTCGACTTTAGGGAGAGTGCACGCACAGAGTGGTCGGTTGTCAGCGTTTTGTAGAGCTGTGAGAAGGCCTCTTCGCCGCCTCCTGTACCATGGCTCATATGGAAGTCGATCTTGTTCGCGTGAGAGGATGCCGACGCTATCCATATTGATGCGAGAAAGGCCCAGAAGAAAGCGATGTTACGCATGCTGACCGGCGACAAATAGCTCCGTGAGAGTACGCCGCTCTTGTACGAAGGGGATGGCTTTTCCCTGTCAAGGGATGAGGGTCAATTGGAATCTTAGGTACACATCCAGCTATGGTTCCTTTATAGCTATCTTGTACTGTTGGCTGACTCGAAGCTACCAGGATGCTTTCAGGCTCATCGAGACGTACGGGGCTGTTCCTTCAACGTGGCCTCTGGTAAAGCATTGCTGCCTGTGGCTTGGTAGTAGGATCAGGATAAGGAAAAGGATCAGGACTAGGAAACGGATCAGAGGCTTTTAGATGGATCAGCTCAATCGAAAAGAATAAAAATCACCAGGACACAGAACGAGCCAACGTTGAGCAAGCAGTGAGGAGCAGAGAATGACAGACCCTACAGGCGAGAGCGAGTAGGGGCAAGTTCAGACGTCGAAAAGTATTTAGATGAGCAGAGATGCATATACCAGCTGTAGTAGAGACTTCTATGGGTCGCTAATAGCATCTATTGGAGCTCTCACCAAGCGAAAAAATGACACAGAGTAATCAGCTATCATTGTCGTCCGATTGTTCCAATGGTGGACTAGGAAAGATTTTAAGACGCAAGAGAACACGGGTGTGAAATGGAGAAGAATACTACATTGATACTACACCGGTTACAGTCTTGAGTGAGGAGATGGCCGACTGGGTAAAACGTATTGTTAGAGTGGTCTGATCGAAGGCTGCGACAAAATGAAAGCACGGAGACGGGCTTTCCGCAAGCAGGAAGAGACTTCCATCCGCTGCGCCCAAAAGATGAGCCGGTAAGACCTCGAATCGGCCAGAAAAAGCTCATGTTAGCCTCTTCGAAATCTGATGGTGCTTGTCAGAAACGTAAAAGAAGATGATCGATGAGGGGATCTTCTTTTTCCTTGGATTCGACTAAAATAACGAAAACCCTGAAATGGTTAGTCAGTAGGCGAAGCGAGCCATGTTGGGGTTTTGGTGAGGGTCGTCGGATCTGCAGAAGAAATGACCATCTTCTTTTCTTCCTCTTCTTCTCTTGTTCTATGCATCAAACGGAGACTTAAGGGAAACCCCGAAACGTTTAAGCTTTTAGCCGACTTGAGGTTTTCAATAACATCTTTGTCAAAGTTCGTCGATTACCTTCCTGCTATTATGACGTGCCTCGGCTTTGAAATCCAGTGTTCTCATACAGAAACCCAGTGCAGATAACAACGATGCTAGCTCAACCTTTCTCCCAATTCCTTAAGCTGACATGCCCCTTGACAATGTCCGCAACGTCGTACTTGTAAGCTCCTATGTTCCTCCATCAACCCCACCCGCCGACCCCCGATCCCCTACTAACCACCATCCAAGGTCCTCTCAGGCAAAGGCGGCGTCGGCAAATCCTCCATAACCACCCAGCTCGCCCTCTCCCTCTCCCTCGCCGGCCACTCCGTCGGTATCCTCGACATCGACCTCACCGGCCCCTCCATCCCCCGCCTCTTCGGCCTCGAATCCGCAAAAATCAGACAAGCCCCCGGCGGCTGGTTGCCCGTGCAGGTCCATGCGTCGCAGCTTCTAGCTCCCATACCGCCCTCAGAACCAAGCAATGGCTCGTCAGCCAGTAACGGCGAAGCTTCGAGTACGAACGGAGCAACGGCTTCACAACAGCCGCCGACATTGGTAAACGATGGGACGGCGACGGCGATAGGCTCTCTCCACCTCATGTCCCTAGGCTTCCTGCTCCCCAACCGCTCTTCCGCTGTCGTCTGGCGTGGGCCCAAGAAAACGGCGATGGTGCGGCAGTTCCTGACGGATGTTCTGTGGCCGCCGATTGACTACCTACTTGTCGATACGCCGCCGGGCACCAGCGACGAGCATATCTCGCTCGCGGAGCAGCTGCTTAAGGTCGCCTCATCTACTACTGCCACCGATGCAAATGTGGCTGGTGCGGACACAAGGGGGAAGCCTCATCTAGCTGGTGCAGTGGTGGTGACAACACCTCAAGCTGTCGCAACAGCAGATGTACGGAAAGAGTTGAATTTCTGCGCGAAAGTTGGGATACGGGTGTTGGGTGTAGTGGAGAATATGAGCGGTTACGTGTGCGAGTGCTGTGGGGTTAGCACCAATTTGTTCGGTAAGGGTGGTGGAGAGGTTATGAGCGCGGATTTCGGAGTCAAGTTCTTGGGAGGGGTACCGATTGATAGGCAGTGGGGTGTGCTTGTGGAGGAGGGCAAAAGACCGACTTATGGTGGTGTAGCCAAGGTTGAAGATGAAGAGGAGGGGAGTGATAATGGAGACAGAAAAGAAATGGTTGCTGAGGGCGAGAAAGAGCTGGGCTTGCTGGTTGACAAGTACAGAAGTTGTTCATTGAGTGGCCTTTTCGGAGGGATCACAAAGGAGGTGGTGCAGATTGTGGAGCAAGGACATGCTGGGTTATAGGCTGCTACGGATGATGAATGAGGCTCATGAGGGTATCTAAGTGAAGGGAAGCAGGCTTCAATGATGACAGGTGCATAGCAACTGGCGTCCTGCATAGAACTGGCATGGCGGCGGATCGGCGGACGGGGAGCAAGTCGGGTCTTTAGATGGCATCGTTGCAGTGTCATAGAGGCACCCGCCGTGGTATCGTTATGGCAAGCCTATTCTATGGCATCTTACACAAGCCTTTTGGCTTCCTCCACATCCACACCCAACACATCGCGGAGATACATGATCCTAGAAACACGTTGCTTAGCGCTGCAGGCAATAGTGATGTATCAGATACTTACTTTGCATTCCGTGCCAACTCCTCTTTGACACTCTCAAACCGCTCAATACAAGCTTGCCAAGCCTGTGCCCTTCTCTCTGGCACTACAGACTTGATGCGCATCTTGAAAGTACCGCTCACAGGCCGATGATCCGACACCCGCAGCTCATACCTTCGATAGTCCAGTTGCTTGATCTTCCCAGGACCACGATACAGAATACGATCGCACCAAGCTGGCGCCCGATGCTTCTCACTAGTATCGTAGCGATCGGTGCCAACGTCATATTTGTATGTAGGTGCGAAGGTGATGGGGCATTCTGTAAACGCTCGAAGGCGGAGCAATGGGTTCCGTCGCCGCGAAACGAGCAGCTGGTCCCGCTCGAGGAGCTTCGCGAGATTGCCGGCTTGGATCGCTTTGACCACAGTGTCTCGGCCCATTGTGTCTATGCGGTAATTTAGGTCGCCGTTCAGGATGCATATCTCGTGATCGAGTATCATTGAACCATCTCCGCCACAAGTGTAGGAGTCGCAGAGGGTAAAGGGGTTCCGTTCTGAAGGGAGGACTGCTGAGTCCAATATGACGGAAACGTCAGTATTACGGTGCACTGTTGATGACTGACCGGCGGCCAAGTGGCAATTCACGAGACATATGGAGCTGTCATCGATGAGGAAACGCAGGATGAGGCAGCCTTTGTTTCCATGCAAGCCACCCATTCCACGCTTTACCTCCGCTGCGCTCTGATTGACAATGCGATTGCGCAAATCCGCTCTTACGAACACGCAGCTGAAGAGTCCAACTAGGCTTGCTGTGTGTAAGAGGTGAAATGGCTCATTCGATGGCATACTATCCTCAATGCACCTGACCAGGTAGTCTCGCCAAGCTCTGTACTGTCGACCTACATGCTCTTGCTCGGAAGGGTCTTTCTTCTTGTGACCCTTGAAGAGGCTTTTCGCCGTAAGCTTTTTATCCTCTAGATCTACCAACTCTTGAAAGCCAAAGACCAGGAGGTCAGGGGCGTTTCCTTCCTGGAGAACATCTCGAAAGAAGTTGGTGTCTTTCTCTTCATATCTTAGATTGCCAGGAGTAGCAGCACCGGCATTCCATGTCATGACGAGTGCAGTCATCTCTTGAAAGGTACAATAATCTGTGTCGTGGACCTGCATATTTTCGGCTAACCAGTCATCTTCCAACATGCCATCCCATACCCTGATAGCATTGTCTGCACCAATCGACGCAACCTGCAGAAACCCTGACCGCCAGACGCTGCTGCGATCCACCAGGATACTAGAGACAGGATCGCTGTGAGCATGCCAATCTTTCTTCGTAGTCCACGGCTGTGTCTTCGTATCATAGACATAGATCATTCCAGTATTGTAGCCAGCCCATAGGAAGTCGCCAGCACCAGCTAGAGCATTGATCTTGTATACACTGACATTTATCACACCAAGGCACGAGAAATCATGCGTGGAGTAAATTGTGACTTTTCCATCGCTATGGCCAAAGTAGACACGATCATGTTGATTGCTGACTACCGCGCCAGATGTGATCTCACCTACATTAGACTGGCTCAGTGGTTGTAGCGTTAGCTGGACGTCTGTGTCAACGGCTGAGGCAGGCTGGAAAACTCTGATCTCTTTTCCCGTTGCAAGCCAGAGTCGATGTTGTACTACAATTGAGAATGTATGGCCTTTGGATATTCGACAGATTCGTGGGTCGCGTTGCATATTTGGCAGACCGTCCTCGTCCGGAAACCATACGTTGAGGTTGCCGCCATCGTCCAGCGTCCACATTGTGTTCTGATGGCGGTATACCCGGACGATCTCTCGCCTGCTGTGCGCACTCGCTTTCAAGGCCACCACGCTTTGGGATGGCACATCAACTTCCATCAGATCCCCACAGTTCGTGCCTAACCAAAGCCGCTGTCCCTCCTCATTAGCTGAAGCGCCTGGTTTGAAGGCGATCGCAGTGATTTTTGTCTGCTCGCCATGGCTGAGGTTCATGATAGGATGTCCGCTAGCTAAGTCCCAAGCCCGGGTAAGATAGCCGGTCGTGCAGACGCAATCCCCACAGATATCGAATAATCTAGTGTCATATCCAGTATCGAGTTCATAGGCGCCTTGCTTTATGCGAGGAGGTCTCCGGTTGCTAAGCGATGCATCTGGATAGTCCACGATATTACTAACACCTGCATTCACTTCCGTCGAATCATTCGATATCACGCTCGTTGAAGCGTCTTTCGCGTGGCGCGGTTTTCGTTTAGCAGGAGATGGCGCACGCTTCGTTGTTTCGGATGACCCGAAGCTATCTGAGGTTCCCGTTCGCCTGGGAGGAGGCATAAAGTCAAGTCGTGACTGCTTAGCCTCCTTCACCATCTGCATAGAGGGGGCGGCACTGTGTACTGCCGCTTGCATTCTCGAATCTTGGACTTTACTCGTCGAAGCGACTCGGGTCTCTGTACGTTGCGTCATCGTGGGCGGGTAGGGTCCTTTTTCGGTCATGCGGCGCGGAGGCAGACCTGGGCGACTTTCCAAAGTGCCCTTTGGATCATTGATCTCCCGGGAATCGCTAGCTGCAGGTCTGGGCTTCGATGCTGCAGGAGCTATTTGGGGTATCTGTCGTGCCTTGACAGTGTAGTGCACAGGTGGTGGGCTAAGAACATTTTCAGACGTTGCTTGAGGTGTAGCTGGAGAAGGGACACTAAGATTGTCTAAACCGTCAGCACGGAATCCTGGCGTCGAGCTCTCATCGCTACTTGGTGGCGTGCTGAAGGGTGACACTCTTTCTCCGTTTGCAGCTGTGTCCGGCTCTAAGCTCGGTCTAGGCTGCCTATATAGCGGTTTGGCAGGAACATGGGGTTTCTCGGCACGGTTGATAGGTGGAGGTGCGTTCGCAAGTGCTGTGTCGATGGTGGTCACACTACTCTTCTTGTGCACAAGGATTGAATTGTGGTTATTGCCCTTTCCGCCTCCCAAGGTATGTGCAGAAACCTTTGCTGGCGAGCGGTTGTAGTAGTGCGGGGCATGCGTTGGATTTTTTGGGATATGAGCAGACTGCAGTGGAGATTTAGGAGAACCTACCGTCACCATTGGAGGGCCTTGAGTGAGCGAAGTCGGTGCGGTGGATGTGGGACGTTGTAACAAAGCGGAGCGTGGACGCTGGGTACGTGGTGTCACAGGCGGTCCCAGAGCGTTGGCTCCGCGCTGCGGGCTCTTCGGCAACACATCTCCTGTCGCATTCCATAGCGGAGGTCTCCGTGGGAGATCTAGGGACGCTCGTTCTGTGAAGCTGTGTTCTCCCGGACCATGTCCTTGCTGGGCTTCGTTCCGCGGCGAGGTTCGAAGAGAGTGAGAAGACCGTGCTGGATTGACGCTCGCAATCTTCTCAAAGTGGGACCGAAGTGAAGAGACGGGTTTCTGGAGCTCGCAAATTAGCCTGAGGCCCCGCTGAATAAGGACTGAAAAGAATACAATCGACGCTTCATCCATGCTGTCTTTGCCAGAATCCGTCATGATGCCCTTTACTGCAGATCATGAAAAGGGATTGGCTCAGGGACAGCTGGCCCAGCGTCTGTGGGCAATATGACTCCTGAATGCGACGTCCAGATATCATTGGTTTGTTTAGGGAAATACAAGAGCTCGAGGCCGGCTGCGACTCATTGATGAGGTGCTTTTCACCATCGTTCCCCACGAGAGATGTACACGCGAGTCCGACACGAAATTTGTGGGCGGTTTGATTGAGTGGTGGCTGATCCCCAGGGGACCGTGGCCGTGACCGACCTAGCTTGAGGCTCGCTCACGTTCTGCATTCCTAGGGCTCCTGGCTACGATTCGAGCAACGAATGACGGATGCTCTGGCTGACTTGGGAGATTAACAGCCAGTTGGAATAGCCTTCAAGGCGCGTACTGTCATGTGGTAAGAGAACAATGTTCTTGGACGTTCATGATCCCCACTCTAATCTAATCTAATCATCTATAAAGCTAAATCGGGCGATCGTATCTGCCGATCTTATATGCAAAGCTAGAGAACAGCTCAGAAAGGCAAGGTGGTGCGGACGAATCAACCCATTTTCCATCAGCTCGCCGCTCTTCAAGCCTGGGGTGATATTTACCTGGGACATTGGGACTATGTGGTAATTTCCCAGTATCCATTCATGTTAACCTAGAATCATCTGACCCTTCTAGCAAACACATTCTGAACGCACAGGTTGCCGTCAGATCTCCATGCTGTTCGCATCTCGGTCCCTCGCAACATTCGAAGAGTCTGACACGAAACCAACAGGCCGAAAGTGGTACGATTGCGCAGAATGTCATCAGGAGCAGGAGGATCACCAACTACTACAGACATTTGATTTGGTTGGTACCCGCACTGTCACTGTAGGCCATTGTCTTCCCGCCACTAATGCGCGCCACAGACGTTTGCATGCAAGAAATGCAAAAAGTGCTTCCGGAAAGATGTCAAAGAATTCGAGGATGCGTAAGAAGTGAGCCCTGAACTTTGACTTCGACTCATGCCGTCCGCCAGCGACGAATACTGCCCGCATTGCGATAATCACTTTGTGCTCGACGCCAAAACTCCGACACCAGCGCTCAACGTCGAGGGTGAAGATGTCAGAATGGATGCTCGTATGCTGAAGGACGACCGCGTACGGGCTGACCAGAAGCGGTCAATGTTCGACGTGGGAGAGACTGCAGACAGACTTGGCTGAGACACAGCAGGAGAAGAAGTCAACTTAGCGGCATGGACTGGGCTATAGATAGTCACGGCGCAAAGGGAGGATCTTGCGCCAGATCTAAGAATGGAATGGGAACGGGCATAAGGTCTTGCATATGCTGTTGCTGGCAACGACCCCAAAGTCCACGTACAGTACATACAATGGACCAACTACGACCCATCTCCACTCCTGGTCAATATTGCCGCCGTTCCTGTGCCTGGTGTACGACCAGTCTTCTTCTTGGCAGCCTCCTCCTGCTTTTCAGCCTCTACATTCTTGACGTATGATTCGATGTGTTCTACCGGGAGCATCTCCAACTTCTTGCCGGGGGCCATGACGGCAATCTCGATGTTCTTGGCGCCCGTCTGCACCACTTCTAGGAGCGACTTCACCGTAAGCTTGATCGTTTCGTCACGGTCCATATCGTCCTTGTGGTTCCTTTCTAAGAACTCTCGAACGGTCTTGCTCGATCTGCCAATAGCATTCGCTTTCCTGAGGTACCGTGAGCCATGTCGTTGACTAGAGCCTTGGAAGACCGATGCTTACCATGCAGTGTAGATTCCTGATGGCTCTGTTTGGTATAATCTCGGTGCCTTGTCGTTCGGATCAAAGCCGACTATCAATGTGCTTATGCCGAACGGTCGAACGCCTCCGCTCTGGGTATATCGCTGTTGCACACCTGCGACGTACTTGGTGATGTATTCAATGGTGACGGGATCTTCGACGGTCAAGCGATGTGATTGTGCCTCCAATCGAGCCTTGTCCACCAATATGCGCGCATCAGCGTTCAAGCCAGCGAAAGCTAGGCAGACGTGCGTATCCACAAGGCCAATTTTCGAAGGCGTGATGCGGGTGTCTTGTAGCTTCATCGCAGATCGTTTTTCGCATCCCAGGACCACGATGTCCTTGCCCTTAACCCCAACAGCACATGTCCCTGCGTACTCTTAGCCATGTCTCGATGTGGTCAAACAATATCACTGACCTCGTTTTACCGCCTCCAAGGCATATTCGACTTGGAAAACATGTCCATCGGGGCTGGCATAGAATATAAGCTTCTGCTGACATGCATACAACAGCTCAGGATAACTATATACCTGAAAACTTGCTCTTGTCAGCAAAGAAATTTTGACTTCGAATGAGCAGACTTACCAGAGAGTGCTCGATCGTATCCTGATGCCATCTTCCACCTAGTCCAACGAGGGCTTTGTAAAGGCTTGAGTGAACCACGATCCTGTAAAGTCTTTTCTTCGCTTGTTAGGTAGTCTTGCTGCTGTTTTTCACTCGTATATTCTCGTAACGAAGGAGTATCTAAAAGCTTTGGACCTTGTCAAGGTAGAGCTCATTGCGCGTAGGCAAAGCTAAGCATAAGGCTGCAAGGGTTCGACAAGCGCGGCGTAGCGGCGCGGCGCGGCTACTTTACCTCGGAGCTTTTTGCAGAATGTGAGTAGACGGGGTTTTTCTGTACTTCCGCAATGTTATATTATGATCAGTCATGCTTGGGCGTCCGTTGCTCAGAGCAGCTGTGCGGCGGGTCCGGCTATCTTCTCCACGTCCATTATCGCCCGCCTTTGCTCAAGCTTTCCACCCAATCGCGCTGACAAGATGGAGTTCAGCGACGAGCGAACCTTTTCAACCAGATGCTGAAGGGAAGGTGAAAGGTCAACCCAGCTCGCAGAAGCATATACCATTTACGACAGAATCGTAAGCACATCATTGCTGGCCTCCACGGTTCCTGCGCCTAGCTCATGGCTCCCATGCAGTTATCCGGACATAAAGCGTGACGAGAAATTTGGCAAGGTATAACAAATTGCCAGTGCTTGAAGTAGTTACAGGCTAACGCCGGCTGTCAAGCTTACGAACGACCATGTGCAACATTTCAAGGATCTACTCGGGACCAAATCAGCTATCATCGATGGCTTATCTCAAGATGCTGCCGAAGATCTCGAGCCTTTCAACAGCGACTGGATGCGGAAGTACAAAGGTCATACCAAATTAGTTCTGAAGCCAGGCTCCACTGAGGAAGTCTCAAAAGTGCTTAAGTACTGCAATGACAACAAGCTTGCTGTGGTGCCTCAAGGAGGCAACTCTGGACTTGTGGGCGGCTCAGTCCCTGTGTACGATGAGATTGTTATCAACCTACAACGCATGAAGACTATCAGATCATTTGATGAGGTATCTGGTACTTTGGTTGTTGATGCAGGAGTCATTCTTGAAGTTGCCGACAATTTTTTGGCAAAGAAGAATCATATATTTCCTTTAGATCTTGGGGCTAAAGGCTCATGTCAAATTGGCGGGAATGTAGCAACAAACGCTGGCGGCTTGCGACTGCTACGCTACGGGAACCTACATGGAAACGTGCTTGGTCTTGAAGCAGTGCTGCCGGATGGAACTATCATGGATGATTTAAGCAAATTACGCAAGAACAACACTGGGTACGACATCAAACAACTTTTCATCGGCGGCGAGGGTACTATTGGGATCATCACTGGGGTCTCGATACTGTGTCCGCAACGATCAAAAGCGGTGAATGTCGCTTTCTTTGGGCTCGAGACCTTCGATAAAGTTCAACAAGCATACCGTGAAGCTAAAGGCCAACTGTCAGAGATTCTGTCCGCTTTCGAATTGATGGATGGTCGCAGCCAAGATTTAGTCCATAAAGTAAACCAGAAAAAACGGCCGCTTGAGGGTGAATATCCGTTCTATTGTTTGGTCGAGACCAGTGGCTCCAATACTGAACACGATGGTGAGAAGTTGGAGGCTTTCTTAGAGCATGTCATGGATGAAGAGATAGTTTCAGATGGAGTGCTAGCACAGGATGAGTCACAGAAGAAATCTCTCTGGTCGTGGCGTGAAGGGATCCCCGAATGTCTAGGGCACTGGGGCGGAGTATACAAGTACGATCTATCAATACCACTGCAAGAGCTATATCAGCTAGTCGAGGACACCAGAGAGCGTTTAACGGCGGCCGGTCTTGTTGGCGAGGACGAGAAGTATCCAGTGGTCGACGTGGTGGGCTACGGCCATATGGGCGATTCGAATCTACATCTAAACGTAGCTACCCGAAGGTTCGACAAGGAAGTCGAGAAACAGTTAGAGCCATATGTTTACGAATGGATTGCGAAGCGCAATGGGAGCATCAGTGCCGAGCACGGTCTTGGCCTTGCTAAAAAGGCATATATCGGCTACAGTCGTTCTGAAACTATGATCAATATGATGAAGCAGATCAAGAACCTTTATGATCCTGTAAGTCCTTCGCTCTTAAGGTGTCAATACTTGCTAACATTTATCAGAACGGTATCATGAATCCATATAAGTACATATGATGAACATTTTAGCCACATACAAGGCGGGACGACATTGTGCGTCTCCAGATGTGGTATTTATTGCAGTGGCAAGGATCATTGCAGTGTCTTGGCCACTCCTCGAAAAACGTCTTGACGACTTTACGATGGGTTGGACGACCAATAAAGGTGTTAGAAAGGTCGAACCGCCAGAAGGTTTGTTGTACTCGATTGATCACCCAACGAGAGGGTCCCAGGAGGTCTGAACACTTTACTCGAGATGATGAGCTCCTAAGCAGTGCACCATGCTACCGCATTGGATACTTGTATATAAATATCATGGCAAGAGGGTAACACTAGACAGCTGCGGTGTGCAAACCGTGGATTGTAAACAACCGGCGAGAGCAAAATTGTTCTTAGGATTCGTTCGAAACGTCCTTCGAACAGCGTGCAATCATCAGCAGTCACTTAATTTTCCAACGCTCAATATTTCACGGAATCCAGTCTACACGCCCCCCTCTCCGGTGATGTTCACCCCCTTGAGAAGGTACCTGTTTTTGGTGTAGAAACAGGCACATTCAATTGTTTCCCAAATCTATAATTTCGATATCAGACGATGGGATTAAAGCTCCGATCAACGTCGAGAAGGAGATTTTCTTTGAGCACTTATTTGTAAAGAATCTCGCTCGAGGAAGCAATGATTTTGTCCCATGTAGAACCAAACACATAAAACTTTCGTCGTCTCTTTGCCTCGTCTATGTCTACTTGATATACGTCTGTTCAAAGACCTTCGATTCGCATTCGATAAGAAGTACGGTTACACCTCCGAGTCGCACGAGATACTGTCTGGGAAAGAGGGTTTTTTGGCCCATATGCAGACCATCTCCCCTGACTCCTTCGTCGCGTGTAGCATATTTGAATCGAAGTTGAATCCCACCTTCTGATATCGAAATCAAAGACTAGGGAAACAGCCAGGATATATTTGATTCACACCCAAAAATAGGTATCTTTTCAAGGGGGTGTGACTACCAGACAGGAGGTGAACACAATCGGAAAGAGGGGTGTGTATACTGAAAACGTGTTTCATATTTACGCCAGACACTGTTTGTAGGTCAGATACCAAGAGCACGAAGGAAAAACAAAATGCCGATCTTAGGGCTATTGTGGTATTAGGGTTGTTGTCCGGTCGATCGCCTCTTATTTGGAGCCTGGCTGCGACCGCTTAGGCCCCCCTAAAACCAGAAGTAATTGCTTTCAGCGCATTGAGCGACAGGTACGGGTCCGGGACCTCGGGAAAGCAGCAGTCACTCCAGCCGTACCTTCCGTCGGCCCCTGCTCTGGCCTGATGAGTGCGCCTTCCACGTTGTCGTCAAGATGAACAATGATGCAATGGCTTCACAGTATCATGTCTTGGAAGAGCTTGGTAGTGAGTATATCCAACGGCCTACTGTTGCTCTCTAAAGACCGTGATCCTATAACTGATACTGAGTAATAGGTGGTTCTTTCGGCGTGGTCTACAAAGCGATTGAGCTCTCGACTGGTGATACGGTAGCCATCAAACATGTACGCCTCCGAATGCGCAATTGAATCAAACCTGAGGCGACGCTGACACTGACCTAGATCGACCTCGAGTCTAGCGATGACGACATCCAAGATATACAGCAAGAGATCTCCGTCCTAAGTACATGCGATAGTCCTTGGGTGACCCAGTACAAGACGAGCTTCTTGCGAGGCTATAAATTATGGATTGTCATGGAATACCTAGGAGGAGGCTCATGCCTGGATCTGGTAGGGCTGGAGCTATCCTGATTATTCGACCACACTGACGTCCCACTGCAATAGCTAAAACCAGGCCCACTCAATGAAGACCATATCGCAATCATTTGCCGGGAGCTGCTCCTAGGCCTCGACTACCTACATCGAGAGGGCAAGATCCATAGGGACGTCAAGGCGGCCAACGTCCTCCTCGCAGAATCGGGTAAGGTCAAATTGGCCGATTTTGGAGTTGCAGCGCAACTTACCAACATAAAATCGCAACGGAATACGTTTGTCGGGACGCCGTTTTGGATGGCGCCGGAAGTCATTGAGCAGTCAGGATATGACTTCAAGGCTGACATCTGGTCTCTGGGTATCACGACGATGGAAATGGCAAATGCTGAGCCACCAAATGCGAGCACACATCCGATGAAAGTTCTGTTTCTTATACCGAAGGCGCCGGCGCCCCGTTTGCAAGGCAACCAGTATAGCCGAGACCTGAAGGACTTTGTTGCAGCGTGCTTGGTGAAAGATCCTGATCATCGACCTACGGCGAAAGACCTTCTGCAACATCGCTTCATCCGGAATGCAGGTCGTGTGGAATGCTTGCAAGAGCTGGTCCAACGGCGACAAGCGTGGGACAGTAATAAGGGAAGCATGGCTCATCCGAAGCTTTATGAGGAGACCCTGAAATCAATGTCCATGCGAGACGATACCGATGAATGGGTTTTCGATACAGTCAAGGCTCCAACAGTTGTTACACAAAAGCACACGCAAAAGGTAACCCAGTATCAGGCAACAAAACGCCGCAAAATCTCATCGAGTCAATCACAACCGCAAGAAAGCCCCGAGTTCATGCTCAGCCGCCTTACTCTTGAAGAGAATCCGCAAAGATGCAGTCCTCCGCCCCCTACAACAATGCGTAAAGCAACAGTGAAGCGCCGTCCTTCGCTCCCTGCTTCAGCTTCAGCTACTAAACGAAAAGCTAGCGGACAACAGAAGCCCAGTGGACAAAAGATGCCGCTCGAACCCAGCTTGAACTTTGGAAATAGCGCATCTACGGTTAGGCAATTTAGTCGAGTATCCGATCAGTCTCCTGGCGTATCTCCCACTGCGTCTTTGGCGGAACGAGATGAAAACCAGCCTCCACTAGCCGAAGCCGTGACAAAGGAAGCTTTGATTGGGAGGAGAGCCTTCGGTAAAGCGATCGACCATGCTTTCCAGGAGACATACTCTCAGACTGGGAATCAGGCCAAGCGGGAAGCTATCTCACGAGTAGCGGATGCTTGGAGCGCTTTGGACCAGGATGACCCTGAAGGGGAATATCATCTTCTCAAATTGATCATCGAGAAAGTCCAGAGGTGAGCGGGATTGCCCAAGACCCAAGTCCAGCGCCTCAGCTGACGAGTGTCCAGCGATCCAAAGCTAGCCGCTTTACTCCCCACATCACAGCCTAGCACGCCACAAAAGCCGAAACTCGTCCTGGCGCAAAACAACCCGCATCTGAAGAGTCATCGCCGGCGGCAATCTTCCCTGATGCCCGCTGACGACATGTGGGTAGAAAAGCAGGCGAACCTGCCCGGCCAGCTGACGCCAGGAATGGAGCACACGAAACAGCTAGCTGATGTGCTGTACAGCAAGTGGGTCGGTGGACTCAGGAACCGGTGGCCTGCTTTAGCCTGACCAACTGTCTCTCTCCTCGTACATACAGCAATTCCTTTCTCGGCACATTTTCTCAACTACATTCGGAGCGATGGAACACCAGCTTGATTGATCTTCAAAAGATTCGATAGTCGATGGGGTGGACTTATCGGGCTAGCTATCTCTTCGATTCTTGTAACCCCATTTGATAGGTCATGTTGAGCGATTGGAAGGCATTGCGAGGTGCATGGCACGGATCTGGAAAGCGGCCTTCTTGTATTTATAGACCATTGATGGTCAGATACCCATAGATACTCTTTGACGCATCTCTTATTAAGCGAATAGAACGGTAGCCGAATAGCATCTTGTGCTAGAGCGTTTCATTGCCGCTTTGGCACATTTGAGCATCTATACACTAGCAAAATTGCTCAACCAAACTTCCAATCTTTAGTCATCCCTCTTCACTATTCATGTATACCCCTCATGAATGTATAGATAGCCATTGAATTATAGCCATAACATCTAATGCTTCAGCATAGCCCCCGCCATATCCGTCATCCCCCACCCGCTAGTGCTTGCTCCTTGAAGCCCCCATCAAAAAGTCTCCTCTGGCCACGCATCCGCCTGCTTCAAGCCCCCAATCCTCAACACCTTCCATCCTTCCTTCCTTCCTTCCTCCATCGGCTCCCCTCGCGATAGGCAGTCCGGCAGTCGTCGCAGCTGAGGGTAACAGCGAGTGGGTTTTGAGGGCTTCGACTTGTTACTAGATTGCGATTCGCGCGGTAGAGTGGGAAGGTGGCTGATTGGGAGGATTGCGGGCGGTTGTCCGGTCTGCGGGTCGTGTCTCATGCTACCGGCTGAGTATTGGCGCTCTTACGAATCGATGAAATAAGGGGTGGGTTCTGGGTCCTTGGGACGGGAGTATGTAGAGCATGAGGAGTGGAGGGGCGGACCGAGGGATGGAATAGCAAGGAAGAGGAAGAGGGGCGGAGGAGGGGGAAGGGATGTGAGGATATGCTTAGAGGATTCAAGGGAAGGAGAAGATATGGATGAGGGGATTGTAGATCACACGAGGTTGTTAGCAGAGTAGACATTATACATGTCAGTGGAGGGTATGATCATGAGCCTGATACATTGTTCCAACAGGTGGTTTTGACGATTTTAGCCAGAAGACATGCTATGATGCGGCACTTATTGGGCTCGTGATTGGTTCTCTAGAAATTTGAAGCCGAGAGAGGAAAAGACGATGAGGCCGGTAAGACTACTTGCAATAATCTTGAAGGAAAGATGGGATTACTGTGAGGAGGGAGGTATAATTTGAAATGGCTTTATGGTCTCGGATGACCATGCCTTGTGGCGTACGCTTCGGCAAAATAAGAAGGACGGGGGGATCCGATAACGATTTCTACTCACTCATTTAGCATTACTGTACTAAGAAAGTGGGTTTCCAGTATCTCGATGAGTGGGGCTTAAGTCAGTAGACTCCTGCAGGTATCGAGTGGAATCTTGCTTAAAAAGGTAGCTGTGGTCATACGACTAGCAGATATAAAGGCAAGTAAATCTCCTTTCGACCGTAGGCAAATATCAAGCGGTGAGCGCCGTGACCAGCTAATTCATCAGTAGGGGCTTATCATTGGATTTCGCAATGATAACACCGACTTCAGAAATGGTCGATAATGTCGTTGATCTCCCAACTGATCCACCATGCCTCTACTTCGACATCCAGGGCGTTAATTTCCCAACATGGCCACCATTCCGTTGGCAATTCGACAATGAAGAAGCGAACTTCTCTAATGAGGACTCCTCCGTCTCTTTTTCACAACTGCTTGTCAAACCCCGAAGCCATATCTACCCGATCGACGTCAATGGCCTATGGAGCCTATGGAGCAACGCATTGATGATGATCGGAGCTCGAGAGACAGGAGCCTCAAAGGCATCCTTCAGAGTTCCACCATCATCCCCAAAGTCTGTTTTGACCTCGGTAAAAGCTCTGGCGCTCTCTTCGCGCATGTCGATATTGCGCTTGACAGCATTCAGGACATTCAGCTGATCCGTTATGCTGCGCGCCAACGGTCGCAGCGTTCAAATCCAGATCGGTGTCTGCATAGTCTTGAGAGATGTATCAATAGGGATGCCCAGATGTCTGCAGCAGAAGAGCAGGCTTGGATCCATCGGCTGGACCTCATCCTTCCAGAGAGATGAGGCTGCTACGAGGTCTTAGACGACCGACCTCTGGCACCAGAGATCCTGGCGTACTGCGTGCAAGAGGATTTGTTCCTGCCAAGGTTGCGAGACCTGATCTTGCAGCATCTAAGCCCTCATTGGAAGATGATGACAGAGAAGGAAGCGAAGAGGCGTGTACGCTCAGGTCAAGGATTAGATCCTAAGGTTAGGAGCGCTATGGGACTTCCGTCATCGGCGGGCTTGTTGCTCCCACGATTCCTTGATTGTCGCATAGCGTACAGATACATTCTTCCTCTCGCCTCCGCCCGAGCTCAATGAATCGAGCGCTAGCTGGCTTTTACCAGTATATTTATGGTGGCCTCTCATATGTCTCGATAGATTGTGTATTCTGTGAGAAAGGATACTCTAGATTGGAGTGTACTGGTGGATTTCAATATCGTTACTCGAGATCCTAGAATCTCTCTTCGCGTTTTCTCGTGGGGGCTCAGACGGAGTGGGACAGATGCTTTTACGGTTTGCCCCTTTAGCAACTGTCTGTCGATGTTTCTTCAGTTCATCATTGTTCCGTAAATTCGCGACCCATCTTCCTCATCAGGGCAAGAATCAGCCGCAAGTCGCGTGATATTTGCTCTGACCTATTTTTCTAGCCCTTCGAAGCACGATGCCTAAGGGCGATAGATCACATAGCACTTTCAGCGTTTACCATTGCACAAATGCTATCGAAAAGCGCCGAGGCAAGAGGAAAAACATAAATATAAGACCAACCGGTCGGAATTCCCATGGATATAACACGATTCGGGTAGCTGGCTTCAATGCGCTTTCTCGGCCTTCGGACTAGCTGTCGCCTTCGAAGGGGTTGAACTTGCGCCGGTTCCAGCAGGAGGCGAAGCAAGACTTCGTTCCCACTCGTTCATCAAGGTGCTTGCAGTCCGTACCAGTTTTCCGGGAGATAGCTTGATCAGGGCAGGCCAGGGAATTTCTCTCCGCCCATCGGGTGCTGTGGATGCTTTCTTCGGTCGAGGGGTAACTTCTGTAGAGCTGATTGATTTATGCATGATCGTCTATGAGTAAAGATGGATTGAGAATTACCTTAAGCGGGTGCAGGGGTTACTTTGCTCAGTAATAGAAGACGCAAGGACATCTATACGTTGAACACTTGTACTTAAGCGAGGCGGAGAGATATTACCAGGCGGAGAATCCCAATAATCCCAGCCCCAACCATCGGCGTCGGCCGCGGTCGTTGTAACAGTCAGATTACGTTGACGTTGGGGTTTGGAAGGAGTAACTATCTTTTGCTCATTAGAGAAGATAGTCTCCGCTGATGCCTTACTAGCGCCACTGGCTCTCCCATGTAGCGAAGACTGACGAGCCGGAAACCGAGTTCTGGCTACAGTCTCCCGCTGGAGTATTGCTTTGTCTTCAATCGTCGCTTTTAGTGTTGTTGCCGATTTGAGGACGACCTTGCCGTTACTGGTGTCGATCTCTTCCCCAACTGTGGCCTGCCTAAGGTCCTCGAAGAAAGTCCAGAAACCGTCTTTGAAGTCACCGACTAACTGCTTGCCAGCATCTAATATAGGGTCTTTCGGCGGGCCGCTGACCGATTGTCGTGGTCTGGAGGATTTGAGGACGTCTGACATGTTTGATGTACTCGAAACTTCCTGAACAATCTTGGACCTCGGAGACCCCTCGGTCGTCCCTCGGCGAGCTTTTTTCGGCGAACTTATATCTGGAGGTTGTGACTGATCGCCGGCGGAGGGTTTCGGGGTCAGTAACGACAGCGTCTTTGTGTGTCGAGAGCCCGAGAATACTGTGCGTTGGGGTTGGCGTGTAGTCAGAGGCCTCAGCTTCCGTTTTTCCTGTTCTCCACTGACTATTGTCTCATGATCCGCGAGAGTTCCTACACAGGGTAGTTGGGCATTCAAAGGCTGAAGCGGTTCAACATGACGAAGCTCATATCTCTTTTTCGTCGTTTCATGGACAGCCCACTGCTTCTTAAGCTTTTCTAGATTCGCTTCTGCACGTTGAAGCTCCTCTTTCAGCTCAAGGACCTTTCGTTCCTGAGCGGCGAGGGCTGTCAGGAAAGCATTGGAGTCATGCAATGCTTTCTTCTCTGGCGACGGGGGCCTCTCTGGTATGACTGGTGTACTAGGTACGGACGACGAAGGTGTATCTACTCGGCTGTGCGCGTTGCTGGAATGTGCAGACAAAACCGGGGAGATCTCAATGCTCTGCCGCGCCATAACTTGCAGAGTATTGATTGCACCAAGAGACTATCGCATTGGTGTAGCTTGAAAGTGTGGGAAAGTACACTCTCGCAGCAAGTAATTATTGACCCGATGCGACAATGCGGCGGAGGTTGTCGAATCCTGCGTTGTCAGGGAAGATTGTCAAACCTTGATTCATGGGCCTCGAAGTGGCAGACTACAACGACAAATGCAATAGGCATGGGAAATGTAAGGCCGAGGTCGTCCTGCTCTTGACAGAGGCCAAAGTTTCAGCTCTGTTCACAACTTGATAGTGGAGCCCAAGAGTTGTCCCTAAGTATTCAGATCTCTCTACAGTGGAGCTTGCGTTCCTGCATGAAGCTAGTCTAGCGCCGTGTGACCACGAGCTTTTCGGGCCGTCATTCCACAGCAGGCGGCATTCTTGGCGTTGTGGAAAAACAAGCAGATTATCAGAGACGTCCGCCTTTCCATTTGTAACATTATGTAACATCTATTATAGCTATTGCTGTCATGAACATCCCTGGCGCGCCCGGCCGGGGCTACAGTGGAGGTGGTAGCGCGGCCGGTATGAGCGAGCAGGAGCAGGCCATGGTCAAAGCCGTGAGTGGCGGACGCAAGATCTTGGGTATCTTGTTCTGACATATCCGCGATGACAGATGCAAGGCGCTATGGAAAGCTGCGCTGGCAAGACAGTCCTTTCCGGCGGCATGGGCTTCGTCATAGGCGGTGCCTTCGGCCTTTTCATGTCGAGTGTACGTTGCGCCTGGCTAGATTAGAAATTAGACGTGGACTAATGCGCCAAAGATGAGTTATGACACGCCGATGTCAGGGCCAGGCGCGCAGCTTGCAGACTTGCCGCTGAAAGAGCAGCTCCGTCGGGGCTTCAAAGATATGGGCTCGCGATCGTATAGCTCGGCGAAGAACTTCGGCTTGATAGGGGCCATGTTTGCCGGGACGGAGTGTGTTATAGAAGGGGTATGTTGCACGTTTGGAGCTCTCACACGGGGAACGAGGCGCTGATTCGTTTGCGAAATGAAGTATCGAGGCAAGAACGATCTTACGAATGGTGTAGCCGCCGGATGCATCACTGGAGGTATATTGGGCGCCAAAGCTGGGCCACAGGCGGCCGCCGTGGGCTGTGGAGGCTTTGCGGCGTTCAGCGCGGCGATAGACTACTACATGAGGATGCCTGGAGATTGATTGTTGTGGCGTATGAAGCATTGCGTGGCGTTCTGGTATGGAATCCCTCCTTAGTGGACATTGAGCGAAGATTTGGAAATGCATTCAGCGACTCGGCATATATCTGGGACATTGAGGACCTATGATACGATATCTGCGGGGGCCGTACAGTGGCAACAACTAAGGGTGTTGCTTCTGGCCCTGAGTGGATTATACAATGGTCCCTCTCTAACTCTGTCAAGCTTTTCGAATTTGAAGGTTTTGTAAAGACATTACTACTCACTCCAAACAATGATAGAACCATGAATCATTTCAAGAACACGGGGCTTCGAGTGCTCCACCGTCGATCTGCGGCGCATGAACACTTAGCTGATGTTGGGCATTTCTACAAAAGTAGCAGTCTTCTGTCGGAAGCCAGGAGACGTCGCTCGATTCATTTCACAGTCAAGTTTCGCGACTCTCCGTACCCGTTGTACGCAACGCCTCTCAAATTCCACTTCGCATTTGGATCCTGCGAATTACCTCCTGCGTCAATAGCCCTCGACAAAATACGCCTCTTCTCTCCTTTCTCGAGCTTTACAAGGGCCTTCCACAGAACCCAACTCCATCTCCCCTTGCCTTTGGATTGTTCGCTGATCTCGGCATCTACCCACGACTGGCCATCATCTAAGGACACCTCGACTTTCGTGACTGGGCCGTGGTCTCCACAAGGTAAAGCATAACCTTTGACTTCGAACTGGCCATTGCTGGGTAACGTGATTGTCTCCTCAGACTGTGGATCTGCGATGATTGAATTGCAGGGCATATCTAGCAGACTTGGCGTGGTAAGCCAAAAGTCCTTGGCAGCTTCCATGTCCGTGACTTGCTCTGGTAAAATCTTATAATCGTAGAGCTGATAATGGTTGTTTGACTCTTCTTCTTGGATCGTTATTCGATCAAGCCATTTGACTGAGCGAGCCCCGGCAACGCCAGGTACGACGACTCTCACCGGATACCCGTGATTGGACGGTAAGGATTTACCATTCATCTGAGATGCGTAAGCATGACCTAAAGTGCAATGATCTTGCGATACAGGGCATACTTCGAGTGCCAAGATAACATCAGCATCGTCCCTCATGGCCCGAGTCAATGGGATACTGCCTCCGTACCAAGTGTCCTCTTGGACCTCAGTCTGGTAGCAAGCGAACGCAACATGACCCGCAGCTTCAATTGGTAGGTTGACAACAGCCTCATCGAGGATGTCCCTGAGCTTGGGACCTTTCCAGGTGCAATTTACAACGGCGCCATCGCCCCAGTCAATACCGGCGACTTCGGCAAGGAACGTTCTCATCGTACGGCGCCGGAGACCCGCACACTGGAGGGCACATGTCACTTCATGTTGCGGATAGCGAGTCTTGAGGTCTTTGATTGATAGAGAAAGCTCCGTTTTGACAGCTCCATCGACAAGGACTTTGTGCTCGTCTTCTTCAATGATGCAGATAGCTCCGTGGTTGCGATCATATCCGTTCTCCTCAGTGATGAAGCTAGGTCATATTAGAGAATGTAAAGAGATAGAGGTTTTCTTGCAACAGTGGAGAAACCTGATGCACCTGGTGATTAGTTCTTTCACAGGTGGTTCCCTGTTGAGAGGCTCTTTAGCTGAGTATTCGAGTCTCATGGCTGTATTGCAACAGCTACAGATTCTTATCCGGCTTGCGATGGACACGGCAAGGAATTTGCTGGTGAACGTTGTCGCAGAGGCTCTTGTGATGTCTGGAGACTATGAAGCGAGCCTTCATTCATGATAGAAAGAGGGGTGCGTAGACTACAGATGAGGACTTCGGAGGACTTCGACCTGCAATGTCACCCAGAACGAACGATGCACCGGGACGGGCGGGACAGGGAATAGGCGGGGGCCACCCAAGTCGTCGCCGGGTTTAGGGCGCGCGGTCACCTGATTCACCCACGTCATAGATGGTGGTGACGATCTAGACGCGCTTCCTGCTTCTGGCAATCAATTGTCGCAAAACTGACCCTGTCACCATGAATCGCACACCATCGTTAATGCCAATGGCTTCAATACTATTTTCTCAGCTCTGCATCGCCAATTTCCATGTCAATATCCCGCCCGCGCAGGCTCAGACCTCCTCGCACTTCACACCTTTTGGCTAATGCACTCGAGTTGACTAGCCCCGGAATTTACGCTACGAGGAATGGGGATGTGCAGCTTCAAAGATTCTGAAGCTGCCCTGGCCATGGCTCTCGCTGCTTAGGAAGAATTTTGCCGGACTTTGGTCGACGTAGCCTACAAAATTTGTCTGGGGACAAAGACCTCGGCACCGCTCCTAGCAGCTTTTGACTCCGGCGTAGCGTCAGTCATGAGTTCACTTAGTGACAGTGATGACCTTGATGGAGGAGGGCTGTTTGAAAAGCAAAGAGCTACTCTAGCACACCCATCTAATGGGACTCTCCCAAGTCCCACCAAGAGGGCCAAATTGCGAGGTCTTGGACACAAAGCCAAGGAAAAGACAAAACATCTGTTAAGCGTCAGCGATACCAAATCACTGGGCGACGAAGAGGAGGTTGCGCAGACTATCAGGGGTGATCCCGCTTTCAATCCAGGATACCTGCGTGACAAAGAGAAGAAGAGCAAGCGAAGGTCAGCATTGAATGCAGCGGCTAGTCTGGGCTCTCTTGCGAAGAGCGCCGTCCATCCAGTAGATGCAATCAAGGGCAAGGCCGTGAGGACTACAGCGAGCAAATTGTCCCAAGTACAGCGACCATTCTTGTCGAAAGATGCCGATTTGGAATTTCTCGAAGCTCACGACGAGCTCGACCGGGCCGAAAGCTCGAGAGCCTCGCGGCAGGTTACCTCTGATGATGACGACCAAGACTCGTTGGTTGAGGGCCACAGGCACAGGGTTGAGCAGTTGAAGGCACAAAGAGAGAGCTTGCGGGTAGCTTGGACGACCACTAGATTTGTCACGAGAGTGCGCGTGGTACCAAAGAGGCACTTTGATTATCCGAAACGGCAAGCCTTTGTCAAGGATGTCGAAGAGAGAAGGACTTGGGCACGTTACGATTGGCTGAAGTGGATGGGTCATGTATTACGCCAACTTCCACTGGGCAAGCTATCGTGACTGACACTGTGGTGGGTATAATCCAGATCCTAGTGTGGTACACTCAAGACTTCAGTGCCCAGTATATCGACGACTTCGACAAGCTACCCTATGATATTGATGTAATCAAGCATCACGTCGAGCGGATAATATTCGCAAGTGCTCCATGGCAGGCTTGGGCAATGGATGTCCGCTCCGTTTACCGATGGGAACACCCACCAACGACATTTAAGTGGTTGGCTACTTATATCATCCTGTGGTACACAGACCATATTATCGGCTTCTTGGTAGGTCTCATGTCCGTCTTTCAATTCTACGCGCTCAAAATGCTAGTATGCCTACATTCTCTACATTATACTCAAAAGTCGATATTATTCTACTTCGGTTGATTCACTGCGGACGTCAATGCAAAGGGCACATGATCGACATCAGTCGGCGTATAGATTTGGTGAGCTGATCGACAAGCATGGCGATGAAAACTGGTTGGAACCAGTGATGCAGGGGATGGGACCTCACCTACAGCTTCAGCTTGGTGACATTGGCAACATGCTTGAAGTCTTCGTCAAGTCAGTAATGCACCACAAATACCGCTTGATCTCGCTTACGAAGCCCGAAACAGCTTTTACAATTGGATGTCTCCGAGAAAGACCGCTGCTTCCCTCTGGTTCTTCGCCTCATGCCTTCTAGTCACGCTGTTCTGCGATATGGCGTTTTGCGTCAAGATCACTGGATTCGTAGCAGGCGGCTCATTCTTCTTGTGTTGGCCGATTTCAAGCAGATACCCAAAATACCGCTATCTAGTGTCACCTTTCAAATGGGTTCTTTGGGACATCCCAACGGACGGTAAGCCAGCAATCAAGAGTCTTGGTCTAGTAACTGACCAGAGTGTCCGTAGCGGAATGGTCTTTCCAGTATTTGCGAAAGCGAGCACAGATGAGCCGTGAACAGATAATCAAAAGCAAGGTTGAAGTCAACCACCATCGCGAGTTTGAGAAATCTCAAATTGGTGTCTACGCAGGCCAGACTAGTCCGGCACCCAAAGTCACCATTCAGGTCACCCGTCCGGACGAGGAAGACTCGGATGATGACGATGCACTATCTTGGCATAGTGCTGATTCCTCATCTAGTGTCCTCGACAGCAGCGACGTCATTACCTTTCGTGCGCGCTCAAACAATCACACAGGTCGTTTCATCATCTACGCCAATGGTGTCCGCTTCGTTCGAAGTTTCCACAAGCAGGAGCTTTGGCGGCGATCATTCCTTGAGATTGCAGAGATGAGGAAGCTTCAGGGCTCCGCAATCGCGCAGTTGACGCTCAAGAGTTCGGAGCAGCTGGAGCTTACTTTCACCGACGGGGATTCGGTGGTCCTGGACGGTATGAAGGACCGTGATGAGGCATTCAATACAATTATTGGGTTTTCTGCGTTGCAGTGGCAGGTGAGTGAAATTGGTTCCTGCACGGCCCTTTGTGGATTGGGATTAACAAAGGGACCCAGTCGCTGCAATACAGCCCTGGAGGATCGGGTCATGGTCAAGGGCATAGGCGATCTATCACTTGAAGCAAAATCGTCCACTATTATCTTAACGAATTATTCGCTGAACCTTAGGAGGATGCCGGTGATATTACATTCGATTGCTGGCGCGATGTGGATACCAAGAATCATCTCTCACCTATGCCAGCGTCAAGGGTAACTGGTTCTACTCCAGAACTGCAGTTCTAAGCTCTAGACAGTGAGCTTACGTTCTTTGACTGCCGAGGAACCGCAAACTGGCAGTCGTCATGAACGTGGAGACCAGTACCCATCCTAGCTGACATTCTAGGGCTTCGCATATCGCGTGGCCCACAGAAGGCGAAATGAATCGAGAACAGCAGTATCTCTGTACCATCCAACACCGGGTTTGTAGACCGCACTGGACGGGACAAAGAACACAAATTTACCTAGTCCACCCACGCATGTAATTCCTAGATGGGCTCTCGGATCTTGAGTTTACTGTCAATTTAGATCCTACAATAGCTAGTCTGGTTATCTGTTACTAACTTGACAACAAGGACGTTAGGGGAGATAGTCACTGTTCGTGATATAAGAAACATTACTTTCGGGACTTCTAGTTGTACGCCGAATGCTCATCTTACCACAAATCAAGAATTGTAACGGATAATGGTAAGAGGCGTCTTCACATATCTCCCCCTTCTTACAGCACGAAGCAGAACCGCATCGTGTACAAGGCACTCTCGATCTAAACAAGATATCATGAAGCTTTGGAAATCAGTGGACAACCTCTGAAGCCTCCTTCATCCACTGTCAGGTTTCTTGTCCTTGGACCTACGCTCTACTTCCATCGAGTACATCTTATCTAAACCTCACCAAAGATAGTAGACCTTATCCATCGTCATCAAGATTTACGACTCGCTGGCCTTGATTTCCATCACCATCAGCTCTATTCGCATAAAGACATTCACTTCTAATTGGAGACCATCCTCCCTCACTCCAGCTACCACGGCTCCCCATCCCGCCATCACACCTTCATCCTCAGCCCAGCACGCAGCAAATATATTTCAAACTGTAGGTATATATGCATTTTTAGTAGTCTCGTGGATACGTACGGTCCCAAACATCTAAGAAGTGGCGATCCCGTCCGATCTTGCATACACAAGCAGTCGATAGTTGTTGGGTGGAGGGAGGGTAACTACCAGCGAATCTGGACTGCTGTACGTTACATCATCTTTTTGATTCCTCAGATATTGCAAGTGGTGGTGGATTTTGGGTTTTGGGTCTTTAAGGGGCGGTTTGGAGGTTATGAAGGCAGGATGGAGAAGAACGGTCGGTTGTTGGATGGTTGATGAGTAGGTGGATCGCTGAAGGTTTTCCGAGTCTTCTTTGCCTCCGTGCTGAGAGATTTGGAAGGTGTATGAGTGTCAGAGGTTGCTTCATATTAAGAGACTCTACGGCTAGGGTATCGGGCGTAATTGGGAGTTGATTGTATAGTCCTAGCTTCATGGATATTGGATATTGGGAGATAATTCCGAAACCACGCTTGCTGACCGGTATTCCAGCTTCCACCAGGTCCCAAGCTCCTCAACCACCCCTCCGCCCTGAACTCTGCGCCCAAGAGCCCTCCTCTGTCCCACACACCCTGGATCCATCGCCCTTATTCAAACTCATCACCCTGCACCAAACCGCCTGGCTTCCCTCCGCAACCAACATTCCTCGCTTGTGCCTTTCCCACACCCTTCGCGGCAGTGGCTCTTCATACCTCCCAGACCGTCCACACGTCCTAGCCTGCGCGCAGCCAACAGCTCTCTCCGCGATTGTTATTGGTGGAGATGTGTATGTTGATTGTGAGGGGAAGAGGTGCGAATGTGGATGATAGAGGTGCTGGGGCGATGTCTAGATAGTGCAGGTTGGTATGCAGGGCTGAGAACCCGCGAATCTGGCTGGATGTGATAGTACTGAAATTGCAAGGTTGTATCTAGCCTCGCGAACGCTCATGTGACATTGGCGGCTGTGCATTAGTCATATATGGTTCACCAGCTTTGGTAAGGGTCATGGACACCTTCTTTGAAGATTTCGCGAGAGTATCGTATGTGGTGGTGTGGTGTACTTGTTGGGGGTTCGTCGAGTTTAAATGATGCCCAGTATCTTCCCCGGACTTACCCACAAGATGATTTAGTCAAGCAGGTTGATGCTTTGACGGTTCGCACTTCAAGCTGTAGGTCCGCTGTGGTGGCCTAGCCTCATCGTAAAGTCGTCACTGCGTTTTCCCAAATTGTGCTAAAGAATAGTGCACCGTTTGCTGCCACTGCATCGGAGATGATGGTGTGGCCATGGAGGAGAGGCGGACGTGATCGTTTTCCTGGAGCTCTTTTTCGCCTGAGGTAACAGTAGGCAATGTCAATAAAGGTGTTGGCGACAGCACCAGAGACATGACATGCAATAACGTTGACATGTTGGGCTTTCCGACCAGCTTGTGCCCATTGACATAGCGTCCTTGGGTTTTTGCAACGAAGCCGATTGTAGAAGTTGATTTACGAGTTTTGCAACCTGACGACGTTGCTGCCACTCGAATGTTCGACGAAGAGACAGGGGAGTTCCTCACTGATACATGATCAAGTCTTCTGTAGGCTGTTGGATGCGATGTTGTACTCCCTCTGTTGCTGATTCGAGAGCTAACATATTGCCAATATACGGATAATATAAGCTTAATGTAGCACCTGGAGATGGTCAATAAAGAAGTAGCACATACTAATATACGTAGCTTTCACCTCGCCTTCGTCAAGATTTTTGAATATCGACTGTCGGACTGATGATGGTTACAATATTGCTAATAATGCATTGCTAATGCATTATCAGCTGCACACTCGACAATGCGGCGACGATAACCCCAATAAGAGGAAGCTAAGATCTTTGCGAAATTTTTCGGCGAGCTTTGTGGAATCTTCAGCCTTTCTAATATACTCGTAATACGTTTGTAATAAGTTATTACAGGAACCTTACTGCGTTGGTTTTATTGTGGTAAGAGCATGCATTGCAAATTAGGAAGAGCAGACTGGATACTGCCTGCGCGGTGCAGTGTGACTTCCAAGTGCGCAGCACACTCTCGATACTTTCAAGATGTGGAATAAATGTTGACGGAACCAAGTCATTTCCTTTGGAGGTTTTCCAAGGGTTCTTGTTGAGGTTCGATGTTGGAATACATTAGCAATATATTACTAATGTATTACCATGCGAACATCCGACAAAGATGGCGGAAAACCCTTATGAAGGCAGCTCGAAGTCTAGGTGATTGGAGATTGTTAAAAGCGTTGGTCGAAGATCGAATAGCATAGCCGGCCTTGCCATCTTTCACATCGACCAGCGTCCAATGAGTTAGCAGACGGACCTTCTTGCTCACGAGCTTTCTCTCAATTGCCGTCATTAAGGAGGGGTTGCACAATGACGGGGATTTCTGATGGGCCAATTCCCCTCAGCTTGGCCGATAACAGCTTGAACGTTTTATGGACGCCGATGGTAGATTAAGGTGCTAGGTTCGATTTCCTTACGTATGCTGCACATACTCTTCGTATCAAGTTGTCAGACAGCTGATAAGTTTCGGTGTTTGAGCCGAGAGGGCTCCTGTGGCTGGCTGAGATTGCCTGTTTGACATCCCCATTGCACTGCCCTGCATGCAGCTCAATCACAAAGGTCTCCTCATCTAGACTCCACAGAACACTAGAGCGCCAACATTAGTCCAGTCCCGGGTTGGCGACTTGCATAGGATCAAAACCATGCTTGGGTGCAGGCTGTGCGACAGTCGAATGATTGATAGCAGATAGCTACGCTGCCGATCTTTGCTATGCTTCAACCGTCGTCTTGTTCACGCCGTTGAGATAAAAGGCGAAAATAACCCACAGCAAGTGGCAAGCTTCGCAGAACTCTCTCTTCAAAATAATTGAGTTTCCACGTGCAGTCACCTCGGAAACAACTCGGAAACACTGATTTTCGCTCAATTAACTGGTCAAGGTTTGACATTCGAGGCTTCCCAAACTCACACGTTACGCCAGGCAGACGAGGATGCTCGAACCAGAGGCCACTTCCTAATGAGTAGCGATCTTGCACAAGAACGTGAGGGTAATATTGAGATAATGACAAACATGTTTTGGATGCGTGGCTACAACGAGTAAGTCAAGTTCTCTAATAAGGCGGTCGTCAACCGTAAGCGGACACAGTTTGGATCGATCGAGAGCCTGCATAACAATTGCCACAGACTTTGAGGCGAGGGTCACAAGAGCAGAGTACCCGTTGCTGCCCTTGGATCCGTCTTTTAATTGCATCACTGGTCTATGATAGCGCGGCAACGATAAGACGCTATTTTTAGACTGACTTTGATAATTAGTAATGTCGACAGACTAATAGCGAATTAGCAGACCACACATCCACATAAACGGTTTCCTGCACCTAAGCCGTACGGTAAAGGTCCAGCAATGGACAACCTCTTTCCCTTCCGGTCATTTGAGGAACCAACGGCGAAGAAATTCCGGAAAGGTGGAGAATATCAAGATCTTTGGCTACACACATCCCAAGCTCGCCCAGCGTCGTACTGGCGATGCGGTGCTAAAAGCCTTCCTCACGAAATTACCATTGATCGTCGCAAGTATTCTCCTTGTTAGGAGACCCGATTCTCGCCCGAGTCCCGGAAATGGAGCTTCTGGGAGCGCCGGAGTCCATGCTTTCTTGGTTCCTTTAAGACGCCAATGTGCCAACATATGAACGCTTGGTTGACTTCGTTCACAAGGACATCACGATCGAGACCATGATGTCCTGTCTTCGGGCTTTCCAATATCGCAAGGCCCACCCAACCTGCCAGACGCTGGATACTTTCGGGCAGATTCGCAGGGTCCCAACCTCTGAGGCAGTGGTATGTCGATAGTATCGTTGATAAGTATGCAGCACCCCACTGATCGCTATATAAAATGATCACAAGCACAGGTGCAGCGCAGATCTGCCATGCATGGAGCATTCGCCATTCAATACTTCATCGGTGACGTTCGGGAAGACATACAGGCGCACAGAATAGCCCCCGTTCTCGCGGCCGTCAATGATAACTTTAATGCAACGGCAGACGCTTACGAAAATTGCGCCCGACAGGAAACCGACAAGGTCCTAGTCAAAGACACCAATCCCATAATTACGATCTTCTTCGACTATCAAAATATTGGGAGGCCAGCGATTCTCCATCCTGAGGATGTTGTCCCTGTCCTGCGGACTAATCCGCATTGGCGCGTTGTGGGAGTACGTCATTGCTGCTTCATGTAGATGACTATAGAGAAGCTTTTTTTTAACATGACACCGTAGAGTAATCAATCTCCTCGAGCTTCCGATCAAGTTGCTGGTCTCCAGGTGTCGGTCAGCGCTACGGTCGCGTGCCTCCGCCCCTGATACGGTGGTCCCTGAGGAGATCGGTAGCCAGGCATATCCTGAGGTCACTGCAGGTCGCGCAGAAGGATTGAACATGTAACGCTCAGGAGATTTCAGGACGCTCCAGCATGCGATCAATAATTCGTTCTCTTCAAGAACGCAGCGTGCAGTCGGAGAGATGAATACTATATTGAGCTTATGACGCCCAATAACAGCAACGAGTTTCCGCAATGACAATATGAGATTGTAGGCGCACAGTGAAATCAGCCTGGAGTCGTACGGCCACGCTTGATATCGCGTGTGGAATCTGTAACACGTCTGTGACCACGCGCTTGATCTGACAGGTTTATCGGTTGCGTGAGCGCGCAGAGGCCAACCCTGCTGGGCGCGAGTGAGATATGTGGCACTGTGGCAATATGCACAATGTGCCTCAAATAGTCTTCAGCCGCAATGAGAGCATAGACAGCATTGTCAACAGGAAAGAAGAGCACGTATGTTTAACAATCATAAGGAGAGAAGGGGATATTAGCCGTAGGTTTGGAGTGTAGCCGTCATGGATGAAACGTCCCAGTGCTGTTGGAGCTAAATCTATCGAGTGCTTGGCGCGATCCCCTGAGGGTCGAGTCCGTGGGCCTGGGAAAATTTATGCAGATGCGATTTCGTCGTCTCAATCTCCAACAATTAACATCCAATCTTACACATCACCCTCCACCTGTACGGCCTTAACTATCTACGCTCTTTAACCCGTTCTTTCTTGTTTCCTGTCCCTCTTGTAGCAATACTCCACCACTTCCCCCCGTCGCTCCTCATATACTCGTCCGAGTCTGCCGGTCTGACTAACACCTTCACCAACAACCAACAGATACCCAGATATCCTTCAGATTGCTCTCACTCGGTCGGTGCGGGCCATCGGTCACTAGTGCATTGTACAACAGCCGAATTCATCACCTCAGCAAGCAGTGAAAAGTTGGAGGAACAAGATACCATCATGGCGAACAACCCGGGTCCAAAGCCCAACCTCGACCGTTATGTCGTTATCCACGTGGCTACTACCTGCGACGAGCATGGTGTGTTTGTCACTAAGGATTCGGCAGAAGTCATCGAGCTTGGTTGGATTTTGCTCGACGCCAAGAGCGCAGAAGAGGTCAGTACTGTGCATTCATATAGCTAATTTCGACGAGAGTGGACCCCGACTGATATTCAATATCCATAGGTTCACCGTGAAAGCGTCCTCGTAAAGCCTTCGAACACTCCCATTACCCCGCTATGCAGTGAGTCGCGCCGATCAATGCCAACTCATAGCTCCAAATCTGCTGACATTGCCACCAGCGAGCTTGACCACTTTGACTTGGGAACACGTACGTAGCGCGGGCACGTTTAAGGATGCCATTTCTCGCTTCGATGCCTTCGTCCACGAGCATATCACTCCGAACAACTATCAGTTCGCCTTCGTCACCCTCGATGCCTGGGACCTCCGTGTCCAATTGCCACGCGAAGCTCGCGACAAAGCCACCGTTCTACCCCCATACCTCCAGCACACTCGAACCTTCGATCTACGTCAAGAGTATGCACGCTGGCAGCAGCTTCATCCTGAAGCTCTGCCCTATGGGCCAAGTTCGTTAGCCAACATTTGCGCCGCTCTCGAGGTCGAGCCCGTCCAGTCGTCTGCGCCAATCAAGCACAACCTACCCTTTCACCTGCAAGCGCTTGCTCCGGCTTCGCCACGGCGTGCTATGGAGGAGGCCATTACATTGGCAAGGGTGCTGCGCTCTTTAATACGAAAATCGCAGCCGCCCCAAGATCACCCGGATATTTTGACTCGTCCCATGGACGCTTACGCAGATGTCACCGCTTTTCTGAAAGAGCGTAGCAAAGTGCTGCATATGTCTGGCCTTCCACATGACACAACGCAGTCCGAGCTGGAAAGCTGGTTTACGCAATTCGGGGGTCGTCCAATCGCCTTTTGGACGCTACGTACACCAGATCAGCACAAGCCCACCGGCTCTGGCTTTGCCGTGTTTTCGTCCCATGAAGAGGTTAGTCATCCCTGATTTTCAGCTTTCAACGGATACCTGCATAATCTGCAACGAACAAAGGCCAGCCTTGACTATGACTTGCCTCCCACGTCTTTGGATGGTTTTTTTCTTTCACTAATTGATTCCCAGGCTATGGAGAGTCTCGCAATGAATGGCCGCGCATTGAACGAAAAGGCTGTTGAGATCTCCCCGTCTTCAAGTCGCGTTCTCGACCGTGCTGCTGAGATCTTGCAGCCGTTCCCTCCGAGCAAGAATAGACCAAGGCCGGGGGACTGGACTTGCCCGTCATGCGGCTTCTCGAACTTCCAACGTCGTACGGCTTGTTTCCGATGCTCTTTCCCTGCCCATGGTGCAGGTGGAGATCCGATGGGTTATTCTAATTACGGTTACGGAGGTCCTCACATGATGGCGCCTCACCATCACATGGGTCATCATGGTGGACATGGCTTTGGTCATGGTCGCGGCGGGGGAGGAGGTGGCGGCATGGTACCTTTCCGTGCCGGAGATTGGAAGTGTGGATCTGAAGGTTGCGGATACCACAATTTTGCCAAGAATGTCAGCTGTCTCCGATGTGGTGCCAGCCGTGCTGGAGCTGCTGTTGTTGCCGATTCTGCATTTCCTTCACCGCTTGACCCACCATCCAGCTATGGTATGGGGGTTGGACCCGCCTCAATGGCTGGCACGCCCGGCCCTGGCCCTTTCGCAGCTGCAGCTGGCGGCTTTGGAGCTGGTGGCTATGGTGGTCAGGGCTTTGGAGGCCCGCCCAGTACGTATGCGCTGCCGTCCGGCCTCGGAGCACCCACTGGCGGCTACCAGCCAATGTCGAGCTATGGCCAGACCAGCGGTGGACAATCCGGAGGCATGCCATTGGGCTATAGCCAGATATTCGGTGGACAATCTGGAGGACCTTTCGACAGCCGTGCCGCAGAGGCTGCTTTCTCCTCTGCTGGTAATGGTCCTCCGGCATCCAATGCTCCCAATGGATCTTCTTATGGTGGTCCATACGGTGGTATGGAGGGCTCCTCCGACCCATTCGCTTTCCTTTCCAGTGGTCTTGGCAGCCTATCGATGAACGACGACTCCAGGCGCAACGGCGCGAACAACGCAAAATCCCCAGTCTAACTCGCCTCAAAAAACAGTTTCATTGGTCATATGTTTTATCGCTCGATGGCTCATAGGACATACTAGATTGCAAGAGATGCGCGGTGTGAGAGCGGGATATCGTTACTTTGCAAGCGGTGGAGTTGGCTGGACAGCATTTTCCAAACAGCGGAAGCAGGGGCGTGTTCAGGATAATGAGCAGGGCGATAGATCTCCTCGATTTAACTGCATAGCGGGATGGTCAGCCTGGAGGTGTTGGTGGGGGATATCCAAAAAGCCGGTAGGGGGTTTGTAGACGAAGGTGGACGGTGCTTTTTCGATTATTTCTTTTCAATCTTTCGTGCTTTTCTCTCTCTCCAGCTTCGCCCATTTTCGCCTCGCATTTCCAGCCGCGCTACACTCTGCTCGACATGTTCCCTCAAGACAATCAACATCTATTCCGACATCAAGCAGCCTGATACTGAAACCAGCTCGGGGACGGAGACATGGCCACGGGCTCTCCTTGGCTGAGGGAGGGATATGAAGAGCTATCCTCGTGGACGGTACTGGAAGCAGGGTTTTCAAGACCTTGAAAGCCAATTCGGCATCTCTTCCAGAAGCGGGCTTTTTTCCATAGGGTAAATAAACGCAGCCGCTACTTGTGAGCTGAGGAACTGCAGAACTTCTTTGCGGAGCTTCTACACTTCTAGTACAAATATCCATGAAAGTTAAATAGTGAGAGAGGTTATGAAGCTAATGTCAGAGTACCTCATACTACGTATCTCTATGCCTTCATCGAGTCGACTACTATCTTGGCGCCAAGACCATGTCGCGTGCCCGCGGCAAGATCGCATTCGCTGCAGAATCCTGGTTTTCGCATAACCAGATCTTGTCACACCACAAATGCCTCGACACCACGGCCGTTCCTCTTACTCCCAAGCTCTCTCAGAATGGAGACGCGCATTCCGGTGTCTCCGAGAGCGAAGAAGATGGGCTCCCGATCGATTCCACCGAGTCAGGACGAGGTGACAGATACCGCAGCCTCTGTGGCACCGACTTCCCAGATGAGCATGGCGAGGAGCTTGTCCAGGTACAAAGGCAACCGCCGGAAGCTGATATCCTCTGAACCTCCACTACCAACTGCGCGTTCAAATGGTGCCACTCAGCGTCCACCCGCAAGCGAGCAGCTGTACGCTGCAGGTCCTGCCAAAGAATCTCATGCTCAACATGAGAAGTCAAATGGTCCGGACCAGGCCTTCGATGCGCGAAATCTACAATCCACCCCGTCTGTGCCTTCGAGAATCAGCAGACCTAGGCGTGGGTCGCGTATAGAACGCCGTGAAGATTCTACGCCTACGGAGGGCTTTGTCAAGCCAGAGACTGGGAAATACACCCCCTCCAGGACGCAGTTGCCAAAAGAGGACCATCGTAGACGAGCAGAAAAGTCTCAGATCCAGCGGGAAGCTTCGGGGGGAGGCGGCGGCGAAGATCTACGAAGGGCCAAGGCTGGGAAACACACGGGCATCATGAACGGTACACCAAGCGATGGCTCTTTGCGGCCATGGCAGGATCAAGGCGTGGACGCCGGAATGGCTGCTTTATCCAGAATCCGAATGGCCAAGGATTTTCATACCAATGAAAAAGGGGCATCGTTTTCCCAGCGCGTATCCACACAACATCAGCGTCCACAGGCTTTTAGGAATGGAAGTAGCAGGGAAGAGCTGAAGAGGATGATATCGGGTCCTATGCCTACTGTAGTCCAACAGCCGGTAGCGTCCCCACCAAGGAAACAACCTGAGCCACCGCTTGGTGCCCTGTCGCACACTTCCCCAGAGCTATCGCTTGCCCCTCGCTTCGATGCTCCTATCTCCGCTGTCAATGCCGGTCAACGTATTGTCAGGGTCAAGTACGAAGGAACCGACATTTTCCTGCCTATCACACCATCGACCACTCCAGTAGACGTGATACGCGCGGCTGCCAGGCAGATGTCGGCTCCCATTGACGAGAAATCAACCGTTTTGCTCGAATCTTTCAAGCAAATTGGGCTGGAACGACCACTGCGAAAGTATGAACACATTCGAGACGTTCTGAATTCGTGGGACAATGATGCACAGAATACGCTTGTCATCATACCATCTCCTTCAGGGGGCAAAGATGACGACCTGGATGTGCGGCATGTATTAAAAGGACAGCCTGGAGAGACGACTGTACACCTGTATCATTCGCAGAAGCCAGGCAGCTGGGACAAACGCTGGATTACTCTGCGCTCAGATGGACAAGTCGTTGTAGCAAAGAGACAAGGGGCTGAGACAACCAACATCTGCCATCTATCTGATTTCGACATCTACATCCCCACTCCTCGCTATGCGTCTAAGAAGATAAAACCGCCGAAAAAAGTATGCTTCGCCGTCAAGAGCCAGCAGAAGTCGACCATGTTTATGACTACAGAGAACTTTGTACACTTCTTCTGTACCAGTGATCGCTCGCTGGGTACGGCGTGGTATACAGCGGTCCAAGAGTGGAGAAGCTGGTACTTGGTCCACGTGATGGGAGAAGGGGAGGAAGGGGCCAGCAAGGGCAACGCGAGAAGTGGCACGCCAAATTCAATAGGCAACGAAACAGCAGCTTTCAATCCTCGCATTGATTCATTTACAGAGCGGTCTCGTAGACCAGACGCATTTGAGACCGTTCCATCCACACTGCCTACGCGGAGCCGAACGATCAGGTCCACAGTCCCTGCAAATCCCAAGAAACTCACCAAAGACCCACTTACCAATGCCCCTACAACCCATCGTTCCGGTCCCTCAATATACCAGACTCCAGCCTTACCACCGCCTCAGGCCGAGCCTTTCGAACCCGCCAGCCTCCTCGGCCGCACCTACACCCAAAAGCAAAAGGCGCTTCAGCGCTCCCAAGCCGCTGCTCCTCTCGCCGCACCACCACCTATACCAGCTTCCGTCACCAGGAACGACAGTCCCCACAGCAGGCCAGGCTCCGCCCACAGAACCACCAGCCCTCCCAAACCCGGCCCTGCCACGGCCAACAACAACCTCAATCGCCACTCCTCGCAGCTCCACAAACCCAAGCCCCTGGTCGATCTGACGCCCGTCTACCAGGAACCGCCGCAGCATTCCAGAAAGGGGCGCGGCGTGGTTCCGCTGCAGATTCCATCCGGCGGGCTTGTCGAAGTGGCGACCAGCCCGGAGAGAGCGGTCGAGGTGCCGAGTGCTACGACGTGGCGGAAGCCGAATACGTAGAGGTTTTGATTCAGACACCCTATGGCCTAACACTAGGCACCCCACCGCCCATGGCCTCCATCGCCACTTCTCGCAGCCACAAGCCGGAAACCTTTGTCGACCCAACTCCAATGTATCGAGGAACCACCGCAGCAATTCAAGGAAGGTCATTACCTTCTCAGGTTCCTGCAGGGAGACCCGTCGAAGCAGCGACTAGCCCTGAGAAATCCACTTTCTCGATGCCCCTCCTCTGCGCAACCCGGTGGTGCAGAAGTCCGCCGAGCCCCGATGATGCCAATTCTACAGGGTGAAAGTTAGGGAGTGCTGGGAAGCGGGCATGGACAAAAAAAGAAAGGCTGACGGGTGAAGGCGATCGGTACCTACCTCCATTAGAATAACGTTGCCACAACATCAATATTGTCCAATCATCAACTACGTCCCCCCTCATTTTCCACCATCCCCCCCCCTCCCCACCACCCATCTCATCTCAAAACAACATACACAGCCCTCCGATATAGCGGTGCAGCCTCATGGACCTGGCGATCTTAGCAGCTCTCGGTTTCCGCCATGCTCGTAGGCCACCCCCTCTCCCTCCTCTTCCAGCCGTATCTCGTGCGCGCTCGGGATAGTGAGGCGAGATCCCAACCGTTGGGTGAGGTCTAGGCTTCAGCTCTGGGCTTTTAAGGAGTGGGGTGGAAAGTGCTGGGGGGGTATGGATGTGTAAAGTAGACTCTGCGTCTCCACGAAAGAAGATCATAATAGAGGAAATGATAGTCGAGAGTTGAGTCTAGTTTGCATCAAATGACTCTTCCTGTCTATCAACGTTTTTTTGTGGATCAAGATGCCTGCCTAGCTATCTCGCCGCCCCTCTGAGCGAAAGGGAAAGGGAAATGGGGTTAGAACGCCCCTTTATCCACGTCAGCTATCTATCTATACGTCTTTTCCGAGATCTTCCATGCCCGGTATCTATCCCAGTGGAGCGAAGCAAGGGCTGTATCCATTAACCCGAGGGGAGTGCATCCTGTCCGTCCATTACCAAAGGCGCCCCTGCCATCCACTGACATCAAACCCTCCCCTTACCTATCATCGAGCCCCCATGCCAAAACCGAACCGGAGCTGGCATCCGGCAGGGACCAACGGTGGGAGGTAGACGGATAGCAGCGAGGGAGATGACGATCTGTGTCATGCGGAAGAGCGTCTCTGGCAGCTACTCACACGGCCGAGAAGCGAGTAGTCCGCAGAGATCTTGCCTGGGAATCACCTTGTCGAGAGGAAATGGGGGGGGGGAGATACTGCTAGGAGGCATACAAGCTGGTGCTCTACACCAAAGTGCTCTGTTTTCCTCGCTCGCTCTTCTGCGCATCATCCTATTGACTGTTCCTGATATCGATACGACGTTTGTTGGTACCGGCATAGAGATGAAGGTTTTCTACTCCGCGCTTTGATGGCGTTGTGGGGTGGTTAGGGGTTTGGAGCACTATAGGTAATTGGAAGGGTGAGGGGGATGGAATGATAGCTCACGGTGGGGGGGGGATCTCTTTAGTGGGTTGTGGAGGGCAAGCTGTTTCGGGCTTTGGTGATGTCGGCGTGCCAGATTGTGTGAGATGGAAGGATCGTCTGCGTGGAGAGGGCGCTGGGTAGGGGGGGTTAGGAAAATGAAAGAGAAATTCATGTCGAGCTGGGTGGAAGCTGATATGTATATGCTGTGGAGTCATGCTTTCATCACAGGCTTTATATTCAGGTCTATGATGACCATAAGGAGACGATCTCTGCAAGCCGACAAAGTAGAGATTCTAGCTAGTGCGTCTTGTATGACAGTCGTATGTCTTCGGGCTGATCGCTATGAGGAGGATGGGAGTGCAGAATCGACCTGGGCTTGCGAGGCGGGCAGGTGAGTAGAGAGTTGAGGTTTTTTGTGGGAAAGCTGGCTCTTGGTATGGGCTTCCGGGGGATCGTGATATTCGGAAACGAGATGGGAATTGTGTGTGCGGGTCATTGTTCCGATGAGAATCTGGAGTCAATATTTGGGAGATGGGTTCAGTAATCTCTTCGTGTGAATTAAATCTCGTGAGTAGGGATGTTGATCCCGAGTACCACGTAAAGGTATCAGATTCATTGCTCAGGCTAAAGATATCTTGTCCTCTCAGAAACGAGGATGGCCTGGTAGGATGCTGGATTGATATTAGACGAGGAGTGTGGACGTAGCAGCTGCCTTGACGGAATGCGATACGACTGACCCCATCACGGTTTACAGATCCGCTTCGGGCCTCGTGGGATGATCAACAGGTTAAAATTAGCTTTTAGAATCCCAAAGGATCGTGGATACCATGGGTCTGGAACTTGAGTTATATGGCATTTGGATGATGGCGTAAGCATTCCTTCAGGCTTCACCAATCCCCCTGAAAAGCGAACGCCTGGTCTTCGATCCACATCAGATCCTGCTACCATATCGAGCCGGGTCGGTCGAACTCCGTAACAAAATGTGTTCTCACTAGCAGATTTCTGGGTCTCTGAGATGGGCGTGCTTTGTATGGTTCTGCCAAGGAATCCTGACAAGGCACCAACCACCAAAGCAGCCCCATGAATCTTTTCCCGAAGATATGTCATGCTTGGCGAGTTGGAATGTCTGACACGATTATCACTCGATAATCCTGAAGTTGAACGATGGTGCAACAATCGTTCCTTCAGGCCGGTAGGCTTCTTTGCTTCCATGAATCTAGATACCTTTTCGTCAGAATGAATCGTCTGGCCACACAAAATGGGCTGATTGATACTAACAGCCACACATCCATATGGGGTGCAGCTACTGGCGAATCTAAGCCGGCATGCTCCATGCCGCGCGCGAGCATACTCGGGATCTGACTCTGGCGTTCAAAGTGCTCGGATGAGGGTGTCACCCAAGTTGCCGTCCGGATTGGGCCAAGGACGCGGATTGTGGTTGTGTGGACCATTCTCCCTCATTTCCCGCCTTCTGTGGAGCCTGTCATTCATCCTTGACGTGTCCTTTGTGTGCCATGAGGTCTAGAGTAAGCGCGCAATCAGATATGCCAAAGCACGCTGCCGATCTCATAATATCAAACATTACGGGACACTGTTATGGGCAAAGGCGGTGTCAGACTTGGGGTGCGTCGAGCTGCGAGCAGCTGGGGCCAGCGCAGTATCATGAGCATGGATGGAGAATCCGAAACGAGGACGTTCGTTGCTTATGGCGGTTCGAGAAGAGTGGTGTGCGAGCAATGCAGGGCAATGCACGAGTAGCTTACCAAAAGGCGGTCAGATCTTCTCGGAGAAATCTAAACAAAGTAAAGTACACGTAGGCTGGAGGTCAAGCTTGTCCGGGAGGAGTTGTCTTCGTGCGACTTCGGATTTCGAAGTACTGAGACTTCTATCCTGGTTTGGGTGTAGGAACCGTCTTGTCGGGACTCTCGAGCTATCCCGTGCGCTGGCAGGGTGCTATGCAGGGGCGCGCCAAGCGATGTATACCAGCAGGCTGAATTGTCGTTATCAGTAGAACATAGAATTACCTGTTTTACTAACGTTACACATGAAACAATCGACTGAGAACGTGTAGTCGTGGGGGGTGTTGACGATCTCAATGATGCTATATATTTTTCTTGTCCGACTGCAAGCTCTCTGCACAGCTCAATTGCTTCATTGACATAGATAGAAGCGACGGACGAGATGATGACGGTATCTGTATGTAATCATAATGATGACTGACATGGGGGACGGCAGGCTTCTACCACCGAAGTCCCAAGAATTGTCAATGCCGCCGAGAACAGCCAACGATGCTGCCGAAAGTCACTGCAGGACGGAGTAAAGAAGGGGATACAGTATCAGGCAAGATCCCGCCTAGATCTTGACAACCTGCCATGATCTGGGGTATGAGATAGCTGTGAAGCGTGGGGCTACCCACCTGGGATTGGCAAGTGCTTCTGCAGTCAGCACTCTTGGCTTGTGTGGTGCTTTCTTGAGGAGCGCCGAATTATCGTACGCCAAGCCTCCATGGTGATAGCGACCCAAGGATCGGGAACTCTGCCGGCTCCAAGCGCCCAACAAGGACCTCGTCGCACGAACGCCACGTGGAGTAAAGCGAGACGGGACGTTGGTGCCAGCAACCGAGGATTGCGTACTTTAAGCTTCAGTACCTTAAAGTACGTTTAGTGATTGTAAGGAGTTGCTTCTAGGAGTACCTCACTAGCTCTTCAGCTATATGACCCAACCCCCCTGCTAGTGTTTCCAGATGCACGGAGGCCAACATGTGGAGGCTAGAACGCACGTGGTAAAAGCCATGCTTGTCTTAAGTGTGCACGCATACTCCGTACGGAGTAGTGTGACTCTAGAAATACTCAATACGCCGCAACGACGACAATCACTGACCCGTTCCCTTGTTTTGACCCCTGATTCGCTTGGTTTTGCGCTGGCAAACGTGGAGCGTGCTACTGTTCGTTACTGTCCAACCTAAGGCTTCTTAATTTTGGAAAGGCCCTAGAGGCAGCGGGACAGCCTAGCAGGATCAAAATCCCTTTCCTCAGCGGCGCAGTGGATGCGGTGGGGGTCGTTAACAGTCTCAATGATGCAACGGCAGAGAACGCGTAGCTAACGACAAGCTCCGTGTGGTCACACACTACTCGACACCGGATGTATCCGAAGCCGGCTGTCCTCTATCACTCATAACCTCGCTGTCTCCGGACCCATGGGCCATGTTGAGTAGTGAACCGCTCCTGGAGGCTTGTTGCGGACTAGAGTATTCCTAATCCCTCAGCGAGCGCCTGTCACAGACCGTCTCGTCAGCGGCCAGGCTGAGATAGTGAAGGACGATACTCGCCTACGGATACCAACATAACACTTGATTGGAGTCTTCCCTGTCAACCCTTGTTTCGACGCCTCGCCCCGATCGCATTATCAGGCATGCAGGTATGACCACTAATGGGGACTTCAGGGATTACTACAAGATTATCTCACTGACTCGATATGCTGGCCCATGCATGTGCGAGCTCGTCCGATCGAACGATTAAAACAGCCCGAACGGGGTGAACGTTGTGTGGAAGGCTGCTCCGAAAGAAGAGAATACTGATTGGTTGGTCGGTCTCCAGGACACGGTCCCGACTAGGAGTACAGGTTGCATAAGCGTGTCTCTACCACACTACTGCAAAGAACGTGGGCCCATCCCCATTCCCCGTCTTCCTCGCTACCGGCAAATTCACCCCACGAAAAAGGAGCCGACAGTCAGTCTTTGGTAGGCCCTTACCCTGACGCACAGCGCTGCTGTGTTGAGATTGAGCAACTGTCGAAAGATGATAAACGAGATCAGGCCTCCCACTACTCCCGAAGCTTCCCTCGGGTAGCGGATGAGGTGGTACGGTGCGGCTGGTTTGCAGATAGCAACTAGCTTGGTCCAGCATTCAGCACGGGAAGGGTCGATCTAATCTTACGGACATTCCAAGGCGCTAATTCCGATTGGGGGCTTCAATATGGTAGTTGGGTAAGAGTAGGGTGATGAACTCGTAGCGAGGGGATCACGGTGACCAGAGGATGCCTCCACCTCGAAATATTGGTCAACCGGCGGTCGGTGTATTAGAGTCGTGATACTCGTTCTTAAAGCGAAGGTGAAAGTAGCACACGAGTCTCGAAAAGACACGGAAACTGATGCCTCGACCAGGAAAGCACGATGTAAGCACACGCATCGGTTGTATAGCCTCGTCTCGGAGGATTCCCAACCTCAACTCTGGCGCAGCTTATTCGAGGGAGACAAGCGACCCTGCATGGTTTGGCGCCCAGGATCCCAATATCTCAGGATGTGGACACCGCGTGGCTTCCTCGATGTAACCTTAGTCGCGTCTTGTAAAGCAGCCCTGGTTAAGGTTACTGGCCCGTGGCTTGTCCGTGTGGCCGTATCTGCCCACAGTCGTCGCCGACTAATGTAGCTCAAAAAAAGGCACCACGAATAACAGCCTGTTTCGAACCGAGATGCCCTTGTTCCTGTAGCGGGAGTCTTCCACTCACTGGCAGTGACTCAGCCAGGCAGGACTTTGAGGGTCATGGACACCATATTTATCTCTATGCTTCCTCTGGTGGTGTTTTGAATTCCTGTCGGGGTAAACTGCATCTAGTGTGAGCGCACTCAAGCGTAGAAGAATGTTTGGCACTCTGCATTGCGATTCACAGAGCAATGACATCGAGTATGTTGAGCGTCGTAGTGGACCTATGTTCCACAAGATGGGTGATCACACCGCCCATCACTCAGCATGTAACAAGTGTCGTGCCAAGAAGGTTGGTGAACTCCTGCTCATTGCCGGATGAATCTTGTTCATTCCCATGGCTGATAACTCGTCTGTTATGCGAAGCTCCGATGCAGTGGCCAAAGGACCGGCTGTGACCGATGCCAAGCCAAGTCGAGTTCTTGTGTCTATTCGGAGACTGGAGACGGTAGAGGTTCACGGCGAAGAAAGCGGCCAGAAGCTCAAAGATCTCGACGAGGCCCCCCTCCTCCGACGAAGTCAAACGGTCAAACGTTCTTTGAAGTGACGAACAACTCAGCGTCCCCACATAGGACGGACTCAAGGGACCATTCCGAAATGAATACGTCAGACGAGAATATGAGAGTTGCTGGCGAGGAGAAAATGTCGAGTGACACACTAAACTCACCACTCCAGGTGTTTGACGAAGATCTTCTCCTCTCGGATCAAATGCTGCATGACACGTTCCCCGGCTGCGGTTCGCCAGGCATGGAGGATTTTACGACCCTGCATGACTTCTCGTTCTTTGACCTTCCTATGGCTGCCAAGCATGATAGCCGACTCTCCTTCAGCCCGACAGCAGTGTCGACAAGGGTTGGTAGTCAGACCGAGTTAATGAATCACGGTTCATGTATGCACCATGCGTCTATAATTGACTGGGTATCCTGTCTAACACTTAACTCTTTTCAGACCCAGTCAACCCTCCCAGGAAAGCCACGGCGCCCGAGAGTACTACGCATCCAGTATTGCCTTCGCCGGCTTCTACCGTCTTCCATGTGCCTTCAGTAAAGCCTGCGTCCACGCCCCCAGCCGATTGGGAAGATATCAGTAGAGCACATCATCCTAGACGGTCAGGACCATCCCAGCATGGCCCGGAAAACACAGCCGTGTCACATCACTCGCAGTCTATTTGTCAATGTCTACAAACCATGGTAGTCCTGCTGGAAGAATTGGAAAACAAAAGCGGTGCTATTGACCCTACGGCGCTGGACTCCGCCATGGCATACCACAAGGAGGCGCTAACCCAATGCGACGATATATTGCGCTGTGCACGCTGTTCGGCTCGCTCAGAGTACATGATGCTTCTTACTGTGGTTTGCGAAAAGCTTGTAGCTTTGTGCGAGAAAGTCCTCCACCAGTACCTGGAGCATATTGTGCAATCCCCGAAAAGACCCGGGGAGAATTCCTCCCGGCAGCGAATCTTCCTTGGCGACTACGAGATCGACCTGACCCATGAATGGGAATACTTAATCAAAATGCTCATCGTTTTCCAATTGCGAAGCTTGGGACGTCTGCTGGGGAAAATGAAGACACAGGCATCTTCTGCAATACGTGGATCGCAGCTCCAATTACTACTCGCAACTGAGCGCAGACTGCGAAAAATGACTGTCTCCTTGCAACGCTCTCAATACCAAAAGAGACCAGGAAGCGCAGATGGCAGCCGCAGCATCGAGTAACTGCACGATACACGAGACGTGGCTTTGCCACACTTCCAACGGGTCATGACTACTGGCAGGCTTCAGCGCGCACTGCCATTCTTTCGTATTTCTCCCTACTTAGAGTCAGGATAGTAAGATAGATTCCTTGATTAGTTAAACACTAGAATTCGGAGTTTGACCGTTCAGGATTAAGCCGAAGGTCTTCTCTTCTTACAAACACCCGAACCGGTATCATCCTACATCTTCATCGGGTACGCTTTTCAGGGTTTTGGCTCCGTATTGGCTTACCATTGGAACTGAGCCTACGTTTTCAAAGCCATGGCGGTCCTTCCCTGCGTCTTCAGTCGCTTCCCCTCGATTGCTGCATGCTTCCCTCCGAGCCCTCGTTCGAAGCTTGGATGGTGCCTTTTATGCACATTTGGCGTGCATCGAGTCACGAGGCGTTAGACCAACCTGAAATTCCACAAGAAGCACGATGTGTGACGGACAGAGCTTGCTGTTGCCGTCATGCACTGCCTCGAACGTGCTTTATCAATGTTCTTCATGGTCAGCGTGGAACACCGCAATACATAACGTGTGTACGGTTTTCGTTGGGTCAAGTCTAGCGCTGGCAGGCACGTTCCCCCCAAATAGTATATGTTCCTTCAGTGACTGACATTTTGCAAGCGGTATCGTTTTCCAAGCGCCATCACAAACATCTAGCGTTCAGAATCGCCCCAGAGCCGCTTACAGGCGAAGCAAAACCGCATCTCCCTCAGCTCGCACAGATAGACGAGGGGCACCTTCCCCTTTCAATCATACCAGCCGCCGCAGAAGTACCTGATCCGAAGGCTGCAAGACAAATTGCTGGGCCAGATTGCACTTATGCTTCTCTGGAACCGCTGTCTGTTCCCTCGGATACTGATTTCGGGTACAATAGCCCTCCCTCGTTATCAAGAAACCCCTCTCGATTCTACAATCATTCCGCGTTAGTCCCGACCTCTCTGGAGGACTTGCTGAGAGGTTTCGAAGAATGTAAAGAATTCTACAGCAATGGCGGAGCCCAGGAACTTGGGAATATTGAAGTTATCGAGCTTGCTCTCCGAGGAATCATACCTTTCCATGCCTTAGAAAAGACCTTGGGAAATTGTACCCGAGCTGTTCACATACGCCGCAGCGTTGTTTCCCGAACCGCCAGTACGCGCGCACAAGGCTCTGTTGAGTACTCAAAACTTCCGTACAGAGACTATGATTTGCCAGTGCACAGGGCGTTTGCGCAGAGAATGTCATGGGCTTTATGCCTTTGCCTGTGGGTGTCGCGAGGCTTTTACGAGTCGATGGCGTGGAGACCTTCCTACCAATGGCAACAACTGAAGGCACGCTAATCGCGAGTTCTTCCCGAGGCTGCAAAGCCATCAACGCCGGCGGTGGCGTGATCACTGTTGGGGTTGACGATGGCCAGAGAATACTTCTACCAGAGCTGCATCTAGAGACTAGAAGGACTATCAAGCTTAGGTCCCGTTAGCGGACCGTTTGGCAGTTTTGCTAAGATACCATTGGTTGTTCAGCCGCTGTGGCTGTCAGATGTCAGTCTAAGAGAGCAGCTCGGCTCAAGTTCCATCCGATCACGAACGATTACCTCGACTTCAGGCAGTCACATTTCTCAATGCACTGCATAACAAACCGTTGTGCATTTGGAAGAAGCTTCGCTGGATCATGCACATGTTACATGAAGGACCCTCAGGAGCTCATACCTCTGCAAGGCTACAGTTTTACACGCAAACACTACTTGATACTATCGAGCATCGCCGGCATTGTTCGACTCTTGAAAACCTTGACCCTTCACATCCACTTTTTGAGCTCCTAGATCGTCTACTACTGCAAAAAGCTCATCATGCCCCTCAATTGGAACCCTGAGAAAGAGTTGCCTGACCTCACTGGTAAGGTCATCTTTGTGACTGGAGGTACGGACTGAACACCCTATATCCATCATACCTTGGGTTTTACGCTTTGAATAGGAACTGCTGGTGTCGGTGCAGCCTCGGTTATTTGCCTGGCCGAGCACCACCCAGAGACGGTCTACTTTACCGGTCGTGACGAGAAACGCGCCAACGAGGTCATTGCCAGAGCGAAGAAGGTGACCGAGAGCGCCAACATCGTGTTCGTCAAAGTCGACCTCGCCTCGCTTGATTCCGTCAAAGACGCTTTCAAGCAATTCGTTTCTACACGCCTCGACATCCTCATTTGCAATGCCGGGATCATGGCCGTCCCCCCCGCATTGACCAAGGATGGTTACGAGATGCAATTTGGCGTCAACTATCTGGCCCATGCACTCTTCGTCAAGCTCTTCTTACCTCTGCTCCTTGAAACCGCCAAATTACCCGACTCTGATGTCCGTGTCGTGATCATGACGTCCCTGGGCTACCGCATGGCACCCAAGAGTGGCGTAGACTTCAAAAACGTCAAGACTACACAAGATACGGGTCCCGGAGCCCCATGGATGCGCTACGGCCAGAGCAAGACGGCGGATCTGCTATTAGCCAAGGAGCTGGCGAAACGCTACCCACAGATCACGAGCACCTCGATCCATCCTGGCGTTGTTAAGACGGGTTTGGTGTCAAATTTGAGTTTTGGCGCGAAGACAGTTGTGCATGTGGGGTGCTTTGTGCAGGGAATCAAGATGATTGAATCGGACGAAGGGTGCTATAACATGCTATGGGCCGCTACTGGGGACAAGACAGGCATCGTGAATGGGGAGCTTTATGAGCCTGTGGGAATTGTATCAAAAACAAAGAGCAAGCCGCGCTCGAACCCAAAGTTACCGGGAGAATTGTGGGAATGGACGGAGAAGGCGCTTGCGAGCTATTGAAAAGGGCGATTCGAATCTATGAGACACTCCCAGAATGCTATTATCGACTGGACCGGTGGGGTCCGTGACGATCATGATTTCCTATCTAATTCTCCTGAGCTGACTCAGCTATTGTCGGAATGGCATGAGCTCGACTACCGAATGCAAGACAACCTAGAGCGATCTCATAGCACCTACTTACCATTTTCTATTCGCCAGCCAATTGCATTCATCATAGATTCGGTCGGTCTTAGCCGTTTAGGATATTGGGTTTTCTGTTCGCGAGTTCGGTCTCTTTCCCTTTAGGCCACTCGGAACTAACGCATCCGTCGCAGGGTACAGGACACGTGACATGCCTGCGTCGCTGTAGCCAAGGTAGGGTTTCACTGATTGCTGATGTACGCTACTGCGAACTCTTCTTCCTTCTTTTCCACGTTGGCTAGTTCAATCCTTCCTTACGTCGCCCGTACTGGATCAGTCTCAGAACAGCCAGTTCTCGGATATAACTCAAAGGACATTGAGATCATAAAAAGTTTGGTCATCCCAGACACCGCTGACGGGATTGAGGTCCAACTTGCTCTGCGACCTGTTACCGAAAAGTCTCTGGACGCACAAGGCTGGTTCGAGTTTCACGTCTATTCAATCGGTGACGAAGGCTCCTGGGAAGAGCATTGTAAAGGTTTAGTTGCTGCCAGAACCGACACCGCTGCATTGCCGTTGGCGGAGAAGTTCAGTATGAACCTTGTTGACTACAGCAAGCGTCAACATCCCAATAATATTTTCAAATCACTTCAATCAAAGGGTATCAACCATGGGCCCTCTTTCCAAAACCTTGTATCGATACATTCTGGCGGCAATCAACCAGTGGCTAGCTTTTCGGTTGCAGATTCGGCTGCCTTAATGCCAGCCAAATTCGAGCGGCCACACTTACTGCACCCCATCACACTCAATTCTCTGTTGCAATCTGCGTATGCCGCCTTACCAGCAAACGCCCAGAAGTCGATGGGTGCTAGCATTCCAAGATTCATCAAGTCAATGTTCGTGCCCTCGACCCTCAGTAGCACCGTCGGCCACCGTTTCCAGAGATTCTTATTCCTGGATACCCAGAATTCTCAAGGCTTCGACGTCTCAATGGCTACTATCAATGAGGGTGAAACACGGTCTACCCCCCAGATTGAGATCAACGGATTACACTATCAATCATTAGGGGAAAGTATCGCTGCTGAGCAAAATCCGGATGTTGTCGGTGTCTGCTTGAAAGGCAGATGGCAGCCTGACTTGCTCTTCTTAAAGCCGGAGGACTTTACAGAATTGCTTGCTCGTGACTCCGATCCAGCAGAGGATGAGATGGTCGTCGATCTCAAGCGTGCTGCTTACCATATCATACACGATGCTCTTGTCGCGATAACAAAGGCAGACGTCGACGGTCTGGATGATCATCACCGATCACTATACGACTGGATGCAAACTCAGGATCGAAGAGCAAGCCGCAAAGAGCTGGCTCCGAAAAGTGCCAGATGGTCAAAGGCAAGTGCGGGTGTCAAACAGCTCTTCTACGACAATGTTTCTTCCGCGAGTGTCAACGGTCGATTACTGGTCCGGATTGGTAAAGCACTATTGCCCATTCTACGAAGAGACAATTCACCCACAGAACTTATCTGAGCGAACAGCTGCTTCATACTTATTACGGAAATGCATTGAGGGTCGATCGCGTGCTCTCTCAAGTCGCACAGCTGGTGCAAACCTTCGCGCATCACAACCCTCGGGCAACTGTGCTGGAGATTGGTGCCGGGACTGGCACCTGGACTGGTGCCATACTGAATGCGCTCGGAGGTGAAGACCCGGGGGCTCCTCTCACATTCTCGCATTACACGTTCACAGACATTTCTACTGAGCTTCTCGAAGAAGCTCGCAAGAGGTTTACCGCGTGGGGCGATCTTATAAGCTATACTGAGCTTGATATCGAGCAAGAGACCCAAGAGCAAGTAGCAAGGGATGGGAGCATTGATCTTTGTTATTGCATCTCAGGCCCTCCACAAGACCAGGAACATTGGTCGCGCTTTGACTAATGTTCGCAAAATGCTCAAGCCTGGTGGAAGACTGACCATGGTTGAGACAACCCAAGATACATTAGACGCGCAGATGATCTTTGGTACGCTTCCCGAGTGGTGGTCTAGCGAGGAGAAAGAACGCGTTTCGAGCCCGCACCTAGCAAGCCAGCAGTGGAACAATGCACTTCGACGCACAGGCTTCAACGGTCTAGATGTGAATGTTGCCGACTGCAAAGACCAGAAGAGCCACGTCAACTGCGTCTGCATGTCGACTGCTGTAATGTCGTCACCTCCAACCTTTAATACACAGGTCGCAATCGTTATCGGGCTCTCGAAATCCCCGGATGCCTGGTTGAAAACCCTCAAACAGTCGTTAGCTGAAGCCACGGGTCTGATGCCTGAGGTCACGAGCATAGACGAGGTGAAGCCAGCCGACAAAATTTACCTTGTCCTAGCCGACATCGACGAAGCTATTATATTGAGCATGGAGGCAGTGAGATTTAACACCATCCGAGATTTTGTTGGCGGGGCTAAGGGCGTCCCGTGCACTCGATTGCGAGGCACCAGAAAGAAGTCTGCACTCCGGGCTCCTGCGGACACTCGGAGATGAACGCCGCATTCATCGATATGTAACGCTCGATCTAGACCCCAACAGCCTCCCTGGACAGCAACCGGCACCACTGCCATATTGGATGTTTTCAAGACCACATTCAATTACGATGTGGATATGGGCCCAATCGATTTCGAGCATGCCGAAAGAGGCTCGGTGATACATGTCCCAAGGTTCAGCAGCGATCCTGTCGAGAACGACAACATTTCCGACACCGTCGTCTCCATTCCAGAAACACTACCCTATCACCAGCCTGGACGGGAGCTGAAGCTAGGGGTAGAGCAGCCCGGTCTGCTGGACAGTCTCACATTCAGAGACGACCCAAACGCGTCTGTTCCCTTGCCGGATGACTATGTGGAGATTAAGTCCAAAGGTTTTGGATTGAATTTCCGGGATGTCATGGTCGGAATGGGTCAAATGCAGGAAAGATTATGGGGTTCGAAGCAAGTGGTGTCATCACTAGAGTTGGTGCCGACACGTCGCATGGCTTCGAGGTCGGTGATCGAGCCTGTGCATTGATTTCTCGAGGTGGTTGGACCACATATGTTCGGCTTCACTGGACCGGAGTAGCTAAGATACCAGACAGTACGACATTCGAAGTTGCGGCATCCATTCCCATGGTCTTCGTCACAGCATACTATTGCTTCTTCGCGGTTGCACGTCTGTGCAAAGGTGAAAGTGTCTTCATCCACGCTGGCGCGGGAGGCGTGGGCCAGGCTGCCATCATGCTCGCAAACCACATTGGTGCAGAGATCTTTACCACGGTGTCTACGGAGGACAAGGAACAATTCCTCGTTGACACTTACGGTATTATTCCCGATCATAATCTGTCCAGTAGAGTCCCCTCATTCTCGAAGGGCATAATGTCCGCCACAAGTGGCAGAGGGATTGACGTTGTTCAAAACTCCTTGTCTGGTCAGATGCTTCAGGAAAGCTGGAATTGTGTCACCTACCTAGGACGTTTCGTCGAAATTAGCAAGCGAGACATACAGGCCAACTAATATCTCCAGATGGAAAACTTTCAGGAAGCAATCTCTTTCGCTTCTATTGATTTGATTCAACTTGCCACCTACAAGCGATCAGCCCAGGCTAAAGTTATGGAACAAGTTTCTCAACTTATGGCGCAAGGCAACATCAGAACCATCAAACCCATCACTGTCTAACCCATCTCTGAGGTGTAGAGGGTTTTCCGTACGATGCAGGCAGGAAAGCATCTTGGTAAGATCGTCATCGTGCCACATCCAGACGATGTGGTCACGGTAAATCCCGGTTACTCCGCGTACAAACTCCTTGTCTAACAAATGCCTGCAGGTTCTACTAAAGAGCACAGGCACGTCTGCAAAGCTTTTTCCAGATGCTTCATATATTGTTGTTGGTGGCCTTGGTGGCATAGGCCGATTCATCACGCAGATGCTTGTCGAGCGTGGCGCAAAACATCTTATCCTCATCTCCCGCAGCGCAGCTTCGCGCCCGAGCTCGCAGATCTTCTAGTCGACCCTCTCTTCACCACCACGCAAGCCACCGGCCTCGCAGACTGGGTCCAAGACCTCCTCTTCCCCGCCAACAAATCCCTCACATACATCTACATCACCCACGGCCACGGCGACCACTTTTTCGACCTCTCCACCCTCCTCGATCGCTTCCCCTCCGCCGTCGCCGTCGCTACCGCCGGCACCATCGCCCACATGGAGGAGCAAACCTCCCCCACAGGCCGCGCGGATTGGGAAGCATGGTTCCCCGGTGATCAAATCAATTTTCCCACCTCTCCGCTCCCCGTCCGCGCCTTACCCAGTGACAATCTAACACTAACGCTCGACACCGACACCCTCCACGCTGTTCCCGCAGGCCACTCCGACACCGACAGCACATCCTTCCTCTGGGTCCCCTCCCTCCGCCTCGCAGTCACCGGCGACATCGTCTACAACGGCGCCTACAGCTATCTCGCCGAATCTCTCACCCCTGCCCTCCGCAACAAATGGGTCGCTGCCATCGGTAAAGTGGAATCTTATCACCCCGAATCTGTCGTTGTGGGACATAAGATTCCGGGCGCGGTGGATGGGACCTGGACGCTGGAGGCGACGAGAAAGTATGTGCGGTTGTGGGATAGGCTTGCAGCGGTGGCGACGGATGCGTATGATATGTGGGAGAAAGTGAGGGAAGCGGATCCCGGGAAGAATGGGGAGTTTGTGCTCTGGTGGAGTTGTTTGGCGCAGTTTCCGGAGAGCGGGGGAAATGGAACGGTCAAGGGTTGAGGGACAGGGGGTATGGGACGGTGAAGGCTTAGGGGCGAGCCATCGGAATAAAAAAAACTTCCTCGAGTGAACAAAGAATCTGGATAAGAGGTTTTGGAATATATATCTTGGAAATGTACGGCGATCTTTTCTGCAGAAACACCTGCTGTGGTACCAAGATCATAGGCCAAAAAAAGCAAGGAAAAAAGGAAACGAGTGGCTCTAACTGTTTGGTTTCATCGAGATGCTTTCTTTACCTTGTCTGATAGTGGTAACTTCTCATTCGAGATGTACATATTATTTGGATGGGGTGATAGTGTATATGAGTGAGCTTGAGAGGGCGTCAACAGTGAGTAATCATGTGCTTTTGAGAAATGGAGAAGGAAAGGGGATGGTGTCCAGAAGAGGGAAATGTATAAGCAGGAGTGGCCGAGTTCAATAATATGATCCGCAAACGTTAGCGCTTTCGTCTGCATGGAAATATAAGTGACAGTGAAATCCGATTCATAGAACGTCAAGGGAAAAAGGCTTGCTGTTATGGTCCCACACGGTTTTCTCTTTGGAGATACGTTCGTTGAACGCATGCTGTTCCGGGCAGATGAAATCACAACTTACTCTGAGCATACCATGCGATGCCCGCGGAGAGCCCCCGGCAAGCACCATCAATGAGGCAGGTAATATCCACGGCACTTGAGCTGAAGAATGTAACCCTGAATATGAAACGCACTGCATCGTGGAGACAAGATTGCTAGTGCGCGATTAACGACAGGTAGATTGGTCTCGAAAGCTCGTTGAACACCGACAGAATGCCGGTATATATATCACCGGTCCATCATGCCGAAATGGTAGTACAAGTGAGCATTGGATGCTGAGCTTTCTCATGAGTTGAAAGGAAGAGGGGAAGCGAGCGTTAGCAGACTTTTTGTAGTGGTTGGAATTGCCGAACGCTGATTGGCTGGTGAACACAAAGCGGGACCGAGGTCTCCGCTGGGACTGACGACAGCAGCTCTTCTTTAGATTGTAAAGTATCACACGCATCTCACTATCCAAGCAAAATGCTGGGTCCAAGATTGACGCAGCGGTCTGCAAGACTGCGTAAGCTCAACCTCTGCTAATCTTTCTTGACTGTGTGATAGCTGACCTCCCGCAGTCCTTGCCCACCGACCCAGCTCCCTAGTCTTCACCAGGATCGCAACCCCCGCGATCGCTACACACAAGCCTCGGATCCTATCAAGGTATGCTTACCAACCACAGGAGCCGGCACAGCGCCGATGCTACCTCGTGGCCCTAATCGAAACCGATCAATGCACTCACCACTCGCAGACCCGCCGCGACCACCGCCCTGAAAGCAGACAGCGCCAACTCCATTCTCGAAAAGCAGCGTCTCAACCGCCCCGTCTCCCCCCACCTCTCCATCTACCGCCCTCAGATAACCTGGTATGGCTCCGCCCTCAATCGCGTCACCGGCTCTCTGCTCAGTGGGGGGTTCTACGTCTTCGGCGCCTCATACCTTATCTTGCCGCTATTTGGCTGGCATCTCGACAGTGTCAGTATGGCGGCTGCATTTGGTTCTTTGCCGGTGGCGGCGAAGGTGGCGATCAAGCTTGGGGTTGCGCTGCCGTTTACGTATCACAGCTTCAATGGGGTCAGGCATCTGATGTGGGATGCGGGGAGGGGGTTGGATAATAAAGGGGTGCAGAGGACGGGGTGGGCGGTGGTGGGGCTAAGCGTTGTGAGTGCGGCTGGGCTGGCTTTCGTGGGAACGGGTTGAGTAATGGGTGTTGATCTTGGGTTATGGAGAATATCTATGAATGAACATTGCTGTTGCCATCTAATGTTTGCAAAACGACCTCTAAATGTCTGCCCTTAGACCCCCCATTACCCTGCAAGATGCAGATATTGGTCAGACATGATGACGGCCTCTCCTCATCCAACAAGCACCTGCCATTGACGACAACATGGCGTCAGTCACTTCCGCAACCGCTCCAACAGATTCTGTAGATTGCAAAATCCACATAGCGTCGTTGTGGCACCGTGTAGTCATATTCGCTATCGTAGACCTTTGGCTTGAGAAGGAGACTCTCAGGGAAGGCTGTAGATAGTCTGGTCAAGGCATCGTGTGTTTGCTGTATACCGCTACTGCGGCGGTGCAGCTACCACTGCAAGTCAGTGCTCTGGATAGAATGAAGGCTAGTAGTCGAAGCTGCACTGACCATGTTGCATTGAAAATGGTGTTCGTCCATAGAAGGGGCCAGCGTCGATGATGACGCGGTGCTCATTTAGGACTTGGCGGTGGGACGAGGGGATAAGGGACTGGGGATGGGGTCTCCTTTCTCGACATCGTCTGAATCGTGTATAAAGATAGGCCGAGTAGCTTGATATTGGTCCTCTGACGGTGGTGCGGTATCTGTTTTTCGTTCCTTCGTTTCAGAACCAGGTCTAGGCATTCCAGTCTTCATGGCATGGAGGAGCTTATATAGGACTTCGAGAAGATCTTCTGGAGATAGGTCAATGGCTCGAGGACCCGCTAATATTGGCGGTCCAGTAGTATCGTGCTACGAAGTATATGAGGTCGCATTCGCTGCCTGAGGCGTTGTTTGTTGGCTTGCCATCGCGTTTAGGGAGTAGCTGTTGAGCAGATCCCGGTTCTAGTGGAGCCTCGACGCGAATCGCAGACCAAATGTGCTTGGAGAAGTTCCGAGGATCGAAGTGGCGATTCTTGAGCATCAGTTTACCATCTACGTGGCTCGGGCCATAGCTTCCCCAGGGTTGATGCCCAACACGGGTTCTAGCATACGGAAGGGACGCACCGCCCATGCCGGCTATTCTCGGCCCGAAACTTGTCCATATCTTGGGGAGAAAGCCATGCGATTGTGTCAACAAAGAGAAAGCATTTCATTACGGAGTCACGACTGGAAAGATAAAGCAAGTGTCTAACATTGATGGAACGCACCGAAATGAAATTCATTAGGCTCAGAACGATGTGAAAGCAAGAGTCCCCTTGTACAGGTGGCCTATCAGCTAGGATGTTGGTGGGAAAAAACGCGTTCAAGCATATCAGCATAGAGCACAACGTGCGAAACCCCTAGCGAGTGCAACGCCAAGGGCTTCGAGTAAGGAGACAGAAAACCTCTACTTCTATTAAAGACAATACGAGATACCGTTTTCGGATACTGCGATTGAAGAAATCCAGGAAAGAGTAGCAAGGTCCTACCACGCCATCGGCGTCGTCGACGCGATCAATGAACCCTATGAAAATGGACGTTTCAGTGTTGTAGCCGGCACCGTATTGGCAACATTCGTCGCATCAAGACCATCATGCCCGAAAGGGGCCGAGCGTTACAGCGAAAAGTATAATCCGTGCCCCGTAGCGATCTGTGCACAGTCAAAAGAACACTCTGACGGTATAGCTTTACCACTCTTGTGTGATTGGCCTTAGCGTCTATTGTAAGCGCGCGTCTATCGCTTCGACTAGCCTGCCTAAGTAATTGCTCCTGATACAGTGATACTCCGTTTCTCATCACATTTACTACTAACGACCTTCATGAGTGAATTGAGAACCTCTCGTCGCATTGAAAGGGACAACAAAGGGATGAGATGGTGAGACTGCTTTCTAAGGCTCGAAGCCGTATGTGGATGGATCGTATGAGGGACTTGGTTCTTCAACGTCGAACATCAATGCTTCGTGATCAAGAGACCTAATTCACGGTGCTCAATCCGGACTGGAATAACATCGTTTCCTCCGCAACAAACGGTTATCGCATCTCCAGAGGCTCAGCATTGATCTACGCCAACCATGTCTGTCTGGAACCCAGATAATATCAGGGACATAGCCGAGTCTGTTGGAATCGGCTCGCTCAACGATGAGATTCTGCAGGGGCTTTCGGCGGACATCGAGTACCGGGTGGCACAGGTCTTAGAAGAAGCTCTCAAGTCAATGCGCCATAGAAAGAGCGCGACCTTATCAACCCAAGACGTCTCGCAAGCTCTCCGTATATTGGACGTTGAGCCCCTGTATGGCTATGAATCGACAAGACCTTTGCGCTTCGGCGAAGCCTCAATAGGTCCTGGGCAACCTCTTTTCTACCTTGAGGATGAAGAAGTAGATTTTGAGAAATTGATCAACGCGCCTCTACCGAAAGTGCCACGGGAAATTGCTTTCACTGGTGAGCAAACGAGCATCGATTGTGTGCGTGATCGCTTATCATTGTTCAGCGCATTGGTTGGCAGTAGAAGGTGTTCAGCCCTCCATACCTCAAAACCCTACGACAGCAGAGTCCAGAAGCCAGGAGTTAGTGCCTAAAGGACCTGGGGCGAATCCAAGTGCTTCTGCCATGAATGGGGATAATGTGGCAGTCAAGCCCCTAGTGAAACATATCCTTTCAAAGGAGCTCTTGCTCTACTTCGAGAAAATCTGCGATGCTCTCGTGGACGAGGCTAGTGATGAGTATCGACTCGCAGCATTAGCCAGCATACGGACAGATCCGGGTCTCCACCAATTAGTGCCCTACTTCGTGCAATTTCTTGCCGAAAAGGTAACGCACAACCTACGAAATCTTTTCATTCTCACGCAGATGATGCACTTCACCATGGCGATGCTAGAGAACAGCAGCCTCTATGTAGACCCATACGTAAGTCACACCCATTTCAACCCCTTGGTTTCCACCCTTTTAACGAACAAAGATTGCATCCCTCATCCCTCCCATTATCACCTGCCTTATAGGTCGGCGGTTGGGTCCCCATTCGACAGCTTCCGCTCCAGCAGACTCAATCGCATCTTTTCCGCTACGCTCACTCGCTGCCTCTATCCTTCACTCTATCTGCAAGAAGTATTCCAAGTCGTCTCAAATTCTCAAACCGCGCCTTGCCCGGACATGTCTGAAGAAATTTCTTGATCACAACATGCCCTTAGGCACTCATTATGGCGCTATCCTAGGACTAAAAGCTATTGGCGGTGCAGAGGTCGTTCAGGCCTTGGTCGTACCGAATCTAGGGGACTATGATCGTTTGATACTCAGGGAGGCATTCGAGGATGATGTCAAGAGAAGAGAGGTGGAGATGGTGATTGGGGCAGTAGTGGAGGCACTAGAAACGCTGGAAGACAAGGGCCTCGCGATGGCTAATGGCTTCGCCAATGGGAATGGAGAGCTGGGTGATAGACTACAGGAAAAGATAGGGGAGCTAGTGGGTGGTAGAATCTTGGATCTGGGAAGGCCAAGACTCGTAAAGGCGATCATGGAGATCTAAGGGTTCTATATGTTCTAGTTTTGCGAAAGGTGCATCTGCATGGTTTGGGTGTGTGGCAGGCGCGGAAAGATACCCTTGGTTGGAAAATATAATGGAATTCCAGACACAGAGCTTGTCTCTTTACCATCTGAACTGTACAGCAGTTATTTAGCTACACTCAATGGTGCCCGATATTGTGCTAGACTTCTTGAACAACGCCTTGCTACCTTGGTCTGTCGTGCGCTAGCGCTGAGATAATTCCATAGCATTGCCCTTGCGTCAGGCCTCCGACCGATCTGCATCTGCGCGGTCCACATGGGCCCTTGAGAGTTGTCTTCAAAAGATCAAGCAGCAGATCATTCCCTTTGGACAATCTCGTATGTGAGAACAAAAGGACATGCATCCAGGCTGATCGCCCCGGTCATGCCGCCCCTGAATTTCCCTCCGTCAAGCTCCCTACTTCGACCAGCTCTCACACTTCCGCGACCCCAACGACCTCCTATATTATTCCTGCTTCGGGCAGCTTATGCGACTTCACGACCTCAGAGACCACCAGGCTATCGTAGTAGTCTCGAACGTGGCGCTTCCTCCCCTGCGAACCAGGGCCAAGCACCACGACCACCACCCAAAAACAATGAACCGCCCAAGAAGCGAGAGTCATCTGTCGACGCAGTCTCTAAATCGCTGCAAGCCACCAGCACAGAGGACAATAATCTATTGTCCCCCGTGAACGTCCCCAGAGATCCAGATGGCGTGCTCAACGAGAGTCATCCAGCGGCCGCCCTGCTGTCCCACTCCTCGCTGGTTGTCACGCGACAGGTCGAGATGATGAACATAATGCTGGGCTTCGAGCAGGCGAACAGATACGTTATCATGGATCCACAGGGTAATCATGTGGGCTACATGGCAGAGCGGGATCTTGGTATGGGTAACATGATGGCGAGGCAAACGTTCAGTACACATCGCAGCTTCACCACACATGTATTCGATAAGCAGCAAAAAGAGGTTCTACGGTTCCATCGACCCTTCTCGTGGATCTCGTCGCGCATAGGCATTTATGACCCGTTGGAGGTTGCCTCGGTTTCCCACTCAGCATCAATAGCGCTCCAGAACCCCCAGGCTGGAGCTCTGTCAACAGATGTGGCGAAAGACTCGGCGCAGGTATCGCCTCTGGAGGTAAAGGACATGCGCATTATTGGCGAAGCTCAGCAGCAATGGGCGCCACTCAGAAGAAAATACAATCTTTTCCTCTTCCGAAAGCCGCCAATTGAGCAGACTCAAATGGACACCAAACGGATAGTAGTAGGGGACCTTCCTCTATCAAATTCACAACAGCTACAAGTTTCGGAGGCGTCCCCCAACAGAAGGCCCGGCGAGGGTGACTACGGCCAATTTGCGTATGTCGATGAGCCTTGGCTGTCTTGGGACTACAGCTTGCTCTCCGCTAACGGGTGCCTCATTGGATCCGTCAACCGCAATTTCGCCGGCTTCGGGCGCGAGATTTTCACTGACACAGGCGTATACATGTTACGGATGGATGCCGCAGCCCTAGCGGAGGAGCCCAAGCACCTTATCTCAAAAACAGGCATAAGCAGTGAACAAGCAGTGGAGTCCCCCAGCGTCAGTGGCCTGACACTCGACCAGCGCGCAATCATGCTTGCAACAGCCGTTAGTGTCGATTTCGACTACTTTAGCCGACATAGTGGTGGAGGAGGAGGGGGAATGATGCCATTGTGGTTCCCGTGGTGGGGAGGCGGCGCTGAAGCCGGCGGCGCCGGAGCAGGAGCAGAAGCAGGCGCCGCTGGAGGAGCAGCTGAGGAAGCAGGCATTGGGGAAGCAGTTGACGGCGCTGTGGGAGGAATTGGCCGGGATGCAGGAGGGATGGCTGAGGGAGGAGTTGTAGGAGCGGGAGGTGTGGCTGGTTACGAAGCTGTGCGGAGGGCAGCCGAAGAGGGGGAAAGAGGACAGGATGAAGCTCTTGACTCCGACGGATCTTCTAGTACTGGACAAAATACCCCATCAGAGGGTAGTCAAGGGGATGACCTTTGGGGCAACGATAGCGATCCCTGGGGCGGAGATAATGACAACTCTGGAGGAGACGACTTCGGCGGAGGCGACGATGGGTTTGGTTTCTTCAGCACTATCTGGGAGTGGCTGAGCTCTTTCTTCGATAACTGATGGCTCCTAATGACACGATAGATCTCGGTAATTGTACGTAGCATAGAAAGATAGGCGCCACTCAATCACGAAAATGACACAGCATCATTAAATTCCCAGTCCTCCACTACCTCATATGTAATACATTTCATGACTGCAGTTGCCCACAAGGCTTCATAACTCACACAATCATCTCCAACCCATCTGAGTGACCTCCGCCAAGCCAAATCCCTAGCCCCACCATCTACTTCACCTCAAGCCCCACCCACTCACTCCATTCCATCCCCTCCCTCTCCTCCCCGCCCTGCCCCCCTCAACAATCCCCCACGCCCCCAAACCCCACAATGGCCACCTCCCTGGCCGCCAAACGCCTCTTCTCCGAATACAAGAACCTGACCTCCAACCCCCCCGACGGCATCACCGCAGGCCCCGTCTCGGAAGACGACATCTTCCTCTGGGAAGCGCTGATCCAGGGGCCCGACGGCACGCCATACGAGAACGGCATCTTTCCCGCTGAGCTGCGCTTCCCGCGGGATTATCCCCTCGCGCCGCCGACGATGAAGTTCTTGGGGGAGGTGTGGCATCCGAATGGTGAGTCTGCGCTATATGCTTCATTTCTCAGGGAGTTGGGGGGATAGAGGGCGTAAGAAGGGAAGGGGGTGGGTGGGGGAAGAGGCGCTTAATAAGCTGGGCGGGGAAGGGGCACGAGGCGTTGTTTCAGGGCCATCAACGCTGATATGTGTGATGGGGGGAAAACAGTCTACCCCACGGGCCTGGTGTGCATCTCGATCCTGCACGCGCCGGGCGACGACCCGAACCACTACGAGCAGGCGAGCGAGCGGTGGAGCCCGATCCAGAGCGTGGAGAAGATCCTGATCAGCGTGATGAGCATGCTGGCGGAGCCGAACGACGAGAGCCCCGCGAATGTCGAGGCGGCGAAGATGTGGAGGGAGCGGAGGGGGGAGTTTGAGAGGAGGGTGAGGGAGGGGGTTAGGAGGGACTTGGGGTTGAGGTAGGGAGGGAGGGAAGCCTTGGGGGGGGAGGGGATGGTGAGGGAAGGGGGGAGGGAGGGAGGTGGGTTTTGTGAGCGAGGAGTATGGGGGGTGCGATGGGATTGGAAGGTTGGTGGAGTCTTGCTGTGGTCGGATGTTTTCTATTTTTGAAAGCAAGCTATCCGAGCGTCCAGATGGTGTTGCTTTGGTAGCAGGATGCTCTTCTCCTAACGACTCGGCCTGTAGCTCGGACTACAGAGGACGAATCTCCTTTTTGTTGCTTCAGATATCCATGATATCGTCTGCGGTACCAATTTCCTCCAGGAGCCTCTTCTCAACCCATCCGCAGACTCCACCTGCTCTGTCCGCCAACACCTCCATTTCGGCCTTGACAGCTAACATGAGCATTACCTGCAGCTCCCTTCTCCATTCCTTCTCCTCCCCGTCTCCGTCCAGAAGCGGCCTCTCGAGCATTTTGATAGCTTTCTTCCTGTCCCTCATGGTCAGCTGCAGCAACCCATCGTTCATTCCTCCAGTCGTGCCGTCGAGAAGCTCGCGGCTTTGAAGACCGAGCCATCTCATGCTGGGGACGTTCAGATTAGCATTTTCATGCGAGAGAGTCCAGGACCCGTGTTTGTAGGTCGACATGATGGCGATACCGTCGGGATCGAAGTCCACGAGAGCGAAGATCGGTGGATGCAGGTCATCGGGAAGACATGAGCTCGAGAGCAGATGGAGAAAGGCTCGCGTGGAGATGTCGGGGTAGCCTTTAGCCTAGGTGATTCAGCCTTTCCGCGAGCATGCAAAACGCTCCACTCTCTCTTACAGTTAAGATTATGCCTTTGCCTGTCACTGAGTTGGTATGAATTTTGCTAGATGCTAAAGTTCGGAATGTAGACTAAGACAGTCTTTTAGCAAGGCAATGATGATCTGGCGAGAGTGTATACCTCTTTCTCGACTACAAGAATCCACGACGCTCCCTCACTGTCGACCTTGGCTACCCCAGAGGTGTCACCGATGAGCGCTACCTAAGACTCTCAGCAGCCGCCTGTTTAACCTTAAGCCGGGAGTGCCCACATCTGAATCGGCGTTGTGTGGGACTACTCTGCCATCCGAATGAGTTAGGCTAAAGCCTCCGATCACAAGACCTTTTGCTGCTGCCGTCTATAATTTTGGAAGTCAAGTTATGAAATTCTCGATGCATGAGGAGAAAGGCTACTGACGACATTGAGATCAGCCCTGCGAACACCGAGTGTAAACGCTAGTATATCGACGTAGCGATCCACAACATGCTGGGATTTGAATAGAGCCAGTTCTTTGTAGTATATGTTCCTAGCAGTCATAGAGTCAGCGGCGGAGTCAGTTCAAGAAAATCGACGCAGCGGAGACGGGGTGAACCAATGCAAGAGGGACATACGCGGTGACGTACCTTTTAGAGACGACTACATTGTCCACTAGTGCTTCATGTATGAGTTCGAGAATGCGGAAGATGACAGCTATAATCTACTATCAGCTCTTTGAATGCCTACAATGCATGAGAAATCGCTTACTAAATCTCCAAGCTTCCTGTTGCGAAGGACCAAGGAATTTGACCTGATTGAGCCCAATATCTTGTCCATCTGCAGCCTCAGACGAGGTGTCTGATCGCTTCTTCGTCTTCAATATCATGCAAGGGCCCTGGTTGGCCAAAAGACTCTTGACAATAGTCCCAATCATCGTTTCTATAGCAGCAATGACGGATGAAGCCCCGCTTCGAGGAACGAGAACCGGTACAGGCGCTCGAACTTCTTTTCCTGCTTGCACGCCTTCTGCTTCGTCACCAGCTACACTGAATCCGCTTGTACTGCCAGTGACTTCATTGATCACGTCGGCTGAACTCTTTAGCCTCGTCGTAAATGATGCAGGAGAGGCGCAGGGAGCAGACTCAAGCATGGCCGTATCAGAGTCAGCGCCACCAACGTGCGACGAGCACGCACTGACGGCTTCGGCATCGTCAGTGATGGGGGCTGAACCGAGCTCCGTAGATGCAGATCTTATGTAGGATGGTGGACTAAGAGGACGAACAAAACGGTGTGCTGGATTAGTTTCTGCGAAATTCAGTATCTTCCAAAGGTCCATTGTGAACCTTGGACCATCTGCTCTGTCGTGGTCAAGGCTTTCAATGTGACAGAAATTCCGATCTTTACTATGATAAATCGGAAGCAAATCCCTCGAAGAGGAATGTGTGTGGAAGGTGGTTCTCGGAGTCATTCCTATCCCGATGCACCCGAGCGGGGAATTTCAGAGCGGAAAAAATGATCGTTATAGAGTTGCACCGAATAGATGGAATCTAGAGATTGATGGGCTTAATGAGATCTAGACGCTCAGCAAGTAGTGGATGATACTGACGTTCTGGGTATCAAGATTGGGAAATGTAATTGTTGTTCCTCTCCGGATTTAGCGATTCCAGCATCAAGTCGGCGACGTCTCCAGGGGCACTGATTAAATATGCTTGTGGGCGAAAGCATCAAGGAAAATCGGATTTACGCATTGGTAGAGTGACGGCCTAAAGAGCGTCGACCTACCACAATCCCTTAAGTATTATTCGCAAGACACTATTGTTTTGCAGTGGGAGTAAAAGGTAAGGAGTGGGTATGGGAAAGGAGAAGCATGGGAGAAATTGCTAATGGATTATGCATTCCTACAGTGCAGCTAGAGCCTGCAACATAAGGTATCACGAAGCGTCCAGCTCAGGGTAGTGACCTAGCATGATCAGCCATGTTTCTCAGATACAAACCTGATCAGAGAGACTCACGATATACGCCCATACTGTACTTCAGCCTGCGGTCGCTCTCCAAATACTTCTTAAAATTCTCCCTACTCCTCACCCGCTCCACCAAATCGAACACCCCGTCGTACTTCCCGCTCTTCTTCATCCGGTCCATCGCTTTCGGAAAAGCAAAGCTCACCCCATCCATCGTCTGGAACAGTACCAGATCCGCATACGTCAACTTCCCTCCATAAAGCCATTCTCCTCCTTTACTAGCTTCACTCTTCAGCACCCGTTCGAAATAATCCACGAACTTCGGTAGACGATTTTTGAGATAATCTTGCGCCTTCTTCCTCGCTTCCTCTTTCTGTTCCTCATAGTACGCCCCAACAGCTATCGGATGATGCACATCATGCGGCTCGTTCGAGAGCCCGTCTAACGCGGTTAACGCGAGCTGATTGATGTAGTAAACGCCATTGGGATCTTCATCCTGATCAGGTGCTAAGCCAAGCCGTGGACCAAGATAGAGTAGGATATTGGGCAATTGACCGATGAGTAGTTCGCCGTGGCGAAGAATCGGCGGCGCTAAGGGAGGCAGGTTGCCGCCTTCGCCGATGTTTGAAGGATCGATGAGCGAGGTGACGGCTTTGATGCCGTCTTTGGTCTGGTTGGCGACATCGGTGTAGGGAGTGCCTGTCTCCTCGAAGCAGAGGCGGATTGGCTCGCCGCGGCCGGGAATGCCAGGCCAGTAGATGAGCTCGTAGGCGGTAGTAGAGGATGAGGAGGTCTTTTGGCGTTTGCTCTCGCTTTGGTGGGTCGACATCTTGAACAGGTGGATGCGCTCTGCTCGTATTCGTGGAGGAGAACGACGTGCGTGAATGAAAACCGGCTTTGTTAGACCTGCTACACAATCTGAATATGGTCGGAGGAGCTGCTTTCTGAGTGTGAGCATGCGGTGAATATTCAAGTTGATCGATCGAGTTGCATTTGTACTTCAGCTGGAGAGGGATGATGCAATACTGCATAGGCCGCCCTTGTATTATTAGCGCTTTCATGTGTGTCTGCAAAGCTTGGCATTAAGAAAAGACTTAATCTCTCATCACCAACACATATATATCACAAGTCACCTTCTCAATCATCGCCATTGCATCTATTAATCTAATTAGCAAACTAAAGCTTCTATATATCTCGTTTATCGCATTTCGAGTAATTAGCATTCTCTTCTTCTCTTATTGTCGTTAACATGTTCGTAGTTCTTCTTTCTATCTTACAATCTCGCATCGTTCGCTATCTTTTATTGCATTAATAATTACAATTTATTGTTGACAAAATTTACTATAAGATTCGAACAATTTATAAAATATAAAAAAATCTATCTATATATAAATTAGCGTTCAAGTCTTGTAAAAGAGTTATAAATAACTTACGCAAAATTTATTGTATTGTCGAAAAGTTATTAACTACATATTGTTACGCTGCTATCTGGCGGTCCAGAATATTAGAGAGAGTTATGCTTCGGAGAGGTCTGTAGGCGTCTTCAGGCAATGCAAGCAATCACTTGGTAACAAGGGATTGCAGCTTTAGTAATCGTAACAATAAGTCAAGACTTAAGATGAGTTGAACACGATTCATAAGAAAGTCGTGTTCGGAGATCTATATACTAATAAGATTTCTTCTTGCTCGTCATGCTCGTCATGCTCGTTGTCGAGCATGTCGAGCTCTGCTCGCTCTGCTCGCTCTGCTCGCTGTCGAGCTCGTCGAGCTCGCTCGCTAGCGTGTCGAGCACTGCTCGCCTGTCAAGTTGTCGAGCATGCAGATAATCGTGCTTCGTGCTACATATCTCTTCGTAGAATATATATCGACTGCAACGAGCTAGAATCGTAACACTATTCCTCTTCTTGATCTTTTTCGTCTCGAAAAGCGACTGCTTACATTATCATGTCTCATCAACAATAAAGTCGTATTCGTCTTGCTTTCGAAATCGATCGCTACGATATACTGATTAACTTTGTCTGTGAGCGTTGCTCTTGTTCTGGTAAACTCTGTATCGCAATGAAAGACTCGTCGTCTTGTCTAAAGTGCTCGAAATGTGTTCGCGCGAATAAAGCGTGTGTTAACATGTCGTGGGTTTCGCTGAATCGCATTAAAGAAGATCTATTCTCGAAGATTGCTAAGAATGAAGCTGTGTTGACAATCGTGATCACGCGACTGCTTCGAAATAAGAAGATGCTGAAGAAAGCTAATGCGAAAGCAAAGCGAAAGACACAATGTCTTTTGTTCGAAATGAAGAAGTCAAACGTCGCAGAGTCTTCTGACTGTTCTGCTGCGAATGCTCTGATTGAAGCATCTTCTGTCATCTGGTCTTCGCTTGTTATGCTGAATGATTTCTCGAACGTTGATGGAATCTCTAAATAAGAGCGTCACAATCGTCGAGATTGCTAATAGGTTCTTATGTGTTCTTCGTTGTAAAGTATTTCTTTCACTTGACAAGATATCGCTGACCTTTCTTTTCTAGAATTTTCTCAACCTTAAATCGATTCTCTTTCTGTGGGTGATAATGAAAAGTTTCCTGTATAAACGTACTGGGGTCGGCGAGTTCCAACAATGAAATATAAAATACTAAAAATACTTTGGCGTTCTTGGGTAGATCGAGTTCACAGTTAATCAGTCTCTTAACTGCTTTAATGAAAAATGATTCGATCTTAACATGATCGAGCTTCTTGCTTTTCTTTCTGATCTTTAGGTTTTTTGTTAAAAGATACATCTTATTTCTCTTCTTTAGCTAAGGTGTCATTTTTCGTTTCTTGTTTTAATACTTGATTAATTTGTTTTGCATCGTCGTGATGTTATCGTGTACCTTCTTGAGTGTCGTTATTCTTTCAATGACTGATTGAGCTGTTAGATGCTTTTTTTCTCGATTAAAGAGATTCGATTTCTTGTTGAAGTTGACGAAGAAAGGCGTTATCTTTGTGATATCTGAAATCTTCGCGTTTAGAGTTAGTTGTGTCATAGACAAAAGTAATATTCAGTTGTTTTAAATATTGTTGACGTAGTGTCTTAGATATTGCTCAAGACTCTAACTCGTTCGCTCTGTCTATTTATTCGTAATTGGGTGATAGGTAGTCGACATGCGAAGCCTTGTATCTAACATTGATATAAGTGTTTTCCAATAGTTAGACGTGAAGAGCTTGTCTTTATCACTAATTAATTCTTTGAGTATATTATGGTATCTGATCAATCGATTCAGTACGATGTATTTTAATTGTTCTGCTGTAAATTTCTCTTTGCATGCGATGATATGTGAGTACTTGATAAGCTTATTAATCATTACTAGTATCGAATCATATCTTTTTTCAGTTGTTAAGTTCGTCGATCTAGGCAACTTGATGATGAAGTTTATCGTAACTTCGTCTCATGACGATTCAGATAATTTCTAATACTAAATTTCGTTATACTGCGCATGTGTATCATGTTTGTTTTGCTAACAACTAAGACATCGTTTAACATATGTCTCGACAACTTGCCTCATGTTGAAAAACTGGCAATGCTGGCGCAAAAGCTAAAGTGTCTTGATTACCTCTAAATGTCTTTGCAGTGATTCGTCATGATGCTCTTTTATACATTCGTCGATTTTGTTGATTGATACTTGAAGCTTTTTTTTCTTGATTAAGAACTTCTCTGACTCATCTCTTAGAATTCGTAAGATTGCGTTTAGCTCATGCCTATTAATCGATAATGATTCGTCATTGTTGACCTTAAGTATACTATGATTGAACGATTTCTTCGTTTTTATATGATCGCTTCGCCTGCTAAGTGCGTCTGCTTTGTCATTTTCTTTTTCTAAAGTATACAGTATTTTGAACTTGTATTGTTCTAGTTTCTCGAATCATCGCACTTGTCTTCTGTTGAGTTTCTTTGTCGTGATAAAGTGCAACAAGTTCTTATGATCTGTTAGAATTGTGAGCCCTGATGTTTTCTTTGTATATACTTTTTATGCTTTAAGAACTGCTACTATTGCAAGTAGTTTCTTGTTATAAATGTCATAGTTTTGTTTCGTTAACAAGAGTTTTCTGAAATAGTATGTTACTAAGTGTCACATGTCTTCATATAATTAATTAAAGCATGCATCGATAACTAGATTTAATGCATTCGTTTTCATTCGTTCTAATTTCTTGAGATCGAACATCTTGAGTACTGATTTCTTTAAGCACTCTTCTTTCAATTCCTAAAATGCTGCTTTTTCGTTTGATTTTCATTTTTAAGATACGTTTTTTCTTGTTAGATTTGTCAGTGATATCGATCTTTTCGAGAAGTTCTTGATGAACTTTCTATTGTACTGAACAAATTCTATAAAGGCCTAAATGTTCTTAACATCAATTGGCGTTAATCATTTTTTAACTGTCTTGATTCTTCTTGAGTCCATTCGAATTTCATGTCGTTCTACAACGAATTCTAGAAAGTCAACTTTCTCTCGATGAAATTCGCATTTTTCTGATTTAAGACGTAGGTTTCTTCTGTTTAAACATTCCAATATCTGGGAAACATGCTACACATGTTTCTTCAGCGTGATTAAGTATATCATGATGTCGTCCAGATATGTTATGACAAATATGTTCAAATATTGTCGTAGCGCATCGTTGATCATTTTCTGACATGTTGTCGGGGCGTTGATGAGCCCAAACGACACTATCATGTATTCGTAAAGTTTATATCGTGTACGAAAAGCTATCTTTTACTTCTCTTCTGCCTTCATCTTAATCTAATTGTACGCTTCTCGTAAGTTTAGTTTGATAAAGTACTTGACTCCGAATAATCGATTCTAAAGCTCGCTGATATTGGGCAGTAAATATCGATTTTTGACCGTTATGTCGTTCAGCTTTCGATAATCAACACATAAGCGAAGTTCTTCGTTCTTCTTAAGTGTAAAGAGGATCAGGTATTCTGCTCGTGATTGGAATTTTTTAATAAATTCTTTCTTTTTATTTTCTGCCAGGTATTTGCGAAGTATTGACAATTCTTTCTTCGATAGAGCGTAAATAGGTTCAAACGTGAGTTTCTTGTTTGATTCAAGTTTGATTTCGTGGTCTTACGATTGATGTTTAAATAGAGCTTTTGTCGTTTTCTCTTCCTGAAACAGGTGCTCTCATCTGTTATATATTCGTGATATGTGTTTCAGCGATTCTCTCGCTTTACTAGATATTTCAAGGTTCTTAGAAGGTTCGCAGATTTCTTCACATACTTTAACGTTTTGACTCAGCTAATCTTTGCTAATGTTTGTCGAGTCGAACTCAATATGCTGATCGTTTTTTTTCAAGAATGCAAGTTCGCATCTTGCGATCGAGTTTCGACTTTGTCTCTTATCTATCATCGAACGCTGTCGATGCGTAGGTTGAATGTGAATTGCGTGATCACATCGCTCAAATCTAAGTACTCGTGTATTTCAGTCGACTTCTGAATTGTGCTGCTTTAATCAAGGCATTTCTAAAACGATATCGTGAGTGGTTATTCTCACTATATCAAAGGTCAGTTTCTCATGATGTTGCTAAATAGCTATCGATAGTGGCCTTGTTTCTTTATTCACTCTTTCATTCTTATCGAGTAACGAGTTTTCATCTATAATTATTAGATTGTAGGCGTCAGGCTTCTTTTGAGTAGAATAATCTTCCTTCTCAACAAGAGCTCTGACCATAAAATTACTCGTTGCATCAGAATCGATCATTGCGGTAAATCGACAATCATTGACCTTAACTAATGTGATAAAACATCGTGCGTGTGCTGTTAAGTTTAGTTGCTGCTGTTGAGCTAACATATTGCACTCCTCTAGTATGTTCTTTATTAAGAGGTTTTGACTTTTCTTTGTTCTGATGCTGCGACTTCTGCTTCAAGCTCTCTTCTTCGCTAAGCTTCTTTTCGTTGCTAAAATAATGACTTTGACTTCGATAATGCTCTAGGAAATCATCCTGATCTCTTCTTGTCTTTCATGTGGATTCAGCATGAGTCGTCGTAGCAAGCTGTCCAACTAAGAGTCTCATGTCTCTTTGCTTGCTCTATCTTCTGTCGAGATAGATTAACACTGCTTAGTTGTTGCTCAATTTCATCGAAAACGTTCTTTTCTGTACTGGCATCGCTTTCTAGCGTTTTCTCGCATTTATTTACGATTTGATTAATTCGTCTTTTCTTCGATGAGCTATCTAAAGCGTCGAGTCGTTTCGTGATTTCTTCTAGCATTTTCTGAAAGTCTTTTCATTCATACTTAACATCGAAGTCTGTAATTGGACTGTGCGAATATGACGTTCTTGAATGTTTGTTTTGTTATATTCTTCTAATAGCATTGTTAACTTTCTGCGTAGATGCGAGTGCCTTGTCTGATGATGTTTCATCTAGAACTTTCCTTAACTGATCTGGGTTTTCTATTAGACAGTAGTCGTCGTTCGATTCAGTCTCGAGAATGTTCGTCTCTGTGTCGATTTGCTCTCTAATGTCGTTCTAACTATTAGATATCTCTCTTAACATAGCATTGATTTGTCGTGGAATTATTAAATTCTTTGAACGACAATCTCTTGCGAAGTGGCTCGATTTGCCACATGAATAGCACGTTTTCTGGAATTTGTTATCTTGCTTTTCTCTATAATTTTTCTTTTTGCGATATTGAATCGAATTCAGTTTCATTGATGCAGGCTCACAATAGTCTAAGTTACTGTACTTCTAATTAAAACAAGATTCTTTCGAATAATATTCGATCGTTAATTCAAAAAAGGTTTCTGCTCTTTCTCGAGATTGATCGTATCTTTTTTTCATAGCTCTCTCATATAGTTTGTCGTTGAGATCGATGACTACTTCGATGAGATCAAACATATCGTTGATGCTTCTGTCATCGCGCATAATTTCGTTCTTGAGATTGTTCTTAAGATCTCGTCGAAACATTGTTATAAGTGCAACATCGTTTCACTTGATAAGATTAACATACTTCTGAAATCTTGCTGCGTACTTCGCTGCAAAGATTCGTTAAATTAAATGCTAAATTACTCTTTTTGCGATTTGTTTCTCGTTGAATGTTTCAAAAATTCTTCGAAGCTCTCTCTTAAAGTTATCGAAGTTCGTGAACATCGCACGGGAATTTTCGTCATAATTCTTCAAATACTTGCGTAAGTTTGACTTGAGTTAGTGTTAAGCTCTTTCTCTGAGAAATGTGAATGCGAAAATCGTCTTCTTGTTCGCTGAAACAGAATAGAAGGTGAAGTAAATATTCATCTGCATAAGTTAGTTCTTCAGGCCGATACGATCTTCATGATAGACGTCGAGCTTGTTGATCCTGATCTTGTCGTCTTCATCAACAGAGAATTGGCGTGATGCTGTAGAGCTACTGCTCGAGATAGAGACGCGTTGTTTTAATACAGACATTCTTTCGAATGTTTAAAGTGTTACGCTGCTATCTGGCGATTCAGAATATTAGAGAGAATTATGCTTCGAAGAGATTTGTAGACGTCTTCAGGCAATGCAAGCAATTACTTAATAACAAGAGATTGCAACTTTAGTAATCGTAACAATAAGTCAAGACTTAAAATAAGTTAAACACGATTCATAAGAAAGTCGTGTTCGAAGATTTATATATTAATAAGATTTTTTCTTGCTCGTTATGTTCGCTGTCGAGCATGTCGAGCTCTACTCGCTTTGCTCGTTCTCGAGCATGTCGAGCTCGCTCGCTAGCGTGTCGAGCATTGCTCGCCTATCAAGTCGTCGAGCATGCAGATAGTCGTGCTTCGTGCTACATATCTCTTCGTAGAATATATATCGGCTGCAACGAGCTAGGGTCGTAACACATATCTAGAGAAACAATCGTAAACAATACAAAAAAAGATAATCTAATTCTTATAAAAGAAATAAGACATATATGTGTTAATATTAATAATAAGTAGAATTGTAAAGAAGTTGCAATTAAGTAAAAAACAAATATAACAAGTTAAACATTATTAAAATAAAGAGCTTTGCAAGATTTAATTAATAGACTTTCTTTACATTATCGCGAAATAACTTGTCTTTATTAACAAAATTATATTTAATAAGATAACAAGATAAAAACACACAATATATGCTTTTATTGACAAAAACAATAAATTTAATGCAAATTTAATTAGAAATTGTTATTAAAGCGTGCTTTTAATTTATATTATAAACGAATATTTATCTTATATAACAATTTGCGAAAACTAATTTAATATAAAGATTATTTTGAAATAAATATTAAATAATCTATTGTTTTATTATAACATCTTTTTAGCTTTATAAAACGTTATTGTTATAAACAATATTAACGTGTACGTTAATTTATATATCGAAAAGATTATTAAGATTTATAATTGCAAAATTTAATATTTGTCTTCTTATTTGTTAGACTTTAATTTAATTGAATTAAGTTTTAAGATATTAAAAACGTAAGTTAAACAATATTAAAACATTATTTAACTTGCGTTTTTTAATAACTTCGATACATACTTGCAATACGCAATTAGAAAAAATCGATATAATTGTTTTGCGCATAAATACTTTAAGCATAACGTTAATAAACAATATATATTTGAGATAAATATACAAGAGTTAAATAGAAAAATTGCGAAGTACGAAATCGAGATAAATATAAAGAAGAAAGAGAAAAAAATTTAGATATAGAGATAAAAGTGCATGTGTCTTAAAGAAATAATTCGAAAAAAAATAAATTTAAGATATAAATAGATCGATTTTAGTTCAATTAATAAGTCGAAAATATTTATAAAAATTATATTAAATTGCATCAAATATAGAGTTAAACATATATATATTCTTATATATCTTTACATTAATTGTATATTTTGAAAAACAATTAGATAAAGTTTGCAAATTAAACGATTATTAAAGTTTACAAATTAATCTAATTAAGATCTTTTAAAATAGCATTATACGCATAAGAAATATCTTGTTTTCGATGCAAAATAAATCTATTTTCTTTGACATTAAATTATCTTATTCTTGTTCTTCTTCTTCTTCTTCTTCTTCTTAGACTAATCGCGAGAAACCGAAAATATCACGTAAGAACATTAAGATTTAATTTCTCGATTTTTTTTTAGAATCGAATTGCTTAAAATAGTAACTTTTCGACTAAGCTAAACTTATTATAGTAATAAGCTAACTTCTTTAAGCAATTTGATTTTATTCGATTTCTTAACAATTTAATTTAATTTGGAATTTGAAATCAAATATCGAATCAACAATTAATTAACTTCTTTTTCTTGTCTTTTATCTTATTATTATTATTTGCGTTATTGTTATTTTTATCAATAGATTTATTGTTTTAAGCAATTATTAACAATCTCTTTGCAACTCTATAATAAGAATTAAATAGAGCTAACTTTGTCTTAAATTTACGTATCGCTTTATTAAATATATTCTTTTCGATAGCAACACAACACAATATAGAGAAGAAGTTTGTTATTAACTTTAGATTATTTATTGTTTATTCTTGATTCTTGACAATACTATATATTTTTCTCAATTTAACGTAACAATTTGACAATATTTTTTTAAGAATTTATTTAAAGAACTTCTTAATAAGAATATTGTTGTTGACGTTTGCATCAATAACACTTAATTTGTAAGCAACAAATATAAAAAAAGAGAAAAAAAAGCAAAAGTAATTAATTTAATCTTTTGTTTAATCGTTATTAAATGCATAGAATTTGCAATAAATAATATTTATTATAATAGAAATTGCACTTGCGAAGACTAATATAATTGTTAAGACTATTAATATTAATTTTACATTTAATTTGCAAAGTTCGACAATATAAATATATAATTAAACAAATAATATATTGACAATTAAGATTAATATAAAGATTGCTATTAATATATAAACTATTACTAATATATAGATTGTTGTTATATTATTGAAACATTCTTCTTAGACGTTAAATTTATTATATTTTTGTTAATATTCTTTTAAATTTGCATTTTCGTTATTTGTTATTAAAATTATATATAAATCTTTAAATCACTACTAAAGTTGCTCTTTTTTTTACGATTATTATTATGCATTTGCTTTGCTTTGAAAATACAAGTTGTAAAAGTTATCTTGTCTCTCTAATTTATTTATAATAGATATAACTTTTACGATAGCTTATATATAGATACGTTTGCTTTCTTATTAATAATAACTTTAGACTATTGCGTTTGTTTCGAAGTCTTTATATTATAGTGCTTGTTAATATAATTAATAAAGCAATAATCGTTCTAATTAATGCAATGTTTATTGTAATATTGCTAGTAGATAATAAGTTAACAATTAATATTGTCTATATTCTTTGCAACGTTTGCTCTACTTCTTGTTTATTCTAATAATTAATTTATTCTAGTAAATCTAGTCTTTAATATAATATTATCGATTAAAGAATCTAAGAATAAATTAATGCGTAATCGCTTTTATAAGATAGAAATAAAAAAATCAATTAAATTTTTGTTAACAATAACAATAATCTCGATTTTAATTATTAAATTAGAATAGAATTTTGTTGTCTAAATTTTAATTATATTAATAACTTTGCTTTATTAAGATATTAAAAAGTTATTAATAAACTAATAAATTTGCACAACTCTTATATGTTTTGTTCTAACAATTACTATAATATTTTGCAAAATTTAATTCTTATTAATGTCGCATTTATTAAACTTGTCGTTAAATAATTGTTTAAAAGCTTAGATATTAAACTTGCTAATTGTTTATATAATTGCAATATAAATCTACTTTAAATGCTTACTAATACAAAGATTAATCATTATCTTTATCTTAGAATTATTGTGTTTTTTCTCTATTCTTAATCTTTTTAATTTAGAACTAGACAATTGATTTAACTTCTTTTAAATCTTACGCTTCTTGTAAAAATAATAAAGAATCTTAACTTTATTGTATTTCTTAACATTCTTTGCTTATTTACGTTGCTTTTTCTCTTGTTGCACTTCTACTTATGCGCAAGCATTTAATATGTAAAACAATAGATAATTTAAAGTTAATAACAAACTTCTTCTCTACATTATATTGTATTACTATCGAAAAGAACATATCTAATAAAGCGATACGTAAATTTAAGATAGAGTTAGCTCTATTTAATTCTTATTATAAAGCTACAAAGAGATTGTTAATAATTGTTCAAAGCAATAAAGTTATCAATAAAAATAACAATAACGCAAATAATAACAATAAGGTAGAAAACAAGAAGAAGAAGAAGAAAAAGAAGAACAAGAACAAGATAATCTAATGTTAGAGAAAATACTAGTAGATCTATTTTGCATCGAAAACGAGATATTTTCTATGCATATAATACTATTTTAAAAGATCTTAATTAGATTGATTTATAGACTTTAATAATTGTTTAATTTGCAAGCTTTATCTAATTGTTTTTCTAAACATACAGTTGATGCAAAGATATGTAAGAATATATATTTGTTTAATTCTACGATGCCAGATCGTAAGACAAGGAGAAGAACTTCGAGCATGTCAACGACGGTAAGGGGGGGGGGAGAGGTGCTAATTACTCGAAATGCGATAAACGAGGTATATAGAAGCTTCAGTTTGCTAATTAGATCAGTAGATGCAATGACAATGGTTGAGGAGGTAACTTGTGGTATATATGTGCCGATAATGGGGGATTAAGTCTTTCCCTAATGCCAAGCTTTGCAGACACACATGAAAGCGCTAATTATATCCGATAGCTCCGATTCATACCTCGCTGCAGCCATGATGAAGGGAGAAATTGTGGTCAGAGGCCCTCAAGCAGGAACGAGATGAACAACTTGATTCGGATTTCGGGAAATGATTTTGCAATGCAGACTAGAGTTCCTAGAGAAACGTAGACATGAATCATTGTCTAAATCGCTCTCGGGTTTAATAAAAAATCGAAAAGCCACAGGTAGCAAGAAGACACGAAGCAGTCCCACCATTGTCTTCCATTTATATCATGGCGATTAATCGTACAATCATTTGCCTGTCTTGCCTGTTGGGATACTGAACATAACGGCCGGTTTCCCGTGCTGGAACGGCCGATCGACCCTAAAGTATCCCAACCGCTCAAACTGAATGATATCGTTCTCTCTGAGCTCCGCAACATTGCAGTCCGCGAGTGCTTCGGTTCTGAACTCGGTTTGCTTCGCCAGGAAATCTTCGACATTGTCTTCTTCCTCAAGCTTATCCTTCGTGATCAAGTAATCGAAGTCAACGAGCTCCACAGGTATCAGCTCCTGCCCTGCCTTGGAAAGCCAGGTGATTTTCTGCTTGGTCTTCTTTACGTCACCCTGAAGGTGTAATTCGAGTTCCAGCGCCGTGACCGTGCTAAGGTGGAGCGGATTCATGGAATGGGTGATTTTTCGTACTATGGCGTTACCCCAGTTCATGAGCGTGATTTCCTCGTCCTGGGCAAATCCTTGCGCATCGGTCTGTGAGATCAGTATAGATTGACTAAATGCAACTTTCTTCATTCCGAGCTCGGGATTCTTCCCATGCTTTGGTTTTTCCTCGGTATAAGCTGCGACTCTAGCACCTTTGACTGTCGCGGTAACAGCGCTCTCGGTGTGTATTGCGGTATGCCGAGGGGCTATTGGGTCGATATGCTTCTTGTTCGTGGCCCAGAATATGGTCCAGTCGAGGTTAACAATATTTTTGCTAGGCCCTTGTTTGAGGATGAACTCTCGTAGGGCTTCGATAGTCATGCCTCGTCTTCGAACGCCTCGAATGGTCGGGAATCTTGGGTCATCCCAACCCCAAACCCAACCATTGTCCACAAACTTGGTAAGCTTGCGCTTTGATAGCAGTGTGCGTATAAAATTCATCCGCGCAAAATCCCAGATATGTACTTTGCGAAGATTCAGAGCATCGAGCATCCATTGATATTGTGGATTCCGGCCCCTGTACTCAACGGTCCTAAGCGCATGCGTGATGCCCTCGATAGAGTCAACGATTGGGCAGGCAAAGTCATAGGTTGGATAGATTTTCCACTTCTCGCCTGTCCGGTGATGTTTTGTGGGGTTGCAGCGATATATGACCGGGTCTCGCATGGCTTTGTTGGGATTATCCACAGACATCTTGGCCCTTATACACCACCTTACTCCGTCTTTGGAGCCTTGCTTCATTTTTTCGAAATGGGCGAGGTTCGTTTCGACAGTGGCATTGCGATTACTGGAGGCGATGCCTTTCCATCTCTCATCTCTCATTCTCTCTTGATCTGTATCGTCTGCGTACGCCTTGCCTCCGTTGAGCATGGTAACGCAATACTGATACAGCTCCTCGAAGTAGTCACTGGTGTAGGTGGTTTTGTCCGGGTGTATACCCATCAGTGCCAGATCCTGGACAATTGACTCTTGAAACTCTTCTTTCTCCTTGGACGGATTGGTGTCGTCGAATCGACAGATCAGAGTCCCATGATACATCTCATGTGCGAAGTAGTCGTTCAACAGAGCGGCTTTCGCATGACCAATATGAAGATAACCTCTGCAAAATATCAGCAGCTGCGGAGGTTGACCTTTGTACCGGTACCACATACGAGGGCTCTGGAGGAAAACGCGTGACAACCCCCTTTTCAGTATCTGGTAAAGCTATGTCATAGCTCCCACCTGCTTTGCTCATCGCACTCTTCTTTTCCTGCGCATGGGCGTTCAACGCGTGCACGGCATCTGTGATCCAAGCGTTGGTCTCCTCGATGTACATGAACCATCGGCTCACATTGAGCATTGCCCCTTTTTTAATGGCTGCATAAGCAACCTTATTGCCTCTTAGAGCACCCCAAACCGTAAGATCCGCAACTGTGAGTCTATAGCCCACAACGTGAGATCGAAGCGTAAGGTGCGAGTCAAGCTCGAGCATGGGTCCTTCAACCGCCTTGAATTCGGTGGGAAAGAATGATGGTAATCGTTCGAACCATTCTTTGATCTATGGACTGTAAGTCGGAGCCTTCCATAATGGCTTGAAAGCACATACGAGATCTGCATGTTTTCCTTGCAGGAACGAGAAGGTCGAGAGCAGCTCCTTGATCACATTGTCGCATCCATTGGTAGGGGCACTGTCTCCTTGCACAAGCTCGACAGAAGCCTTATCACCAGACTTCAGAATGTCAACATCTTCAAAATGCACGTTTATGGTAGCTTTCAAGTCGGACTCCTTTGCGTAATTAGCAACGAGCAATGCCGGTAGTGTCGTAGCCTGGTTGGCCTTGGACGCAATATTGAGCGTTGTCATTTCCAAGCAGATTCTTGTTGGCCGTTGAAGATTAAAAGTACGTTAAATTCATGTGGGGTTTCGATTATTATACACGGTCAATGAGTGCCGAGCTAGGGTCATCGGCCCGAGGCGTTCGAGATCATCTCCGCGAAGCTCTCTCTTCGAACCCATAAGTCAAAGATGGCTTCAGCAGCCTCAATGCCCCGCCTCTGGGGTCGAACCCCCATATCAGGCCCCCAGTGCCTCTTCCATCCCATCAGAGCCAGACCGTTCCTCCCCGGGCCCACCCACCGTAGTGCCTCCGGCCTCAGCAAAGGCGACAAGCGAGAGCGAGACAAGCCCAAGAAAAAGCGAAAGCAGCGCACCGAATTCATCCAGCACGATATCAAAGATGCCGAACAGTTCTCCTTATGCGACGCCATGCGGTACCTCTTCCTCTCCCGACGTACTCGGCCCCTATGATACTAATCCCAATCTTTTAACAGCTACATCCGCGCCTTCGAAGTCGGCCGCCCTCCCACCTCCTCCAAATACGACCTCGCCATCCGCCTACGCACCATAAAAAACGGTCCCGCCGTCCGCTCCCGCCTGCGCCTTCCCCACCCCGTCAACACCTCCCTCCGCATCGCCGTCATCTGCCCCCCTGACTCTCCTGCCGCGGCGGTAAGCTACATCTTTTGTTTTCCCAGCCTGCTGTCGCAAAAGCTTTGGGGCATGTCGAGCCTTCAATTGCTCGAAAACTACAGCTCAGGGGGTCAACCCGCTATCAGCGAGAAGAAACGCTGACGCCAAACCCCTCTAGCAAGCTCTCAAAGCAGGCGCCACGCTCGTCGGCGAAGACACCATCATCAACGCCGCCAAGGCGGAGCGCATAGAATTCGACCGCTGCATCTGCCACCCCGACAGCAGCGCGAAGCTGAACAAAGCCGGTCTAGGCAGAATCCTAGGGCCGAAGGGCCTGATGCCGAGTGTGAAGCTAGGCACGATCGTCAAGGACGTGGCAGGGAGTGTGAGAGGGATGGTGGGGGGCAGCGAGTACAGGGAGCGTCTGGGCGTGATCCGCATGGTGGTTGGGCAATTGGGGTTCACGCCGGAGGAGATGCAGCGGAATGTGAAGAGCTTTATGGAGGAGGTGAAGGGCGAGTTGGGGAAGCTGAGTGATCGGATTGATAAGCAGATCCATGAGGTGGTTAGTTTCCTCCTCTCCGCATAACCCTGAGAAGATTTCCCGGACTGGGAGCTGCGACCCAGAAATTCATGAAGTCGAAGGATTGCTAAGTGTGCATTACAGGTTCTCAGCTCGACGAACTCGCCGGGATTCAGTCTCAGTGGTGAGTTCCGCGGGCCAGATTCTCTTCCGACAAAGGATCTTGCTGTATTATAAGCATATCAAGCTATCTCTACAACATAGCTACCAGCCGAATGTATTCCAGTCACGACTAGAGCTCCCTCTCATTGAACTTCCGCCTCCCCGAGTAGTCGGGATTCCCGGCCTAGAGAGTGAAGATTCACCAGATCTAGGTTTTCTGCCCATGAGTGTCGTGTCTCCTTACCCTAAAGGCACGACAATATTCACGTCAAAGACCTTACTAACCCTATGGAGGTTCTCATTCACGGATGTACTTAGCTATCACAGGCCTCTAAGCGATTGGATGTTCACCCATCGAGCTTCTACGTCCACAAGCGTCAACTTTTCCATATCTCTTCACTGTCGACGGAGGCTCCTACGCAGAGATGCCTGCAGGTCAAGATATCTCGTCCTCAGACAACGACAATTCGCTGGTAGCTTCTCAGTCCTTATAAATGAGAGACAGTAATTGTCTCAGTCCTCCAGGAGTTTGAAGCTAATGTGCCTTTGATTCTATGAAAGAAGCATCATGCGAGTGAGTGGAATGCAAGATATGTCTTGTTCTGCAAATGCTATGTTCCTAGAATACAAGCTCGACCAGCATCCACATCGGCACGGAGTAAGAGAGGGATGCAAGCATACAGAGCACATATCGACTCGTCAAGCTTATAAGGCTACCCCTAAGCGTCCATAGTCATCGGTTCCCCCCTGCTATCGTCTAGGCGTAATCTCTTTCCACGGCAAATCTGCAACCCCATCGGTCGAAAGTTCAATGTCGCAGATTGTTCGGCCCCTAGTTGCCAGAACCGAACCTCTTCTCGAAAAACTTCATAGTCTGTAAGATGCTAGCAGCCTCCACCTCAAAGGCCGTCAAGCTCGTATCCGTCGGCACGGTCGTAAGCCCCGGCATCCACGACCCCGGGTCCTCGCTTGCACGCTCATACGCCGGGTGACGGCTCAAAGTCGTGTATGCGTCTGCGCAAGAGAGCAAAGGACCGGTGACCGCCGTGTTGTTGGACCTGTAGCTGATGGACGCAAAGAGGCTATCGTTCTTACTGTTGAGGGCACGAGTGGCAGAGTTGGGGATCGGCCATGGATCGGAGCGGGTTGCAGCGAGGGATTTGCAGAAGAGCGTGCTGTTTGCGTCGGAGCAACACTGGGCGCAGGTTCCTGGGCCGTTGATGCAGGGGTTCTGGGGGGCGCTCGATGCGGGGTTTGAGGATGGGAGGCTGGTGGGAGGCTCCATGCTTGTGTTTTCTGTAGGCTCCTCGGCGGCCAACACTGCGCAAACACATGGTGAGCCATCCTGGCAGAAGCCACATGGATCTGTAGCTGCTGTTGCTGTGAGTGATGTTGACATTGTGGACGTGAGAGCAGGAGGATGTGTAGTGGCAGCCTGGGTGGTGAAGTCGATCTCCATATCGTCGTCTTCTGGCTTGGAATCGTTCCGGGATCTTTTGTTGCCTGTGACTGGAGATGGCGAACGAGGTCGTTTGAGCGACGTATTAGGAGCTTCCTCTCCGGTGTCCATGATGTTGAGGGCGTTCTCCACGCACTCGCAGCGCGTGTCGATCCTGCAATTTCCGCAGCCGAACGCTGGCTCGCTTTGTTCCATTGCTGTAAGATGTATTTCTTTGCTTGGTGATACAGTAGCGATTTTTGGATCAGATCTTAGATGATGCCTCGGCGGTAGTGGTACGGTGTCGTTGCTCCCGAAGCTTGCCTGACGAAGTACTGCAACCTCCTTTTGGGTGTCCTTCCGTACCTGCCGTTCATTGGAAAGCTCCTTCTCCAGACCGTCACATCTCATACTCCAGGAAACCACCAGCCGATTACAACGCTCAATATCCGCTTCCAACTGCCATATTCTGGCATTGAGATGTCCCACTTCCTTCTCATTATCCTCGGCTATCTGCTCCCTTTGGTCCTCTAATTCACCCACTCGTGCAGCTCTTCTCTCTCTGAACGCTCTTTGCGCCTCCCTGTTCTGAGCTTTCCGCTTCGTTGGGGGTATATCAGCTGCAGGCTTTCTGCCTGGTTTTGGCCGAGGAGGAACCACCCATTCTTTGTTCTTGAAGATAGAGAGTGTCTGTAACGATCCTGTTGCGGGTGCTAGGGGTTTGTTCATGGTTGAAGAAGACACCGGTGCCAGTGCTTGGGAGGAGGTGGCTGAAGTAGATAAGAGCTTGCTGGGCGCCGACATTGTATGGCAGCGCTCAGAACCTCTGTTGATGCCACGGTGAATTAAAATTGTATCTATTCTGCGGCCATCATCTTGAAGACTGGTATCTGAGTGAGTTTGAATTGCACCGGCACTTTAACAAAGCGTGGGGCTGTAAGTTCTTATCAGATAATCTAGGCTCCAGTTTCATGTTCTCAAGGCTAAGGGCTTGGCAAAGGGTTAAGGGGGGCCTACCTGAAGTAAGTGACTACTCTCAGGGATCAATGGCCAACATTGAAGCACCTCTGCTAAGTCAGGACGATGATATTCCCGGCCTTGTGAAGGGACAGTATGCTCTTGGGATGTTGATGTGAGAGGGTACGGAAGGCTCCTACATAATCGATTGAGAAACAACAATGCATCCGTTCCTCTTCGACGGAAAGCGGTCATTTTATACAAAGCATAGCAATATGTATGGGCACAGTAACATGAATACCGGACCAATCCCAAAGTAAAGCTACAGGAAACCCGAACGATGACAACGACTATCTTGGAAGAGGGACCGCTATGTATTGCGCGTTCTCCAGAAATTGCTGGAGACATAGTCTTGTGGTCTCCTCGCGAACCCTCAACCAATGTCTCTAATTCGCCGTTACTACTCACTGGCATAGCATCCACTCTTGGATGCGCTCGCCCAGTATTCGTTGTCCGTTGGGTTCCATCCTCGCCGGATGGGCCGAAACCTCTCACCATTCGCCACATATCAGCTCTCAAGCGCGACAAGGATGCTGCTGAATTGACTACGAGAATCGCCCGCGCAAGTAGTTATGCATTCCAAGGGTCTAAAGTACCGGCTTGAAGCCAGTCCGGGGCGGGATGATGACATTCAAGAAGGCTGTGGATGTGCTAGTAGCGAGATGTTGGTTCTTTTCAGTTGGTCTGTTATTCTGAGGCGAGAGTAGGGTCGGTTACGGTAAGGGGCTTTCAAGTCAGTCCCCTGTAATATCGCCGTAGTAGTTTTAGTCCGTGACACGAATGCACTGACCCCGCGTGGTCATTGCCGTTCAAGAATGATGATGCGAGGGAGGCGCGGGCAGGGTACCTTGACTTGATTCATACCGCCAGGTGTTTAGGAAATCAATAGATAGCATGATAATTGCAATGATTATATGGACTGATTGAACTTGCAGCTGTAGACGATAGGGCTTAGGATCTCGATCGACGGTGAATCATCACTGCACGGGCCTTCTGGGGAGCTCAGCTATTGCGCGCGTGGAGGCTGGGCTGTTGTCCCGTGTTTTGGAGAAGCTGTGGCAGGAATTTCCTGTCGCTGTAGCTGTCGATGGGCCACTTCTGGTAAAGCAGGGAATAACAAACGAGACATCACAATGACCTGAGTCGAGGGACTGACAGAAACTCGTGCATCGAGGGATTTTTAAGAGAAGTATGGTACCTACCCTGCTTGATACGTCCAATGCATGCTATAGTGATGGCCAGTACATCTCAAGGCGTAAAAACAGCACATGCGTGACAAGGAATCTATCGCGGCAGGAGCCCGAGTCTAACAGATGTGTCCCTGGACAAAGTAGAAACACTGGAGAGGAGATGTGGGAAGAGTAGCAATATCGCGACCTACCTGTCGTGACTCGTGGGAGATATACCGAGAGAGGTGATCCAGCATCTACGAACCACCAAGGAATGCTTAACATTCGTCCAATAGCTCCAGCTTAGATCGAGATCGCCAGTCTCTCGTGATGCCTGAAGACCCTGAGTCTTGTCCCAGTTGGGCCTGCATGCATACTAGAGTGGCTGTGGAGTGTGGTCAGCCTCGATAGACGGAGAAACCTCCGTATATTCCACTGTTTGGGGTTTCGAAAGTCGTCTGTGGGATCCAGAGATGGAGTTGGCTCCGTTGAGAGGAGGTCAGAATGGCGGTCTAGAGTCATCATTGGCTAGAGTGGGAGATTAGTCGAACGCAGCAGGCTTCTCGGAGAATAGCCCGTCTAGTATCATGAGCTGTGAGGTGTGCTGACGGCATTTATGTCTGAGAAGTGGTTGCAAATGTATAGGAGGTCATTGCGACTATGCTTTGCGACTTGTAAACCAAAGGGATATTGGTGTGGGGATCCCAAGTCGTGCTGGCAAATACGCCTTTTCATATATTTCTGGTGGCGCTAGTCAATTCTATGATTGTGCACCCCCTAGTCATTCTATTGCAAAAGTCAGGGGTTCTGCACCTCCACCCGAAGGGTACTTCAGATGACTAACGCTTACATAAAGGAGTGGATTGAATTACCAGGTGAAAAGGGGTACACGGCTATGTTATCGATCGGTCTTTGAGCGAGAGGGTCAACATTTCGAGTATACGAGTAGATAGTCGATCATCACAATGATTGCCACGCTCCAGTAATTAAAGGCACCATCTGTGAAGAAGTTTGACAGTGGAAGTGCGTGAAACCAGGCTACAACCACTGGTCCATTGCTGTAGATTGTCCTCAACAGCCACATATGACACAGAACGACATTCTCTGGCATAGCCCCCCCCAGCGCCATGCAAATGCAACATCCGCTCAAGTACCATGTGCATTGTTTGCAGCTTGTGCGCCAAATGATCAATCATATAACCCTTTAATGCCGCCGCTCCCCGGATGCTAGACTCAAATGCGCTGACCTAAAGTGGTGGCATACGTCTAAGACTGGCTTGAAATGCGGTCCTGACTGTGAGCGCTGTCGACACTTGACTCTGCCGATAAGGACGCCGCGGCGCCGGCGCTATTTGGGGAACCGCGGCGATGGGACCGAGTAATGGACTCCATCTGACGTTGTGTGAATTGGCGCATTTCTCTGGAACATGTTAGACGCCAGTGCCAAATCTTCCGAGTGCGTGTACCTACTCAGCATAGAAGTTCATGGCTGCAACAGGATCGTCGAAGTCGAACCTTTTCTGGAACGAATTTTGGGCAGCGACACTGGCTCGCGCATTGCTGGATGCCTCCATTGTGGTGTGCGGTCGTTGGAGAGGAGGTGTGTATTGGAGGAAAAATGGTACTACGATGAGTTTGGACTGGAGTACTGAGTACTTAGTGATGGGAAGCAGTTTAATAGGGGGAATAATAGAGAGGATAGATGCTTTAATAGATTCCGATTATCAGCAACCAAGATGGATGCTCCACCGATGAGACCCAGGGAAGCGCCTGCCATCCGCTGATGTTTCTGCGTCATGATCTGCGCTCGCGACTTCCATGGGTTTGACTATCCAATCAGCGTGCTCGCTGTCCTTGGATGTCCATGCAGGATTGGAACGCCACCCAGGATTCTCACGAATGGGATATTGTCGCACCGTTGATCGTGCTGTCATCTGGCATGAGCTTGCGGGAGTCACTTCTCAGGGTCCAGTGGGCAAACAGCCGCATTTGCGGAAACAGTGTTGATTGGATGGTCGGTCCGCAATCGACGATTCAGGGTCTTTGGCGGTAAGATCTTCTGAGACATCGACCATCGACCGATAGGTTCTTGACCACAGGGACCGTTCAATTCAGTCATTGTGCGATATTTCCGCATCATCAAAAGCTGACTGCACTTACACGAATTTTGAGGAACCGGAAACACAGGAAGGTGGCAAACATTGTAGCGCCGATGATCAAAAGCCGAGGGAATCCGCGGGCATATTTTGTTGAGCAATTGCTGCAGTGGCGATATGCGCAAAGCTTCGCTCACATCATCGCATTCCTGATCAATGGACCGACCTGTTTGCGACTCATCCCTGTCTCTTTCTGTAGCCATATCCTCCTCCAGATGCCTTGTGATGGCTCGGTTTGTTGCATCTCTTGAATTATGCCTTCGACTTCAATGTTTTCTAGCCCAAGCTTATCAGTTGCGATGGACACGAATTCGTTTGCAGCATTGGTGGCGCGGGAATCGGCCTGCACAAGCAACTCTCTTTGGAAGTTGCCGTCTGTAGATGTCGAGGCTGTCATGATAGCAAAGACTGACAGATCACTTTCCGCCATGTGGACTTCCAAGCTGTCGTTGAATGCCCTTTCGTTGTTATTGTGAGGTTCTTCCTTTGCAGCCTTCGTGGCTAACCAGCCTAGAGGTTTGACGACAGTGCTCATACCAAGCTTTCTGCCACTTTCTGTCCACATCTTATAGTCCTTCCTCAATATTTCCTGGCAGGAAAGTGCGTCAATGTCTCTCTTAGCTGTAGTGATCTCCTCATAGAACTGGTCCCGGTTCCACGTCCGGGCATCTTTGGGTGACATTTGTATCTTGGCTTCTAGATACGCCACCATCTCTCTGTCCACACTTACGGTCTTGCTGCTAGATGTCAGGTTCACGGTGTCTTCCAAGATGCTCGCTAGAGCCAATTTGGCAATCTGTGCGTCCCATCCTCGAGTCACTGCGGCATCGTCTGTGGTGGAATCGCTACTCTGAGCGTGACCAGCACCCGAAGACAACGATGACTCTGAAACGGCATCCCAGGTCGGTTTAAAGTAATTGACAACTAAGCTCGTACAAGACCCAGATTTTTCTAGTATACGAGGTTCAGGTCCTAGATTTTGAGGAACAGCGTTCTCTTCCACATGGTGATCAATGACCCCATGTACGCGGGAGGCATATATAGAGCCTAGATCGCCCGGCAGCTTGTTGTGGTCCACCAATATCCATCTAGTGTCTTCCAGTGGCAAGTCTCGTGCGATCTGAGAAAGGGTCGGAAGCTCATCGCGCGTTATAATATGTGCTGCCGATATATTGGCGTACCTGAACAACGTGGTGAACTCGGGGCGCAGCCCAATGTCGGCCGCCGGAACATTGAGCAGAGGTATATAGAGTGAAGTGAAAGCATTCTGGGGTGGACTGATAGAACGGAAATACGCATAGAGAATGGAAGAGGTCAGGGAGTCAAGGTCTAGAAGGAATCTTAGTTACAGAAGTCCAAGTACCTCAGAAAGGTATAAGAGGACCAGCTGATTCGTTGCCTATTACTATTGTTACCTTCTGTGATTGCCGAATCGCTGCAGCGAGCGAGGATTTTGCATGAGCAAGGAAAGCTCGAAGCGAGTTCCGTGGAAATGCCATCGCGCTCGTTAAGATCTGGCTAGCAGAGCATAGCTGTTATTTAATACTTCAGTACGTTTTTTATGCAACGACAGCGGCCGAGGAAGTACTGCGAGCTTTTATCATGACAAACATGCAGCATTAGTGTCGTTCCGAGCTGGCGTTTGCATGTGACGTTTCTTGACTAAAGCGGAATGAGCCCCGCTCTCATCAATCTGAGCATCGACGGCTGCGAACATTTGTCGAGTGGTCCTGACTATTATTTGATCCCTTCGTGTAAGGAAATTTACGAGTACAGCATTTACGAAATGACATCACGTAATATCATAGTAAGTAATTTCAGGTTCACTATCTTCAGCTCTCCTGTGTCCTACCGACCATGGCCTCTATTGAAATATCTCCTTCGAGAACTCCAGCTTTCTTCAAAACATCGACTGTTTTCTCTACAGTTTCCATCCTCACACCCTTTACGTCCTTTGCAAATCTTACAGTACCGAGCCATTCGCGGGCATCGCCCTCGCTATAGTCCAGTTCCGTACTGATGTACTTCACCGCCTCGTCATGATGGGCTTCAAAGTATTCCACTCCCTGATTCAGCTTCTCGAAGAATTCTTGTAATCTCGTGTCTCTTGCATCGTCTCTGGCAACAATCTTCCAAGATGACCACGGCGTGTAGATCTCTCCGATTTTCTTAATGGATTTGTTATCATAGTATCTCTTCGACGTAAAGTGTTCCCACATGAAGAAATCTGCTGTTTGACCGTCATTGACCGCATCTCGTAGCTTGGCGAAAGTCTGTAGGGGAACGACTTCGAATGGCGCCTGACCAGGGTCTCGCAACCAAGATTGACTATCAGCGAATACGAAGCCCATCACATACGAGCCACTACCCATGTTCAGTCAGCCGTACTGCTCGCCGCCTATAATCGAGACCTGGGTTACCTCCCGATCCTGCTAACGCCAATCTTCTTACCCTCTAGTTCTTTTGCGTCTTGGAGCTCTCGTCCGATGCCGGTACTTATCGCCCAGCACAACGGCGTCTCGACATACGTTCCCACTAACTTGAAGCCTGCATCTTCCTTGTGTTTCCCGAGGGCGGCGATCCAGCCTTCAGTGAGCCCGATTCCAACATCGATTTCATTGTTTTGGAGAGACGTTATCATTTGTCCAGTGCCGGAGGGGAATGGCATGAGGGTTGCAGAGAGATTGAAGTACTTCTGGGCGAAGTGAAGCGGCGTGGAGAAATGCTCTGTGGTGGGTAGGTGACAGGGTCAGCCAGGAGATTGTGGATGCCCAGGACTATGGGGGAACTGAGCAGGAAAGTAGAGGAGAGATACCGGGCACATAGCCCACACGGAGTGTAGTGGCCATACGGACTCAATGGTTGAATGCGACGAATCGCTGTCGGTGTACGTTGTCGTTGAGATGACGAAGGCAAAGCGACTATCACCGATAAGCCCGGGAGGATGGAGAGTCCCTGCATAGGCGCAAGCGCGGGCTTGGCAGGATTCAATATCGACATTCGATCTCTTCTCTAGTTCTGTAGAGATATTTTTAATTGCCACTCTCCAAAGCCTCATCCTTTGCGGAACACTGATTCAAGATGTGAAACGAAGACGAAGAAATTGATTGATGAACACTAACGCACGGGACAATTTCATCATGCTTGAGTCTGCCTGGTCCAAGGAATCACGTTTTAATTGGAGCTTTCATTGTTGCATCAACACGGAGCAAGGCTTCTGGCTTCACGGGAACTGTCTGGTTATAAGTGCCGAGATTGGGTTGTCAAGTGTTCGTCTCTATACCCGCATGATATGATCTCTTGCTCGAATATTCGTTATTGTGTAAGGTGCAGTTGCTATTCTAGTAATCACTGAAGAAATGATTGGCTAGTGATAATTACCTGATTAGCCAGTGGATACTCGTAGGGAACAGACGAAGGGACCTGGAATGATTGTTGCTTTGCTGATATGCCCTGTCTAAGGCTCTCGATCGATGGAAGATGCCCAAAACCGAGAACAAAAGACGAAAAACAATTGTAGAAAAGAAAGACGTGATCTGATCTATCAAGCTCTGCACGATGATAGTCAGACTGACTATATGAGAAGCACATTGAGAGTGTGCCGAAATCTGACAGCGTGTCCAAGACTCCAAAATGGTATATGATGCCCGGAAGACCAAAATGACCGCTCAGGCGGCCCAGGTACGGAGATTGTCACCCTCTTTTGTAGGTAAGAAGCGAGCAAGAATTGTCAAGATCCTGTTCTATGACAGCACGCAGTTCAAACGGCACCTGCATTCTCGGATTGGCCAGACAAGATGTGAGGGGCCACACCCCATGCTTCCGAAACAGCTTTATATGTTACAATCAAGCATCACATTTCAACTAACTAACAGGTGGCCTAGGTTTCTAGCGTTCAACCCCAGCGGCTCGGTAGGTACGTATTCCGAGTTCAGGGCAAAGGACTTGGCGCTAGACTGGCCAGGTCGAGGGTTCGAATCCCCTCGACCACAAAACAACAATACACTACCACGAGTCGGACCTCCACCAAGAGATGTACGATTTCAACAAAGCCGCCATCGGGTGCCAGCGGAAAGGACGTAACCCTCCACCGAGGGCGAACCTTTTGCTTCCTGAAAGTAGGATTGTTCCTATCTATGATTGATAGGTCCGTTTCTCTCCTGCAAATAGTTTTGCTTCCTGGAGATCCGGTTTATTTTGCAACTGTCATGTGCTTTTGCCTTCCGTAAGCTTGCCCTCATACTCAAATTCCTGGTTCTACATCATGTTCCTGATTCTATTTCACGTGCAAAAGAAACCGGCTGGCAACATATCTCCGATAGTGGCAAATATTATCAGCGAAATATTGTGTCAAATCTTGCTTCTGTGTGACACTCGGGTGAGTAGATAACGAAAGTCTCGCATCGATTACATTGCAATTGGTTGTCCTTGCACCTTCGAGAGGTATCTTACATAGTTGTCTACAGCCAACAGCGTGGGCTATCACGATTATTCCTAATCAAGCTTGCTAGCTAGCCTTGAATACGTCCAGAGCTTGTAGTGACGATAAGCTTTCCAAGTAATTCTGAGAAACGTCTAGCTTGTGTCGTCATGCGCTTCTAATGTGGCCAGACGTGTGACAGAATCTCGCAGGAGTTCAATATCAATAAAAGCTCGGCGCAAATCATCCGCAATCGCGTAATGGAAACAGCATCTAGCCAAGATGCCATAAGCATTCCGGATTGCATCCGCAACTTCGACGTACTCAGAGAGGAGATAAGGGAAGATGCCGCAGGACAAGCGACGCCGCTTGCACCGAGAGCCACAAGCCCAGATCAATGGAATTTTCCAGCGTCAAACAAGGCGGATCGCTTTCACCTTGTGGAGGCCGTAAGTGAGATGCAAGCGAGAAAGCAAATTGGGGTCTAACAGGAGTGGTGTTCGGGAACGGCGCCACTGCGGCATGCTGCGATCGAAGCCTAGAAGGCATAGAGCGACAATTCGCAGTTGATATGTTGAGCTCAGTCAGATCCAACGCCGTTGATGCTCCTTGCCCATTATTGCGCCTAGCTATGTGTGGAGGACACAGCATGAAGAATCCAGACTATGCCTTCTTCGCCCCGCTAAAGTCGCTTGCTTGTAGATTCCTCGTCATGCTCGGTAACCTCACTCGCATCCCGTCTAATTCTTTCGACATTTTAACTTGGCAGCCCAGTCTCGAGGTTTCCGTCAAGCCAAAAGCTAGATCCAACATGTCGTTCTCGTCATCGTCTGGCTCTACCATCTTGTCGTATATATCGCTTTGTTCCACTATGACATGACAGGTTGAACAGGCGCAGGAGCCACCACATGCCCCTGTAACTTATCAGTACAAATTTTAGAGCGCAACGTGTGCCGAACCTTCCATCTCAAGGTCTTCGGACTGAGCAATATCCAGCAAATTATCCCCATCTGCGACCTCAAATGTGTGTTCCCGGCCCTCCTTATCGATGAATGTGACCTTCCGCCTGTCAGATGTCACGTAAGTATGCTTCTAGATTCGGTGTCCGTGCGTCGACAGCGCCACTTACTCTTCGCCAGGTTTTGGTGGTGTTAGGTGGCCGTGCATCGCTACCGATGAGGTTGAGAATCTTCGTCGTGGAATTGGGAAGACTCTGTGCGCTTTTGAGAGCTTCGCCAGATTGTCCACTGTGCTAGCCCGTGCATGTTGTCTGCAATCAATGCCGTAATACTGGGCTAATACAGCTATTGGTCGCTCGATATGGGATACCGTTCGTGGCGCAAAAGTTACGGTGAGCCGTGCGCATGGCCGGAACAGACATGACGAAGGGAGGATGCTCCACATGCTCAGCCCTCATAGGAAATGATTGATTATTAAAACCATTGCGTCGAGTCCGAGCACTTCAAAATCATTGATGATCTGCGCGATGATGTCGTTGGCGAGTGCCGCCGGCGGGCCGGATTCCGGCGTCTGCAAGAGCTTGCTTTCGGACTTTTGATATCGAGCATTCGAAGTCTCGGGAGCCTTTGCAAGAAGTATATCATGTCAGCTCAGCGTGAGGGACCAAACCCTTTACGACCCTACTACATTCCTCCTTCTGTGGGTTCCCCACCAGACATCGGCAGAAATGCCTCTACCGCGCCCGGTATTGCGAGCAGGTACGCTTCAGCGGCCACGGAGACCAGCAGCTTCGGCTCTTCAGCGCGGAATATTCTGGCGGATATGGATTACTCAGATTACCTGTCCAGCTCCTCGCCATCAGCCAAAGACGTAGTGAGACAGCTTGCCGAGCAAGCAGTGTGGAAGTACACCAGCGTTTTTCTAGCGCAGCCTTTCGAGGTTGCGAAGACGGTATTGCAGGTTCATGTCGCCGGTTCGGATCCAAGGTTCTCGACGCAAGCCCAGGTCGCGGAGAGGACGAGAAGGAGACCGGAGGCTTATCGGGATCGGGATCGGGATGGTCAATACGATGTCCGTCGGTTTGCATCATCTCAGTGTGCGGCTGCTAACGTCATTACATAGTTATCAGACGATTCTGACAACGATTCTCAGTCCTACTTCACATCCTCTGCACCACTTGCACATACTCCATCTCGGCCATCGCGGCCGCGGCGACGGCAGGGTTCACCAGAGTCTCCTTACCATTCTCAGGCACATACGCCTCGAACGCCACCAGCAGCCTCTCGATCCTCTCCTCATACCGTCGACCTCAAGTCTTCATCCTCCCTAATCGCTGTTCTCTCCGCCCTCTGGATGAAAGAAGGCGCCTGGGGGGTTTGGAAGGGCACCAACAGCACCTACGTCTACACACTCCTTCTCTCCACCATTACATCCTTTGCGCGCTCATTCGTTTCTGCTACTCTCGGCCTACCAGATCCTGGTCTCTCTTTCCAGATGTCGTCATCCTACACCTCGACTGGGAGACTCGACATACTCTCCTCTCCATCTCCACTTTCTTCTCTTGCAGTCGCCGTCTCCGCTGCTGGTATTGCAGGCGTAATACTTGCACCTCTAGATATCGCGCGGACGAAACTCATGCTCACTCCTTCGACTCATCCCCCTCGAGGTATCCTCTCCACACTTCAGTGGCTCCCCTGGAGTTTACCCTTCTCCATTGCTCCAGTGACGTTCCTTCACTCGACAATAGCCACCTTCATCTCGGCCTCTGTGCCGCTATTCATGCGTTCAAGATTCAGCATCGAACCTCTGCTGAACCCAACACTATATACCATGGGCACATTCATCGGACAAGCCATGGAGCTAGTCGTCAAACTACCTCTCGAGACCGTCCTCCGAAGAGGGCAGATGCAGATCGCGCAGCTCAGCAGCCAAGGCTGGGAAACGCACACTGTTGCTGGGGTCGGACCTTATAAAGGCTTGGTAGGAACCATGCTCCATATCGTGAATGAGGAGGGCGAACGTGGTGGACGAGAACAGCTGGTGAAAGGAACAAACGGTGCGCCTGCGCTAAAGGCTGATAAGATGGGCACTGGGGCTCAAAGGAAGAAGGGCCAAGGAGTAGAAGGGCTCTGGAGGGGTTGGAGAGTTGGTATGTGGGGTTTGGTCGGAGTTTGGGGTGCCGCGACTTTGGGTGGCGTGGGCAGCAAAGGCGGGGAGTTCTAAGCTGAGAAACGAAGTTCTGGACGATTGCATTGCTTGGAATTGGGACGGCATAGCACGCAGCGGATTGTTGGGGTATGGGCATATCCCCTTGCCGTGTACAAGATCCGTTCTTGGATCATACATACTCTTCTCACCTATGCAGCCCAATTCACTTCACCTTCTCTTTCCTCAATCATCCCACCTCCACCATACCTCTCCCCTCTCCACAAACCCTCACGTCTCCTTCACCACCCCATCTTTCTTTCCACCCCCACCAGCAACCAACTCCAAAAACCCTTCCCTCCCCATCTCCCTCACCCTCTCCTCCCTCGCGTCCCTCCCCCCCCTTCTCTCCCTCCCCGCCTCCTCCCCCTTCACCTGCGCTGCCCTCACCGCATTAAAAAGCTTCACCACCCCCCTCTGCGCCGTCTTCCTCAGCCTCCGCTCCTGCTCCTGCATCGCCCCCACACCCTCCCCTTCCCCTCCCTTCTCCCCTCCCATGCCCAACCCCTCACCAACCCCCCCACCAAGCAACACATCCCTGACCCTCCCCCTCTCCAACCCCCTCTTCCGCTCCTCCCGCAGCTTCCCCCGCGCTTTATGCTCCAACCGCGCATTGGCGAGCGAGGCGCTGGCATCGTGCGCGGAGGCGCTGCGCGCGAGGACGGGGTCGGTGCGTTTCGAGGAGGAGAGCTTGGCGTTCAGGATCTTAGAGATGGAGGCCGAGAAGGCGGCGGGGTCGTTGCGCTTTTGGAGTTTCTTTTTGTTTGGGTTGCTGGAGGAGGCGGCGGTGGAATCGGAGTCTGAGTCTGAGGCGGAGGCGGAGGCGGAGGAGGTGGAAGGGGAGTGAGTGGTGGAGGAGGCGTCGTGAGCGGGGCTGGGTTCGGGGGGAGGGGAATTGTTGGAGGTGGCGGATGGGGAGGAGGCGGATGGGGAGGAGGCGAGGGAGATGGGAGCGATATCTTGGGCTGTGGGTGGAGAGGGGGAGGGCGAGGCGGAGGGGCTACTGTAGTGGGTTTGTTTGCGGCGGGGCTTCTTGGTGGGGCGGGAGCGTGGGAGAGAGGGGGTGGAGTCGGTTTTGCGCTTTTTGGAGGGTGGGTCGGCCATTGTGTGAGATTTGATCATGTTTAAGGAGGTCTGTAGGAGTCCGTCGGAAAATTTTGCACTGTTATAAGGTCTCGAATACCAAAGTTTTTGCAGGTTCATGCTTAGGGTTGACGCCGAATATCGTGCCAAGCAGGTTTCTATGCCGCAGCCGGGAAGGTGTCAAGGTTTTGATGGGATCATCACACAAATCGTGATTTTTCGCGCAATTGAATTAAAATCTCTTTTATCTATTCAATTAACATGCAATTGTAAAGCTTTTAATATATCTATATAGTCGACATTTATTTTTATTTTTGTCTTGTTGTCAATAATTCTTCTAATCTCTTTTGTCATCATCGCTATAAGCAAGTCTATCAAGACGAAAAAACTTTTTAAGAAGATTGTCGTTATTATCTTTAATAATCTTTTGTTGTTTGCAAAATCTAAAGCTACTAAATTGAAGCTCAAAATTAAAAGATAATTAACAACAAGTTTCTTTATTCTTGCAAAGAAGTTCGCGAACAAGATTTCTTCTCTTAACGTCAATGTTTATTAAATATTCTTTAATTTTAACGTAAATTTTGATGTTGCAAGTAATAATAAATTCGATAGTAATAAAGATATAAACAATAAGATGTCTATTAATGCAATAATTGTAACAAAAGTCTCTTTAAATAAAAAAAATCAAATAATTGCTAGTAAAATTGTTAATTGTCGCAAATATCGTCTTTTAAATGAGAAATTTAAGACTATACAAAAAGCGAGACGAAAAAGAAAAAAAAAATAATAAGTTGCTTGCTCTAAAGAATTACACGTTAATCTACATTATTGTCTTCAACAATAATATTTTCTTTAAATAAGATAATAAACTAATTGTCGTTTGTAATATTAACAATTAATTTTATATAATAATTTAAATTTATGTGCAAGATAAAGCAAAGTTGCATATTAAAAACAATAAAATTTTGTGCTATAAATTAAAATTAGAAACAATAATTATTTAAAAAGATTAAAAATTTAATTAAAGATTAGTTTCAAAACTTAGAAACAATCTAAATTAATTGTTTAATATAATTTTGTACATTAAGAAGTACTTTTGTTTGCAATCTAAAAAACAAGAGATATTAATATGTGTTTTGTTTTTATATAATAAAGTCGAATTAAACATACTTTTATCGCATTTAAAAAAATTTTTTTTTTTTAAAAAATTGTTTTTTGCAACAATAATTAAGATAAAGATTATAAAGAACAAAATAATTCGCAAAGCAAAAATTGCAAATCTATTTAAAAACTACAAGATTACAATAACAAAAGAAATTGTAAATATATACAAATGCAAAAATCGTAAATATATAAACAAAAATAAAGAGAAATGTTATTTAAATAACAACTAGCGTGACCGTTGGGTCGGGTTGACTCGTCCAACCCTGACCCTAGGGTCAGGCAAATTTCCTAGCTCAACAGGGTGGGACGAGCGAAGAATGCGCGCCAAGTGTCCAACCCGACCCACCCGATCACGTGACGTCACGTGACGCGCTAACCATATGCGGTTAGCATGGACCCTGCGCTAGGTTAATTGGGTTAGCGAATAGATAAGATAAGATAAGATAAGCGGATGCTAACGCGACGAAGTTAGCTTGGGATCTTGGCATTGACTCGACGAAACCCGACCCTAGGGTCGGGTTCGCGCCTTAACCCTGGGCCAACCCTACGGGGCCCAAGAGGGTGGGTCGGGTTGAGAAAAAAGTGTTCGACCCGACCCAACGATCACACTAATAACAACAAACATTATAAATTTAATTAAGAAAACGTTAATAACTAAATTAAAGAGCTTACAATTAATTAATATATACTTAGTAAGTTTTTCGATTACGTTAAACGTTGTTGCAAGATAATTAAACTTAATAATAATTTACATAATAGAAGAGACGTATAAAGAGAAGAAAAGCATGTCTTTTTTAAAATTTCTATCTCTATGTTGACGTCTACTTTGACAATTAATTTTATTATTAATTTTGTTAAAACGATGCTCGATTTACGTCTTATAAATATAATAAAGAATTGCGAACGCAAGCAAAAGACTAGAACTTACAAACATAAATAAGAGCATTAAATAGAACTTGATTTTAAATAAGAATATATTAAGAATTGTTGTTGCAAATAACAAACAATTAATAATATAAATAAAAAATATTCTTGCGACAAATTTAGAGCTTATATATATTTATTGAACGCAAATAACAATCTTTTTGTTACTTTATTAAGCAATTTTGTTAAAATACTTTTCGATAAATACTTTTCGATAAATCTATTATAATAAACTTCGTCAATTAAGTTATTCGCAAAAAAGATTTTGTTTTTAATAATATTTTTTCGCAATGCAATACTAGAGACAAATAATGTTCTAAACAAGCAATTCTTTATATTGCGAATAATCTAAAGTTAGAAAACAAATACTAAATAATAATTATTAATTAATATGTTATTCGAAATCGATATTATTTTCGTTTGCAAAATTAATATTACAAGAATTATTTAAGAATTAAGCAATTTGATAAAAGAATAATTAATGCAAGCTTTAATAATGCGATACAAGATATAAATAACAAATTAAATTTTTTATTTTTTTGTCTATATTATTGTTTGTCTTTTTAAGATGCTTGCATCGACATTTGTTAACAAAAAATACATGTTTTTTTGTTAGCATCGCTTAGAGAAGAATTTTTAATAATAATAATGCAATTTAAAAATATTAATTATCGCTAGCGACATTGCGAATTAACAAAGTTTAATTATTTGAAACTTAGCGTTACAAATATTAAATCTTAAATTAACGTCAATACAATCTTTGACAAAATCGTATAAAATTTTTAGATCTTTTCTTTAAATATATATATATTGATTTACAATTATTGTTGTTGTAAAATCTTAATTCTTACGTATTTGTTTATCGATAAAGTTAAAAGAATTTATGAATAATTAGATTACGAATTTTGAAAATTATGTAAGCAATTAAAATAATATTAAATGCATTGCATCGCAATTGCTCTCGAAGAATTTTATAAATAAAACTTTAATAAATTCTTTTTTTATAACGCAAATATAGACACAAATATTAATTATTTTTTTACAACAAACTTCTTCTTTTACAATCGACGAAAACAAGACTTAAGATAATATATTGAAACATAAAAACACAAACAAGAATAAAAATTCGAATAATAACTTGCTTAATTACATAAAGAAGAAGAAATTAATGCAAAATATATAAGAACAAATAAAAATTAAAGAAATTACAAATTATAAAACTCTTGTTTAGATATTTAGTTACATATATTATCGCAATACAAATAATTTATTTTTAACATTTTAAAGAGTCTATTAAAATTGTGTCTTTATTCTTGTATTAAAATAATCTTTTGCAAGAATTTCTCGAATTTCTCGTAATTCTTTGCGCGTTGTTTGTAATATTTTATTTATCTTTTAAATATTGCAAAGAAGATTTCGATAAAATTAAAATCGCAAAAGTATAAAGAAAAAAACGTTAATATAACGTCGACACTATTATATATTTCTTGAAGCTTTGTTACGATAATCGTACTTTTCTTGCTTAATAGAATATTTCTTGACAATTAAGTCTATATTTAGATTTGAAGAACTTTTCTTCTTCTAGTTAGCAATTTAATCTTTTTTATTATTAGTGTTCTTCTTGTAGTGCGAGAATTGCATTATTTGATAACTTTAACAAGTTTAATAATCAATTTCTACATTAATTGCAATTAGAGAAGAATATCTTATTAAAAAAAATTATCTTATTAGAGAGAAATTATCTTATTATTATTTTCGCTTCTTAGAAGTTTGCTTTATTACATCGTAAATTTAGCTTTTTTATTACAAAAATTATCTATTAGAAAGAAAATATCTTATCAATATTTTATATTGATAGAAATCTACTTTATAGATAAACTTTACAATTTCTTTTATTAACAATTTTGATGTTGTTGTTAAAATTATCAAATAAAATTATTAAGTTTGCGTAAAAGTTAAACAATTTTCTAATAAATATTAGAAAATTATTGTCGAAATAATTCAAGAAGTTTTTGTTTATTTTGCAAAATATACTAAACAATATCTTTAAGTTAACAACTATCTATAAAGTAATTAAAAATAGTAAGCATTCAAGATTTGCTAAATTGTTCTATTATTTATTAAATTAAATTGTAAATCGATCAACTTTTACAAAAGTTATAAAGACTTTCGTAACAAACACAAAAACATATTAACAAACGTCAATTTACATTGATTTTTTCTTTCTTTTCGCAAATAAGAAAGTCAAAGAATTTAACTAAAAAAAAAAAAATTGTAAAATTCGAAATCTTTAATTTTACGCATCGTTATACAATTTTAAGAAGTTAACAATATTTCGATATTAAAAAGAAATCGACGTTTGTTCGATTTTTTTATATCGATTTTATTGATCTCTTTTATTTTATTTGTTTAAAAGACTTTTTTCGACTTTCGAAACAAATTTATATTTCTCGTTATTTAAACGTCTTTTGAATTAAGTTCTTTCGAAATTTGCATTATTAACGTCTCTAAGAAAAAAAGACAAAAAACGAATAAAATAATCAAAAATAATCAAAGAAAAAATATTTCGTTTATTCGAGTAAATATATTACGAACAATAATGTTAATTATAATAGAAATCAAAGATTTAGTAAATAATCTTACAATACAAAAGCTAATTAATTAGACAATAATTAAAGCATTAGCAAGTTACATTACTTAATTGAGCAAATTGTCTTCGCTTGTCGCTCTTTTAAATTTAGTAAATTTTATTAATTAATAAAACTCTTTAAAACAATAAAGTTCTTTGAAACTAATTAAATCAATTAATAATAATATCTTAAAAAACAACGTTATGTTTCGAATCTTTAATTTAAATTATTTTTATCTAGATTTGAAAAAATTCTATAACAAGAACAACATCGTTACTATTAAAAAGAAAATTATTTATTAAGAGATATATAATTTTTGTCGCAAAATTGACGACTATGTTACTATTGTTAAAAAAAAAGATTAAAAATTATATGTCTACATACTTTTGAAGAAACGCATTGTACTAATAATTAAATAATCTTACTTAAAATAAGAAAAATATAATAATTGTTTTATTTAATAAATTAAATTATATTTTTCGTTATTTAAAGAAGCTATTTAAAATCTTTATATTAATAATTCAAGATAAGCTAAATTGAGAAATTTTTTTCGTAAAGAATTTGCAAAACGAGAAAAGATTGTATATATATATGCAAAACATAAAATTATATATTACATAAACAAATTTAAGTAAAGATTTAATTAAAACAATTTAAATTTAAAATTATTTATTGTTAGAGTTTCAAATAATTATATCGTTATTTATAACAAATATTTTAATTTAAAAATTCGACAAACTAACAACAAATTGAAAGAAAATATAACAACATATTACTTTATTTTAAGAAAAGAATAAAAAACAAAAAAAAAAAGAAAGTCGATTTTTTAAAAGATTAAAAAATAAATCTAAAATTAATAAAAAAATTCGTTGTAATTGTTTGCAAACACAAGCAAATAAAAGAATTTTTATAAATTGTTCTTTCTTTAATTGTTATTTCGAACAAGAACAAGATAACTTTTGTTCAAATTATTAACGATCTTACTTTTCTTTGTATTAGCAAAATTTCTTAATTTATTAATCGAGTTTTTCTTCTTTGCAACAAGATTTTTCTTATTAAAAAAAAACTTAATTTTTTTTTACGTCAATAATAGAATAGAAGTTTATATAAATTAGCAAAACGCAAATATGTTTAAGTTAAATTCGATTTAAACTTATTCGAATTAATCAAATATTCTAAACATTTAAAATCAAAAAATTATTTTATTTTTGACAAAACAGTCGCTAATAATTATTGTCAATAATATTAATTTCTATCGAAATAGATTTTACAATCAAGATAAAGTTTTTATCGTAAAAAGAAAACGCGAAAGATTTTTATATTTTTACAAAACAAATAGTGCAAATTTCTCTTCTTAAATTTCAAATTTGCAAATAACACATTAATAAATTTAATTATATTTTAATAATTAAGACAAAGATTAAAATCAAAAAGATAAAGAAAATGCAAAAATATATTATAATTACGCATTAACAAATATTGAGACAACGCGTTTTTAAAATCGCAAAACTAATTTTTATAAAAAGATTTTCAATAGAAAAAAGAATAATAATAAAAAAAATAACAAAAATTTTAATAATTTTTTTGTCGACGTAATATATTATATCTTTTTATAAAAAAACATTGTTAAAAAATTTATTTGTTAACAATGTTAAAATACTTTTAAGTTTAGAAACAAGCTTTATGCTTACGTGCGATTGTGTAAAAAGAAAAATTAACAAAAGTTCTTAAAGTTTATCGTTAAAATTTTTTGACAATATTTGTTTTCGAAATTAACTTTTTCTAATATAATTAAACGAAAAATAATAACTTTTTTGACAATGTTTTTCAAAAAAAACGAAATAACATTTAAAGCATAACATTATATTATAGCATTAATCAAATATAATGTTAGCAATTTATTTAATCTCTTTTGTGTAAATTTTAATTGCGACATATTTATAATAAATTGCGCTTTTGTTAAGACAAAAATATTTAACATAAAGATTAAAAAATGTCTTTTAATTTTATTAAAAGACATCGACGTAACAAAATATTTTTTAAACAAGTAATTCTTTGTAAACGTCTATTTGAAAAACAAAAACAAAGTTGATAAAAAAGTAATTATTTACATCTGTTACAAAGTTTATTTAATAAATAATTTTAAAACGAATTTTTTTATAAGTATAAACATTCTAGAATCGAAACAAATAATTATAAATATATTAAGTCGAAAATTAAAATTCGAATTTTGTAAAAGAATTTTAATAATTTGCGAAATAAAGATTCAAAATGACGTTTAAATTTGTTAAATTATTTGTATAATAAAGAAAAAAAAAATTTTGCAAAATTAACAACAAAGATTGCTATAACTTTAAAGAAAAAAAAAAAACTTTAAATGTATTTTTTTTGGAGTTTACAATGTTAGAAGCGTATATTTATTTTATAAACGTTAACTTTTAATTTATTAATTTTCGCAATAATAAAAAAATTTCGTAAAAACTCAATAATCGTCGTCATATTAAACGTATCGTAAAATACAAAAATAAAAAATGTTATATAATAAAGAAGAAAAATTACTCTTTTATAACAACTTTTTTCTTCGAAGATTATCTAATTTTATCTAAGTTAAATTTTGTTAAAATACGTTTTTCTCAAGAGATTATCTTAAAAAAAATAAAAATTTAATTAAAAAACAACATTATTATCTACGAGCTACTTAACAAAATTTCAAAATATATCAAAATAATTAATCGTTATTTAAGAATTTAAAAGAATATCGACAATACAATAGATCTTTCTCTTAAAAAGCACATAATTTTTTTTATAATAATTGATTAACAAATTATTGTTAACGCAAAATTAGCACACAAAGTTTATTTATTAAGTTAAGAATTAAACATTTTAATTAATAAAAAGTTCGACAATATGTATGCACAAAACAAACTAAAATAATTTAAAAATTTTATGTTTTTTAAATTTTCTATCTTTGTAATGTAAAAAATCGTATATATTAATTTAGATAAAAAATTTACTTGAAAATATAAAGCGATAATGAATATTCGAAATTTAAATATTATTAGCGTTACAAATTTGTATTCTTTGTTATTATAAAAAGATGTAATAATTAAATTACAAAATTGCTCTTATATTGTTGTTATAAATAACAATAATCAATTTTATCAATCTTTAATTAAGAAGAAGTATTAAGATTGTTTTATAATTATTTTTTATAAAAGAAAAAAGTAATTAAATATAACTCTTATAAGTTTCAGAAAATTAATATTGTATATTTAAAATAAAATAAACAAATTTCTTAGATTTTATCGCGAGTTTTGCAAATGTTATATTAACAATATTGTAATTTTTTCGCGCAATATTATCGAATTTTTAACGCATTTTAAAATTATCTTCGTTTTATTTTCTCAAATTAGAATTTTTTTAAAGTTTAAGAAATTGTATATTAAATATTTATTAATAATTTAGATTTTTGAACTTTTAAGAAAAAGTTTGTTGCGTGAAAAGAATTTAATTTTTCTAAAATGTTAAAGAACTTAAAGATTTATTTAAAAATAACAAATTAATTTCGATTAAAAATTGTTTACTATGCGCAAATAATAAAAGTTTTTCAAAATTTTAAGATAAATTTATTAAAGAAGTTTTCAATTAAGAGTAAAAAAATTCACGCACAATATTGCAAAAATATTAGTATTACTTTTAGCAACGTAAAGTTGCAAAGCTTTAAAATACTTTAGCAACAATTAACAAAAAAAAAAATTCTTTATTATTATAATTTTTAAAGACAAATATGTATTAACATAAACGATTTCAAGAAATATAAGTTCGATATTTATGTTTATTACGTAAAAGACAATCTTAATACGAATTTTTTTTAGGTAGTTAATATTTAAATTATAATATATCTTTTCAAGTTGCTAAATAACATTAAAAAGAAATACTAATTAATAAAATTTAAAATAATAGCGTTTATCTAAATACTTTAAAAAATTCAACATATATTAAATTACATTTTAAAAAAATTTATTGTAATTTTTATTAATTATTTTGCGACAATCGATATTGCGAAGTAAATTAAATTATTATTTTCTTTTATTGATCAAATGTATCTACAATTTATTTGCATTTTATAATATATTTTATAATTTTTCTTTAACATTTAAATAAAAAGTCAAGAAACACAATATTATTCTCGACGTTCTTTTACAATTATTGCGAAAGAATTATTTATAAAAGAATTTTACAAATAACAAAATTCTAAATAAGATATTAACATATTACGTTATTTTAATTAAGATAACTTTATTTTTAGAAAAAAAATTGATAAAAATTTACAAATTGATAAAAAGTAATTTAAAATTTACGAAATGCTTCTTAATTAACGCGAAAAGAATTATAATAATTAACAAAAAAGTTAAAACTATTTAGTTAATTTAAAACAAATATTGAAAAAACGAAAATTTGCTATTATTATTTTGACAAAAGTTTTAATTTCGACAAAAACTTAAATTGTAATTTTAATATTTAATACAACAAATATAACATCGAAAAAGTTAACAAAGTTAAAAATAATAAAACAAAAATTTGCTATTATAATTTTGACAACTTTAATAAATTGATCGTTGATTCAATATTTGATCTCAACTTCAAAATCGAATTGAATCGTTAAGAATGTTAAGAATACTAAAAATAATATAAATTAAGTTTAAATTTAGATTTTTTATTAATTACTAAATAATGCTTAGTAGTAATGCATTTATAAAAAGAGTTTTCTAATATATTTATTAATTAATTTAAATAAATTAATTATTTTTATTAAATTATTAATTAATTGTTACTAAAAATAATAGTTTTGACGATTCGATTCGATTTTTCGATTCGATTTTCGATTTCAATTTTAGAAATTAAATTGTTAAGATTTTCGATTCGATTCGAATCGAATTGTCAAAATTTGATTCGATTTTTTAAATCGAATTTGATTTTTCGAATCGATGCGATTAATTTAAACTTTGACAATATTAAAAAAAATTTCAAAAATTACTATTTCGAAAAAGTTAACAACATTAAAGAAATTAATTAAATTAAAAAATTTAAAGTAAAAGATATTTAATTTATATTAAAGAAAGAACTTGTTTACTTTCAAAATAAAAAAAACAAACAATTAAGATTGTATATCTCTAAAGTTATAAAAGCGAAAATCTTTGAGCTATCGCATAATATATAGACGCACGAAGAATTTTTACGCATTTATAATAGAATTATAGCTAGTTATCATATAAGAAACTTGATTAAACAATTAAAAAAATATTTAAAACATTGCTTATTATATTATTTTAACAATAGAATTAAACATTGTTTGTACAAATAACTAAAGTTTATTATTACAAAATTAAAGATATTTTATATTATTATTATTAATTTTATTCTCGCGTTATTAAAGTTATTTAATAAGTACAATTTTTCTATATCAATAACAAACAAATTCTTTAAAAGAATTACAATAATAATCGAGAAAACAACTTTTTTAATCGAGAAATAAGTTGTTAAACTTATCGATGCTCTCGCGAATTAAGATCTCTCTTTATACATTATTTTTAATTAAGACAAAAAGTTTCTATTCGCATTATAGAAAGCAATTTTTTACTTATTAGAAGTTAATTTAATATATTTTATTGCTTATTATTTACAATTAAATAATTAATCAAAAAGATTAAATTAAATAATCGAAATAATATTGCGTTACTATTTTACAACAAATTCGAACACAAATTAAAAATGTTTTGTTATTAGACTACGTAATATTCTTAGACTAATCGCTAGGTCGAGTTTCGATACCAACATTTTGGCTCGACCTAGATACTTGATACCAATCTCTTGATTCAACTCGAAATCGATTCTAGATCAACGATTTTTTGACTTGACTCGATCGACTCGTCAAGCAATCGAAAATGACGTCAAAATGCTAAGATTTTCTATTCTTAAAAAAATTCGCATTATTTGAATTACTAAAAATAATTTAAAAATAATAACACACAAATAACGTATAAATGCATTACTTAAATGCATTACTATATAATATTATAAACAAATTAATTAAATTAATCAACTTGATTAAGTTGATTAATGCACTTTTTTAAAAATAATCTAAATTTTTCGAGTCTTGACGAGTCGAGCCAGGTTATACGCTAAGTATTTCATATCTACCCTTTGACTCGACTCAAATACTTGGGTCAAGATTTCTGACCCAAATCGAGTCTTGGCGAGCCAAGAACTTGGCTCGAACTCGATGACCTAGCTCGACGCGACTAGTTTAAATATTCTATACAACTTTAAAAATGCGTCGACAAGAAAATCTTTAAACAAACTAATTTACGAGAAAATCGTTCGCAACGTTCTATTATTAATTGATTTTTACAAAAAGAACATTAATTACGTCGCGAAAAAAGAAAGAAATTAAAAAGAAGTTGCGAAATTTATAACGTTTGTTAACGTAAAAATAAAATTTCGATATAACAATTGTTATTAGTCGCTTATTTTAAGAAAAAATAATAAGATTTTTTTTAAGTTTTATTTCGAATACAAGATTTCAAATTTGAAAATTTTTAAACTCTTAAATTAAAGAGTAAAATTCTTTACAATTTTAAAAGTCTATAAGCATCTAACATTTAAACTAGTGTAATCGTTGGGTCGAGTCGAACACTTTTTTCTCAACTCGACCCACCCTCTTGGGCCTCGTAGGGCTGGGCCAGGGTTAAGGCGCGAGCCCGACCCCAAGGTCGGGTTTCGTCGAATCAATGCCTAGATTGACCGTCGGGCCGGGTTATGATACCACCCCTCTGGCCCGACCCGGCGCCAAGACCGGGTCGCGACGATTTTTTGGAATCGAATCGCTCAATTTAGTTTAGCGCGCTTCGCGCTAAACTACTTATAGTAATCGACTAAACTACTTTGAGCGATTCGATTCCTCGAATTTTTTTTGACCCGGGTCTTGGCATTTGCACGTGACATTTCCGGGTCAGCGCGGCCAGTCTATCAATGCCAAGAACTCAAGCTAACTTCGTCGCGTTAACATTCGCTTATCTTATTTTATCTTATCTTATCTTATCTATTCGCTAACCCAATTGGCCTAGCGCAGGGTCCACGCTAACCGCATATGGTTAGCGCGTCACGTGACGTCACGTGATCGGGTGGGTCGGGTTGGACACTTGGCGCGCATTCTTCGCCCGTCCCACCCTGTTGGGCTAGGAAATTTGCCTGACCCCAGGGTCAGGGTTGGGCGGGTCAACCCGATCGGGTTGAAACCCGACCCGACGGTCACGCTAGATCGACTATTGCAGCCCTTTGATCGTCGATTAGAACAGACGTCATGACGAAAAGAGAATCACGAAACATGCAGATTACACGATTATACTAAAGGCTTCAGATACTGCCTAATCAGAATGCTAATTGAACAGGTGAAAGAGGTTTTAATTCAATTGCGCGAAAAACCACGATTTGTGTGGTGGCCCCACCAAAACCTTGGCACCTTCCCGGCTGCGGCATAGAAACCTGCTTGGCACGATATCATTTAGGGTTCTCTAACGAATTCGGTCGAGTCTCCCACTTACTTCTATACGCAGATTTACCAAAACTTCTAAGAACTCCCCTGCCTCACTTGTATGTGAAAACTGCGACAATCACCGCAAGCATACGAGCTTTCGGATCAATTAGAGGCGTATAAAGCGACACTGCTCCGAAAACGACTGCTAAAGAAGGAAATGTAGTCGAATGTGGCTGCCTGAATACCAGAACTCTTTCTGATCGCACAATTACTAATGCATCCTCCGCTTCCGCAGCCAGGGAGTGTGATTTCTTATTTGTCGGCTCAAAAAAGGCATGATAAGATCGAGGATACCTGCTTCCTTTCGAACTTTGTCCAGACCACAAATATTTCCTAGGAAAGGGTCAAGATTCACAAACCCGCATCCCAAGACTTTTACCCCCAAATTGCCTAGAACATGTCCAAGGTCCTCGCCGTCTTTGGCGCTACCGGTCAGCAGGGCGGTTCGGTCATCCACCACGTGCTGAACGACCCAGAGCTCTCCCAAAAGTACAAGATCCGCGCCATCACCCGTGACGCCAGCTCAGAGAAGGCCAAGCAACTCAAGAAGCAGGTCGAAGTCGTTCAGGGTGATGTGCTAGACCGGACCTCCCTCGAGCCAGCTTTGAACGGCGCGCACATCGTCTTCGCCATGACAACGCCTTCCTTCGGCCCCGACGGCTTGGAGGTCGAGTACAACAGTGGCAAGACGATTGCCGACGTCGCTGTCGAGAAAGGTGCAGAGTACATCATCTTCAGCACTCTGCCGGCAGTCAAGGAGATCTCAGGCGGCAAGTACACCAAGGTCACCCCCTTCGACGCCAAGGCAAAAATCGAGCAACACATCCGAGGCCTTCACATCAAGAGCGCCTTCTACTCGCCGGGTTTTTTCATGGAGAATTTCCAGTCTCAGCCCTTCTTGGCTCCGCAGCAGGCTCCTGATGGCACCTGGGTTCTGGCCCGCCACACCTCTCCCAAGACCCAATTGCCGTTTATCGACGCTGTTGGGGACACGGGCAAGTTCATTTGCGCCATCCTCGCCGAGCTTGACAAGTACGAAGGCAAGACGTTCTGCGCCGCCACGGCACTATACAGCTGGGAGGAAGTAGCTGCCATTATGTCAAAGGCCACAGGCAAAACCATCGTTTACAAACAGATCTCGGTTGAGGAGTTCAAGAAGAGCCTCCCGTTCGCGGCTGACGTTTACGTTGAAGGGTTCAGCTACCAAGAGGAGTTTGGTTCCTACGGCCCAGATTCTAAGAAGTTGGTTGCTTGGGCTGCTGAGAATGCCCGAGGTAGACTCTCCACTTTGGAAGAGTACTTCGAGAGACATCCTCTTGAGCTCGCATGGATGGACACTCTGGGACCACGCGAGGCAGGGAAACAAGGGGTATTATGGTCACTGGATTTGGTAGTCCCAGACGTCCTAGCGTGAGTAGCAAGCGAAGCTAGCAAGATTCACATACTGAAATCGAGAGAGATATTGTACCCACATCCAACCGACCATGTTCCCATGCTGCTTGCGATTGATTTACGAAAGATCGTATCAGACCTTGAATTGTTGGCAGTCATGACAACTAGCTCGCCTCACTCATTTCTTCGGCCAGAGTAACTTTGATGCAAGAACGTAGATCGATAAATTTTGTTCTTGGCCTTGGCTGCGTTAAACTCTAGCCATTTGTACTGCGAGATTCCCCACATAGCCGACTCTCTTTCAGATGCGGTCGACACAGTCCCACATCAGTATTGTTCTAGGAGAGGCATCAGATATAATACAACTATGTCAGAGGCGGTTCAAATTTCTGAAATTGTATGGGTCACATCGCTGACAGCTGGCTACATGTATGTAAAGTAGTCAGTTCCTTGGTTTCCTTATGGAAGTCTTCTGTCGATGATGTTGTTCAACGCCTCGGGCCGACAAGCCGAACAAAAACCTGCCCGATATCAACCCCGCACTGGAAACACTCCGAGTCTGCCCTGACTGTGCTCCTCGGTCTTTTTGCGCGTCTCGTCCATCGCCTAGGGTGAGCGATCCATCACCACACAAGTTGATAACCTGGCTGAACGTCCAGCTGCGGGTAACTTTCACGTGTTGCTCTCCTTTCCCCAAAGCTCCATTCGCGCCACTACCATCACGAGCTCTAGAAGCAGTAGCCTCACTAAGGTATTCTATGGTGTTCCCTGGAAAAGTCCGGCAATCTTGGTATCCTCTCTGTGGATGGATCTGGGATGGGTCAAACGTTGTCGCCAGCGAAGGCTCGATCAGAAAGATGTGGGTGCGCTTTGCAAACCAGTGGCTTGGCAGCCATCGTTATAAATCACTTGCCTCAGTTCTCACTTCTTAGACCTGTGGAAAAAATAAAATCAACCCCAATCCGAACTCTTGCGCTTCGCTTATGCTAGAGCTATGCTAGAGTTGACGCTAGACATTAGTATTTACAAAAATCGAATTAAAATTAAATTGATCGTTGAATCGAATTTTGAAGTAAGCTTTTAAGATCGATTCAAATTGTTAAGACTTCGAATTGCTTAAAGTAGTCAAATTTTTTGCATATTAAACTACTTCGAGCAACAAGCTAGCTTCTTTGAACAATTCGAGTTTTTGATAAATGTTAAGAACTTGAATCTTAATGTGTGTATAAATCTATCTCAAGTTCTTGCAATTAGTCTAATTGAAATATTATAATATTTCTAATATAAAAGAAACTTCTATCTACGAAAGTATTTCGTAGACGTTTCTTTCTTGTGTAACAATACTAGTAATATATATACTTATTTTCTATAACTTTAATGCAACTTAGCTTTCTATATACTTATAAGTTGTAGCTTTTATACAAAAACTAATTAATTTATAAAGTTGCAATAATTTCTTAAATCTTAATTAATTCTTGCTATTGTATTCGAAGTTTCTAACAAGTAAATTATTTCTTTAATACAATTGTTTTTTTACTATATTTAAAGAATTGACTAATAAATATTGTCGATGTCTATTACTAGAAAATTAATTCTATAATTTAAACTTTATATTTATATTAATATCTCAAGCCTTATAATCATAAGATAACAAGAAAATTAAATAATACAAAAATAATGCAACGTTCGAAATTGAAGACAAATTAATACTGATACAAACTTCTATTACTTTTTCATTGTTCAATCAAATAATAGAGATTATTAAAGAAATATTTATTCGAAGTCAAGACAAAAAAGAAAGTAATTAAAGATTCTTGTAATGCTAGTCTCCAATAATCAATAAACATGTTATTAGTGTCAATTTATCGTAGTAACGACTTGACATCGTGTAGAGTTTTTTTTAAGAATTTTCTCTTTGAATTTTTACGAATTAATGTCTCTCTAAATTGCAATTCTACATACTACGTAGTCTCGTCTTTAATGCGTCGATATAGCGACGTCTTGTTACATGTTCGTATATAGTTTTATAGTATTAATTTGTCTTAATCTTTTTTAGCAATTATTCGACAAAATAATTAATTCGACACGCAATACAAGGCGAAATTTGAAGACGAACGAAAAACAAGCGACGAAAATGCGAATAATCAACTTGTCTTTAACAATATCACGAAAATTTACATTATATTACAAGAAGAAGTCTTGTAAAGTAACGACGTTGCACAATTATTGCAATTCGACAAAGACATCAATTACGAAAAACTTCTAATTAAAGAGAAAGCAAAAAGACGTAGACTTTAAACAAAGCAAGAGTTTTGCATCGCTCAAGCAAGAAACAAACTACTTTTAAAGTTGCTTTATAAAAACGAAATTAAAGCGACAAGTTCGCGTCGTTTACGCAAAGATTACTTTAATAACGAAATTAGCAAATTAGTATTAAAGAAATAGCGCTTCGCTTGTTTTATAAGATCGACTTAGTTAAATCTCTATTACAAAAAGAATTTCAAAAATTTCAAAAATTAAATTCGAAATGTAAAAAAATTCTTCGAAATTAATAAAGATTAATTTTCGATAAAGAATTTAAAGATTCGTTGAACTCAACAATATCTTCGCAATACGTTGATAACGCAATAAAAAATTATAAAAACAAGTAAACAAACAAGATAAAAAAGTAAAATTAAGAATAGTTCGCACAATATTTGATTAATTTTATTAAGAACTTAAAAAATTGTTGTTTTGTCTTCTCTCGCAAGTATAAGAAAATTAAGCAAAGTTAATTTTAAAGCGTTAACAACTTCATAATTTACATTAAGATATTAAAGACAAATCTTGACAAATATATTAAACGTTAACAACGTAATTATCTCTTGCATCGTCTAAGAAGAAATTTTTGTAAAAAAATCAATAATGTAACTTAAATTCTTAAGATAAGAAACGCTCTTGTTGCGCTAATATAGCGTATAAAAAGCGCTTTACTCTTTTGATTCAATATTAAGAACAAAATTTTAAATCGAAAATTGTTTTTAAAATTACGCAATAACTTTAAAGAAAATTTATATATTTGTAGATTAAAAAAGACTATATTGACAATTAATTTTCGCGATGTCTTGACAACAAGAAGTTGTCAAAAAAGTATAACAAAGTTTTTCTTGCATAACTTTGACAAAGTTAGTTCAAATATGCGAGAAAAACGCATTTGTTACAATTGTAACAAAAAAAACATGTTTAAAAAGAAAGTTTTAGATTTGTTAAAAACAACTTGCAAGTTAATATAATTAACAACTCTTAAAAGAGTTTCAAAACAAATGTCTTAAAAGCATCGTTATTACGTTCTTTTATCGAAGAGATTTTTGACAATTTAAAAAATTAGATAAGTTCGCAAGAATTGTAGTCGCAATTGCGAATTAAAAATACAAGACAAAGACTCTTTTTGCAAGACTATCAATATTTGTCGACAAAAAGTAATATAGACGAAGAGATTTTCTCGATAAAAACGTTTATGTTAATTGCATCAACGAACGTTTAACAAAGACGTAATAGTTAAAGAAGATCGAACGACTTGCAATTGAAATAAAAGTTTTTACAATTTAAAAAACTTGATTTGTAAAATTTTACATCGCAAAAATCAAGATTTATAACAATAAGAAACGAAAATATATATCGAAACAAGTTTTCTATGCATTCGATAAAATTGTATACGACATTATTGTTAATTTTTTCTAGATAATAAAAGCAAACTCTTATGTCAATTGATATACGTTAATTTAGCGCTATTTAATTACGAACAACATTATTGTCGTTAAGTTCTTAAAGAATTTTCTAAAATTTAAAAAACTAATTTTGATGTTTGTTTTAATTTGTTGCGATTTCGACGTTAACAAAACGTCAATAATGCGCGTTATACTTAAGAACATTTAGAACTACAACAATGTTTTCGATTCAAAAAATGCATTTATTTTTTATAAGTACAAAGAGAAAAATTATAAGATCGATTTGCTTCTTAAAAAGAAATCGTCTTATAATTTGTTATATATTTTGTTCGAATAAAATTTAATTGTTTTACATAATTATCTTTTGAAGAACTTGACTCTAAATAGAATTTGCGAGTCGATTAATTAGATTAAGACATCGATACTATTTGTGTTAAAGAGCGATAAAAGTCTAAAATTATGCGTTAATTATTGCAATCTTAATGCGATTACAATTAAAAATTAATGTTTATTTTCTCTTATAAAGAAGACGCTAAATGGTTTGATAAACGTCGCATACTTTACAAAATTAAGTTTGAAAAAAGCTTATTATTGAATTCGAATTTGCTAAAACAATAAATAAAAGACGACGTTTCGAATACAATATAAATACTTCGAGTACGTAGTAATGTTGTTTGAGCTAATAAACGTATTAACTACTTTTTAGATTTTAATCAACAAAGTTTTAAAAAATTTAATAGATTATCTTTGTATAATTTATCTTAATAACATTTTGATCTACTTTAAGACACAAGAGAAACACTAGAATTGCGTACGTTAAATATTTAATAAACTGTGCTTTTACAAGCTTTACGCAAAGCTATTCAAATGCTCTTTTATAACAATTTCGATTGAATTTCTAAAAGTAAAATACATTATAAGCAATTATAACGTGTCAATAGATTTACGATAAATCGACTCTATTAAAATATAATTTTAATTTATTATTTTATGCGAGCTTTAAGTGTTCTTAAGTTTCGCAAATTTTTATCAACAATTTGTAAAATACTATGCAAAGATTACTTAAATTTTGACGAAGCTTTTAAAGAACGACAAACAAGACAAACAAAATAATCTTTTTATATTTAATAAGAATGCTATTTTGATTTTTCGAAAGTTTATTATAATTTTAACGCAAACGTCTATGCTAATTTACTTTAACTCAAAAAATCATATTTGCGTTAAGATAATCGTTTCGAAATTTGCAATTGCAATAATTTTATCGCAATTAATTTATTTTATAAGAAAAATAGATTAAACAACATAATATTTAATAACATTTTATTTAAAGAAAATAATTTTCGCGAAGACTTAATACAAGATTTACGATTAAGAGTTGCTTATTATTGTTATTAGCTTTAAGCAATATTAACACTATCTAGAAAGTAGTTACTATTCAATTATCGTATTGACGAATTATAATAATCTACGATATTTTATAAAGATAACAACGTTAAATTGTTGTCAATTTTAATAGATACTTTTGTTGACAAAATACGACTTCAAGATTAAATATCGCACAAGAAAAATAAACTTAATTGACGAACTCTTTCGACGTCTTAATTACGAGAACAAATCAAATAATAAAAGTTATTTATTTACGCTTTAAAATAAGCTAAAGAATATTACTATCGTTATTATTAAAATAACATTAATACTTACGAGAGACGCTTGCTAGACGCTAACATTACGCAATAAGAACGAATTCGAGACTCAAATATCAAAAATCGAAAAAAAATTTAACATTAAACTTTTTAATAAAAATGCTTTAGACAAAAAAATTCGATTAATAAATTTGAAGAAGAAAAAGTTGTAAACATAATTTAAAGCGCGATAACTTAATAGTTGCACTACAACAACGTTTATATCGCGTACAACAAAAAAAACAATCTAAAAGCTCTTTTATCTTTGTTGTTGTTCAAAATAAAAGAGTTGCAAGAAAATTTTTTTATAGCGCTTAAAATTAAAAAGCAATTAACGTCGCAAATCTTAAGTCAAATTTGCGCGAAAAAAGATTAGTTAATTTACAAAGAAATAATGTTCTTTTTTTATATTGTTTTGATTTTCGACAAGACATTATTAAAGAGCAAACTATTATGCTTGCATTATAATAACGCTTTAACGAGACATTTTAAAATTAAAAAAACACGTACTTTTATAAACAAAAAGTTCTATTAATTAAAAATAATCGCGAATATTAATATATATATCAAAGATTACGACGTTTATTAACGAAATAAGACTTTGCGCTATTATCTTTACAAGAAGTTGATATCGCTCTTTGTTCTTGTTCGATTATAAGTCAAGATTTTGATAAACTTTATAACGAAATTGTTTGCTAATTGTTGCAAGAATAATGTGTTTAACGCAATTCTAATTATAATCGATTAATACTTCAAAATGTCTCTATATATTCTCGTCAAATCCATATAATTGACGAAAGATTTAATTAACACTTTATTCGAGAAAATGTTGCTTATTTATTTCGATATTCGTAAAATTGTTTTCGATTGTAACTTGCTCTTTATTAATAACTATTAATTTGCGATATGTTATTGCATACGTATTAAAAAAAGTTAAATATTGCTTTTTATTCTTAAATTAATAGATAAATTGAAAGATAGAATTAGATGTTAAAATACTATTTGCGTTGCTATTGCAATTATAAATAAAACAATTAAGATTTATTATTAGTTTTAACATAATATACTTACAATAGCGTATTGCATACGTTAACTAAAATATTATTTTTTAAGTCGATATGTAAATTTGTTGCAAATTTTCGATTTAATTAAAACAATAAGAATTGTTCAAACATTTCTATTGTTCGAAAGCGAATTTAATCTTTGTAAAACAAACGCAATCGATTAATAAATCGTTTATAAATTACGCAACAAACGCAAATTCGAGATTACAATAAAAAGATTACTTTAAAAAGATATTAAGTTAATAACGAAGTTATGCTCTCTATTAAAAATCTCTTAAACATTTGTTCGAAGAAAAAGTTGTCTTACAAGTTTACAAGATTGTTTAAGATTAAAAATATCATTAACTTGCAAACGTATTGTTTGCGTCTTTTTGTTAAATAACGCATTTATTTTGTCTTTTATGTTTTATTACTAAAATTATATTATCGTAACTCAAATATCGTTGTTTCAAAAAACATAATATTAATTAACAAGAATAAAAAGTAAAAAGTAAAAGATATTTTTAATTATAAGTCAAAATATAGCAAGTCGTAATATTTTGTTCAATAAAAAGAGTTTTTATTATGCGAAAATAATTAAATATTAAGAAATTATCTCGCGAATGCGAGATAAAAACTTAAGAAATACGATGCGCGTAAGTCTCTCAAAAGATTAATTGCGAAAATAAGAAAATTGAAACTTCGTATTTGCAAGAAAAATTTCGACAATAAAAAGTAAGATTTAACGCTATTACACACACTTAAGATATAGCAATAACACAAATAATGCGTATAAGTAATATTATAATTTTCTTAATAAGTTAATTGAACATTAAAAGCTATAAAAATGCGACATAAAGTGCACTCAAATTTGATTGCTTTCGTTATTTAATCTTCGTCAATAAAGAGTTCTTACATATGTGTTATTTAATGCAAGATTTAACATTTTATTTACGATTAATTATGCGTATCTTTCTTAATTAATTCTTTAATTGTTGTTGCTTAATTATCTTCGATAATACACAAACGTTGCAAAAATAAATCGTTAATAACAAGAATAAGAAACGCAATCTTTTGAAACACAATTAATTTTATTGTTTCAAGTATAATAAAAGTATATTTTGAACGATAATCTTTTAAGTATAAATCTTACATAAGAGTCGCAAAAATATAATGTTCGCGAGAAAATATAGATAGAATTCGATCTTCTAATTGTTAGTTTTTATGTTATTGAACAAGAAAGTTGCTTACTTTGAATGTTCTTGTTTAATAACAAGCAATTTAATATAGTCGAATCAAGCATGTAAATTGTCGAAACAACAATAATATACAAAAGAGATTTTGTCTAGACATTTACGTCGCTCTTTCTTAGAGAAGCTTAACTAGCAAAAACGAAACGAATAATATTGTTCTTAGCGAAGTCATTAGATTACGCAAAATTTACAAACTCTTAAATTTGTTGTTTGCAACTAGATTGATCGCATCAATTCGAAAAATCGAATTCGATTTCTAAAATTAAAATTGACAATTCAATTCAATTTCAAAAGTTAAATCGAAAATCGAATCGAAAAATCGAATCGAATTGTCAAGACAATTATTTTTAATAAATTTAATTATTTTTAATAACAATTAATTAATAATTTGATAAAAATAGTTAATCTATTTAAATTAATTAATAAATATATTAGAAATTTCTTTTTATAAATGTATTACTACTAAGCATTACTTAGTAATTAATAAAAATTTTAATTTTAATTTTAATTTATACTATTTTTAGTATTTTTAACATTCTTGACGATTCGATTCGATTTCTAAAGTTAAATTATCAATTCAATTCGATTTCAAAGTTGAGATCAAATATTGAATTAAGAATTAATTTATTTGTAACAACATTGTTAAACACGAATTTATTGTTTTTGTCTAATTTTTTTAAAGAAAGAGCATTAAGATTTGTCTTATAACGCATTACGTCGACCATTTCTTGCTAGATATTGCATAGATAATCTAGCTTAACATTAATATTAACTAGAAGATTCTTGTAAATCGAACGCGAAATCGATTTGTTTTTTTATTGTTATGCGTACATAATAGTAAAACAACGTTGCATTTGTAAAGCGAACGCAATCTAATCAATTTTAACATCGTTTTTATCGAAGATATATATATTGAACTTTAATACAATATTAACTCGCTTAATAAACTAGATAACGATAAAGACACATTAACGAGTTAAATTAAATCTAAGAATATATAGACAACTTATAATCTTGCGCTTTGAAGCGCAATATTTACAACGAATATTTTTCTATTTAATACATTACATATTATTAAATCGCAAAGCAAACAAAAGTTAAAAATATATTTAATAATTAACACTTTTATTATTGCAAACAAGACATCGCAAATAATAAAAATAAAAGAAAGAAAAACGTTGCATTTGCGCGCGAACAAAAAGAGCAAAAAAAGTTATTTCGATTAATATTGTTGTTTTTATTAATTTTATTTACAACAAAATCTCGCTAAAGTATCGCTTACGTAATTGATTCGCTACTACAATAACAAAAAATTAGTAAAAACTTATAATTATCTCTATCGAAAAGAGATTACAACATGTTAAAATAACTAAAAAAATTTACACTAAATACAAGATTTATGCGCAATATTGTTGTTAGCATCAAAACGATCTAAAGAACGTCGCATTTATCTATTAACTATAAATCGAAAAGTAATATAAGAAGAAAGAAATTATAATAATGTTGTTAATAAATATTATTTACGAATTAATTGCGCTAATTTAATTAAGTTGAACAAACAAAATCGAGATAATTTACTCAAATAATAAGTTAAGCTAAACTTAGAATCTATAAGATTTAAATAAATTGCAATATATTATTGTTAAGTAGCGTAATCGACGAGTTAAGTTTTAATTCGAACGAGTTAATTCGCTTAATTTTAATTCTAAGATTAGACAAAAGTTCTAGTTTAATCGAATAAGTTGAACGCATAAGACGCGTCGAACGTCTAACTTAATTTATTCGACTACGTGACGTTACGTGACGTGCTAATTCGATTAAATTAGCGCAAGAGTTCACGCTAATCATATGTGATTAGCCTAAATTCTACGTTAGCTTAATCGAGTTAGCGCATAGATAAGATAAGATAAGATAAGCGAATGCTAACGCGAAGTTAGCTTAAGTTCTTGACATTAACTCGACAAAACTCGACTCTAAGATCGAATTCGCATCTTAATTCTAACTTAATTCTACAAGACTTAAGAGAATAAATCAAGTTAAGAAAAAAGTGTTTAATTCAACTTAACAATTACATTATTGTCGAGTATTTGTTGCGATAACGACGCAACAACATAGCGATTAAAAACGTATTCACGTTTTGAAACAAAAGAACAAAAATCTTTTTGTTCGTTAATCTAAAGTTATTATACGATAAGACGTTTAAAATGAGCAACATAGCGTCTCGCAATAGTATACGAGAGAAGTTATCGTCGCTTCTCGACTTCTTCTCGAATGTCTAAAAAAGATAGAGAAAGAGATCAAAAAATCTCTTTTATAGACGTCTCGCAATTCTAACAAGAGAATATATAAATTATAAAAAAGTTTTAAAGAAAACTCGATAAGAGATTAACAAAATTAGATTAATCGTCGATTCGATATTCGATTTCATCTTTGGAATCGAATTAAATTGACGATTTAACTTTAGAAATCGAATTAAAAATCAATTTAATTTTTACTATTTTGAAATCGAATTAAATTAAATCGAATCGATTTTCGATTTCAATATTATTAATCGAATTAAATTGTCAAGAATGTCAAGAATACTAAAAATAATATAAATAAAGTTTAAATTTAGATTTTTTATTAATTACTAAATAATGCTTAGTAGTAATGCATTTATAAAAAGAAATTTCTAATATATTTATTAATTAATTTGAATAGATTAACTATTTTTATCAAATTATTAATTAATTGTTATTAAAAATAATTAAATTTACTAAAATAATAGTTTTGGCAATTCGATTCGATTTTTCAATTCGATTTTTGATTCAACTTTTGAAATCGAATCGAATTGTTGATTTCAATTTTAGAAATTGAATTGCCAAGACTTTCGATTCGACGCGATCAGTCTAGACGAAATCGCACAAGTAGAGCGTTGTTATAACACACTAATCTTGAGAATTAAGATTCAAAAGAGAGAGGCAATTGTAATGCCAATCTCCAATAATCAACGAACACGTTATTAGTGTCAAGTTATCGTAGTGGCGACTTGGCATCGTGCAGAGTTTTCTCTCTAAGGATTCTCTCTCAAAATCCTCACGAATTAATGCCTCTCTAAACTGCAATCCTACATACTACGTAGTCCCGCCTTTGATGCGTCGGTGTAGCGACGTCTTGTCACACGTCCGTACACAGCCTTACAATTCTCTTGATTATTATAAAGAAGAATGCGAGTATAATGATCAAGACTAGGGTTGCGAAGCGGGCGCCCACACATAATCTTGCTATAGGGTCTGAGTACTGAGGCAAAATAATAGCAAGTCTTTTTCCTTTGACCTTCAGTTCCTACAAATCGATCGCGCTACCACCAATCGGGCTAGGGTAAATATCTTAAAGAATGGTTGAGGATTGAGGTCGCTTCCTTCCTCCAGTTTAGCAACTCACTTCTATCATTATCCTATAAGAACGATGATGGACTCCAAGAATTACTCTTCAGTTTCGAAAACTCATCATCCGCCCGCTTACAGTCCATACTTAACTTATCTAGAATCAATTATGGTTGAATCTTCAGACGCGTCAGCGCCCCCAGACATTGCAGCTTCTACTCCACGACAAGACATGCCTCAAGCGCCGCCGCCCATCCACAACTCAACTCAGACCCCATGCACAGCTCAGACAACCACTCTCACCACCTGGACATACCTTGCTTTATTCCTTCAGGGGTTCAGCCGCCTCTCATGGCCCCTGGTCGTGCTGGGAGTCCTGTTGTTGTGGACGCCAATAGCCTTCCTGACGATCTCAATAGTGCTTCAGAAGAGTATACAACTGGACCAGCTCATATATCTCCAAGCGTTTTTCACCTTCCCGATCGTGTTTCAGGCCTCAATGATAAGAAGTCCTAAGAGAATATGGCCTGTACTTGTGCTCGTATTCACAGGCTTCATCTTCTCATTTCTAATACCGTGGAAATATGAGTTCTGTACGATGTCTATCTCACTTGTTGCTTCAATCTAAGCTAATAGTCTTCTAGCTATAGCGAATCATCCGCAAGCCAACCTGACGACCACGGTGCAAATTCCCAGCGCCCCAATTCCCAGCGTCCATATTCAGCCTGGAGAAGATTGGCAAATTGGTGTACCTGCTGCGCAAAGGATAGATGTTAAGTGTACGTTGTGGAACCCAGCCATAGGTGATTCTCGCTCACCATCTCAAGGTTTTCGCAGTTACCACCGGTCAGAAAGAAGAGGAAGGCATTCGAGCCCGTTGAATGCTGAGGGAAATGAGAGATATCTGGCAGGGAATTCTTGATGTCCATAGTGATGGATCAAGAGAACGAAGGCATGTGTGTGCGACTATGGTGGATATGCTACGGGAAGCATTCCATGCACATTCAGTGAGGTGTGGAGCTTCGAGCGAATCAGGCAATCGCAGGCAAGAACCAGGCGATCGGCGTTTACGTGGGCGCATCATGTGCTTACTTACTGAACTACTTCCAACCCATAACCTCTCATTCCTCCCCAACTTTTGTTGACATTGACTGCAGCGATGTAATAGTATCGTAAGATTCCAGATCTTCGGCCTTCAAGGACTATGATGACTACGCCTGTGCAACCTCGACGAGCTCGTCGTACCGGATCAAGTCTGGAACAGTCTACGTGGGGAGCTTGTCGATGCTTACTTTCGAGACGATGTAGAACTCAAGGACATGCCAAATATCATAGCTGAGAATCGTAACCTTACCATAACGTGAGCTGGATGCGGATGGACGCTGATCGAATATAGTGAGGTCCAATCGAAGGATCGTTTCCGGAAATGGCAGATCAAGAAGGACATTCCCCAGTCGGCGTTAGCGGCAATGTTATCATTATAAAAAAAGCGTAATGCGGTCGGCAAAGATGCTAGATTCAAGTACAGTGGATTCGATGTGGAACCAGAACGATTAGAGCGAGCTTTGAAGAGACGGAAAGAAACATGCCTTCCCCTGAGTGTATGTTTCCACCTCGAGCACAGTAAGTCGCATATCACTAAGTCCCCATTATAGTCATTCCAGCAAGTGTCAGGCTCTATGTTACGCCCATTCAAAGTCGACGAACAACAAAGTCTACCTTTGCCAGCCCGATCACCACAAGCCGAAACACAGAAAACCCGGTTGCGGACTCGGGAATCTTCAATCCTATCTTCCTAAGCATTGGCAAGGACTTACTAGACCAAATTTGCGGTACACCTTTGCCACATCATGCTTCAGTCAATACTGCTCCGTATGGCGCTATCAGTGATAACAACACTACCACAGCGCTGCAGCCGCGCTCTCCCGATTTAGCCATCGATGGAAGTTTTCCAAACCGTATCAGCATTGAGGATTTACATTCTGTATGAGGCGAGATTAAGGACGACCTCGCCGTTGTACGACTCTTTGGTATAAGAAGATCCTCAACTGCACAGCAGGGACAGTAACGTAATACCAGCCGGTGTAGACTGGTTGAGAGTTGATGAGTGGTCATCCGCTTCGGAGTCTCGGGGCAGATCTTGAACAGACACTCGATGCACCTCGTGACGTTCATATTGGTAAGTCAGGAACGAATGGAGAACCAAGTGTCAGGGTTCAGATGGCTTCGTCAACTTCAATCCACGGGATTCCCGTCGGTACTCAACACGCAAGATTTTGCTCTTGAGGTCTGATAAAGTTGCTCGAACCCTGTGACGCTACGGATTATTACCCGGCCCGAGACAAGGAGCTAAGAGATCCGAGCGCCCCACCATTGGACAGTAATCCGCTGTAATGTTCGTTACGAGACCAGATGTCTCATTATGGACTTGTTCCGAGCAGCAGATCTCGACATCTCCTAACAAAAAACCTGTATTCAAAGTAGCCCATCATGGTCCTCCAAGACCTCGGCCGGCGTATCAACGCGGCCGTCTCCGACCTAACCCGCTCTCCCAACCTTGATGAAAAGGTCGTCGCCCAATTCCCCCCTGCCCCTCCCTCAGACACTCAGCTAATCAACCCTCCAGGCTTTCGATGGCATGCTCAAAGAGATCTGCTCCGCCCTCCTCGAATCCGACGTAAACGTCAAACTCGTCGGCCACCTGCGCAAATCTCTCAAAGCAAGCGTCAACTTCAAAGACCTCCCCCCTGCTGTCAACAAGAAGCGTCTGATCCAGAAAGCCGTTTTCGACGAACTTGTCAAGCTCGTGGATCCACATGCCGAACCCTTCAAGCCGAAAAAGGGCAAGCCGAACGTCATCATGTTTGTGGGGTTGCAGGGAAGCGGCAAGACGACGACATGTACCAAGCTGGCGAGGCATTACCAAAGTCGCGGATTCAAAAGCTGTTTGGTGTGCGCGGACACCTTTCGTGCAGGCGCGTTCGATCAGCTCAAGCAGAATGCGACGAAGGCGAAGATACCGTATTTCGGCTCCTTGACGTCTACAGACCCGGCATTGGTAGCGGCGGAGGGGGTGGCGAAATTCAAGAAGGAGCGCTTCGAGATCATCATCGTTGATACCTCAGGGCGACATCGGCAAGAGAAAGACCTCTTCGACGAAATGACCCAGATCCAGAATGCGATCAAGCCGGACCAAACCATCATGGTGCTGGACGCCACGATCGGACAGCAGGCGGAAGCGCAGTCGAAGGCGTTCAAAGAGACAGCCGATTTCGGGTCCATCATCATCACGAAGACGGATGGGCATGCTGCTGGCGGGGGCGCAATCTCCGCCGTCGCGGCGACACATACACCCATTGTGTTCATCGGCACAGGCGAGCACATGCTGGACCTGGAGAAATTCGCACCGCAGCCGTTTGTCAGCAAGCTGCTAGGGATGGGCGACATGGCCGGCCTAGTGGAGCACGTGCAGGCGCTGAAGCTCGATCAGAAAGACACGATGAAGCACATTGCCGAGGGGGTATTCACGGTGCGGGACCTGCGGGATCAGCTGCAGAACATTATGAAGATGGGCCCGCTGTCGAAGATGGCGGGGATGATCCCGGGCTTGGGGCAGATGATGGGCGGGATGGACGACGAGGAGGGGAGCTTGAAGATGAAGCGCATGATCTACATCTGCGACTCGATGACCATGAAGGAACTCGACTCGGATGGGAAGATGTTTGTGGAGCAGCCGTCGCGGATGACGCGCGTGGCGAAGGGCTCAGGGACGAGTGTTAGGGAGGTTGAGGAGCTGCTGAGCCAGCAGAAGGTCATGGGCGGCATGGCGAGCAAGATGAGTAAGGCGCAGAAGAATATGGGCGCCATGGGTGGCCAGAATAGGCAGCAGATGGCGGCGATGCAGAAGCGCATGCAGAGTCTAGGACAGGGGGGAGGTATGCCTGGTGCTGGGGGGATGCCGGATATGGGTGCTATGATGAAGATGTTAGGGCGGGGGGGTGGAGGCGGTGGTGGGATGCCGGATATGAGCGCGATGATGAAGATGCTGGGAGGTGGAGGCGGTGGAGGAGGGTTTCCAGGGATGGGCGGGATGCCGGGTATGGGAGGCATGGGTGGTGGAGCACCTGGGAGGGGGAGAGGTAGGAGGTGATGTTGGAGGGGATAATGTTACTCTGGCATTTCAGAAGGGACTTTGGAGGCATAGCGGCGGCGTTGGCTGGGATTCGGGTACGAGGGTCTGACGGAGTTTGTCCTGCCATATACCACGAATCGGAGGCGCTAATTGGGACTGCGCTTAACCATATGATAGATATTCTCGAAAGACAATGTGCAATGATCACATCGACCTTGTCAATGGCATGATCAAACCGTCAATCCAGTCCGCAGTAAAGCTTCCGCTTCTTCTGTTTGTCCTGGAGTCCAAATTTATGACGCGTACATATACCTCTAAGGCTCCATTATCCTAAAGCGACTTCATCCATGCAGTATGGTTGATGAGCTTGGGAGATCGATAACAACTCCTCTCCACCACTCACCTAAACAACCTCCGCCCTCCCAACCTCGCCGTCCCGCTTCCAGGAACCCCAAGCCCCAAGCTCATCGCCGCTGCTCCCGTACCGCCACCCTCGCCATCACGTTTATTCCTCCTCAGCGCCTCCCGAACATGATCCGGCTGCAACGGCCCCAATTTCTCCCTCCACCGCGGTGGTGCCCTGCCCTGCGTACCTCTTAGCGTCGACTGACTACTCTCCACTTGCGTCGTGCTCGGTGAGGCAAAAATATCATCAACCGTCTCCATCGATGAAGAGAGCTGTAATTTCTGATCCGTGCTCGAGCTGGTACCTGGACGAGAATCGGCGTTTGCGTCGGGGGGCGGAGTGGGTAGTTGACCAGCGGCTTGCTGCTGGACTTTGCGGGCGCGTTCGATGAGGTTGCCGATGAAGACTTTGGTGTAGCCGTTGATGGTGGTGATGACGGCCGGGGGGACGGACTGAGAGAGGGTTTGGTTTGCGATCTAGATTCAGTGTTAGATATTGCAATTTTTGAGAGGCAATTAGACGAAAGGGGGCCGGACCTTTCGAACAGTTTCCTTTCTCAGCTTGACACGCCGAAACATGTCGTAACGATCAGCCTGCTCGCCATTGAAGGCACCGACAAGGACCCTATTCCAATTAGCCACTTGGCACAGTCCCAGAGGATCGGCTTTACATACGCCAACTTTTCCCGCTCTTTCGCTTTGTCGATCCTCTCGCCCTCATCGATCATCCCTCCCGTCGCTCCTTCATCCTCGTCCTCTTCATCTTCCTCCTCTCCCTCTTTCACGCTCGCACCCTCCCTACCTTTGCTCTTAGCAGTACTTATAACGCTCCCCTCCGCCTTCTTCCTCCTGCCCCTCTTTCCCTTCGCGCCAGTACCGCCAGTGACTGTGCTTCGTCCGCCTGTTAGACCAGTGATGTCGCTTTCGATACTGGGGCTGCGGGCTCCACCCGTGTCGAGGGCGGATTCTTCGGGCGGGAAGGAGGTCTGTCGTAGGGGGTGTGAGCCGCTAGGGGTGGAGACTGCGGAGGGGAAGGTGGATTTCCGACGCTTTGAGGAAGGCTGGTTGGAGGTGAGGGATAAGGAGGGGCGCTTTTTGGGGTTGGGGAGGGATGCTGGGTGCGGATAGGGGGGCGAGCCGGCGGGTGAGCGATAGGGTGGGGAAGCCATGCTGAGTCTGCGCGGTTGAGATGGGTTGGAAGTGGCCTTCTCCTGTTCGCTGTGGTGTGAATATTATATGTGAGTCTGGAGTGCGAGGTTAATACTGTGACGAAGTGTTTTCGACGAACACATGCGCTCAACCTCGAAGTGATTAGTGCCCGTGTGGCTTGCATATCCGTAAGGCTAATCACCGCCAAGGCTCGCTTCGATCCGCTCCCGCAGCAAGCTCCTTTTAGATTTCCGTCGACGAACGCTTTTGGAACAGCACCAACTTCATTCATCATTGACTCGAAGTAATCACCGTCGGGTTTCAAGAAGTATAAGTATACCAAACGCGATTCTGGCTGACTGGCCAGTAAAGATCCAGCGGTGATAGTCATGCGCGGACAATGATCCCGGATGAGATCCTCGGACTACGGTACATTTCTCAGCCTAACTACTTTAAAGAGAAATTCTGCCAAGACCGTTGAACAGTCTGATCCTCTGAGTATCTGCGAGTCGACATGAATAGGTTCTACGTGAGCTATGCTAACTAATCAAGGATTCTGACATCCAGCTAATGCATCCCACAGTTCGGCGGCTCGGATTCTTCGGACTCGGGCGACGACAATCTCCCCTACCCCAAGCCTCTCGCCCGCGCTGCCTTCCTTACCCCGGATTTCGACCCCGCAACCTTTCTCTCAAGCCTCCACAACCGCCATCAAACTCTCGAAGATCTTCGGGCGGAGCTGCGGTCGAGGAGTCAAGAGCTCAATAAGGAATTGCTAGATCTAGTCAACGAGAATTACCAGGATTTCTTATCCCTCGGTGGCAGTCTACAGGGTGGGGAAGAAAAGATAGAGGAGGTTCGACTGGGGTTACTCGGCTTCAGGAGGGATGTTGGAGCGCTGAAAGATAAGGTGGGTGCGAAGCAGAAGGAGGTCGAGGGGCTGGTGACCGAGAGGAAGGCTATTCGTGAAGATATCCAGCTCGGCCGGGCGCTGCTTGACATCGATCAACGCTTGCAGGAGCTCGAGGAAAGGTTGACGATCTCCATGATTAGACCTGCGGAATCACCAGAAGACGACGAAGGCTTTAGCGTGTCTAGTGATAGCGAGAACGGTACCGAGGATGAGCAGTCTGGAGGGGTCCCGACATCACGGCTGCAAAGACATGCTCAACAATACATGTATGTCACGAAGCTGAGGGACAAGATCGGAAGGGACCATCCCTTCTTGGTGAAGCAGCAAGGTCGCGTGACCAGGTTGAGGAATACGATTTTGCTCGATCTCAGCAATGCTTTGAAGCAGTCAGTAAAGTCTATGGACCAAGAACGGACCATGAAAGTCCTGGGGATCTACCGGGATATGGACGAAGCCGAAGAGGCGACAAAAACACTGAAGGATAAAAGGCGGTAGGTACCGAGAGTTGTCATAGTTAACGTTCCATGTCCAACCTGTCGAGACTCCGCATGCAGTCTTTGGAAGCGGGAGTTGAGACCCGAGTCAGGTAGACGAACGCCCTGATCCCCTATTAGGAGAAAAAAAACCAGATTTCGGCTGGCAAGCAGAAGGCAAGAGATCCGGGATAGAGTGTCGTCCTATCGTTTATCTCATCGGGTTACCCACAATCCGAATGTGCGGGTAGCCCTTCTCTATCTAGCAGCTCCACGACGTCTTGTCGGTATATCATCACATTTTCCCCCATCCCGTGTCCGTAGATCCTCTTATTACAGATTCACCACACTAGTAACATTCTATACTGCTAATTGGATCAAGGGCCGCATACTCTTGTCCAGGATCAATGCTACCGCTTTGGCAGAACTGCTTGCTACGAATCAAGCCGACTAAACAATGCGGTTTGCTTCTGTCGGCTAGTCACTTGCGATTCTCGCTTCGGGTCCGCCTCTTGAGATTGCTTTACTGCTTTCTAAGATATCCATTCCGCTAAGGCCGCTCTCGTTAGTGCACAATCTCGAAAGTCAGCAATCAATAATTGCGCGATTGCAGTAACGCTGGATTTCGTTGCAAGCTTCAGCGAATTTGGCTGGGGATGGTCTGGCGAACAGGAGGTCAATCTTCCCTGAACATCCTAACAGAGTGGTGGCAAGAGTAAAGACAATCCGGGTTTTTGAGAGTTTGCTTTCCCCCGATTATGAGCTTTAGCTACCCATGTTGAAGGCTTGCTCGGTATGCGAACGGAGATATATGTAAATGACCTCAGCTCGAAATAAGCCTGAACAAAGCCGGTGCGCCAGGACAAGCTGCACACTACCCCCCTGCAACAGTTTTACTACAGTTGAAGCTGCAAACCTATATTAGATAGACTTGCCATTATTTGATCTCCCTTGAATTGAGTTTATAGAGTAATCAGTGATCTGATAAAGGCAACAAAAATTGTATCTGATAGAACTAAATGCCGGTATTTGGAGATTATAAGAAGGTATCGAAGGATATAGCTGTGCCGGCAATCACCGCGGCAAGCGCGTCAATTGCCGCGTTTTGATATGTCAGTTTCCTTCACACTGATAAACACTTGCTAGAGACAAAGCGAATGGTGTCACAGCTCTTGACTCGTCCACTCATGATTCTATTGACGTCCGACAATGATCCCATCAGCTTGTGAGCATGGAAGTTGCAAGGAATGTCATTGCGAGCTTGGGGATTTCTACCAGAGATGTCGGATCACAACGGCAGTCCACGGTTACCGATGATGAAATTAGAATACTGGGCGCTCATGGGTATAACATCCTATTTCCACAGTGATCTCATTATGTGCTGACATGGGTTGATTAGGAGGCAGCGTGACCCTGGCGCGATCGGAATCCCAATTCCTGGGAACAACCGGACAGCAAACGCATTAGGAAAATCGGTATGGAAGGATACACACTCAAATCACTTGAAGCTGCTCATCAATACTAGGGCATCCCGAGAGGCCCTCAGCCCAAAAATACCCTTTCGCAAACAAACCGCCATCCCCAACGAGACCAAATACACCGCCCTTTAGCGAATATAACGCCGTCAAACAGTAGAGGCATTCAGGTCGAGGTGATCGTTGGCGACAATATTGCCAAACATACAAAAGGGCTCAAGGAGTCTGTGACGCTGGAAGAGCGGCCTACGAAGCGACTAAAGACGGGTTCTACTCCCTTAGACCAGATTTCTCAGGTTGCCAGTAGTGATGGTTTGGATGAGCTTGGGTGGTCACAAGATGTCACCCGATCGCTTGTCCGAGACAATCGGAGGACAAGCCAGACGACCTCCATACCAAGCCAGGGGAAAGAGCGCCCAAAGACCTATTTTGGTACTCAAGAGTTCCGCAACGTCGAGGATACGATGAATAGCAGTCTAAACAAGAAGCACAGGGGTAAACGGCGCGGCCGCAGATCACCAACTGAAGACACTAATGGCAATGACACGAGCATTTCATCAGGACCTAATGCTACCTCTGCGGCCAATCCGATCGATCTATCAGATGATGAAGAAACGAAAAAGCCGCCAAGCGCAGCTACGCACCAGCCAAAATACCAGGGTACGGCTAATGAAGCACACAAGAAGTTCCTGGCTCACAAGAATCCACTGCGAAGCCTGCCGGTTCAGAATACGGGGAGGACGTCTCGTCACTTTTGTCAGATCGCCAAAGCAAGCGGCAACCACGTATCGCCGGTGATTGACCTTCCCGACAACCAGCCTCAGCAGGAAGTTGAGATGGAAGACGACAGACTCGACAATAAGTTCAGAGCGACCAATGGTAAAGCGCGGAGCCAGGAGTTCGCTTCAAGCCCGGACGTACTCAGCGGTGACACTACTGTGGGCACAATATCACGACAAGTCAGTCCATCCAAAGGCTCATCATCGACACGAAAGGGTTCGCCGACAAAGGAAAGCCAATCAGGGTTCCCACCGAGCGTTTATTCCAGCACCGCATTCGATGGCATAACCAAAAAGAGCAAAAGCACAGATCTCTCTAAGCAACAGCGATCAGCTAAGGAGGCCAGCGCCCCTTGGGGTATTAGGCTTGCTGCGGTCAGTGTGGAAGACCGCATGCATAGATCAACCAGTCTTGGCCTACAACATAGCCCCAATGATGATGCTTACGACGTTATTGATGGCGGGAATAACTGGGCCAGCCAGAGCTTAAGCTTTCGCGTGCAGCCCGCCAAGTTGCGGAAAGTTTGGTGGTCCTTGTCTGGTGCGATGGTTCGTTTTGAGTCCGCAAGGAGTGAAGGCACGGACAACACTCTCGATATCGAGCTTTGCAGTGAAAAAGACATGACCGCTTTGACCAGAAAACTCCAGGAGAAGCACTCTTTTAGAATTACGGGTGAGGAGGAGTAAGTCACAAATCTCCCGGGCATCGAGTAGTAGGATCAAGCACAATATATACTAATAGAATCCTAGGGGTCAGATGAGGAAGAAATTCGAGAACAGACTCGCCCAACAGAGATCTCAGAAAATGAGTAAAAGTTCGAGGACCAACGCTGCCGTCGACGAAGGCGAAGAAATAAAACTCTTGAATCAACGCAAAGCGAAGCGAGATGCGCCTCAAGGTATGCATCCACTCGACAAGACAAACCAGAAACGAAGGTGTGTAGAGTCACGTGTGGTTGATCAGCTGAAAGGTGATGCCCATGCAACCAGGGCCAAACGAGTCCCATGGGAAACCCCGCGAGCTCGTGGCGGTCCCCCAGATGAGCCACTTCACCACGACTTGAGTCAAGCCATGAAAGGTAACGCCAGTTCTGGACTTGAGTCTTCCAAACTGCGCTCTCAAAGCCCTTCCAGAATAACAGATATCTTGAATGATCTCAACGCCAAACCCCAGACTACCTATTCTACGCGATCCAAGACTGAAAAGGCCCTCACTACACCTAGAGCACTGCCTTCAGTCCTTGATGATCCGCGCCCGCAAAGGTATTCCAAGACCCATGATATGGGAAAGGAGTGGACCAAGCCATTGGCATTCCCTAAAATCGGTAAGAAGAAGGCCATTGTCGAGTGGACAGATCTCGGGCGCCTTGATGAAGGCGAGTTCTTCAACGATACGCTTATTGAGTTTTACCTACGGTATCTTCAGCACCAAATCGAAACCGAGAGGCCAGAGCTGGCCAAGAAGATCCACTTCTTCAATACGTTCTTTTTCAAGAATTTGACGCACAAAGGCAAAGGTCAAAGACGGAGTAATTACGAGCTAGTCGAGAGGTGGACGCATGGCGACGAAATCTTCACTAAGGACTATGTTGTAGTGCCCATCAACGAGGACTGTCATTGGTACGTCGTTATCATATGCAACCTGCCCAACCTCAACCGCCAGCTGCCTTCATTAGACGATTCTACTTCGCCACTGTCTGACAAGATCGATCCTGCCTTGCGGGGTGACGGGGAAGGAAGGCCAAACCCTTCTCCCACTCGTTCGCCGAGTCCCGAGGAAGCCGAGACATTTACGGATAAGGAAACCCGAGCATCTTTTGCTGAACTTAGCCTTGAGCAATCTAAGGTAGGGACCCAGGGAGATCAGGGAAAGGGCGATGCTAGCAGTGGCAAAGAAACCACGGACGATCAAGAAATGTTAGATACACAGCTAAATGAAGACATGACTGAGGCTACACTTCAGACGGCCACGACAGCTAGCAAAGCCAAAGCCCCTAACGATAACCCGTCGCTGCCAACTTCTGCCAAGAAGAAAGGCAAGCGGAAATCGCTACCGCCAGGGAGGAAGCTCGATCCCGGACAGCCTGCTATTGTCACCTTTGACTCCTTGACTGGGACCCATCCTGCTACCGTTCGAGTGATCAAGGACTATCTCCTTGCAGAAGCCGATGCCAAGCGCGGTGGTATGAAATTTGACGAGAAGCAGATCAAAGGCATGAATGCAACTGGTATACCCAAGCAGGACAACTATTGCGATTGTGGACCATTTCTGCTGGGTTATATGGCGAAATTCCTCGAAGACCCTCAAGGCTTCATGTCGAAGGCTATGCAGAAGCAATTCGACGTTGACAAAGACTGGCCGACTCTAGTGCCCAGTAAGCTGCGAACCAATATCAGGGAGCTACTATTCCAGCTATACCGTGAACAGGAGGACGGGAAGAGGGAAAGCGCAAAGAAGAGTGGGAAATATGTCCCCGCAGTCTCAAGGAGGACTGAATCGAGTCCCATCAGAGCTGCTCCTCGGCCCGAACCGGTGAAAGACCCACCGAAAGAGACAATTCGCGAACCAGCAAAACAAGTCTCAAGATCTACCTCACCCTCTCCATCGACTCGAAGAGCAGCACTTGACATCGCCTTACCAATCGACGTAGCAGAAGTTTCGAAATTGCCCGCACCAGGCAGCACGTCGCCCAGTAGCTCAAAGGAAGATTCTACCCTCCAGAAGCAGCACCCGGTTGTAGTAGTTGACAGCCAAAGCCAGCCTCACTCGAGAGCACCTGACAATTTATCACCTGTAACAGCAGCAGCAGCACCTGAGCTTCCCTCCACTATTCAAGACTCGCAGCCTGTTGGTTCATTCCAAGGGGTGGAAGTCGACATTCCCACGACACCACCGCGTGGGCATTACGAAAGACCTCCTGAGCCTGCCTCGAGCCCAATAGCCCCAAATGGCGTGAGCTCGCCAAGTTGGAGTCCAGATGTTACCAGGGCACTGCGCAGTAGCCCGAGATCGACGAAGAAGAGCGCAAAGAAAAGGGAGAAATCGACAACGGAGGTTGTGGAGCTCGACTAATCCAACTTCGACCGGTAATCGTTTCGTCAAAAGGTGAGGGGTAGGGTCAAAGAAGGCAAAGTGAGCTAGACCGAGGAGTTCCACTGATCATTCATCCAACAACTCAGGTGTTCAAGGCGTTATGGAAAGAAAGCGCAACAAGCATGCGTGCTGGCATGGCGACCGGCGTCCATCTAGAAGCATCTGCACAGGCGTTTTCCCATTTCCATTGACATGCATCCCCCTTCACCTGCAATTTAGCTCGTGCGTACGTAGCTTTTTGCACACGGCTCATAGATAGCTAACGAACGATAATGCAACTCCTTGACCGAGTATCATCTTCACTGCTTCCACAAGCCTTTTATATGCCGTCACCTTTATCGCTCATTTTGACTGCACACTATGCTGACTTCTTTCTCTGCTGCTTCATCATCACCCACTAGCGACCCGTAGTCACGAATAACAACCGTCCATGAATCCTCCCAGACTCCGACCCCCCCCCCCCCCTTTTCTTCCCATCCCCCTCCTATTCCCACCCTCCTCCCCAATCCCTCCCTCCTCCCGGCCAGCAAAGCCTAGAGTACGCATATCAATTCCTTCCATTCATGCAAAGAGCTCACATCCTTTATCTCTAAGAGATATATTCATACCTAGTCTTCCCATCTCAATTTCACGCTCCTTACAGTAGGAAGGCCAATGGGTAACTTAGTGGCTGGGTGTGGGGTTTTTGGGTTGTTGAGAGGAGGAAGGGAAGGGATTGGATGCGGCTGGTAGCGTGGGTGGCGTGAATGTATGGAGATGAGATGGGAGTGATCATCATGATTCGTTTGGTAGAAAGTTGGGGCAAAAAAGATGCGACAGGGGATAGGATGCGAAGCCAATAGAAAGCGGAAGATAGTATGGCATTACGGAACGGATAGGAGGGAAGGGGGGAGGTATGACAAGCTAAGCCGTTACAATCATCCGAAGGAAAGCCAGCAAGAGAGAGTTCATCAAGCAACAAAAAGCCACGTCCACTCTACATATCAGACCGCTGATCTAAGACGTATACTCTACATACATAATCGTGCATCTCAGGCGCCAGTCATGCCCCCGAGGGAAGGATAATCGATCTCTCGCCGTGATCTCGATCCTCGATCGACTGTCGGCCTCTGCGGGAAAAGCGTCATGTGCAATACGTATTACATGTAAGTCGGTAAGCTCGCCGGAATGCGAACAATGATGATGGTCGCTTGTGGGGAAGGTCGGATGGGAGGTTCTTTGTACAGAAGGTTGGTGAAGTCAAGGTTTGGGGTCTGTCGAAATCGTGGTTGCCACGGCGACATGGAAGCTGTGAAGGGTGTAGCGTAGTGTGTTCTGCCCATATCATTGAGAGGTCATAAATTCATCCAGGAATCTCCCTCCCTCCTCCCTCTCTTCCCCGTCCTCATCGCGCCTCCTGTCGTCCAGCTGCTCCGCGGCCTCGTTCCGCTCTTCGGCCGGATCAGCAACGAAAGCATCAAAGACCTGGTCCATTGATTGCTGGGGAATGTGGGAAGGACTGAAGCTTTGCCCACTAAATTGGCTCTTCGCCGGGCTGTAGAGGACCGGGTCGATAGAAGGGCCGGAGGCACGGCTGAGAGGAGAACGAGGCGTGAAGTCGGGTGACCCGAGGAGAGTGGGATGGTGGTTTCGAGAGGATGAGTTGTAGTAGGGTCCTGCAGCGAAGCTTGGAGACTCAGGATGGCGGGAATGTTTCGAAAGGCCTGGGTTTGCGTAGGCGGGGTACGTTGGGTCTACGTGCGAGGTGGTAACGGTATTAGAGAAACGATGGGTATGGGTGTTCTCACCGCCAGTAGAGGAAGAATGAGGGGTGTCAGAGCGGTGACGATGCGAAGGCGCAGGCTGTAGCGGGTGGTGGCTCTTGTTAGAATTTGCATCGCTGGACTTGCGAGGTTTAGGAAAGGTGTGCTGCTTGGTACGGAATTGTGCGGGAAGGTCGGACGGATCAGAGACACCAAGCTCGGCCATTAGCTTTTGTTGCTTCGTAGGACGAGGCTTCCGAGTTGACAAAGATTGGTCAAGCACGGGCGGCGCTGTTGGAGCTACAGGCGCCCATTTGTGCAGTTCCTGGCGGAGAAAGTTGGTCTCGTAAGATAGCAGCACTTCGGCACCTTCGATCTTGCGCAGATAGAAACGTTGCGTGGTGACCTCATCCGGCGTTGTCATGACGGGGTTTGTGTATGGACGCATGAAGTCGCGGAAAGTATGCGCAGTGCTGATGATTTCTTCCAGAACATCCTCTTCATCCGGCTGAAAAGGAAGTTGTGGAACTTCTGATTGCCATTCAACCAAATCTTCGAGTTTGGGGCGAGCAGCATCCCGTGGTATCTTGACACGCCAATCGCAGATAGGACAGGTGAATCTGTCGTCCTCCTTGATCTTGCCTCTCGCGATCTTGAGGCATCGGCTATGGTACCACTCGTGGCACAGCTCGCACTCGATCATCTGCCCAGCTTCTGAACGACGGCACATACAGAAGGTCTCCCGTGCAGGCCTCGCGTCTACCGTTTCGTCTGGCGTGTTGCTTCGCGACGCAGGTTCAACCGGCATCCTTGGCTTGTCCGAAAGGTCGAAGCAGTAATTGTTCTGCTCCATCACATAGGTCATGTGAGCTAACAGTATGTGAAGAGGCGCGTTCGCCTTTCCAAATAGCTTCTTCCCCTTCCTCATCCAATCCTCGTGGCGTTTCAATTCCTTCTCTAGATCAATGGTGCCAGCCGGCTTACTGTTGAGCTCCGAAAGCGACTCGAGAACCTCACGGACATCTTTGTACCTTGGTCTCTTCCGCAGATCCGGGTCTTTGCAACTCTCATACATCGATACAATGCGTTTGTGTGCCTCACGCTGCTTTGTAAGGATGGCATCGACTGCACTCAAGGTCTCGCGTGTTACAGGTAAGGTATTAGCTCGCGACGACAGAGCTTCTAGCTGCTGGTAATGAACTGTTTCCGCCGCCATAAGCTCCTTGGCTTTCGACTCCCAGAGCTCCCCTTGGGTCCTTTGATCTTGCAGGTACTGTATAAGTTCTCCGTGTTCCGGGATGCCGATGGCCGTACCTCGTTGGATTATGTCAATCACTTCTTCTAAGGTGTGAAATTGCTTCCGCCAATCACGCGCTTCATCGTTCCACCTCATTTGCTGAACCGCTTTATCAAGTTTGTCGACCTCAGGTATGTCTACATTAAACCCTTTGCCTAACTCAACAAGGTCTTCTGTCTCCGATGTTGAGCGAAGGCCCGGATTCGCCAAAGCGGTTCTTGCATCTCGTTGGAATTCTGCGATAGCCTCAGAGCGTTCCGAAAGAGTGGTGATTTCTGGACAATCAAAGGATATGTCCTCAGCAGCTTTCAGGAGCCTATGGATGTTTTCGACCTTTCTTAGCTCTCTCTCTCTCTCTTCTTGCTCGGCGGCCTTAGCAGAGTTGCCTTTTCGCCACACTCGCTCGTTCTTGCGTCTGTTCTGCTGTTTACGGGTGATGTAATTTGTCGCTTCGTCGACCCACTCGTTGCATTTAACCACAAAGCTTTTGAGATCAGCAAGCCCTGGCAAATCCCACGGTATGCGCTCCCCCTCATTTACCAAGGATCGTAAGGCCTTGAGTGAAGGTCGCGGTTCGTCTTTTAGGACCTTGCGAAGCTTCTCTTCCCATGCTTCGGGCGCATTGGCACGATCGACAACCTTCTGAACTGCTGCCTTTAGCCCTTCATCCGACAGTCGGTATCTTAGTGTGTGATCCGAATCGTTATGGCGCTGCTCCTCGCTGCCCTCGCTGCCCTCGCAGCATTCATAGCTACCAGCGTGTAACAAGCACATCGCCCTGCCGCTTTTGTGACAGCGAAATCGTGAAAGGTAGCTAGAGACTTTACAATAAGCGCATTGAAACTCCGCTTCAGGGACGTCGCTGTCGTCGATCTCAAAACCCAGCTTGCACGATGCTTCGGACTCACTGTCTGAGTTGTCAAGTTTGCAATGGTGCTCGTTCCAGCTTCGGTGTCGCTTTATGAAAGCTGACCGTTGCTCTAGCTCTCGCTTGCGTACTCGTTCAAGCGCAGGTCCAAGCCACTTGGCAACTTTGATGGTAGTATCGCGACCAGCCGCCGTCATGAGCAGTTCGTCATGAGAGAAACATGGTTGCTTTCTGAAGTCTTGAAGCCGTTCCACACCCGCTGCTCCAAATGGCTCCCAATCTGCAGGCGCAAAATTGACAGCTTCGTTAAAATTAAAACCATGATTGAACCCAGCATGGTAAGCCTGAGGGAAAGTGATCACAAATTGGCCCGCCCGCTGGTCAAGTGCGTACACGTTCACACCTGCCTTCTTTAATTGGTCAGGTGGTAGCAAGGTGACAAGCTGAAAGAGCAAATCCGGCTGTGATTCGAATAGTTCGGGTACAGCTGCCTTCATTGCCTCTTCGAATCGTTCGGCATCAGCTCCAGGAATGCAATACCAGGTCTTTGTATCCCCAAAGTGCTGGTAGTTCGCGGAATAGCTGTAGTGATCCTCGTTGTGCCAACAGAATGTCGAGAAGCACATTCCAACGTAAAGCCACGGTACAGTCATCCCAGATATGTCCGATTTGATGTATCGAAACAGGGAGTCTGGATGGAGAGGAAGGATGTTGAGATTCCACAGGTCGTGAGAATATGGATCCAGCGGATGTTTTTCCATTGATGGAAACCCGCTGCCGTGCGTGGTCGAATGTATGTCAGCTCCATACTCAACCTCTACAACCTCGGTGATGCTCTCGACCAAGCGCCAGAACTCCCTCTCGACATCGTCTTCGCTGACTGCACGCTTGGCATTTGCGACTGGATCGAATTGCATTTTGGGCGCAAAGTAACTATCCTTGAAAAGCTTGGCCTTCTCTTGAAATTGCTTCAAAGAGTAGATTCCACCTTCCTCGAAGCCAAATTCACCTGTGCCAACAAGACATCGGGGACAATGCCAGTCATGGATGAGAGGCAACTTGACCGGGGGGTCCAAGCAGTTCCGATGGTAACCGTAATCGCAGCTGTCACAGATGAGGATTGAGGGACGATCATCACTTTTGCCGCATGCTTCACACATTTCGCCCGGCTTCAAATTCCCACGCTCTGCGGTTGCCCTAAGCGTGAACGGACGGAGAGTGCTCATATGTGAGCCCACGACGGTCGGTGGAGCTTTCTTCAATCGCTTGCTCCTCCGACCCTCCCCGTCATCGACGTCCGCACCAACACCGGACTCGGTTTCGGATGTGCCATTGGGACTATCTCGTCCAATAGTACGTTTCAGCGGATTTGGTGCGTGTCCATTTGGGACATTTGTTGGTGTGAAAGTGGGGCCTTGGTTTTCGATTGACTCTTTTGCCATAGATGCAGATAGGCCAGGAGTCTGTGCGACATGGTTGGGTACAACATTCTCAGACTCGCGCCTCGGTTGATGATTTGGCGCGTTAACAGCTTGGAATGTCGCAGGAGTCATGTTGACGGCTGTAAACCCTCCAGAGTTGACTGCTGTGAAACCAGATGAGACAACTGGTGGGGAAAGATCGGCAGGGATCGGGGTGCTGCTGGCAGGTACGTTACCATTTGGGTTGTCGACGGTGCTCTGGATGGACGCATTGAGTGCCACGGAAGCACGTACTGCTGGAGAATCGTCCCGATTACTCGAAGGCGTGTCTTGGTAAGGTCGTTTCATAGGCGAGTTGGCAGATGACGGAGTGAAAGGGCCACCGGCCTCATATTCCAGCTGCTGCTGGACAGCCGGCTTCGCGACCCGGAGGTATTCTTCGTACGGAAACAACCATTTCTGGAACGAGTTCTTGAGTGACGTTGAAAGCGAAGACATGATCTTCCCACTGTATCCAAGATCACGGCCAATCTCCGCCCACTTTTTCAGTTTGCACACCTTTTCGAAACCACCCCTTGTCTCCACTGCTTTCTTCAATTTGTACAGATCCAGCGGTCGCTTGTCTACGCTCGGAAAGCGGTTGAGGTTGATACCGTGCTGTTTGTGGAACTTTTGGAGCTGGTCCATGTAGTTCAGATTTGTCCGAGTACCTGAAACAGGTTAGACACCGTTATCTTTCCCCCTTCCTTCCCACAGGACATGAAAAAGATGCTTTGCGCTCTCACCTCCTTCAACCGAATTGAGCTCTTGACGTCGAGTGCGGAAGTGGAACTTCTGTACGATCGTTAGCCAAAGCTTCGGCGATTGTCGCGTGGTCGGCGGTATGTCCGATCCATGATATATACATAAGAGTCACGCGCATACCTCCGTATCGACAGAGAACGGGGGTTTCCACCCATCGGGAGGAATGATTTTCACTGCCCCGTATTTCCGGCCTTCTGTTCCAATCTTCTTGATATATTGGAAGGGATCTGCGAACTCTTCCTCTGTCGGTCGAAATGTCGGTGCCTCCTGCAGTCCGTGCGGTCTCGTCCTCTTCTTGTGCTCTCTGGCCGCTAAGGGGTGTCCCCTCCGCTCTACAGTCGACATATCTAGAGGCGGAGCTCGCCGGGCGCTGAAGGGGATGTGCGGTGCATAGACTGGGTATCGGCCATTGCTCGTGGTAGTGGGAAGGTTGACCTGGAAGCTGCCCGTTGACGGCATTGTTTGTGTCGAGGCGGTCGGAGAATGGGCTCCGCCTGATGGAGGAACGACCATCGCTGAGGAAGACGGTGGAACAAAGCGCGAGCCACAACGACAATGGATTGAAGTTGATTCTCAGGCGATCGCAAACCAGTGGTGACTATGCTCTCGGAGAGCGTATGTTGGGTGGGAGAAGTGAGTGTGGGAAGGGAGGAGACAGAGATGTTGAGGCGGTATGGAATGAATGGGCCGCTACTTGCATGCAAGTGGGATGCTCGGCAGCATAGTTGACAGTGAATGAAGAAGTGAACGAGGCTGCACCTCTCATACGTCAACAATCAGACCGACCACCTCACCACATCAGATATCAGCAGAGAGCGGGATGAGAGAGAGAGAGGAGAGAGGGAGGGGAGGAGCGGCGAGAAAGGTACGGCTTAGTCGAGCGGCCCAAGTCCCCCCAAGTAAGGCGCAGAAGTAGCGATGGATCCTAGCGAGCCAAGCCTATTAGAGTACGGCAGCATGCCCAGAGCCCACCTCATCTAGATCCGCTTGCATGGACGCTTGTGAAAGGGCTTGGCATGCTTCCATGTTATCATAACTTCACTCTCCACTGCCTTGACTCATTTCTCCGGCCGCCTCACCCCCATCAAGAACCTGGGGAATCAAAAGAGCGCCCAGCTACGTTGCTAGCACCATGATGCAACCAAATCATACATATTCGTGGACATGGGGTGTTAGGTGTTGTGCTGTGGAAGCTAGCACGTGATGACGCGAGTCCCGACTTCCTGCAACGTGAAAGTAAATCCAGAATCTGGTCCTTGATACGTTTGTGGGTTTCTTGTATACGATAAAGATGGACCCAAAGCCTATTCCCGCATTTTATTGTTGTTACCTGCTCAGGTCTATTCGGCACCATGCGTCTCATTACATCGGCTCTACACCCAATCCCCCAAGGCGGTGGGCTCAACACAATGGCCAGAAAAAGGGGGGAGCAGTGAGGACATCGGGAAAACGCCTACGACCTTGGGAAATGACATGTATCGTGAGCGGCTTTCCTTCCAACATTGCGGCTTTGCAGTTTGAGTAAGCCTTGACCTCGCTCTGTGACAGTCTGCATGTTAAGCGCTTCTCTGAGCTACCTTTTCACGTGACTAGCTTTTGTTCAGATCGCAGATGCTTTTGACTCTAACAGCCGCTTGCAGGTGGGCTTGGCATAATCCGCACCTGACCCGGAAAATTGCTAAAGAGCAACGTATTACCCCGGTCAGAAAGCCAACCAAGTCTGGCCGGAAGAGACCCTCTCGCCCTCGAACAACTTTGGGGCTCAAGCTAGCAAATTTGAACCTCCTACTCCGCGCGCCAGGGTTTGCAAGGTGGCCGTTACAGGTCCACTTTTTCTGCAAGGACGTATATCAGGAGTGGCAGGCCTCGTGTAAGACAGCCACAGAGCAAATCAGTAACGGTATCGAGGTCGTAATGAATGATATACCGCCATCGGAATTATCGGCAGAAGAAAAGAACCCACAAGACTCCAAAGAAGAAAAGGCGCGGAAGAAAGAAGATAGAATACCAAAGCAAGCAGCGCTGAACCTGGCCAGGATCTCATCCCTTGATATCAGCTACAGCGCATTAAGATATCAAATCACCAAAAGCCTCGAGCTAGGTCTGGAGGGATCCACTTCTTGTGGCGTTTGTACCCAGGTTCTCGAGTCTGAAGGTTCCACACTGCTGGTTTGCCCGCAAACAGACTGCGGCGCCGCCTTTCACATAGCATGTTTGGCACGCACATTCTTAAACAAGGAGCAGGAAGTGTCCGTCCTACCCACTTCCGGGGCTTGTCCAGAGTGCAGTGCAAAGCTTCAATGGATTGGTCTGGTGAAAGAGCTTAGCCTGCGAACCAGAGGCGCAAAAGAGCTGGACCGACTTCTCAAGAAACCTAGATCACGTGGGACAAGGACTAAGAACTTTGAGAATGGACTGTCGTCACAGATCGTCGTGGAAGAGACTGATGACGATTACGACGACGAAGTCAGGAGCAATAAATCTGACGAAGGTACATTTCCAGGACCGAGTGGGTATGAGGAATCTTTGCCAGACGACTGGCACCAACCCGAGGATGACGACGATGCAATCTCTGTGACCAGTATCCACTCAATGATCTCGAGTACTGTTGAGCATTCAAGTCCATTCCAGTCACGACCAGGTTCGTCGCGTCTGAAAGCTGTGATTGAGGAGAGTGACTGGGATGGAGCCGAGGTTTTGGACTGACCGCAGGTTGCCGAAACACGTTCGTCCGAGCTCTTGGGGGCGATCAAGGCCATCTCGATATGGTTCTGAGAGGCTCATGCATCCCTTTTCCCTGGAGAGCTTTTTCTGTTAAACCCCGCATGTCTCTTTGAACATCATCTAACGAACGCCCAGCGTCGATGAGCACCATGTCTTCTCCATCTGGTCGCTTGAGCAACTCATGAAAGAGCTCTCTGACCTTATTTTGCATTTCGCTAGTCTCGTACTTCTCCGACCCGAAGCCTCCTCTTGTCATAGCCACTTCGGGCGCAAGGTCAAGAAATATGCATATATCCGGTCTTGGAAGCCCGACTTCTGGCTCTCGAGCCCACTGGAGATTCAGATCCGGTCTGTCCTTTGCTGCCGTATACACGATACCAGAATAGTAGTAGCGGTCCACGACTATGGTGAGTCCGGCATTGATATCTGCCTTAATCTGCACGGCTGCCTCCCATCGGTTCGCGGAAAATAAAAGATGGATCACATGGTCATCTTGAATGGTCTCGCCTTTTAGATAGGCATCGATCGACTTCCCAATTGAGGTCGACCTGTCTGGCCGTCACGTCATGGTTCAGCCTTAGCCACGAATATGGGAGCAACAGCCAGCTTGGACTTCTCACCTGGGAATCTCATGCGCTTCACTTGATGCCCGGCAGCCCTGAGATGATCGCACAACAAGTCACACTGGGTTGACTTGCCGGCCCGATCCAGCCCCTCGACGACGATGAGAGCCCCGCGACTGGACGACGGCATAATGTGCGTATTGACACCGTTGGGTGCAGGTGTTCGAAGCCTGAATTTGGTTCCGATAATCTACAATTAGCGCCCGAGCTTCCGTTTCGCGCCAAGACAAGAATGATTGAAACAGGTCCCTATTTCACTCCGGTCTCATCAATGACCACAACCAGTATCGCTGGCTCCTGACCATATTTTGTGAATTAACGGTACGGCCTGCATTCATAAGTACAATGTGCAGCCACCGAAACTCTGCATGAGCCGGCGGCGAGACATCGATTCACGATTACGCGAAAACGATGATTCTATTGCGACCAAGAAAGGCCGTACAATTAGGCAGAAGTCGTGAACAAGCTTGTTTCATGGACTATCTTGGACTCATCTATTGCTCTATGCGCTCTTCATTGCAATATTACAGGTTCCGCAGCTTTCGTAGCGAACCTTCACCTCAAGTGATCATCTGTGATTGCATCAGCTGTGGGCTCATAGCTCAGCTCCCATGCAACGGTGCGATCTATGGCTTCTCGTAGATCCAGTCGAACTGAGCGTTCTTGTATGACAGAACCTCGCCTTTGCCGAACCAAAGATCAATCTCTTTCTTGGCGTTTTCGACGCTGTCAGAGCCGTGGCAGACGTTGCGGCCAACATCCTAAAATCCAGTCAGCAAAAAGCGGCTTGAAAGAATGAGGTGCCATGTACGATGGCATAGTCACCACGAATGGTGCCTATAGCAGACGCGAGTGGGTTGGTTGCACCCAATATATCTATCATCATGGATCAGTTCACCAGGCTCCACATGCCAGTACAAGCCGCTTCTTTCGTACCTCGGCCGGTCTTGACAGCAGAGCGCCCTTCCCAAACCATGGCGCAGATGGGCCCGCTCAGCATATCTGGGAATGGTTATTACTCCCAAATGCGTAATTATAGCAAAGTCTTGAATCCAAAACTTACAAGTGACGAGACCCTTGTAGAAAGGCTTGTCAGACAGATCCTCGTAGTGCTTCTCGAGATGTTCCTTAGAGGGCGTGACCAGCTTCATCGCTGCGAGCTTGTACCTGTTATTGCGTTCAACATGCGTTCGTGATGGCCCTTTCGGGACCTGTAGTTCACCCTCGCTTCTCGAATCGTGAAATAATATCGCCAACGAGCCCTCTCTGCCCAATTTGTTAGACAATGTCCCATTCAGTACGTATTCGCCCGTGGGATCTCTCGTGACTGATGAAGGCAGCATACCTGGACGCCATCAGGCTTGATTGCAATGAAGCTGCAAGCAGAGGTCAGCCCTAGCACAGCGTCGTCGGATACCACTGCTGGGACACTCACGTCTGCTCCCCGGCGCTCATGTTGGCAGAATGATCTTTTGCTTCTTGCGCTTTGATTGTCTGGCTCAGGAGACCTCGTGTCTTTGGATTAAGTTTACTGAAGATTGGAGGATCGTGAGGAGAAGTGGAAGAAGAGGACGTTGTGGGTTGAGCAGTGACTTTTCCCTCCATTTAGGCTTTTCGACCTGTCTCAAAGTGGGGCAAGCAGCTCGTGGTGGCTGGAATCCGGCTGTCTCAAGGGGCTAGAGCAGCCGGGATCTAATCTAGAGGCCGGGCCAGGGGTAAGCTCGAGGATGAAATACGGCGGGCGACTTTGGAGCTTCAGCCATGTTTCAGACATGCCCAGCAACTGGGGAGAACTAACTTTCCGTCTCTGCAACGCTCCATTGGGACATTATTGAGGTTCAGCATGTCCTCCCTACGGAGTTGGTCGAGCTTGCTCCCTCTTCTGCTGTGTTTGCTATATATCCTGAGACCAGCTTGTAAGCCGCGCAATTGACAATGCTCGGGTTTACATGGAAGCTAACGAATGGCTTTTACAGTCTCGGTGAAGTATGAGAACTTCAAACGATGCGATCAATCAGGCTTTTGCAAGCGAAACCGAGCCCTTGCCGACGAAGCTACCTCCAAAGGCGATGTATGGAAAAGCCCCTATACTTTAGATCCGGCGACCATCAATGTCAAGAATGGCATTCTTAAGGGCATGGTGTCAAAGTCCCTCGGCGAAGGGATGGGTCCGGTTTCGTTACCGCTCACAATCGCATTCTTAGAGACTGGGGTCGCACGGGTCACATTAGATGAGGAGAAACGGCAGAAGGGGGACATCGAATTGCGGCATGGGAGTGTAGCTCGGAAGGAGAGGTACAACGAGGCTTCGAAATGGGCTATCGTCGGCAGCCTGAATACAGACAAGAAAGCAGCTCCATCCTTGACTGCAGAAGCGATGACCGTCACATATGGACCGGACAACGGCTACAAAGCCGTGATCAAGCATGCGCCCTTTGCCATTGATTTCTGGCGGGATGAGGAGATCCAAGTTAAATTTAACGGGAAGGGATTTCTGAATATGGAGCATTGGAGGCCAAAGATTGACAAGCCTGCGGTACCTGAAAAGGAGATCAAGGAAGGAGAAGACACTGCCCCGGAAGCTGAGGCAGCACCTACCGATGCTAGAGATGATGAGAGCACTTGGTGGGAAGAATCATTTGGAGGAAACACAGACTCGAAGCCAAAAGGCCCCGAAAGCGTTGGGCTTGATATTACGTTCCCCGGCTATGAGCATGTTTACGGTATTCCTCAACATACCGGGCCCCTATCGTTGAAGGAGACCAGGTATGGACAAAGGACGTCAGCTTAAGGCTAGACTAACGTGGTACAGGGGAGGCTCTGGCAACTTCGATGAGCCATATAGACTATATAACAGCGATGTCTTCGAGTACGAGCTGGACAGCCCAATGACTCTGTATGGTGCAATAACCTTTATGCAAGCCCACCGAAAAGGCTCCTCTGTTGGAGTTTTCTGGCTCAATGCAGCCGAGACTTGGATAGACATTGTCAAGTCCAAGGTCTCCAGAAATCCTCTAAGTCTCGGTATCAAAGGCAAGACAGACACTCAGACCCATTGGTTCTCGGAGGCTGGCCTCCTAGACATCTTCGTCTTCCTCGGTCCTACTCCTAAGGATGTTGTCCATGCCCACAGTGACTTGACTGGCTATACCACCCTTCCTGCTGAGTTTTCTATTGCCTATCATCAATGCCGCTGGAACTACGTCTCCGACGAAGATGTTCGAGACGTTGATCGTAAATTCGACAAGTACAGCATCCCATACGACGTCATCTGGCTGGACCTCGAGTACACCGACGAGAAGAAATACTTTACCTTTGATCCACATACGTTTCCCGATCCACTAGGCATGGAATCACAACTTGACTCTCACGGCCGCAAGCTCGTTGTACTCATCGATCCGCACATCAAGAATACTAATGACTACCCCATCGTAGACGATCTGAAATCCAAAGGACTTGCTGTACGCAACAAAGACGCCAAAATTTACGAAGGCTGGTGTTGGCCGGGATCTACCCACTGGATAGACTGCTTTTCTCCCGAAGCCCATAAATGGTGGGCAGGCCTTTTCCAGTTCTCGTCTTTCAAGGGCACAGCTCCGAACGTGCACATCTGGAATGATATGAACGAGCCCTCTGTTTTCAATGGTCCGGAGACGACGATGCCGAAAGATAACCTGCATTACGGAAACTGGGAACACCGTGATCTGCACAACATCAACGGCCTCACATTCGTGAATGCCACATACAATGCCCTGCTAGCGCGGGAGCCAAAACATCCCAAGCGGCCTTTCGTGCTGACAAGGAGCTTCTTTGCTGGATCCCAACGCATGGGCGCCATGTGGACCGGAGACAATCAGGCTTCTTGGTCACACCTTGCGGCTTCGATTCCCATGATCCTTGCCAACAATATCGCAGGCTTCCCCTTTTCTGGCGCCGACGTCGGCGGCTTCTTTGGCAACCCTTCGAAAGAGCTCTTGACGCGTTGGTATCAGGCCGGGATCTTCTACCCTTTTTTCCGTGCGCACGCACATATCGACACGAGGCGCAGAGAACCATATCTGGCAGGCGAGCCATACACCAGTATCATCACGCAAGCCATCAGGCTGAGGTACCAACTTCTCCCCACGTGGTATACAGCTTTCCATACTGCCTCCATAAGCGGCGAACCGATCATCAAACCGCACTACTACGTTCATTCCTCCGACGCCTCCGCTTTCTCTCTGGACTCCCAATTCTACATTGGATCCTCTGGCCTGCTTGCTAGACCAGTCGTTGATGAGGATGCCACTACTGTGTCCATTCACCTCCCGCCCAACGTAGTCTACTACTCGTATTGGGATTACACAGCCTACACCGGCGCAGGGAAGGAGATCACAGTCGCGGCGCCGCTGGAAGAGATCCCGCTGTTCATGCGTGCAGGCAGCATCTTCCCACGGAAAGACCGCCCAAGGAAATCGAGTGGATTGATGAAGTGGGATCCGTACACGCTTGTCGTAGTCCTTGACTCTGAAGCGCGCGCTACGGGGGAATTGTATGTGGATGATGGCGAGACGTTCGACTACCAATCAGGAGCGTACATCTGGCGGAATGTGACTTTCGCCGGCGGCAAGCTGTCATCAGCGGCAGTAGAGGAAGGGAAGGGAAAGAAGGCGAAGGAGTATCTGAAGAGTATGGAGGGCGTACGGGTCGAGAAGATAGTGATTGTCAACGCGCCGACGAGTTGGGAAGGGAGGGAGAGCGTCACAGTCAAAGAAGATGGGAGAGCAGACAGGAAGGTGCAGCTGAAGGTTTGGGGAGCCAAGGATGGGAAGGCAAGGTGGGCGGTTATAAGAGATCCGGGTGTGGGCATCGGTAGGGACTGGAGTTTGGCTTTGTGAGAAGAGCAATAGAAATCAGAGCCAAGATGTTAAAAATGTATCCTGGAATCAGCCCCCTTTGGATCCCTTTGGCCTCGGAGTGAGCGCTGCCTGGTATGCCTGCTAATACTTCGCCACTTTTTTGATTACTTATATGAATATATGAGTCTTTTTGAAAAAGCTGTGATGACCGAGTGGTTAAGGTGCCGGTCTTAAGTTAAATAATTAAACCGGTGGATTTATCCGCGCAAGTTCGAACCTTGCTCACAGCATTCAACTGAATATAACCTCTTGTGAAGTGAGGATTAAAATTTTTCAAATCTCCCAGCTTGGGTGCTGCTGAGTCTAGTATACTACTTTAATCTTTTCACTGTGGTGCTCTAGCGTATATTAAGCCTGATTCGTGCAGATTTGCGCCAAGACCATAGTGGTTCCCGACAGACTGGCTCTTCCTCAATAATCTTCTACAGATCATCGGTCCTACAATAACGTCAAATCTGTGGAATCAGGCGTCACAAGCCTTTCCGGCGCCGTCAGCTCCTCACCCACAACCATGGCGTCTCTCATTCCCTCCCACTCCAATCTATGCCGTCCCTGCCTCCGCCGTCTCGCAGCTCAAACCTCCCCAAGCCGAACCCTCGCCACAACGCCAACCCGACGTAAACACGGTATACTAATCCCCCCCACCCGCATCTCCTCTCTGACCCCAAACGTCTCTCTATCCGCGCTCTAACAAGTCACCCCGCGCAGGCGCCCTCCCCACCTTCCTCCCCACCTCCTCCCCCGAACTCGACACCCTCCTCTCCACCTTCCGCACCAACATCTTCCTCCCCTCGCACCTCATCCACGCCCAACGCTCCCTCCTCTACCGCCCCAAAAACGCCCCCCTCCTCACCAACCCCGACGAGCCCGCCACCGTGCGCCTCGGCCCCGAAGTCCACCAGCTGCATCCCCTGAACCATCTCCGCGATGAACCCGCGACGCGGCCTTCCGTGGCTAGGATCCTGGCGCTGATGCAGGAGCCAAATGATTGGCGGAATCTGCCGGGGTTTTTGGAGGGGTTGAAGACGAGTGGGAGGCGGTTGGGGAGGGGGCAGGTGGAGAAGATGGTGAGGAAGGCGAATTATGGGGAGAGGCAGGGGGTGGTGATGGATGTGCTGAGGAGGGTGGAGGGGACGGGGGTGAGGTTGGGGGAGGAGGCGGGGGTGGTGAGGGAGGTGGTGTTGGGGGCGGTGATGAGGGCGCAGGGTGGGGGGTGGGGGCTGGAGGC